>Ga0209702_10004670_pt1 | contig 19600 bp, 16 predicted proteins | sample FRY01_FD_187210 | JGI IMG/M metagenome (GOLD analysis project Ga0209702, IMG submission 187210) | Freshwater microbial communities from Lake Fryxell liftoff mats and glacier meltwater in Antarctica - FRY-01 (SPAdes) (version 2) | ecosystem: Environmental > Aquatic > Freshwater > Ice > Glacier...
GCAAATTAACAGAAAACCGACGCCTTCGGCTTGCCGTTAAACGAAGAAAATTATGCACGGGTGCTGAACAACGGCAGTTCGCCAAAGATGAGCCTAAAACAGTTGAGCCTAAAATATCAGCCGCCACATCAGCAGGATCACAAGCACCGTGCCAACTATCATAGCCAGCGACATCCGCCGGATATACGCATGAGCCAGAAACACCCGGAAGGACGACGGTGGATCCCGATAAGCGTGCTGCGTCGAAAAATACTGTTCAATGGCCGCATCAACATCGGCCTCGGTCATCCGATCCCCGGTGACGGCCGCGGCCTCCAGCAGACGCTTTCGCATCGCTGCGCGAATCTCTGTGCGTGCCAGAGCCACTTCGGCCTGCGCACGTTCCTGCTGCATACCGCGAGCCACCTCAAGGACACGCAGCGTTTCTGACAGCTTCAGCTCGGGAGCCACTGTTTCGTACCCCGTTTCTCGAAGCCCGGCTTGTTCGTTGATCATGACGGCATTCCTTCACAGCGGCATTGCGGTCCGCGGGAAGTTTGATAAGTTGACTTCAAAACTTCCTGTTCCCACATCGACTGCTGCCAGTAACGTAAAGGCTATTGTAATGAGTTCTGCAACCCCCGCTTCCCCTGAGCCGTCCAAAACCACGCAGCTCACGGTTGCTGATGCCTCAGTGCCCGCATCAACACGGCCCGCATCCACGATGCGTCACTATCTTGATCGGGCGATCACAGTATTGCAGCGTTTCGGCCTGTCGACAACAGGCGATTCCGGAGACGAACTGATTCAGCTGCTGGAAAGTGTGAAACATGTGGACGAAGCCCGAGCTTTGGCCATTGCGGATGTGATCAAACACATGAGCACCTTCAATCGGCTGGTGCGTGAAAATGTCGAAAATATTCGCATCGGAAATCGCTATCTCGAGATTTCCCAGATGTTCGATTCGGTCCGGGAAGATTCCAAGATGCTGATCTCCCAGCTGGCCGACGGTCAGATCAGTCGCACCGAACGCTTTCAGAACTGGTGGATGAAGATTCGCCGGGGTACACCCAGCGACCGTTTCGAAACGATCGCCGACACCTATAAAGATGTGTCCAAAGACACTCGTGATCAGCTGGATCGCGAAGACGCGATTATGGATGCCTACATCGACTTCCGCTTCGCCTTGAAGGAAGCCGAAATCATGGCCACGGAATTATACGAAAAGCAGCAGCCCGTTCTGGAAGCCGCCAAACAAAGCCTGGCCGACGCCCAGACCACCGTCGACAGTTACGAAGGCAACGAAGCGGCTCAGCGCGGTCGTCTGCAGTTGACTCGCGATGAAACTCAGATCCGCTTTCAGAATGAAGATCGCACCTACCAGCTTCTGAAGGACATCTCCGAAAATCTTGCCATCGGATACGATGTCGGAGAAACGCTGATCACAAAGTTGAAGCAGACGCATGATGTGAAAGACAGTGTCTATCGCCGTGCGGTGACCTTCTTCACAACCAACGAACACGTCTTCACGATCCTCGGCACCGTTTACACCAGCCAGCAGGGACTCCATGAAGTCACGGCCGCCACAGAAGCGATGAAAGAAGGAGTGAACAAGGGCCTCGAAGATATCGCTGATCTCGGTCGTGAACTTGAACGAGCGGCCATGAAAGCGGGCTATGGATCCACGATCAAAGCGGAGAGCGTTCAGAAGCTGGTCGATGCAATCACTTCGTTCCAGGTGGAATCGCTGACGATGATTGCCGACCTTCGCAAAGAGAGCGAACAGAACGCAAAAGAAATCCGCCGCGTCGTCGAAGATGGCAAACGACGGTTCCAGGAAACAACTGCGCGCTACGTTCAGGCCACCATCGCCGAATAGGCGTGGCTCTCAAGCTAAGATCGTGACTTAGGGTGGGACCAGAAAAGCGCCGGCCCACCATTTGCAAAAGCCTTAAGACAGTCGAATTGCGCGGACTCATCACGAGAGAATGCTTTAGCCTCTGCACATGTTGATGGATTTCCTCAAGAGCTTTCCTCCGTTGCAGCCTGCCATCACTCCGCCGTGAGTGCTCTTGCTATGCCGACGTGAAGCTGTGTCGAAGCTCCGCACTGCCAGCTCGCAGATGTGTATTTATTCATTGCCGTTTTTCGGCAATTGATCGCGCCCCTTTTCGCAAAGTCAGAAAATGCTCAATCTGGTCGCCTCACGCGACCTGAACGTCAAAAACAATGTTCTCTCCGGACTTACTGCGGCCTTATCTGGCTATTGCCAAAGTTCACGCGAGCGGTTCCTGCGTCTTTGACCGCCATCCTGGTTGTGACTTCGATCTCTGTATTTCTGAATTCCACGCTGGATACCAAACTGGCCGTTCAAAATAAGAAACACGTCGTGGTGACCGTGCGCGACATGCTGTTCACAAACGCCACAGCGCAGGCGGTCGCCAAGTCTGAATCAACGCTCACACCAGCCGAGAAATATGTGCAGAATGGAAAGCGTCTGCACCTGACTCATCTGAGTTTGGAGTGCCGCGCATTACTGAATCGAGCCGGAGATCTTGTCGAAGTCAATCTGTCGGAAGATCCGCAGTACCATGTGGCAACGGATCGCATCATCAAGAAAGTTCCAGGCTCCGCAGCCATCACGCCCACTCACTGCAGAAATTCGCGAGACGGAGGATGATCTACAGGCGAGGGACTAAACTGTTACTTCCAGACTTTCGCGAACAACGGCTTAAGCAGGTCGCGATTCATGCGATCATCGACCCGCCGCTCAGCGAAATCCAAGGCCAGCACGGCTTGATTTGCCTCCCAAAGGTGATGGCAGCCTCTCTCGAACGGCATGAGACGTGCCTAATTCTTTCGATGGCCGTAAAGAGTTGCTCAGCACAGTGTGAGAAAACTACGGGAATTGACCTACATGCCCGCCCAATGACTCAGTTCATGTGTGCTCCAACGGATGCAGGAAGCTCTGCTTGATTGGGCGTCATATTGGAGTCCAAACAGCCAGATTGTCGCCCTGCGAAAACGAATTGACATCCGATCAAAATTATAGCGAACCCGTTTTTTCAGAAGTCCTGGCCCTCCGATGTCGTCGGAGCGGGACTCGGCATGTTGAGCTGGTTTGCGTTCGTTGCGGCGGAGAATACGACGACGAAGAAGAAGTAGCCTGATCAGTTCAATCCGGGGTTCATTCAAAAGTAGCGCAGTTGTCTCAGGCACAAAAGGGGGAAATGCAATGGCGAATTCAACGATGGTCATTGAGACAGTGTTCACCGAAGGAGTGGCCCACCTGTCTTACTTGATCGGCGACCGTGCAACTGGCAAAGCAGCAGTCATCGACCCTCGGCACGACGTGGACGTGTACATCGAGCTGGCGAATAAACATAAGCTCTCGATCACTCACGTTTTTGAAACTCATATCCACGCCGACTTCGTATCGGGTACGCGGGAACTATGCGATCGCACAGCAACCGCCAAGGCAGTCCTCTCGGTTGAAGGCGGGGCGAAGTACGGTTTCGAGTGCGGCAAGCTGAAGGATGGTGACAAGATCGACCTCGGTCGCGTGATCTTGACCGCAAAACATACCCCCGGCCATACGCCGGAGCATATGTCCTATCTCGCTGCCGAAGGAAACCGACCCGAACAACCATTCGCAATCTTCAGCGGCGATTGCCTGTTCGCCGACTCGGTGGGCCGACCCGATTTGCTCGGCGACGACGCGACTGGAGGGCTGGCGAAGCAATTGTATAAATCTCTGTACGAGTTCTATCTCAAGCTTTCTGACGACGTGCGGGTCCACGCCGCCCACGGTTCCGGTTCCCCGTGCGGAGCAAACATCAGCGACCGGCTGATGTCCACAATCGGATACGAGCGGAGAAACAATGCGGCTCTCCAGTTCAAGGACGAGGCCAGGTTTATCGAGTTCGTCCTGTCCACCGCCCCGCCAGAGCCGGTGTACTACCCACGGATGAAAAAGATCAATGCGGATGGGCCAGAGATCTTGGGCCGTTTGCCATCCTGTCCGCCATTACCACCGCAAGAGTTTGCGGCGGCGATCAAAAAAGGCAACGCTCAGCTTGTGGACAATCGCCAGATGCGGGCCTTTGGAGGCGGCCACATCGCTAGCGCATTGAACATCGGGCCACGAGCCGAACTGTCGATTTGGGCTGGGTGGGTCCTCGATCCGAAGAAGCCGATCCTGCTCGTCTTGCGCGACGACGCTGATTTGCCAGAAGTCCAACAGCAGTTGCTCCGAGTCGGGTACACCGAGTTCAGCGGCTACTTACTCGGCGGCATGGAGCAGTGGGACAACCAGGCGCTGCCGATCACCAGGCTGGAGCAAATGTCGGTTCAGGAATTGAATGAGGCGCTTCCGCCACGTGATCTGCAAATTGTCGATGTGCGATCGCCCGACGAATGGCAGGGTGGTCATGTGCCAGGGGCGACTTACATCTTCCTGCCGGAACTGGTGAAGAAGGCGAAACGTCTCGACAAGAAGAAGCCGGTTGCCGTGTACTGCGACAGCGGGTATCGAGCCAGTCTGGCGGCCAGCATTCTTCAACGAGACGGGTTCACTGAGGTCCGCAATATACCCGGAAGCTGGAAGGCTTGGCGCGCCGCTGAATACGCGATTGAGAAGCCCAAGGAACAAAAGAAATCTTCCGATACCGACCGGTGATATATCGACCAGTGAAATGATGAGAACAGGAGAATGCACGATGACTCGATACTCGCTAACGGGGATTGCAATAGCCCTCGCGATTCCAAGCTGGGCGGTCGCTGCCCCGCCGGGAACTGACCCTTTGCAATACTCAGGTCCTGCATGGTCGCCGTATCTCGTCGGCGCGCTGATCGGATTACTGTCGATGGCGACATTCTATTTTTCCAACAAGCCGCTCGGTGCGTCTACCGCTTACGCTCGACTAGCAGGGATGCTCGGCAACTTGATCAACCGGCGTCACACCGAGTCGCTGAAATATTTTCAAGAGAACAAGCCGGTGGTGGACTGGGAAGTGATGGTTGTGCTGGGCGCAGTCCTCGGTGCGTTTCTCGCCGCCTGGCACGGAAGTGAACTAACGGCGGAATGGCTACCTGCAATGTGGGTAGCTCGATTTGGTGAAGACAGTCTCGCGCTGCGGATCGGAGTCGCGTTGCTGGGAGGAGTTTTCATGGCCTTCGGTGCGCGTCTCGCCGGTGGTTGTACCAGCGGACATGGTATTAGCGGCACGATGCAACTCGCCGTAGGTTCCTGGATCTCCGTCATCTGTTTCTTTATTGGTGGCATTGCAATAGCAATGCTGATGTTTCGACTTTCGTAATCGCAAGCACTGGAATGAATCATGACTGCACTGACACCATTGCCGGATAAGCCAGCCACGAAGTCAGTCGACAAAGGCATTCCCGAAATGGAAAGTTCCAAAAAGAAACCGATTGCTACATCTCAAATACTTCTTGGCTTGCTGTTCGGTGTGATTTTTGGCTTCCTGTTACAGAAGGCTGGAGTTGCGAAATACCACATCCTGCTTGGCGCATTGCTGCTGGAAGACTTTACTGTCGTCAAAGTCATGCTCACTGCGATCATCGTGGGAAGCATGGGGGTTCTCAGTTTGCATGCCCTTGGCCTGGTAAAGCTGCACATCAAACCAACGCGTTACGCAGCGAACATCATCGGTGGTCTTTTATTCGGCGTCGGATTTGGGCTGCTGGGTTACTGCCCTGGAACGGGCGCAGCCGCCCTCGGCCAGGGAAACTGGGATGCAATCGCGGGAGTTATTGGCCTCATGGCAGGTTCGTATCTCTTCGCGGAAATGTCAGGCTGGCTTGGAAGAACGGTTATGAAGTGGGGCGAGCGTGGCAATCTGACGCTCCCCGAACTCGTTCACATGAAGCGCACGACGTTCCTACTGATCTGGGTGCCACTCTTAATCGCTACGCTCTTTGCCATCGATCGATTTGCAACTCGTTAACTTTAGATTGTGTTTCTGGAGTCGCTGAGAAAGTGCTAACGATGAGTCGGCGATCATTCATACAGCGAGCAGTCGGAGCAGCTTTTTGGTTGTTTGGTTGGAGGGCGCGAGGAGCAGAAGCTCGGATGGGTAAATCGACGAGGAAGTGATTGCGAGAAAAATACTCGTCCTTTTTCGACAGTCGGAACTGCGCGGATTTTGATCGCCCCACCATGAAATGATCGTGGCCATCAAACGAAAATTCTCATCCTTTGTGGGGACCTGAAGTCACCGTGAGAACGATCGGCATTTGTCAGGTTCCTCGCACAGGTCTACAAAGTGTCAGTTCGGAATGTCCAGTCTGCGGAGCATGATCAATGTGCCTGCACCGAGCAATGCGAGAAGCCATGCCATGACTGCGATCGACTCTTTGTAAGTTCGCCCCAGATGAATACGCTGGCCAGCCCGTTGAGCCATGAACAAATCTCGCCAGTCCTGAGTATCTAATGCGGCGGATGCATAAAGGTTCTGAAGAGATCGCAGGTCAGGCCCCGACAACAACGGTTCATCAATCTCTCGTTCGTTTAACGCAGCAATTTCGCATGCACGCATAGCCCAGCGAGCCGTTGTCGCGAGGGAAAGAATATCAGTTGCCATGTTCATCTCCGGCACAGCCACGAGAAAGCCAGCCAGCACGATTTGAGGAATTATGGTCTCGGAAAAGCAGCATGAAGAATTGCTGAGAATTACAAACGCAGCCACAGCTTCACAACAGCTCATCCAACGAGCGCGAATCATTCTGCTTGCGTTTCAAAGGCGTCGGAACGAAGACATTGCTGACGAAGTTCAGCTCAATCGAAAACAGGTCGGGCTGTGGCGAAGACGGTGGAAGGAATCGTTTGACGCAATCCTATCTATCGAGTGTCGAGAACCAGCCGCCAAACTTCGCCTGGCCATCGAAAATGTCTTGAGTGACGCACCTCGCGCGGGGGCGTTCCCAACATTCACGGCGGAGCAGGTGACTCAGATCATGGCCGTGTCGTGCGAGCCTCCTGAGCTGTCGGGCCGACCCGTTACGGAATGGACTCACAGGGAACTGGCGGACGAGGTCGCGATACACGGCATTGTTCCGTCGATCTCGGCCAGCCAGGTCGGCCGTTATCTGAAGGAGTCCGCGTTGCAGCCACATCGCAGCAAGTACTGGTTGAACACCACAGAGAAGGATGACGCCGTTTTCCAGACTCAGGTTGAAGTCGTCTGTCAGACGTGGCGCGAGGCTCCGGATCTGTATTTTCAGGCAAATACGCACACGGTGAGCGTCGATGAAATGCCAGGACTTCAGGCGTTGGAACGTGCAGCCGAAACGATTCCGATGAAGCCCGGGCAGCCCAGGCGAATCGAGTACGAATACATACGACACGGGACTCTGTGTCTGATTGGAAACTGGCACGTAGTGCTGGGGCAGATGATTTCACCGACGATTAAACAGACTCGAACTGAAGAAGATTTTGCCTGGCATATCCATTACACCGTACAGACGGATCCGGATGCTGGCTGGGTGTTTGTGCTCGATAATCTGAACGTGCATTGCAGCGCGACCCTGGTGGGTTACCTGGCCGATTTGGAAGGCCTCGACAAGACTACGCTGGGGAAGAAAGATCGCAGTGGCATTCTGAAATCGATGGAGTCTCGGCAGGCATTTTTATCCGACCGCAGTCATCGAGTTCGCTTCGTGTATCTCCCAAAACATTCCTCTTGGCTGAACCAGATCGAGATCGTGTTTGGCGTCGTCGGTCGTCGCGTGATGCGTCGGGGCAACTTCAAATCACTGGAAGATCTAAAGTTCCGTCTGCTCGATTTCATCACCTACTTCAACAACACCTTCGCCAAACCGTTCGCATGGAATTACACCGGTCGCCGCGTCGAAAAAGATTCCATCAAACGGCCAAACACCTGGAAGGAAAACTGGGCAAAAAGACTATCGCAACCGCTGACTTTCGCTCTGGTGTCCCAACAACTATGAATTGCGGCACTAGTGACCGTCGAGCGTCGAATAAGGGCGGCCTTCCTCTTTCACTCATGTGATGGAAGAAATTCGGTTCTGTGGACGGCGGCCAGTTCTCGGCTTTTGGTGGCCTCGACGGCCGCGAGGACTCGGCTGGCGGTGTTGTCATAGGAGCGAATCGGCGCGAGAGCTCGAATGGCGTGAATGGCGTCTGGTCCGACCTTGCTGATCCTGGTGATCAGGAAGTCCACACCTTCCGGCTGACGCGAGAGTCCGAGGCTGATCCAGAATGGCTCCATCCTGTCCGGCGAACAGCGTTCACATGACTTCAGCAACAACATGGCCGCTTCCCGGTTCCGTGAGCTTCCCAATGCGAGGGCCGCTTCGATGGCGGCATCGGAGTGGGATTGCAGAAACCTGGCAACGAAATCGACATGGCGCGTGGCGTCCAGTTCCAGGAGGCCCGTGAAACACGCGCCGAGTACCTCGGTATTCGAATCGCCAATCGCGGCTTTGAGTCGCAGCAGCGCGGCAGAGCCTGGCAGACCGGCCGCTGCAATGGCTCGTGCCGCATGGGCTCGCGCCACGAATTCTGAATCTGCCAGTAAGTCGGTCAGAGCGATCAGCAAATCGGAAGGTGCGATGAGACGCGATCGAACAAGCCCAAAGGCACACACGCCACGCAAATCGGTTGCGGTATCGATGGAGCCGTTCCAGACAGGTTCCTGCTGCCGGTACTGTATTCCTGCCAGCCAGAAATCCGGTTCTTCAAAGTCGAGCGGCAACAGGGCTTCAACAATCGCCAATTTCGCGCGGCAACCCTTGTCGCAATCAACTCCATCGTTAAGGAAACGATGATAGGCCGAAACCAAATCGGGGACCAATTCGCTAAGCGTGTGTTCTCGTGCGACTTTCGCAGCCTGCTCGACAACAAAATTTGATGCATCGCAAAGGGCCAATCGCAATTCGGCGGTCATCATCCTGGGAGACAAATCCTTCAACCGCTGCCGCAGCTGGGTCAGTCGCTGATCCGGAGTTGTTCGGCGACTTCGAGCCATTCGTAAACATCGAGTCTATTGTTTGATGGGGATTTCGATTCACTTCCATTGGATTGTGGCAGGCCCTGCACAGAATGGAATCGATGCCCGATTTTTGCCAGCATCGTGCCGCCGACGTCGCTATCGGGGAAGTCGCTGTTGGAAAAGGAAACGGGGCTCAATTCGGTAGCAATTCGGTAGGTTTGACACCCTGTTCCCCCGCCTCCAACAGGTTGAAGACGCCCGATCATTGACGGGCGCAGTGAACGGCGACACCACCTGTGGCTTCAACAAGGATGATAATGAAAACCTTGGGGCTATCCCAATCGAATTGCGGCGGGGGCACCCTTGAATGCTGCCCTTTGGGGATGGCCCCGCAATAAACCACTCATACCTGTTTGAGTGCAGTGATCATTATCCCGTGTTCCCAGGGTTTTAGTGAACGCACACTTGAGGTGTCAACTGTTGCCGCAGAATGGACCGCATGTCTTCAGAGCCGAATGGATCACGTAACGCACTGGAGTTTTTCGAATCTTTGTTATGTGTCTGGCTATTGAGTGATCAACGGGCCTTTTGCCCGGGACCCTGGAGTTGGATCGCATTGGAAAGGTGTTCCTCCTTTCGCGAAGCATTCAGGAGGCGAGAGCCTCCTGGCAGTGCGTTCCAGGGCTGGAGCCCCGGAACGAGAAGCAGGGGGGAGCAGAAGCATGAGTAATCAACTTCTGAAACTGATCTTCACTCAGGCGTGGCAGATTGCTGTGCTGGCCATATTTGTTGCCGTCGTCACACGCCATGTGGATTTTGGTGCTGATCAAGTGCGTGACTCCGCCAATCTGGGGCCACTCGTTGGGACTGTTCAGCCAGTTGCAGGCGGCGTGGATGTTGAGCGAGGATTCTTTTTTTCTCGACTCGACCGTTGAGCAGAACATCGAGGCACAGGAAGTTCCTGAGGACGCTGACACGATGGTTCCGCCTGCGAACGAAGAGTCGTCAACGTCTGTTTTGGCTTTTGATGAATCTACGTCTGCCAGTTTCCCAGGCCTCGCGAAGGAATACGGCGGTGATGCCGAGACAACGGCGACGACTGCGTTCAACGACTCCTTCGTGTCTGCTGCCAATGATCCTCAAACCAGCAATCTGTGGAATCGTTCCTGGCCCGGGATTGCGCTGATCGGAGTTGCCATTGGGGCGATGATCACGTTGACCACGATGATCGTTCGGTGTGTTTTCTGCCTGCGAACGATTTTCCGTCATCGCACGACCGAGTTTGATGAACCGCTCCGCCAGCGTCTGCAGGAGTTGTCGAACAAACTTCGCGTTCGCCGAGTTCCGCGGATCATTGTCTCCGACGTGCTCTTCGGCCCCGCTGTGCTGGGACTGGTGCGGCATACGATTGTGCTGCCTCGATGCTTGTTGCCAACAACCAGGTCCTTTCTGCCGGAAAGGACTGTTTTGGGTAGGTCCTTTCTGCCGGAAAGGACTTTCGCCGAGGGCGAACCTGCGCGACGTGCATGTGAGAATGCCGGGCTGCCAGAAGGCACGGCATGCACAGGTCGCGGCAAGCCGCGAAGTCCTGCCCGGCAGGCAGGACCTACCAAAACCGCTCCCCGGCAGGCAGGACCTACAATTTCTCGATCCCATCCTTGCCCATGAGCTGCTGCACATTCGCCGGGGCGATCTGAGAACGGGAGCACTTCAGGCAATTGTGCAAAGTCTTTGGTGGTTTCATCCGGCCGTGTGGCTGTCAAACCGCTGGCTATCTCGCGAGGCCGAACGATGCTGCGATGAACAAGTCATCGCGGAACTCGGCTGTTCACCGGCTCAATACGCACGCAGTTTGTTGTCAGTCATTGAAAGCAAACATCAACTGAAACCAATTCCTGTCTTCCCCGGTATGAAGCCGGTGGAAATTACATCTCAACGGATGGAGAGAATCATGTCACTCAAAAACGGACTCAAAAAACAAACCCCGCTCTGGTGCTGGCTGGCTGTTGCGGCGATGGCGATTCTTGTGCTGCCGGGTGCGGTGGCCAAACCTGCGTTGGACGAACCAAAACCGCCCGAAGAAAAAAAACAGCCGATGGAAGTTCCAACCATCGGTGATTCTGCGGATGCGATTCGTCTGAATGAGGACTTTGTTGTAACAGCCGACGTTAAGCCGAATGCGATCATCGCATACGTAAATGACAGGCCGGTAAGGCTTGAGGATGTAATTCCGAGCGGACTTGTGGTCAATAGTCCGGAGCATTCGAAGTTTGTGAGCCCGCAGCAACTGCCCATGATCATTCAATCGATGCTTCGCCAGCGACTGCCCTACTTTCTCTACGACGAATTGGTTATGCAGCATTTCGCAGCGACTGTTCCTAAACAACAGCAGGCAATTATTTATGAATCACTTAAGCCTCCGTTCGAGAAGATTCTGAAACAAGTCAAGAGTAACAACGGGTTCGAATTCGATGAGCAGCTTTCCAAACGCTTTGCGCGGGAATACTTATCCATCGATAGACTTGAGCAGTATTATTTTCGAATGCAGATTGTTTCAGACTATGCGCAAAAATTGCCTATAGATTCACCGTTGCGAGCGAAGGAAGAGATTATCGAAGAATGCCGATCGATGATCGACGACTGGGATTTGCTCTCCGAGCCCGCGAATGGCGGAGCCGCAACCAAAGTGGTCGACTCTCAGCCGACTTTTGAAGGAAATGTGTTTGGGGTCAATGCAGATTTGGCGAAGCGTCTGTCGAAGAATGAGCAAGACGATATCAAGGAAGGGCTGCGTTACACCGTCAAGGAAATTCATTACGAGGGCAATACGAGCATCTCGACGACGGAGCTCACTAAGGGTTCGGAACTGAAAGCGGGTGATAAGTTCAATTCATTCCTCGTCTCCGAAGATATTGACCGAATTCGCGGTCTTTATCGGGAGATGAATCTCGAATCCGTCGAAGTGGATGCTGTACCTGGCTTCTCTGACACGCCAGGGGAGTTGGTGCTGGTGTTCCAGATCGACAACGAGCATGATTCCGCGACACATGGGGTCATCGCCGAGAAAGTCGGTGATTCCGCCAGTGGGAATCAACTGGCTAAGGACCTAGACGTTTACATCAACGGACAGGAAATCTCTCGAAGAGTCATTGATCTTTATGCCGACCGAGTTGTCATTTTGACTCAAACCGGCGAAGGCGATGCACTGGAATCCGGCAATCAGGCTGCGATGTCTGCTGATGTGGACTACGTGATTGATGAACCGTCTGGTGTCGGACTTGCAATTGCCGTTCCAGCGAACATCGACGCACCGAAAGAAGTGAGAAAATCAGCAAATCCCACAGTGAAGCTTGCCTGGGAGGTCCGGGAGTCAGTACGGCGTCGATCGCTTTCAGCCGATCATCAGACCCCGTGGCAGATCATGAACGGTATTGAGGGGCTGCGGCGTGACCTCGTGATCAAAAATGACGGCGTCAAGGTCAATGCTCTTGAGTGGATTCAGGCCGGGCCGGTCTACAAAGGAGAATCGTGGTTTGAGAAGACACAGCATGGAGGAAGGGCGCATCCGTATTCGGCGCCGTTTTGCTTTGAAGGCCATATCAATCAGTTTTTGGCGAAGCTTGCTGCATGCCGAGTTCCACTGGATGCGACGTTTGGCACTCCGGATGGTCCTGTCACTATTCGGGATATGATCTCCCACGCGAAGATGACCGCAAACGATAAGGAAGAGGTCAGCTGGACTCTGCTGGCTCTTTGTCGCTACCTGCCGTCGGACGCGAAGTGGATCAATGCAAAGGGTGAAGAGTGGAACATCGAACGACTTGTGCAAGTTGAGATTGGCAAGGCTGTGGGAGGCCCATCATCGCCTAACGGTGGAACCGATGGCTTATATGCTCTTGCCGTCGCGAGGAACGAGTACCTTCGGTCGGGAAAGCCGCTTGAAGGAGTGTGGCTGAAAGCTGATGAGAAGATTCAAAAATACATCGACGTGGCAAAATCGCAGCAGCACTCCGACGGCACACTTTCGTCAGATTTCTTCCGCAGCAGCAAACGTAAGGAGACCTTCGACAAGCGACTGGCAAGCACTGGCCACATCCTGCAGTTCCTGATGCATGCGGTCTCCGATGAACAACTCAAAGAAGACGGGATTCGTCGTGCTGTCGAAGCAACTGCGAATGACATGTTAGTGCATAAGAAGGAATTCGTGAGCTGCGATCCGCTCTACACGACGACGGCGGCGCTGACGACGTATCTGGAACGAGTGACTGGCTGGTCACCAGGAATCGTAGCGGAAGCAGGAAAGCCCGTGGAGGAATTTCATCTCCGCACATACAACGTTGCGGATCTGGTCACGCCATTCGGGCCGTTTGTCGGGAAACCAGACCTTTCGCCAGTTGTGGAGTTGATCAAGACAACGATCGAACCAGACTCCTGGAGTGATGGTCGAGGAAAGATTGTCAGTGTACAGGAGACACTGTCGCTCGCTATTCGGCAGACGACAAAGAACCATGAGCAGATCGCAAAACTTCTCTCACAACTGCGGAAAGATCAAACCCAAATTCAGATCTCCTGTCAGCTGCTGCGCATCACAACAGACGAACAAATGAATGGGCTGAAGGAACGCTGCAATCTGCTGTCTGTTCAGGGCCAGGACGAGTCATCAACAAGCAAAACTCGGCATCACTGGGCGTTGTTGAATTCAGTCCGAAGCGAACAAATTGGAAAACTTCTGACGGAGCAGAAGGCTGAGCGAGTGTCGGCACGAAAAATCTGCATGATCTCAGATCGGGGCTATTTCGTGGACGTGGGAAGTCCTGATGACGGGACGTTTCGAGGCTTCCGGCTCAACGTCAGGCCGCATCTCGTGCAAGGTGGTTCAGTCATTCGTCTCAGCCATTCTTTGACCATAGGTGAAGCACCGAAAAGGCCGCACCTCGTACCTGGCGCTTCGGTCATTAGTCTCAGTCATTCTGTGACCATTGGTGAAGCGCCGAAAGAAACTGGTGCGACTTCGACGGAATCATTGATGAGTTCGGGTCAAACGCTGCTTCTGCTGTTAGAGATTCCCCAGGAATCAGCTTTGAGCAAAGAGCCGCCGGAATTGTCCATGAAACGATTCGTCATCCTTCTCACGGCAGAAACAATGGAAGAAGAGGAAGAGATGATCGAACCCGCGCCGCCAGAAAATTCAACTCCCGACGATTCGCTGCGGAGCGGCGGCGGGAGATAGTCCGTGGCTTCCGCCGCAGGTTTCGATGCCTCAATATGCCCAAAGCTGCGGAGCAGCGACGCTTCGACTTGTCCAAAACTTTGGGGCCGTCGAACGTCCGCCTCGGGCTGGTTTGGAATCTGAATCAACCGAAGGATCTGCCTGATCGTCCGGAGCTGCGGCTGCTGGAACCGTGAGGAACGCAACAACCCTCGGACGGAACCAGTCGCCGGCTATTGGCCCGATCTTCCGGCGACTGGATTGCGCCAGTTTGTCGCCTCAATTCGCTTCACTTCAGCGGCAATGTCTGTTCCCTGATAGAACGACAGCCAGCCTTTCAGATGTTGGGTTTCTCCTGGGGCACAGTCTGGAAACTTTGGATCGGAATGAAGGCAAGGACAAGGTGGATTGCCCCAGGCTCGATCCACCGGATCCCAACCGCTGATGATCCAGCGAGTCCCGTCCGATGAGCCGGCGATTGCATATCCGTCCGTGAACTGTTTGTTATCGTTGGTCTGCTGTTGAAAGTCTTCAGCGCCTTTCAACATTACGCAGTTCTGCACCCGCAGGTCGCTGAGCGGCTTGTCGGTTCCGTTGGTGAGTGACATCGTCATGGAGATATGATCTTCGAACGCAATGGCTGCTGTGGTGAAGGCGATGCCATTGGGAAGTTCGCGATGCAGACGATAGCAGCCTTCGCCGGTTTTCTCCCATTCCTGCGGATCGAGGCGCGTGTTCTGAAGATCCCAGATAGTTTTCACATGCGTGTGGGCAAGATATGTGAGTCCCAAATTTGACCAGATCGCTTCCGGCACATCCATCACCACGTAACTGCGATCATCCCAGGGACAAAAGACACTCAGCTTGGTCTCCCGCTGCGGTTCGACTGCTCCATCCAGAAAACCAATCCGCGGATGACGACCACCCGGATAAGGCAACATGAGCAATTGCGAATCTGATCGAGCTGGTCTTGTCTCGTCCGAGATTTGAAACGCTGTCAGCTGGGATCGGACCTGCGCTTCTTTGAGTCCGGTGACCTGACTAATCTCTGATATCGAATACCGATGGTGCCAGAACATGTTCTCCAGCCAGACTCGCAATTCCGCATCGGTAGCCGACGGTCGTGTTTGACCATCACCGGCAGATGCAGAGCCCTCCAGAAGGGAACACAGTAACAGAGCCAGCAGAGACAGCAGTTGAACGCGCATCGTTGAATCCGGTCCGGGCGGAGGAACAAGTGGCCAGACCTATTGTGCAATACAAACTCTGTCCCTGCAAACAAAGGCCATCATCCCGCGCTGAGTGCTGAAGGACGTCGGCCACGAGTTCCTCAGAAACCGCGGTGCAAAAAGTCTTGGCGACTTCCGCTACGGCTTTGTAAGTTCGACGGATGGCCTGCAGAATGGAAACATTCCTCAGGAGGACAGCAGCAGTTCCGTCAGCGGAAGTGTGTTTTCCTCTGGATATTCACGTTTTCCAGGTGGACCAGACACTCAGGCGTTTCCGGCTGATAAACTGATATCATACGTCTTTGAAAACCGTCGCTGTCCAGATTGAGTTTCATCCCACTACGCCGATTGCCCCCGCCGCGAGTATTGTCTCATGCAAATTCCTGTGTCAGTGTTACTGCGTACCTGTCTGGCGTTTCTTGCGATTGGACAGCTGTCGGCGGCCGAGCTGCAACCGGCTGACCTGTTTCCAGCCACCACGGTCGCGTACGCAGAAATTTCGGATCCGAAAGCGTTGCTGGATGAAGTGCTCGACCATCCACTGACTCAGCACATTCAGACGCTGGACGTCTACCGAAAGGCGACGGAAAGTCAGGGTTACCGCAATTTTTTGACTGGTCGAAAGTTGTTTGAGCTTCAGATTGGCACAGACTGGCGACCTGCTTTCGAAGCGATTTCCGCTCGCGGCATCTACGTGGGATTTGACGCAAGCACTCAGGGAGCCGCGGTGCTGATTCGCGGAAAGGATGAAGCCACAGTCGAAAATTTTCGCACGAAGATTCTGGAACTGTCCCGGCTGAACGGGACGAAGGTGAAGGAGGCTGATGAGTACCGAGGAATCACTGTCTACAAGCTGGATCAGGGCGGCGCTGCTGCCGTTCGTGACTGGGTGGTCGTGACCAACAACGGGGACCTTGGCAAATCTATTCTCGATCGGCTTCTCAGTGAGGAGTCAGTCGCTGGAGAATCACTGGCCGATAGTGAATTGTTCGTTGCGGCTCATCAGAAAAAACCGGCCGAGGCTCAACTCTGGTCTTTCATCAATCTGAAGTCGGTCCGCGATGCGGGTGGAGCCCGGAAGATGCTCGAAGGTCAGGCCGAGAATCCGCTGGCAGAGCTTCTGCTCGGCGGCATTCAGAGCATTCTGCAGAAGTCCGACTGGGTCACTTCCGACCTCACCGTCGAAACTTCCGGACTGGCGTGGAAATTCGCCACACCTTTTGATCCCGCATGGATTCCGGAGCAGCGATCGTACTTTTTTGGACCAGACACTCACGGGCATGCGCCATCGCTTCCTCAAATCGACGAGACACTGCTGACGGTTGCCGCCTATCGAGATGTTTCCGCGATGTGGCTGCGAGCCGGTGACTTGTTCAATGAGGAGATGAACGAAAAGCTGGCCGAAGCCGATGCGGGACTCTCCACTGTTTTTGCAGGCCGCGATTTCGGAGAGGAGATTCTCGGTTCCTTTGCTCCGGAAATCGGCATCATTGTGACTCGCCAGAGTTTCGAGGATGTGACGCCAACTCCCGCGATTCGACTGCCGGCCTTTGCCGTGGTGCTGAAACTCCGCGACCCGGAGACCATGCGGTCCGAGTTGCGACGCACGTTTCAAAGTGCCATCGGCTTCTTTAACATTGTGGGCGCACAGAACGGACAACCGCAACTGGAGATGGATATGCAGAAAGTGGGCGATACGGATCTAATCACATCCCGCTATCTGCCGGAGAAGAAGGATAAAGATTCTCCGTCGGCTCCGATCATCTTCAACTTTTCGCCGTCAGTCAGTTTCACGGGAGATCGGTTTGTACTGGCCTCGACGGCAACACTTGCCCGGCAACTGGGCACAGCGCCGGTTCAGGACGCCCGAGCAGCCAACACATCCGTCGCTCTGAATGCGGCCGTGCTGCGTGAGACGCTGGCCGACAATCGAGAGCAGTTAATCTCGCAGAACATGCTGGAAGAGGGCCATACTCGCGAGGAAGCCGAGGCCGCGATTGAACTTCTTCTGGAAATCGTCCGTTGCTTTCGCGGAGCGGGGCTGGAATTGAATGCTGCCGACAACGAACTGCAACTGAACTTGACGATCGACGTGAATGAACCGCCTCGCTGAGACTGCAGGAAGATCTTCAGACCACCGATTGATGAAGAACGTCGAGGTGCAGACATGAACTTTGTGATCGATCCCGAATGGGCCTGGCAGGAATACACGCCAGGTGAAGAGACTCCGTGGAACCTTCGTACGGCATCGCATCTATTCCGTCGCGCCGGATTTGGGGCGACACATGCGGAACTGAAGTCGGCGATCAAACTGTCGCCCACAGAAGCCGTTGATCAGCTACTGACGGCCAGTGAGCCAGAGTCGTTTCAGTCGGAAATGAAGTCGCTTGCAGATGCGGCACTGGCAACGGGAAATGTCAGGCAGTTGTCTGCGTGTTGGGCCTATCGAATGCTCAGCACTCCGGCGCAGGCCCTGGAAAAGCTGACGTTGTTCTGGCACGGGCATTTTGCCACCAGTGCAGAAAAGGTCACGGAAGCCGACCTGATGCGGAATCAGAATGAGCTGCTTCGAAAGTTTGCGTTCGGTCACTTTGGAGAGCTGCTGCTTGAAATTTCACGCGATGCGGCGATGCTGGTCTACCTCGATTCCGCCACCAACCGAAAAGCTCACCCCAACGAAAACTTCGCGCGGGAGATTATGGAGTTGTTTTGCCTTGGCGAAGGCAACTATTCCGAAACCGACATCCGCGAGCTGGCACGCTGTTTCACAGGCTGGGAAGTCCGACGCGGAGAATTTCGATTCAACCGCTTTCAGCATGACAACGGTTCTAAATCCATCCTGGGGCAATCGGGAGATTTCAGCGGTGAAGACGGAGTCCGAATTGTCCTCGAACAGAAGTCCGCTCCTGAGTTTCTGGTTAGTAAGCTGATTCGTTATCTGGTGATGGACGAACCGGCTGCCGATGCAGATCTGATCGCTCCTCTGGCAAGGGAACTCCGCGACTCCGGCATGCAGATTCGCCCGGTGATTCGACGTATCCTGACCAGTCAGTTGTTTTATTCGCCACTGTCGATTGGTCGAAAGGTCCGATCGCCGGTGGAACTTGCCATTGGACTTCTGCGAAGTCTGGAAGGAACCACCAACAACTTTGAACTGGCCGAATCGATGCAGCTGCTTGGGCAGGGGTTGCTGTATCCGCCCAGCGTCAAAGGCTGGGACGGCGGGCGAACGTGGATTAACTCGTCGACGCTTCTCGGACGCAGCAATCTCGTTCGCGAACTGATCACTCACGACAAGACGCGGTTTGGCCGAACTTCGCTAAAGACCTATCTCGCTTCGCAGAAAATCACGTATCCTCGAGCGATGATTGATCACCTCGAGACACAGCTTTTTGCGGTACCGGTTTCCGAAGCGGCCAAACAGCGAATTGAACAACTGATGAAATCGGGGACCGACCACGCGATCGTGGAAGGGCTGCACGCGTTGTGTACTTTGCCCGAGTTTCAGCTTGGCTGAGATGAAGTTATTCCCCCAAAAAAATTAAGTGTCGAACCGGCACACATTGCCTTATCTCAACCCCGAGAGGTTTCCATGAAGACAACTCGACGTCGCGAATTTCTGAAGGCGTCCGCTGCCGGAGCTGCGGTACTGACGCTTGGCGGCACAGCGCCGCATCCGCTTTGGGCTGCTGCGCGACAGAACCGCTCAGACAGAATTCTGGTGGTGATCGAACTCCAGGGGGGAAACGATGGACTGAATACGGTTGTTCCGTTTGCTGATGACCTGTATCGCAAGCTGCGTCCGAAACTCGCGATCCAGAAAGACAGCGTTCTAAATATCGCCGATGGTCTGGGGTTCCACGGCTCTTTGCGAGGATTCGCAGACCTGCTGGAAACCGGTCAGCTGGCGATCGTGCAGGGCGTTGGATACGACGGCCCCAATCGCAGTCATTTTGAATCGATGGATATCTGGCACACTTGCCAGCGGAAAGAGGAAACTCGCATTGATGGCTGGCTGGGGCGATTTCTGGAACACAAGTCTGACGCAGCGGGCTCCGATCCTTCCGCATTGCATCTTGGCGGGGACAAGCAGCCGTTTGCTCTGATGTCGCGAACGGTTCGGACGCCGTCAATTCGATCGCTCGAACAGTTCCGTCTTCAGGGCGCAGAGGACATGGAGTTTCGCAAAGCCGTTCAGGACCTCTCGGCCT
>Ga0209702_10004671_pt1 | contig 19599 bp, 16 predicted proteins | sample FRY01_FD_187210 | JGI IMG/M metagenome (GOLD analysis project Ga0209702, IMG submission 187210) | Freshwater microbial communities from Lake Fryxell liftoff mats and glacier meltwater in Antarctica - FRY-01 (SPAdes) (version 2) | ecosystem: Environmental > Aquatic > Freshwater > Ice > Glacier...
ATTAAATTGGCAACAACACCATACCCCAAGGGGATGGAAGGAGGTTTAATTTATAAACCCAACTCCAGCTGTTGTATTGCTTTGATTATCTATTAGGATAAAAGAGCCATTGGTACGGTGATTCTTGAAAGAATCATAAAAAATAGGCTTATTCAATCTAAAGGTAACCTGTGCTATATCGTTCATTCCCAAGGCAGTGATAGATGTATCTATACCTGAGTAATCCGGATTAATTTTATGGTGAATGTTCTCTACCTTGGCCAACACCTTGTTCACTCCGTGCTGCACCACGTATTTTCCTCCTACGGTTAAATTTTGAGAATCCATCCATGAAACTGTAGCCGTAAATTGCTTGTCGATTGTAGGCAAATCACCTACTTTGACCAACATATCTCCCCTACTAACATTGATTTCATCTTCCAATGTTATAGTCACTGATGAACGTCTTGTTGCTGTTTTATACTTTTTGTCGTAAAAATAAATATCCTTGATCTTGGATTTGGTCATAGATGGCAAGACTACTACTTCATCACCAACACTAAGTTCACCGCCATATACCTTTCCAGCAAATCCTCTAAAATCATGGAATTCCTCTGTTTTAGGGCGTATCACATATTGAACCGGAAACCTAGGAGTTCCAACATTATAGATATCCTTTCTATCCAATCCCTCAAAATGCTCTAACAACGTTTGTCCCTTGTACCACGTCATTTCCTCTGACCTGTTAACCACATTGTCGCCTTTAAGCGCACTCACGGGAATAAAGGTGATTTTCTGATCTTGGTAATCGCGCTTACTCATCAGTTCCTCAAAATCAGCTTTGATCTCATTATATCTTTCCTCTGAGTAATCAACCAAGTCCATTTTATTTATGGCCACGATAACATCTTTTATCCTCAATAAGTTATTGATGAAAAAGTGTCTATTCGTTTGCTCTATCACCCCTTTTCTGGCGTCGATCAAAATGATGGCAGCCTGTGAGGTAGAAGCGCCAGTAACCATGTTACGCGTATATTCCACATGACCAGGAGTATCCGCAATGATATAACTCTTATTGGGTGTGGAGAAATAAATATGGGCTACATCTATAGTAATTCCTTGTTCTCTCTCTGCTACCAAACCATCTGTTGCCAAAGAGAAATCAAGATAATCATACCCTTTTTGCTTACTGGTCTTTTCTATGGCCTCCAACTTATCGTCTGTCAGCGACTTTGTATCATACAACAATCTCCCGATCAAGGTACTTTTACCGTCATCTACACTTCCTGCTGTTGCTATTTTTAGTACTTCCATTTCTTTTGTGTTTTGTAATTGGCTAGTATTCCATTGACAATTTTTACGAGCGTCAACCTACCTCAACTGCCGATTTTAAAAGTATCCTTGTTGTTTTCTTTTCTCCATTGCGGCTTCGGATCGCTTATCATCTATCCTAGCTCCTCTTTCCGAAATCTTAGATTCCCTAATTTCACCTACCACCTTTTCAATGGTATCCGCATGGGATAATACCGCCGAAGTACAGCTCATGTCCCCAACAGTTCTAAAGCGCACCATGCGCTCTTCCACCTTTTCATCTTCAGCACGGAAAACCACATCATCTTCTGCCGACCATATAAATCCGTCCCTTAGGAAGATATTTCTTTTATGCGCAAAATAGATGGAAGGTATTTCTATATCCTCTTGTTGGATATAACTCCAAACATCTAATTCCGTCCAGTTGCTGATAGGAAAAACCCTTACGTTCTGACCCAATTCGATCTGACCGTTCAACATATCGAACAATTCAGGACGTTGATTTTTTTCATCCCATTGTCCAAAATCGTCACGAACCGAAAAGATACGCTCTTTGGCACGTGCCTTTTCTTCATCCCTTCTGGCTCCACCAATACACGCATCAAATTTGAATTCTTCAATAGCATCCAACAAGGTAGTAGTCTGCAACATATTCCTACTGGAATATTTTCCAGTTTCTTCTACCACTTTTCCTTGGTCTATGGAATCCTGAACGTTATGAACAATCAATTCAACACCTAACTCCTTAACCAACTTATCCCTAAAAGCGATGGTTTCCGGAAAATTATGTCCCGTATCTATATGCATTAGAGGAAATGGTATTTTAGCTGGAAAAAAGGCTTTCTGCGCCAATCTCACCAAGGTAATGGAATCCTTACCACCCGAAAAAAGCAACACTGGTTTTTCAAACTGTGCCGCAACTTCCCTTAAAATATAAATTGCCTCGTTCTCCAAAGCATTGTTATTCAATACTTCCAATTCATTTGATTCGCTCACGTCTACTACTGTTTCCAATCCTGATTCTACAATGCTCACAATAATTATGTCTTTAATTGGTTTTCTTCCAAAGGAAGCATTCGCCAATTGTTAATATTCTTTTCTTAGGTATGCAGCCCACATTCCCGATTTTCCAAAACCTTGGTGGGGTCAAAATATTTATGCTCATTGGGCAAATTCCTATCCAGGAGATAAGCATCCAATTGACTATCGTTAAAATGATAAAACGGACTTACCTTTAAGACCCCGTCTCTACTTAAACTCAAAATATCCAAAGAATCCCTTAAAGCAGTCTGTCCCTGTCTAAGATTTGTAAACCAAACATCTGGCTTATGCTCTTCCATAGCTCTTCTAAAAGGTTCCAATTTAACCTGTTCCGTAAAAAGTTGATGCTTAGGATCGTCTATACCAGGAATTCCCATTACCGCATCCCTATGTGAGGACGTTTGTTTGGGAACATATAATTTTACATTTAAATGTAGCCTTGCAATTAACCCCTCGGCATGTTTGTAGGTATTTGGTGTATTATAACCAGTATCGCACCAAACCACAGGAATATTAGGGGCAACATCCGTTACCGCATGTAAAATAGCCACTTCATAAGGCCTAAAATTTGTTGTCACCAATGGATTCTCGGCATATTGAATAGCCCAAGAAATTATTTCTTCCGGTGGTATACCCTTAAACTGTTGGTTTAATTTATGTATTTGTTCCTCTGTAAATGCCATTGTCTCTGATTCTTTAAATTCTTTGGATTTAATTACCTCTACCTTCCCCAACTAATCTTGTTCCAAATCCTTTCATGGAAGAAATATAGCAACATCTTGGTAAACAACTCCACGACCCCTATAGAAAGTGCAACGGTCATGGTTCCTGTAACGATCCAAGAAATTAGGATGGTATCCAACGTTCCAATAATTCTCCAACTAATAGATTTAGCAATACTCCTTTTGGGATTTTCGGTTCTCTTATCAGCCTTATAGCTTTTAGTTGCAGTACCTGTATTATTATTTGCAATTAATTGATCAGCAATCATATGATAAAAAACTTAAATTTATTACCCTATCGATTTAATAGAGTAAGCAAAAATAGAAATTATTTTCAAAACACAATGATAAAAGCTTCATAAAATTCAACTTACCCTACAAATTTAGTAGATTAATAAAAAAGTCCATTAAAATTTGAAGATTATTAAAGCTTTATAAAGTATTTACTACACAATTTACATTGAATTATAGCAAATTTAAGTCGTACGCCCCACTTCAGGGAACCAAATCTGCAAGAGTGTTGTTCCTAAAAACTTCCAAAGTACTATCCCTCACCTGCAACATTAATTTATGCACAGAACAGCTGGCCTCATCTGGGCAATCCTCGCATTTTTCGTAGAAGTTTAAACTCACGCAGGGCACCATGGCTATAGGCCCTTCCAAAACCCTCATGACAGTAGTCATGGGGATATCCTTTGGTTCTTTTATAAGGTAATAACCTCCACCCTTTCCTTTTTTGGAACCCAGAAGTCCTGTTTTTCGCAAGGTTAGAAGAATACTTTCCAGAAATTTCTGAGAAATGTTCTCATGCTTGGCTATTTCAGAAATCTGAACAGGTGAACGCCCTTTTTGAGACGCTAAAAAGGTTAGTGCCTTTAATCCGTATTTAGTCTTTTTGGAAAGCATTCAGCGAAGATAAGGAAAATTAACATTGGTCTAAGACCCATCCTTATTTTACAAAATCAGATTTAGAACATGCGATGCTCTTAAAAGATACAGACTATTCCAGCGCTTGGGATATATCCTCAATAATATCATCTATATGCTCCAATCCTACCGATACCCTGACCATACCATCGGTAATACCAGATGCCAGTCTATCCTGGAGAGATAATTTACTATGTGTAGTCGACGCTGGATGGGTAACTATACTTCTAGAATCCCCTAAGTTTGCGGACAAAGACAACATTTTAATGGCATTAAAGAACTTTTGTCCGGCCTCTACCCCTCCCTTAACCTCAAAAGCCACAACACAACCACCAGCCTTCATCTGTCTCTTAGCTATTTCATAATTAGGGTGCGATTTTAAAAAGGGGTATTTCACCCAGTTAATCTTCGGGTGCTCTTCTAAAAATTCAGCTAATTTTAACGCATTATCACAATGTTTATCTACCCTTAGCGCCAGAGTTTCCAAGCTTTTGGACAGTACCCATGCATTAAAAGGTGACAGGGCAGGGCCTGTAATCCTTGAAAAGCGATACACCTTATCTATTAGAGCTTTGCTCCCAACGGTAATCCCTGCCAACACCCTACCTTGTCCGTCCATTAATTTGGTTCCGGAATGGATTACCAAATCGGCTCCAAACTTAATGGGCTGTTGTAAATAGGGAGATGCAAAGCAATTATCTATGATATATATTAAATTATGCTTCTTGGCGAATTTACCCAATTCTTCCAAGTCCAAAACATCCACTCCTGGATTGGTGGGCGATTCCGCATAGATTATTTTGGTGTTAGGGGTCAATAATCCCTCCAATTTATCCAGCTCATCTATTTTAAAATAGCTCGTGGAAACATTCCATTTAGGAAAATACTGAGTAAACAAACTATGGGTTGACCCAAAAATACTTCTAGCAGAAATAATATGATCTCCACTTTCCAACAAGGCCGCAAATGTAGAAAACACCGCCGCCATCCCCGACGCAAAGGCAAAACCATCCTCAGCCCCTTCCATCTTACAAACCTTATCTATAAACTCGGAGGAATTGGGATTGCTATACCTAGAGTAAATATTACGATCCTTTTCTTCTGCAAACGAGGCACGCATATCCTCTGCATCCTCAAAAATAAAACTCGAGGTTAAATACAAGGGGGTGGAATGCTCTAGAAATTGGGTACGTTCTGTCTGGGTTCGTATCGCTTCCGTTTCAAATTTAAAATTCTTCTTCATTATTTCTAATCTATCAAATTCTTATAATATCCATCGTAAAGGATAAGCATTTATTTCATTTTTATGCCAACTGTAATCCCGGTCAATTTTTCTAGCTGGACCTGTTGGTAGGGATATTCATAATGTAGGCCCACAACCTGATTCGATTTCGACTACGCTCAATCTCCGGCATTCCTCAACGGCTGAGCGGAGTCGAAGCCACATCCAAATTCTTTCATTCTAAAATCAGACCCGATTTCGACTACGCTCAATCTCCGGCATTCCTCAGCGGCTGAGCGGAGTCGAAGCCACCAATCGATTATGGTTTAAACTTCTCCTCTATATAATGTTTAAAGTGGGACTCATTTTTACATTCAGCAAGGCCATTTAATTTAGCTAAATCCCCATTTATCAACACCTCCTTTTTATTTCGACTCCAACCTTGAATTTGCTTTTCACGATAAAATGCCTTATCAATCCTATCATACTCCTCTACATACATCAACTTAACAGGAAGCCTCTTTTTTGTATGGTTAGCCCCCTTTCCATCATTGTGTTCCTTTAACCTCTTGTCCAAATCCACCGTACTACCACAATAATAACTTCCATCTGAGCATTCCAATATGTACAGGAAACCATTCACCTTTAAAAAATTAAAACTATTCTATCTCAAATAAGCAAATTTCGATTTCGACTACGCTCAATCTCCGACTATCCCCGGTGGCTGAGCGGAGTCGAAGCCACATCCAAATTCTTTCATTCTAAAATCAGACCCGATTTCGACTACGCTCAATCTCCGGCATTCCTCAACGGCTGAGCGGAGTCGAAGCCACAAATACCTAGCCCTTTTCTGCTATTCGTAAAATATCGCCAAAAACACCTCTGGCTGTAACTGCCGCACCTGCACCCGCTCCCTGAATAACCAATGGATGTTCCCCATACGATTCTGTATAAATTTCAATAATGGAATCGGACCCTTTTATTTGTCCAAGCGCACTCTCTTTGGGAACAGACACTAATTTAACTTCCAATTTTCCCTTTTCCTTCTGCAGGTCGCCTGATAGATCGCCCACATAACGCAAGACGTGATTTGGTTTTTGTGCTTTCTTTATCCTACTAAATTTTTCATCCAAAATATCCAATTGCTCCAGAAAGCTTTTTACTTCGCCACCTTGAAGTGACTCAGGAATTAAATTTTCAATTTGAATATCTGAAAACTCATTGCTAAGGTCCAATTCCCTGGCCAAAATCAATAATTTCCTTCCCACGTCATTACCGGATAGGTCCTCCCGAGGATCTGGTTCTGTGTATCCCAGTTCCATAGCTTCTTTTAAAATTGTAGAGAACAGGGCATCCTTTTCCGAAAAAGTATTAAAAATATAACTCAAAGACCCAGAGAACACTCCTTTAATTCTTGTAATATTCTCACCTGAGAGATGCAACAACCTGATTGTATCTATCAATGGTAATCCAGCACCAACATTGGTCTCATACAAATATTGCTTTTGATTCTTAGCAAGTTCTTCCCTGAGCAACTGATAATAATCGAAACGCAAGGTATTCGCAATCTTATTGGACGACACCAAATCAAAACCATTGTCCACAAAATCAAAATACGAAGCTACGAAGTCCTCGTTGGCCGTATTGTCTACCGCAATAAGGTTCTCTAAATGATTGTCCTTTGCAAACTTGAATATATCGTTTAAATTATAAGGCACTGCCTTGGTTTTCATGGAAGTTCTCCAGTTTTTAGAGATCCCATTTTTATTCAACAAAACCTTCTTAGAATTCGCAACCGCAAAAACGTTGATGTTAATCCCTTTTCTTTTTTCGATAGTCTTGTTAGACTTAAGCACTTGATCAATGAGGGTACCACCTACATTTCCATGGCCAAATATGGCCAAATTTACTTTTTTACTTATGCCAAAAATTTGACCATGGACCACGTTAAGGGCCTTGTGCAGATCCGATTTCTTAACCACTAAACTTACATTCTTGCCCGAAATGGTATTGTTAAACAACAATGGAACTACCTGATTCTTAATAAGGGCATTAAAAGGCTTATGAAAAGTGCTCAAATCCTGACCTACAATAGAAATAACGGAGACCTGATCAACCACGGTAATATTATTGATATCCTGTAGCTTAAAATCGGTTTGAAATTCCTCTTCCAAAGAAGTTTTGGCCAAGTTGGCATTTTTAGCGTCCACCACTAAACCAATACCCCTTTCAGAGGATCCCTGAGAAATAATACTTACACTAATATTATTATTGCCCATTGTTCTAAAGATACGGGCATCTACCCCAACCTTGCCCAATAGACCTCGGCCTTCCAAATTAATCAAGGCCATATTCTCTATTACGGACAATGACTTTATACCTTCCTTACTGGTCTTGGCACTTATTAAAGTACCTTCATTATCGTTGTTAAAGGTATTTAGGATCCGAAGTGGAATATTCTTTTCTATTAATGGAATAATTGTCTTCGCATGCAGGATGTTGGTGCCAAAATTCGCCAATTCATTGGCTTCACTGTAGGAAAGTTCTGAAATTCTTTTTGCCTCTGCCACCAAATCTGGATTAGCCGTAAAAATGCCGTCTACATGAGTATAGTTCTGCAGCTCCTCTGCATTTAAGTAATTGGCCAATAAAGCGGCCGAGTAATTACTCCCATTTCTACCCAATGTAGTTGTTTCGTTAAGTTCATTGGAGGCAATGAAACCAGTAGTCACCATTACGGCATCAAGTTCCAATTTACCGAACTCCCTTTTTACATTTTCTTTGGACAAAGTCTCCAGAACTTTTGCATCACCAAAATTGGAATCTGTTTTAATAAGCTGTCTGGAGTCCATAAATTTGGCATTGACCCCTTTCCCTATAAGTAATTTTGTTACCAATTTTGCCGAGAGCAATTCTCCATATGCCAATACCTGATCCTTTATTTTAGGACTATAATCCCCTAACAGAGCTACCCCTTCAAACAATTTTACCAATCCCTTAAATTCCTCTGAGAGATTGACATTGCCATAGGCATGCTGTTGATATTTCTCAAATAGCTCAAAATCCTCTGCATAATCCAACCCCTTGGCGGCCTTGTTCAACATGGCTTCCAATTCATCAGTAGCCTTATTCCTAGCGGAGACCACTACCGCTATATTTTCACCATTCGCCACCTTATCGGTAACAATCCGCAAAACACTATCCAGTCCTTCTCCATTAGCCAAAGACTTGCCGCCGAACTTTAGCACCTTCACCTTTTTAGACCTGCCGTTTCGGTCGAAAATGCCCTTTAACAACTCCTCCATTTGATTGAACTCGATCAAAAAGGCATCGTGCCCGTGAAGGGAATGAATTTCACCATAGGTTACATTACTATTGGCTTGGGCCAATTTTTTAAAGGTATCCTTATTTTCTTGGGCCGTAAAAAAAAGATCTGAATCTACTCCAATGATATGGATATTGGTATCGCTATTTTGAAGATTAATAAAGGCTTCCTCCCCTTCCCTATTGATATCAATGGTCTTTAACAATTGATTCATTAATTTATAGGCAGACAATTGAAAACGCTCTTGTAGCTTCTTACCATGGTGTGTTAACCAACTCTCCACATTGAAGACTTTCAACTCCTCATTGGTACTTCTTTTAAAGCGGTCATTAAAAGATTCAGGTGTCCTATAACACAGCATTGCATGCATACGCGCATCATGCACCGGCTGTTTGGAATTCACTAAAAACTGTTCCTGTATCTGGCAATTGGCAATTAGCCAGTCCGTAGACTTCCAATCGGACGCTACTGGAATAAGATGTTCCGTTAAATGAGGATCTAAAGCTGCCATCTCCCAAGCTATACCCCCCCCTAAAGAACCGCCTATCAGGGCATAAAGCTTACTTGTTTTTAAAGCCTCCAATCCCAAAAGAAAAATTTTGGCAATGTCCTTCGCTACAAAATCCTTATAATTTTCTATAACAAATCCATCATACCCATTCCCTGGAATATTAAAGGAAAGAATAGTGTATTTCTTAGTATCTATACATTTACCATCCCCGACCAATGTCGTCCACCAACCATTTTCTCCAGCCACATCAGAGTTACCTGTTAGGGCGTGGTTTACCAGTATAATTGGTGCGGAATGCAAGGGAAGGCCAAAGACTTCGTAAGACAAGTTAATGTCCAATGTTTTGCCGCTATAAGTAATGTATTTGTTTATTGAAATATGATGTAGCATAAGTTATTTGTACAAGTAATTATTCCTGAAAGAACACTGCATTGCTTTTTAAATGATATGGGAGTGCCTTGAGATATTAAATTCTGCACTCCCATATTACTTAATCAATGACCATAAAAAAATAAAATCATTTTTACACCAAAACTGATTTATCGATGACCGAAAAGGCTTGCACCAAATCTGCCTTTATATCTTCAATATCCTCCAAACCTACACAAAGACGTATCAGATCTTTTGTAACTCCTGTTGTTTGTTGGGCATTATCATCCAATTGTTGGTGGGTAGTACTGGCTGGATGGATAATTAAAGATTTAGTATCCCCAATATTGGCCAACAAAGAGAATAATTTGGTTTCGTCAACAACCTTTTTCGCCGACTCAAACCCTCCCTTAACTCCAAAGGTCACAATACCACTTTGTCCGTTTGGAAGGTATTTTTTGGCCAACGAATAATAAGGACTGGTTGGCAGACCTGGATAGTTCACCCATGCCACTTCGTTCCTATCCTGCAACCATTTCGCCAATTCCAATGCATTTTCACTGTGTTTCTTGATACGCAGTTCTAAAGTCTCCAATCCTTGAATAATCTGAAAGGCATTAAACGGACTCAAAGCGGCGCCAAGGTCTCTTAAGCCTTCTATTCTAACCTTTGCAATAAAGGCAGCGGCCCCTAAAACATCGTGATAAACCAATCCGTGATATCCTGCAGATGGCTCAGTGAATTCTGGAAATTTTCCACTACTCCAATCAAAGGTACCTGCATCAACAATAACACCACCCATAGAGGTGCCATTTCCGTTTATATATTTTGTAAGTGAATGTATAACAATGTTTGCTCCGTGTTCAATAGGTTTCACCAAAGCACTAGTGGCCACTGTATTATCTACAATAAAAGGTATTTTTGCCTTTTTAGCTACTTCAGATATCGCTTTCAGGTCCAATACATCCAATTTTGGATTCCCTAAAGATTCCACAAAAATTGTCTTTGTATTTTCCTGAATGGCGTTAGTAAAATTCTCTTCGTCCCCAGGCTCTACAAAAGTGGTCGTTATACCAAATCTAGGCAAGGTTACTGCCAATAAATTATAAGTACCTCCATAAAGACTACTAGAAGCCACAATATGGTCACCTGTTTTCAATAAAACCAATAATGCTGTTGAAATAGCAGCTGTACCTGACGCGGTAACTACACTTGCAAGTCCACCTTCCAAAGCCGCCAAGCGCTGCTCTAGAATATCATTGGTTGGGTTGTTAAGTCTGGTGTAGATAAATCCAGGTTCTGACAAATTAAAAAGATTTGCCGCATGATCAGAATTGTTAAATACATAGGCGGTATTTTGATAAATGGGTACAGCCCTGGTTCCAGCTGTTAATTTTGTGTCATGTCCAGCATGCAATGCATTTGTTGAAAATTTTTGAGTACTCATGATTTCTTGTTTTTTTTATATTATTAAAATAGCTAAAATAAAAAGCCAAAACAAATAATGCGGACAATGCAATATTGTAAAATCAAAAAGTTAAAAAGAAAGTCAATTACAGAAGTAACCGTTAGTGTTATCTGCCATGGACACTGCAAAAATCTCCAATTAATTCTGGAGCAGCATTTAGGTAGAATTTAGCACCTTCTTTAATAAATGACTAAAGGGTTGCTAAGGCTTCAAAGGGTCTATTCCCTCCACCTTTCTTGATAACAATTCAATAAGTGTTTGAACTTTAGGTGTGCAAATATAGGTATGGAAAATTCTTTTCTCCTAATCTTTTTAAAAAAATTATAAATTGAAGGCTTGTTTCACCAAATCAACGGCATCCAATTTCTCCCAAGTAAATAATTCCACTTCTTTTTCTATACGCCCATTATAAGGCGATTCGAAAACCTTTACAACAAATTTAGGCTCCTTGCCCATGTGCCCATAAGCTGCTGTTTCCAAATAAATTGGATTTCTAAGTTTCAATCGTTCCTCAATGGCAAACGGGCGCATGTCGAACAATTGTGCGACTTTTTTAGCAATCTCACCATCACTCAAACCAACTTTAGACGTCCCATAGGTATCCACAAATATTGAGGTTGGCTCTACTACGCCAATGGCGTAACTTACCTGAACCAACATTTCATCAGCAACACCGGCAGCTACAAGATTCTTGGCGGCATGCCTTGCCGCGTATGCAGCACTGCGATCCACTTTACTGGGGTCCTTTCCACTAAAGGCACCTCCGCCATGGGCACCTTTGCCTCCATAGGTATCCACAATGATCTTTCTTCCAGTTAAACCAGTATCACCATGGGGCCCACCAATTACAAATTTCCCTGTTGGATTGATATGATATTTTATAGTGTCGTTAAAAAGTTTCTGTATATTCTCCGGTAATTGTTCTTTTACTCTTGGAATTAGAATTGAGATAATATCCTTTTTAATTTTGGCCAACATCAGTTCATCGTCCTTATCAAACTCATCATGTTGGGTAGAGACTACAATAGTGTCTATACGTTGCGGCACATTATCATCGGAATATTCAATAGTTACCTGTGCCTTTGCATCCGGCCTTAGATAGGTTATACTATCCCCAACCCTTCTCAAATCGGCCAAAACCTGTAATATCTTATGTGATATATCCAAGGCCAAGGGCATATAATTGTCCGTTTCCTTAGTGGCATAGCCGAACATCATACCTTGATCTCCTGCACCTTGTTCCTCTTTAGAACCACGATCTACTCCCTGGCTTATATCTTTGGACTGCTCATGGATCAATGAAATTACGCCACAAGAATCTCCACTAAACTTATAATCGCCATTCGTATAACCAATCTTATTAATGACATCCCTTGCAATTTGCTGAACATCAAGATAGGTGTGACTTTTAACCTCCCCGGCCAAAACCACTTGACCAGTGGTCACCAAAGTTTCACAAGCCACCTTACTTTCCGAGTCAAAAGCTAAAAAATTATCCAATAATGCATCACTAATTTGATCCGCTATCTTATCTGGATGCCCTTCACTAACCGATTCCGAAGTAAATAAATATGCCATAAATCCTTTCTAAATAAAATTAATAAGAATTTGACGAAGCATGTTAAAGAAGAGTGGATGTTACAGTCTTTAATAGACATAAACAACAGAAACTGCTTTAGCATTTTGTTATGCCGAACCTATTTCAGCACTTGAGGTTGCAATCAGTCAAATCCTTCCTCGATATATTAGGGTACAAAAGTACAAGAATTCTTGACGTATCTAAAAATGTTTAACAACTATTTTAAAATTTACCTTGTTCTATCCTATAAATCATACTTTACCGTGAACAAGACATAACGCGGTTGAATAAAGTAAGAAGAAGTAGTAAAATACAACTCATTGGTGCTATCCCTGTTCAACGTTGCTGTATCCAAAAGGTTAGTGCCTTTAATTCCAAATTCCCAGTGACTGTCTTTTTTCTGATAGGTTAAATTGCCCTCCAAAAAACTATAGGTGTTATCTATGGTATTTTCCTTGTCATTGTACTTATAATAATCATAATCCAAGTTAAAAATAAAGCTTTTTAAAAAGGAGGCATCCAATCTGGCGAAGGGCCTGCTTGTGTAATAGGTAGTAGCAAGTCCACCATTATCATAATTATTTACCGAATATCCATACCCCACCTCTAGATTGGGGGCATCCTTAAAATTGGTAGCCAGTGAAGAGGTATAATTTTGAGTAAACGATTCCGATTTTCTTGGTTGCAAATCTATGATGTTATTTGTGGCGGACCAGGATACATTGGCCCCTACAGATGCCTTTATTTTTCCAAAAGTACGTTGATACCTGCTATTGGCACTTAAGGATTCATCTTCCAAGTTTGAGTTTATGGTAGTGCCAATCCTATTAATACCTATAATTTCCGAAGCACTTTTAAGCGCATCTATTCGTTTCGTATACGTAACATTGGCAAATATGTTGGTAAAATTAAACATATTGAAACTAAAAAAGTTCAAAGATAAGTTATGGTTCAAAGCGCTTTCCAGGTCCCTATTACCAGAATAAACCGAATTGTAGTTATTAAGGACATAGGCTTCGGCAAAATTATTGACATCAGTAAAAGATCTTGAAACCCTATAATTAAATCGAATGTTTTCCGATTTTTTTAGTTGTGCGTTAATATATAGGTCAGGCAGCAGCGCGGTTAGATTATCCTTTACCGTTGTTCCCAACTGGGTATTGTTAGCCCCGTATTGATGCAATGTAGCGCCTGGATTAAAAGTAAAAATTCCCGCAATTACCTTGTAATGAAAACCTAAATACAAATCCGAAATGGAATAGGTAACATCATTGTTAAATTCGGTTTCCGTAAAATCCAATGCTTCTCCCCCATCCAATATTTGAAAAATATTTGAATTAAAATTTTGACGACTCTGAGTGGTGCCCAAGGTAAATTGTAAATTACTTTTCATACCTGTAACCAAATAATAGTCCACCTTGGCATCCACCTTGTTGGTTATTGTATTTTTACCTTGGTTTAGGTTGTAGATATTCTGACCTTCATCTACTGGAAATATGTCCGTAAACGCAAAATTATCCCTAATGGCATTATAAAAAGGATCTTCATCCTGATAGACATGTTGGGCCTCAAAGGCAATAATATTTTTTGTGTTTAGGGAGGTATAGTAAATATTGGCATTTTGACTTATAGAAATTGGTTTCTGCTTCTTGGTTTCCGTAATTTCATCCGTAATATTGGAAATGGAAAGCACATTCTGCAATTCATAGTCGTCCGATTTCTTTAAAAGTACATCGTAATCAATTTGCAATCTTTCATTGGGTTTATAAACGGAACTAAATTTGGCCAAACCCAAATGTGCGGTTTGATCTGTTGCCGTGGTGGCATCCTCCGTCTCGTTGGAGGATATATAAACTCGTCGAGTTTGGTTTTCCATCAAGGTCCCTGTATAGGAATAAACACCAAAACCACTTAAATCCCAATTTTCTATGGGGGAGTAACTAAAGTTGACCGCAGCAAACTTCGTGTTTATATTCTTGGCCCTATTGTTTTGAAGACTGGAAAGCCCCAATCCATCGCCTCCAATATCTATTGAACTTCCACTTGTACTACCTAAGTTTCTAAATCCACCTGTAAAGCTTTGGTAATCCCTCCTATTAAAAGGTGCTTCACCTATATTATTAAGATCGGTAATTATGTTTATACTATAATCAGGACTGTAATAAAATAGTTTTGGATGGGCCAAATAACTATCGTTGGTACCATACCCTGCAGTTATTTCACCAAACCAAAAATTCTTTTTCCCTTTCTTGAGTTTTATATTCAGGGCCACATTGTCCGTATCATTGGTTAGCCCCTTCATCTGGGTTACTTCATTAAAATTTCTTAGCACCTCTATTTTATCAAGGGCATTGGCTGGAATATTGTCTGCGGCCAACTTGGAATCCCCGTCAAAAAAATCCTTGCCCTCTACCATTACTTTGGTAACCCTTTTACCCTCCACCTCTATTTGCCCGTCGTCATTAATTTCCACACCAGGTAAATTGGCCAATACATCCTTTAACTTCTTTTCGGTACCTGTTACAAAAGAATCCGTATCATAAACTATAGTATCGCCCCGGACAGAAATAGGCATCTCATAAGTTACCTCAACCTCATCCAGTTGGTTGGTTTGTTCATATAGAACAATATCTTTATTAGCATCGTTGGTAGGTGCCGTAAAGGAAAAATCCTCCGTTTTAAAACCTAAATAACTAATACGAACGTTAAAATTGGCGCCCGATTTTAAGTTTAGCTTATACAACCCACTATGATTTGTGATGCCGTACGATTCCAATGCCTTTGTTTCCGTATTTATGGCGATAACATTTGCCATATCGATTCCTACTCCTGTAGAATCCTTAACTATTCCCGTAAGGGTAATTTCCTGTGAAAAAGCCGTTGAAAAAATGCAAAAGGCAGCCAGTAACGAATATAAATTCTTTTTATACATCTCTAAAGAGTAAAATAAAAATGATTAATTATGAAAATAAGTACCAGGGATTATTAAGGCCTTCCCCCTCCGCCTCTGTTACCTCCACCACCACCACGACGGAAATTCTGCCTCATTTCTGCCATCTTTTCCTTGGAAATTTCATCATATTCCTCTTGGGTAACCGTTTTTCCCTTACTGGGTGCCTTTATCTCTTTCTTCTCCGTTGGATTGAGCACTAATTTTGTACACAGTATAACTGTAATATCATCCTTTACTTCCAAAATAATACCAGGAAGCCCCCAGTACTCCCCTGGGCCTTGATTTACTGGAACATCTGGCGTATACCAAGCAATTATCTCGATTTCCTTTTCTGTGAATTCTTCTTCTTTGTTTTCATTATTATCCCTACCCCTACTAAAAATTGCCCGTATATTGGGTCTTTTTATAGTTTTGGTGGCCGTAGCCTTAAAGGCGGTATAATTACCAATCTGTTTTGACTCTCCTCCAAGTTTCCACTCCAATTTTGGCAATTCATCATCAACCAAAAAAATCTTTCCAAAAAGGTCATTTTTAACTAAATACCTACCTTCTTTCACATCCTTGTAATAATCGCCACCGGCTCCGCCCATCATTCCAAATCGACCACCACCTCTTTCATTGCCTGGTTGCTCCAATCTTTCTTCTTCCTTATAAATAGAGGCGGATTTGTCAAAGGTTAAAATATAGGTCCGTTCGTTGGCTGCCTTAATCCTTTGCATTATTTCCTTCTTGCGATCTTCGGGTATTTGCCGACCGTCAAAATCCATATTTACCGTGGTCTTACTAAAATAAGTTGCTTCGCCCTGAAAGTCCTGGGCATAAATTCCAATTTGCGATGCAACTAGCATCAAAGAGAAAAAATAGAAATTTTTCATTATTTTACATTTTAAGTCAACCTTAAGACTACAATTATAGGTTATGGTTTAATCAGAAAACCAATAAAAAAAACAATTATCCCTCCGTATAAGTTTTTTATCGGATAATCTATCAAAGATTTTAACATACACACGATATCTCGTATATTGTACCACTTAATTATAAGTGAGCACAACACTAACCATAATTACAAAACCTATGCATATCGCCGTTGCAGGAAATATTGGGGCTGGCAAAACCACCTTGACCAAACTATTATCGAAACACTACCAATGGGAAGCCCAATTTGAAGATGTAGTTGACAATCCTTATCTGGACGATTTTTACAATCAAATGGAGAGATGGAGCTTTAATCTCCAGATTTACTTTTTAAATAACAGATATAGACAAATAATACAGATTAGAAAAGGCGGTAAAGACACCATACAGGATCGTACCATTTATGAGGATGCACATATTTTTGCGCCAAACCTCCACGCCATGGGGTTAATGACGAACAGGGATTTTAACAACTATACCAGTCTTTTTGAATTGATGGAAACATTGGTGCAACCCCCAGACCTACTGATTTATTTAAGAAGTTCCATTCCCAATTTGGTAAATCAAATTCATAAAAGGGGACGAGAATATGAAAATAGTATTTCCATTGAATATTTAAGTAGATTGAACGAGCGCTATGAGGCTTGGGCCGAAAGTTATGGAAAAGGCAATCTCTTGGTCATTGATGTAGATAAACTTAATTTTGTTGACGAGCCCGAAGATTTAGGTTTGGTGATCAATAAAATTGACGCCGAGATCAACGGCCTGTTTTAAATCTTAAGACTTTATTAGAGATTAAAATACCCTGGTTTACTGAAACGAGTTTTATACAACAAGGAAAAGATTTACTTTTTAATGATCAGTCCCTGTTCTTTGGCATGTTTTATAGCCTGATCACTATCCTCTACCAATAGTACGGGTATGGCTTTGTTGTCCTGAAACAAACCAACTACCCGTAACATTTTTTTCTTATGCTTAACACTACGTAAATAAATGGCCTTGATCCTATTTGGAAACCTTTGGGCAATTTCCAAATAGATATCTGCATCTTTCTCGCCACCATCTCCAATAAGTACAAAAGAAAGTCTGGGATAAGTTTTAAGGATATTTAAAATTTCGTTGATTTTATGTGGTCGATCATCGGGGCCCTTTAACTTTTTTCTTTTAAAAAATGAGCTTAAGCTCCTCAATAAAATGGGGCCTTTTGGAAAATTGTTATTCTTTAAAAAAAACTCTAGATATAGATATAGATTCCAAGGACTGTTACTTACATAAAAAATAGGGTTCGCCTTATCTCCAGAATCCCCTCTATGCAACAAATGATAAAATTCCGGCGCCCCAGCTAGGGGAATCCTTCTTTCCGGGGTTTTTAAGAAAGTATTGTACAAAACACGCCATTTTAATAAGGACACCATACCGGTTTGCAGAATGGTATCATCAATATCACTGATAACCCCAAAATCGGCATCCTTAGAAGGAATCAACATTTCCCCAGGAAATCGGTTTTCAAGCTGAATATTTCTCTTTAGGGATCTATCGGCATATGAAACCTCAAATGCCAACCACCCTTCCTTATTGCACATGGATTGCAAATCGGTTTTATCCAGGGCCAGCAGAAAATAACCTTCCTTATCCGTTTCAAACTCATTTAAAGCACCATTGGGAAGCTTTATTTCTAGAGTACAGTTTCCTATTACATCTGTCTCAAAGCGTTTCCAGGAATTAATTAAAAGGTGGATAAAATTCTTCTTGGTAAGGTCAATATTTTCGTCTTCCAAGGCACGTCCCTTAACATACAAATGCGTATTGGAGCCATATGTTTGAAAAACAATAATCTGTAAAGGGTCTCGACTACTAAATAATCCCATAGTTTAAAAATATAAATTCTATGGCCATAACCAGATTAATAACACTCCTGCAGTAATAGCAATTCCGAAGGCAATTGCGATCCATCGCCCTAACTGTTTACTTCCCAACACGCTAGCCACAACCCCCTTAAAAGCTAAATTGGACATGGAGGCAATAAGAATAAGTCGCCAGCCAGTGGATGTGTTCAATGTTTCGGTTTTTATAAGTTGGGACAAAGAAAGGGTAATGGCATCTACATCCGTTAACCCGCTAATGATTGCAACCAGATACAAAGCCTCGTTCCCGAACTCCTCCTTGGCAAATGCTACGGCCAATAAAATAGCACCATAAAGCAATCCAAAGATCAATGCACTTTTAAACTGGGCGGGATTATTTGGCTCTGGCATTCTATCAGTATCCGAATCTTTATTTATACTGTAAAACAATCCAACGCATACAACGGCCATAACCACAAATTCCAACAATAAAGGCAGTAGCATTTCAGGCACTTTTTCCGGCACTACTACACCCACTTCCACCATTACCCTAGCTAAAGCAATTGCCGAAGCAGTTGTAATTACAAAGGCTGCCATTTTGCTTATAGATGCAGTATCTCTAGTTTTACGGGCATAACTTACTGTAGTTGCCGTGCTGCTAATCAAGCCTCCTAAAACACCATTTGAAATAATTCCAACTTTCTTTCCTACGAACTTATAAATAAAATACCCTAAGATGCTCAACCCTACAATAAGGGTTATCATTAACCAAATGTTTTGAGGATTTAGCACCTAATATGGTCCATAGGTTTTATTTGGCAGAATAGGCAGCACCACCAATGATATACCAGCAAAGGTCATTATGGCCGCCAGATCCTTTTCCTGTAGTTTATCTATAAATCCATGCAATCTTTCCTTTACATAGAGTAGCACTGCCATGGAAGTACCCATTATTACACCCAAAACCCTATCGCCCATCACCAAATAAGCTCCTATAGCAAACATCATCAAGGCAGCCACTTCCGTTGTCTGTCCAATATCCGGATTAGTAAATGTCTTTAATTTAATTATGTTGGCAACTATCAGTAAACCGGTTACAGCTATACCGAGAACCGGTAAAATAAACGGATTTTGATAATCCCTACTTAAGAATCCCGCCAATACACCCAAAACGGCAATAAGGGTAAATGTCCTTACCCCTGCCATTTCACTATTGGCTTTCTGACGCTGAAGACCTACCAGCAGCCCTAATCCAAAGGCAATACCCAATGTGCTTAAATCATGATAATCCATTTACCGTAACGTATTAACAACCCTAAAAGTAAAAACCCCGATCAACGGGGTTTTTAAGATAATACCAAAAAATAAGTTATACAACTTACTTATTAATCTCTACCTTTTCTATTACGACTTTACTTCCGTTCTTATTGGAT
>Ga0209702_10004672_pt1 | contig 19592 bp, 17 predicted proteins | sample FRY01_FD_187210 | JGI IMG/M metagenome (GOLD analysis project Ga0209702, IMG submission 187210) | Freshwater microbial communities from Lake Fryxell liftoff mats and glacier meltwater in Antarctica - FRY-01 (SPAdes) (version 2) | ecosystem: Environmental > Aquatic > Freshwater > Ice > Glacier...
GTCAAAATCATCCCGTAATCCAATCGCTGAACCCATGGTCATGTCCTCCAAAACATGGAGCCATAGAATCAGACTATCCTCGCTTTGGGAATCCCATACGTGAGTCACCCTCATCGAAGGTTGGTATTAGTCGAAAGGACGATCATGTAAATGGTGATCAAGGACTATTGCTGGCGTTCAATTCCGCGATGACTGCTTTCCACCCAGTTTCGGACGTTCGGAATTTGATTGGGTGTAGCTAGAACAGCAGCCTTATAATTGAGTCGGTATCTGCTGGCTCGCGCAATGAAACCCGCCGCCGCCTGCTAGCACGGCATCTCCAGGCAGACCGATGGTCGCCCGGTCGGGGAACAGTTCGGCGATGGCCGCCACGCCGTCCGCGTCGTGGGGCGAGCCGAATGTCGGGACAACCACCAGATGGCTAGTGACCGCGAAATTGACGTAGCTGGCCGGTTCGACTTTGCCGTCTCGCTCGATTTTACCGGGCGAGGGGATTTCCTTCACCGTCACCCCAAAGGCCTCGGCCCGCGCCTTGGCATCGGCATAGATCGCCGCATTGGGATCGTCGGCGCCGGTTGCGCGGGGTAATGTCAGCACGCCCGGCGCAACGAAGCGGGCCAGATTGTCGACATGGCCGTCAGTATGGTCATTGATCAGCCCGTCCCCCAGCCACAACATGCGGTCGAAACCGAGGTCGCGGTTCAGGCGTTGCTCGATATCCGAGCGCGAAAGAGCGGGATTGCGATTGGGGTTCAGCAGGCATTGCTCGGTGGTCACCGCGAGGCCCGTCCCGTCGCCATCAACCGCGCCGCCTTCCAAAATCCAGTCCGAGGCCTCCAGCGGCAAGCCAACATCCGCCGCCAGTTCCGCACCGACGGTCTGGTCCCCCGGCATCAGATATTTGCCGCCCCAGCCATTGAAGCCAAAGCGCATGGCTTTGCGCTTACCATTCTCCGCTACCACCAGCGGCCCGGTATCGCGCAGCCAGATATCACCGTAAGTCCGACGTTCCAGCATCACCGCGCCGCTGACCAATTCGCGCGCCCGCGCCTCATTCGCCTCGTCCCGGACCAGCAGGCGCACTTCCTGCCCGCTATCCGCCACCGCATTGGCAAAACCGGCGATCTGTTCCTGTGCGCGCCCGAGATAGCCCGGCCAATCCTCAGCGTCGTGGGGAAAGCCGATCCATAGCCAATCTTGCGGCGCCCATTCGGGCGGCATTCGGAATGTCATTGCGGACTCAGCAGCCGCCTTCTGCGGCACAACTTTCATCACGAGTGGCGCGAAATTCGTCGCCCTCCACCCAATTGGGCCACGCACTGCTCATCGCCAGCATCCGGCCCAGCCGGTAATAGACTTGCAGATCCTGCGCCACGCCGGTCCAGTCCCAATTATCGTCATATTCGTCATTCGGGCCGTGATAGGCATTGGCGCGGTAGGCAACTTCATAGGCCGCGCCCGCTTCCGGTCCGCCGGTCACCAAATCGCCGCCGCCCTTTACATACAGCATCGGCAGACCGCGTTTGGCAAAGCCGAAATGGTCGGACCGGTAATAATAGCCCTTTTCCGGCGTCAATTCCGGAACCGCAATCCGGCCCTCGTCGGTCAGTGCCTTTTCAAGATAAGCGTCGAGCTGTGATTTCCCCGGGCCGATCACCACGATGTCTTTCGCCGGACCGGCCATCGACAGGGCATCCATATTCACCCCGCCAACCGTCTGGCTCAATGGAAACACCGGATTGGCGGCGTAATAATCGGAACCGAGCAGGCCCGATTCCTCCGCCGTCACCGCCAGGAATACCAGTGTCCGATTGGGCGCGCCTGCCTTGGCCTGCGCCTCTGCCAGCGCAACCAGCGCGGCAGTGCCGGTGGCATTGTCGATCGCTCCATTGCAGATGTCGTCGCCTGTCTCATCAGGGGTGCAGCGGCCCAGATGATCCCAATGCGCGGTGTAGAGGACATATTCATCGGGGCTGGTCGCGCCCGGTAATTGACCGATTACACTCTGGGAGGAGAATTTTCGGATGTCATTTTTGAAGTTGGTCGAGACCTTGAGGCCCAGCGGAACGGCTTTGAAACCCTTGGTCTTCGCGGCGGCGGATAATTTGGTGAAATCCTGACCGGCAACAGTCAAAATCTTCTCAGCCACCGGTTTTTGCACCCAGCCATTCATCTGCGTCAATGCAGGCGCGCTGTCGCCGCGCTGGGCATAGGCCTGCTCACCGGTCCAGCTGCTTTCGACCACGTTCCAGCCATAGGCAGCGGGAAATTCATCATGTACGATGATCGCGCCCGCTGCGCCCTGCTTGGCCGCTTCCTCATATTTATAAGTCCAGCGCCCGTAATAGGTCATCGCGCGACCATTGAAGTCGCCTTCCAACCCCTCGGTCTCGTAATCGGGATCATTGACCAGAATCACCGCGGTTTTGCCGGTCATGTCGATCCCGGCATAATCGTTCCAGCCCTTTTCCGGCGCGTTGATGCCATAGCCCACAAACACCAATTCGCTAACGGCAAGAGTGGTTTCCGCTTCTTCGCGGTAGGTCACGCCGACCCAGTCCTTCGACGGCGCAAAGCTGAGGTCGACGCCTTTTCCGGAGACTTTCAGCGGGGTGTATTCCTTGCCGGTGATTTCCATCAGCGGCACGTCCTGCACCCACGAGCCATTGTTGCCCGGCTCCAATCCAGCGGCGGCGAATTTCTCGATCAACAGCGCGACGGTCAATTCCTCGCCGACCGTGCCCGGCATCCGGCCTTCGAATTCGTCCGATGATAATGTCTTGGTGATATCCTTCATCGTCTCAATCGAGATATCGCCAGCAGTCACTTCGGGCATATCAAATTCGGCATTGCCAGTAGCATTGCAGCTGGCCAGCGCGAGCGCCAATGCGGGAACGGTCAATTTACGAAGCATCCAACAGTCCTTTTCGGGAAAATCCCGTATCCGGGAAATAATATGCCTTTGTTGCAAAGCTGACGCGGCGCGGCAAGCTCCATCCTTGCGCCGAACCTGCCGGACGGGCAGAGGTTGGGGCTATGCAAGCGTCCCGGCAACCCAATTGGCAAAACGCTCTGACGCGCGCCCGCGCCCATGCGCCATTTCTTGCGCGCGGGCTTGAGCGGATGCCTGAACTGGCGGAGCTATTGGCAGCGGGTCAGGGCGAGGAAGCGCTGGTCTGGGCGCGGCGGGCTGGCGCGGATGTCTCCGATGTCAGAGTGGCTTTGCGGCGAGAACGCACAGCTTATGCGTTGGCGCTCGCAATCGGCGATTTGGCGGGCGTTTTCCCGGTAGGCCGGGTGATGCAGGAACTTTCCGATCTGGCCGATCGGGCACTGGACGGGGCCATCGGGGCGGCGATTGCCCGGCGGGTCCCGGATGCTGAGCCTGCAGGAATGATTGCGCTGGCGCTGGGCAAGCATGGCGCGGACGAGCTCAATTACAGCTCTGACATCGATCCGATTCTGTTGTTCGACCCGGAAACCCTGCCGCGGCGCGAGCGTGATGAACCGGGCGAGGCAGCGCAGCGCTATGCCCGCGATATCGTGCAGATTTTGGCGGAGAACACCGCCGAGGGGTATGTCTTCCGGGTGGATTTGCGGCTGCGCCCGGCGTCCGAAGTCAGCCCGCTGGCGATTTCGCTTGGCGCTGCGCTGTCGCATTACGAATCATCTGCGCTGACGTGGGAACGGGCGGCATTCATCCGGGCGCGGGCCTGCAGCGGTGATGTGGCGGCGGGCGAAAACTTTCTTGCTGCGATCCGCTCATTTGTATGGCGCCGGAGCCTGGATTTCGGAGCGATCGAGGAAATCGGGCGGCTGACGGCGCGTATCAGGGACAATTATAGCGGCCCGAAAGTGCCGGGTCCGGGATTCAATTTGAAGCACGGCCGCGGCGGCATCCGCGAGGTCGAATTCTTCGCCCAGACCCATCAGCTGATCCATGGCGGGCGCGATCCGTCGTTGCGCCAGCGGAGCACGCGGCCTGCTCTGGATGCATTGGCGGCGGCGGGGTTGATTTCTGGCGAGGACGCGCAGGTTGTTGGCGGGGCCTATGACCGGCTCAGAACGCTGGAACACCGATTGCAAATGGTTGATGACAAGCAGACCCACGCACTGCCTTCTGGCGATGCATTGGACAATGTCGCGCGGCTGGAAGGGTTGGCGGACGGCGCGGCGCTGGTTGCTGAATTGGCCGAGCTGACCGAAGCAGTCGGACAGCGGTTTGACCGGTTGATCGATGTCGAAAGCCCGTCGGTGCCAAGCGCAGGAATTCCACCGGATACGCTGCCAGACCGGCTCAAGAAGTTGGGCTTTGCCGATCCGGAAACGCTGGCGATGCGGATTTCGGCATGGACCGATGGCCAATTCCGGACCCTTCGGAGCCAGGCGGCATGTGCTGCATTCGAAGCAATGCTGCCCGATTTGCTTGAGGCATTGTCCGAAGCGGCCGATCCGGACCGCGCCATCTTGCGATGGGAGGCTCTGCTGGCGGGCGCATCCAGCGCGATCAATCTGTTCCGGCTTCTCGAAGCGCGGCCAGCGCTGCTCGAACAAGTGGTCAAAGTCCTCACTCTCGCGCCGCCGCTGGCGGATAAATTGGGCCGCCGTCCGGAATTGCTCGACACGCTAATAGATCGAAGCGCGCTCGATCTTCCGGGCGATGTCGAGGAATTGGCCAGAGCCATGCGGCTGGCTGGGGATGACTGCGATTACGAGCGGCAATTGGACCGGATCAGGATCGTCACCGGCGAGAAGCGCTTTGCGCTGGGCGTGCAATTGATCGAAGCTGCGCATGATCCGCTTGAGGTTGGCGCTGCGTTGTCGCGCTTGGCAGAGGCCGCGATTGCGGTAGCGGCGGAGGCAGCGAGCGCGGAATTCGCGCAGGTGCATGGCAATGTCCCTGATAGCGAGCTCGTCGTCCTGGGTTACGGGCGGCTTGGCGGCGGGGTAATGACCCATGCCTCCGATCTCGACATCATCTATCTGTTCAGCGGCACGTATGAAGGCGAGTCCGTCTGCGCCGGGATTAAAAACGGCAGGCCGCTCGGCGCGACCCTCTATTTCAACCGGCTTGCGAGCCGGGTCAGCGGGGCCCTGAGCGTCCCCACTGCTGAAGGCGCTTTATACGAAGTCGACACTCGGCTGCGACCCCAAGGCACCCAAGGGCCGCTGGCTGCGAGCTTTGACAGCTTCGCCCGCTATCAACGCGAAACCGCGTGGACGTGGGAACATATGGCGCTGACCCGGGCGCGGGTGCTGTGCGGATCGCCCGCTGCCCGGCAAGAGTTGGAAGGCTTGATTACCGATGTACTGAACGCCCCGCGAGATCCCGAGAATTTGCGCGAGAGCCTGCTTGCGATGCGTGCCGACATGGCCGCTCATAAGCGCCCCAATGGTCAGTTAGATGCCAAATTGCTGCGCGGCGGGCTCGTCGATCTGGAATTTCTCGTCCATTATCTGCAATTGCGCGAACAGACTGCATTTCATCCCGATCTGGGCAAGGCGATCAGACAATTGATCGCGGAGGGGTGCCTGCCGGAGGAATTGGCCGGCGCCCATGATCTGATGATTCGGATGTTGGTGGCGGCGCGGCTGCTCGCGCCGGATCTCAAATTACCCGCACCAGCTGCCACCAAGGTGTTGGCGCAGGCTTGCGGATGTGAAAGCGGCACAAGCCTGTTGCACCGGTTCGCCCTGGCACGGCAAAGTGTAGCGCGAAGCTGGAAATCGATTCTCGACACAGATTTGGAGACGACTGAATGAGCAATATGACCACCGGTGGTACGATTCCCGATATCGCGCTGGAAACGCCTCAGGGCGGAACCGTAAAAATATCCGATTTCGCAGGCCAGAAAGTTGTTCTTTTCTTCTATCCCAAGGACAACACGCCGGGATGCACCAATGAAGCGAAGGACTTTTCTGCGATGAAGGAGGAATTTGCCGCGGCGGACACCGTAATCCTCGGGATCAGCAAGGATTCGCCCAAGAAGCACCTCAACTTCCTCGCCAAACATGATCTGACCGTGGCGCTGGCGACTGATGCTGAAGTGGGCGGCCTGTCCGACGCGCTGGGGATCTGGACCGAGAAGCAGATGTACGGAAAAACCTATCTGGGCATGGTGCGCACTACCTGTCTGGTCGATTCGGCGGGAAAGATCGCGCAGGTCTGGAACAAGGTGAAAGTGAAGGGCCACGCCGCCGAAGTGCTGGAGGCCGCCAAGGCTATCTAAGGCGCATCGTGAACACATCTGCTCCCTTGCCTTCAGTCGCCTCCGCAATCCGCGTTGCATTAATGACGCCAGACCCCCGCGCCAAAGCCATGGCGACCCGCGAGGCTGCGCGGGCATGGCGGCTAGGGCGTCTCGGCTTCGTCTTTGACGTCGATATGCCGGATCAGCCAGCGTGGCCGGACCAGCCAGAGCTGCTGCATCCCGCCAAGATGCCCCGGCGAGGCGGCGGATCGGAGCACGGGCGCATCGCCATGTGGCACTCGCTGGCACATATCGAATTCGTCGCGATCGATCTCGCGCTGGATATGGCGGGGCGTTTTGGCGCGCAGATGGGCCGCGAATTTACCTCTGACTTCCTGTCGGTGGCAGCGGATGAGGCAATGCATTTCGCGCTGCTGGATCGCAAATTGCGCAAGATGGGCAGGTTTTACGGCGCACTGCCGGCACACGGAGGATTGTGGGAAGCGGCAGTGGAAACCAGTTTTGACGTCATGGCCCGGTTGGCGATTGTGCCGATGGTGCTGGAAGCGCGCGGGTTGGACGTCACTCCGGCCACGCTCAAAAAGGTGGCATCGCAGGGCGACAATAATGGCGTCAAAATCCTGAGTCGCATTCTTGACGACGAAATCCGGCACGTAGGAATCGGCACCAAACACTTTATCGCAGGATGTATCCAATCCGGCGACGTGCCTCAAAAACGCTGGAAAACCTTGGTCTCGGCGCATTTCAAAGGGGCGCTCAAGGCCCCATTCAACGACTCGGCGCGTCTCGCAGCCGGTTTGTCGCGAGACTTCTACAGCGGTATTGCGCTGTTAAGAAATTCACCGATAAGTCCATAATTAATGAAACGGCGGGAGGGTTCCGTACGGTTTCACAATAAGTTTCGCGACAGTCGGCAATCGACCTGCTGGATGTGCAACGGGGTCTCGGCGGTGTTGGAAGACATCGCAGCAAAGGACGGATTTGTGATTTCTATTTTCAAGCAGGGCCGGATTGCAGCAATGGTTGCGGTCGCTTTCGGCTTTATGACAATGGGAGCCTTCCCGGCCTTCGCCAACAGCAGTGCAGCATCGGCAGATATCACCGCCGCAGCGCGCGACGCACGTACTTCTCCAATCAGCGGCGGCGACGATCAATTCCGCAATTTGTTCGCCAGCTGGGAATCGCTCGATGGCGATGATGCTTCCGCCCCTGCGCCGACGACCACAATTGCAATCCCTTCGATTATGCCGCTGGCCTCGGCCAAGCTGACCAGTAATTACGGTATGCGCACCCACCCGGTTATCGGCGGTCGCCGCAATCACAAGGGCGTTGATCTGGCTGCGCCAACCGGAACGCCGGTATTCGCCACTGCAGATGGCATCGTATCCCGGGCAGATCGTTTCAGCAGCTACGGTCTGTATATTTCCCTGCAGCACGGCGCAGAGCTTGAAACCCGTTATGCCCACATGTCCCGCCTGGCAGTTGCCGCCGGACAGCGCGTGAGCAAAGGCGACATCATCGGTTACGTCGGTTCGACCGGCCGTTCGACCGGCCCCCATTTGCATTACGAAGTTCGGATGGCCGGGGTGGCAGTTAATCCGATTCCTTACATGGTTGAATCTGACGCTCAGCAGGCTTTCGCGCTTGCTATGGGCGGTGGCGGCCAAGGCGGCCCAGAGTAAAATAAGTCTCAGAGTAACGCTTTCCATACATTGACATGGGGGCGTCTCTGCTGGCAGAGGCTTTATCCAACGAGTTAGAGAATTTTGAGTTAGACATCGGAGAGGGTGTCTTGAGTGGAGGCGGCGGGAGAAATCCTGCCGCCTTTTCCTATGTCTGCTGCTTTGTCAGTTCAGGCGTCACGGCCGAACCTGCGTTTTTCCTTGTGGCCATTCCCAGTCTGGCTAGTCTGCCCGGCGGAAGAGGAAAAATATGCACCCGATACAGCGCGCAAAAACGCAGCCCGACCACCCAGCAGTGATCATGGCGGGCAGCGGCGAGACAATCACCTACGGTCAATTGGACGGGGCTGCCAACCGGCTTGCGCACTGGTTCCGCAGCCAAGGTTTGCAAGCAGGCGACGCTGTCGCCGTACTGATGGAAAATTCGCCGCGATATTACGAGGTATTCTGGGCCACCCAGCGGTCGGGTATAATCCTGGTTCCGGTCTCAACCCATCTGACCGCCAGCGAAGTGGCCTATATTCTGGAAGACAGCGATGCGCGGCTGCTGGTCACGACGCTGCTGTTTGGCCCGTTGGTGGAACAAATGCAAGCAGATGGCATGGCATTGCCGCTGCTGACTTACGGTGCAAAATCCGAGGGGGGCAGTGACAGCTCTGCTGAGAATTTGTTGGCGGCCTATCCCGGCACGCAGATTGCGGATCAGTCGGTCGGGCGCCTGATGCTGTATAGTTCCGGAACCACTGGCAGGCCAAAAGGGATCGTTCCCGCGCCGCCCGCCGATCCCGCGGTCGAGGCGGGAACTCCGCTGATGATGTTGGCGGTGCACGGCTTCCACTTCCCGACCGATGGCAGCAGCATGTATCTCTCGCCCGCTCCGCTTTATCACGCCGCCCCGCTCGGTTGGAGCACCACTGTCCACCGGTTGGGCGGCACCGTGGTAGTCATGGAGAAATTTGACCCCGAGGGCGCGCTGGTGGCGATCGAGAAATTCCGCATCACCGAAAGCCAGTGGGTGCCGACGCATTTTGTGCGGCTGCTGAAATTACCAGAAGAATTGCGCGCACGATACGATCTCTCATCGCATCAACACGCAATTCATGCGGCCGCGCCTTGTCCCGCGGCAGTCAAGCAGGCGATGCTGGATTGGTGGGGGCCGATAATCTGGGAATATTACGCAGGCAGTGAAGGCAATGGGATGACCATGGTCAGCGGTGCCGACTGGCTGACCCATCCGGGTACTGTTGGCCGGGCAATCCTCGGGACGATCCACGTTTGCGATGATGCCGAGGATGGCGATGGCGCAGAAGTGGTCGCGGGCGAGGAAGGCGTGATCTATTTCGAAAGCCCGCACCCCTTCGCCTATCACAAGGACGACGCCAAAACGGCAGAAGCCACTCACCCCCTGGGTTGGACCACGCTGGGCGATATTGGCCGGATGGACGAGGAGGGATTTCTCTATCTGACGGACCGGCGCAGCAACATGATCATTTCCGGCGGAGTGAATATCTATCCGCAAGAAATCGAGAACCTGCTGCTTGGTCATCCCAAGGTAATGGATGCCGCTGTGATCGGCGCGCCTGATGCAGAAATGGGCGAATGCGTGGTGGCTGTCGTCCAGCCCGTTGATCTGGAACATGCCGGAGAAACGCTGGCCGCAGAATTACGCGAATTTCTTGCCGGCAAACTGGCCAAGCTCAAATTGCCGCGGCTGTTCGATTTTCGTGCCGAATTGCCCCGCGAAGCCAATGGCAAATTATATAAGCGCAAATTGAAAGAGGAATATCAGGCCAAATTTCATGCGGAGCAAAGCGGTGCCCAAACCCAAAGGGGGTGATTAGAGCATTCGCTAACCATGCGTCGGCAACAGTGATGGACCATCGCAAATATAAGTATGAATGACAGCTAACGACCCATGTGTGGACGGCCCTCCGTTGGCAAGGGGCAAAATCGAGCTTCGCATTGCTGGTTGGTGCGGCCATGTGTCCGCCTGATCGTCACGATATAGCGCGGCCGAAATGCCGTATTTGCCGATTAACGTTCAACTCAGCAGCCGCTGCGCCATTGCCCGCACTTCCGCGCCAATATCTTCGCGGTCCAGTGCCAGCGCCAGCGTTGCCTCGACGAAGCCGAGTTTGCTGCCGCAGTCATAACGTTTGCCAGCGAAGGTTACGGCGTTGAACGGCTGAGTGCCGATCATCTTGGCCATCGCATCGGTCAGCTGAATCTCCCCGCCTGTGCCTTTGCCCTGCGTTTCCAGCGTGCGCATGACTTCTGGCTGCAAGATGTAGCGACCGGAAACAATCTTGTTTGACGGCGCTTGATCAATGGGCGGTTTCTCGACCAGTCCCTTCACTTCGGTCAGTGCGCCATTTGTCGCGCCGGGATCAATCACGCCGTAGCTGGACACTTCCTCGTGCGGCACTTCGAGCACGCTGATCAAATTGCCGCCGACTTCATTATACGCCTCGACCATTTGTTTCATGCAGCCCGGTTCGCCGACCATCAATTCATCTGGCAGCAGGATCGCGAAAGGTTCATCGCCAATAATTGCCCGCGCACACCAGATGGCATGGCCCAGGCCCAATGGAACCTGCTGGCGGACAGTAATAATATTTCCAGGAGTGGCGCGGGTTGATTCGAGCGCGCTCATATCCTTGCCGCGCACGCGCATTGTCGCTTCCAATTCATAAGCGACATCGAAATGTTCGACGATGGCCGTTTTGCCCCGGCCAGTGACGAAGATGATCTGTTCGATCCCGGCTTCCCGCGCTTCATCGACGGCATATTGGATCAGAGGCCGATCAACGATAGGCAGCAATTCCTTTGGAATAGCCTTTGTTGCGGGCAGGAAACGAGTGCCCAGCCCCGCAACAGGGAAGACAGCTTTGCGGATCGGTTTGTGTGTGGTCATGGTACCTCGTTAATCAGGGACAAAGGAGTGCGTCAACTAGAGGTTACGGGTTTCTGACGTGTTACAATATCGTCTATGAAGTGAGCCATAGTTGGCCACCTACTTGTCAGACGCGTGGTTCCGGCTAAACCGTTTCCATGGACAAGATAATAATCCGGGGCGGAAAACGTCTCTCAGGCACAATTCCCATTTCCGGCGCGAAAAATGCGGCTCTCACGCTGATTCCCTGCGCGTTGCTGACCGAAGAACCGCTGACGCTGCGCAATTTGCCGCGGCTCGCCGATATTGATGGCTTCCAGCATTTGATGGGCCAGTTTGGAATTTCCACCAGCATTCAGGGTAGCCGGCCAGAAGATTTCGGGCGGGTGGTAACCTATGAAGCAACCCGCCTGACCTCCACTGTTGCGCCCTATGACCTGGTCCGGAAAATGCGCGCGTCCATTCTGGTGCTCGGCCCGATGCTGGCACGTGCGGGTGAAGCAACTGTTTCGCTGCCTGGCGGCTGTGCGATCGGTAACCGTCCGATTGATCTCCATCTGAAAGCGATGGAAGCGATGGGCGCAGAGATCGAAATGGCGGCAGGTTATGTCCGCGCCCATGCGCCTGACGGCGGTCTGCCCGGTGGGGATTATGACTTCCCAGTTGTGTCTGTTGGCGCAACGGAAAATGCGCTGATGGCGGCGGCACTGGCCGCCGGCACAAGCCGTTTGACCAATGCTGCGCGGGAACCAGAGATTGTCGATCTTTGCAATTTGCTCAGCGCGATGGGCGCAGAGATCGAAGGGATCGGTTCCTCCGATCTGACGATCCACGGGGTCAAGCGGTTGCACGGCGCAACATACCGGGTGATGCCCGACCGGATTGAAGCTGGCTCCTACGCTTGTGCGGCAGCGATCACTGGCGGCGAAGTGTGGCTCGAAGGCGCGAATGCCGACGAAATGGCCGCCACTTTGCATGCGCTGCGCGATATTGGCGTGCAGGTTGAAAGCGACGCTAAGGGCGTGAATATCGCCTCGGACGGTAAGTTGAAGGCGACCAATTTGACGACCGCCCCTTATCCCGGCCTCGCCACCGATATGCAGGCGCAATTGATGGCGCTGCTATGCCGGGCAGAGGGCACCAGTGTGCTGAAGGAAACAATTTTCGAAAACCGCTATATGCATGTTCCTGAACTCAGCCGGATGGGCGCGAATATCGAGACGTCGGGCCGTACCGCAATTGTCCACGGGGTCGACAGCATGACCGGCGCGGAAGTGATGGCAACCGATCTGCGCGCATCGATGAGTTTGGTGATTGCAGGCCTTGCGGCAGAGGGCGAGACTCAGGTCCGCCGCCTGTATCACCTCGACCGCGGATACGAACGGCTGGAAGAAAAGCTGGCCTTGGTTGGTGCAGACATTGAACGGGTTGGGGATGATTAAGCGACCTGCCTAATTCGGTGCATTCACCACCAGCCACACCCGGATCGCGCTGGCGAGGCCTGGCGGGGTCGGTGATTTGATCCGTTCCGCGTCGATCCGCGCGACCAGAGCATTGATCGGTATGGCTTCCGCTTCTGCCGCAGCTTTCAGCATCTCCCAGAACAAAGGTTCAAGACTGATCGAGGTCTTGTGCCGATCGATTTGGACCGAGCGTTTGACGGGCGGGTGATAGGGTGCGGGCATCGGAACACACTAGCGTGATCTGCTGGGTGGACCAAACTGAATGACTGTTCCCCGTCAGCGTTCAATACATATGCTGCCCGCCGTTGATGCTCATGGTCGAGCCGGTGACAAACCCGCCATCCTCCGAACACAGGAACGAAACGCCACGTGCGATTTCTGATGCCTGACCCAAGCGTCCGACGGGGATCTTGGCGACGATCTTTTCCAGCACCGCGTCAGGCACGGCGGCCACCATGTCAGTATCAATATAGCCCGGAGCGATCGCATTGACGGTGATACCCGAACGCGCCGCTTCTTGCGCCAGCGCTTTGGTAAAACCGTGAATGCCGCTTTTGGCAGCGGCGTAATTGACCTGGCCATATTGACCGGCCTGTCCGTTGATCGACCCGATATTGACGATCCGGCCCCATTTGCGGTCCCGCATGCCGGGGAAACACGCCTTGGCCATGTTGAAACAGCCGCCTAGATTGATCCGCATCACTTCGTTCCAATCGTCGAAGCTCATCTTCAACAGAGTGCCATCGCGGGTGATTCCGGCATTGTTGACTACAACGTCAACCACGCCAATCTCGTCCTGCACTTGTTTGCACCCAGCCAAGCACGCCTCGTGATCGCCGACATCCCATTTATAGGCGGGAATGCCGGTTTCTGCGGTAAAGGCCCGCGCTTTTTCATCATTGCCGCCATAATTGGCGACTACGGTAAAGCCGTCCGCTCTCAGCTGTTCGCAAATCGCTCTGCCAATCCCGCGTGTGCCCCCGGTTATGATTGCAACATGTGTCATACGGTGTATTCCCTCGCTCCAGAATTACGTGGGTGACCTTACGGCAAGCGCTTATGCGGGCAAAGAAGAACCCCGCATAAGCGGTGCTGGAGTAGGGCTGTGCAATCGAATGCGTGGCCAAATTCTGGCATTTTCCCGAAAACTTCCCAAAAACCTATTGGCGAAGTCTCAAATCAGAAACGGAATTGGGTGCCGACATAGACAGCTTGGATGTCCTGTACCGAATCAGTCAGCGGTGCCAGACGGTCACGATCTTGCGACAGACGGACACCGGCGGTGACATCCAGATTGCGGGTCACACGATAAGCGCCGCCCAGATCAACGGTCTGTTCGCCAAGCGATTCCAAAGTGCCTCTGGAACGGCCCGTCGTGCCTTTTTCCGATTCCAGTGCAATGACCGGGCGGAACCTGCTCGGCTTGTCTGCTGCGCTGCCCTCTGCCGGCTTGAAATCTGCCAGATCAGGCATTCCGATTTTGTTGAGGCCCAGCGATGCCGTGCTGGCAATGTCGGGTTTGGCCAGAGCGGGAACCTTGGCAAAGCCCTTATATCCGCGGGCCGCGCCCAGATTGTAACGCGTTGGCGCCAGCCTAATTACGCCATTGATCGTTTCGCCAAGACCGGTTGATCCCTGAGCAATTGAACCCGCGGACTGAACGGAAATGGCGCGCGCTGTTTGGTCATCGACCCGAACGGCCACGGTGAAGGTGCGGTCGGACGCTGTCTGGCTGCTGGCGGGGGTGAAGCGGATCGCCTGCCCGCTTGCCTGAACGCTCGCGGCAACGCGGCGGGCCAATTGCGGGTCGACGCTGGCGGGCGTGAATGCGGTGAAGCCTGCTGATGCCGAATCGCCGCTGACATATTGCATACCGGTAACGGCCAGACCCGCACTAGGAATGGCCAACGCAAGACCTGCAGCGGCGAAAAGCGCCGGCGCGATTCCGCCGATTCCTGCCTTGTTGCGAGACCGTGCCATTAAGTGCCCTCTGTTAATTTTCGGCCATTCTAACCACGAAAGGCCTGAATGGTTGCTGACTTTGCATGTGCTAGGCCGAAATTTCACCTACGGCAGCCATGCGTTATATTTATAACAATAAACGCGAGTTTTTGGCTTGGCCAGCTTTTCCACAGGCTTAGGCGGCCGATACGGCAAAACTGTTGCACCTTGCTCACACAGCGAACAATTTAGTCCGTAAGTTGAGCTTCCCAAGCAGTCTTTTTGGGCCGGGTTCGACAAGTTTACAGTGCTGGATGCACATCAAGGCCGATTCGTTTCAGCCCGCAGAACGATTCGATTTGCTCGGAGTCTGGCCGAGGCTGTCCGAGTCGAAACTGCTAATTAAGCGCCGGTTCAGTCGTGCTGGCGGTGTTCGGGCAGTACCTGAAGCAACCGAATTCGCATCCATACCTTGCCGCCTGCGTCATGCGGGCTATAGAGAATGCTAATTCTGACTCTGGCTGATTTCCGAGCCATTTTTGAGGACGTTCCGCAATATCATGACCGTCAAACATTCCGTTTCCGCACAAATCCTGCGCATTGCGCTCACTGGCGCCGCATTGACCGGCCTTTCTGCTTGCGGGGGCAAAGAACGCCCCGTCGCAGACTTGGCAGCCTCACAGGTCACCACCATCGGGGTAAATTCATATCTCTGGCGCGCTTCGCTGGAAACGGTCAGTTTTGCGCCGTTGTTGCAGGCTGATAGCGCCGGCGGCGTTATCGTGACCGATTGGTATTCGCGCCCGGAAAACCCGGCTGAGCGGGTCAAGATGTCGGTTACTATTCTCGATCAGGATCTTCGCGCCGATGCGCTGAGGGTAGCAGCCAGCCGCCAGGTCATGCAGAACGGAAACTGGGTAGATGCGCCGGTTCAGGCCGCGACTGTCCAAAAACTGGAAGACATCATTCTGACCAAGGCCCGCGATCTGCGGCGCCAAACTCTTAGCTGATCATACCGGGCTGCGGCACATACGGGCCGCAATTTTGGGGCAAACTTTTGGCCGGGCAAGTTAATCGGTCGCGTAAATCTTGGGTAGCCCGCAATGAGTGACACCACAGACAGCCGCTTCGATCCGGCGCAGGCCGATCTGCGGTGGCAGGCTGCGTGGGATGACGCGGGCTGTTTCCATGCCGACAGTAACAGCTCAAAACCTAAGAGCTACGTTCTGGAGATGTTTCCCTATCCCTCCGGCCATGTGCACATGGGCCATGTCCGTAATTATACGATGGGCGATGTGCTGGCCCGCTATAAGCGGATGCGCGGGTTCGAAGTTTTGCATCCGATGGGCTGGGATGCTTTCGGGATGCCCGCCGAAAATGCGGCGATGGAGAAAAACGTGCATCCTGGCGGTTGGACGCGTGACAATATCGCGCACATGAAATCGCAGTTGAAACGGATCGGTTTTGCACTCGACTGGTCCCGCGAATTCGCCACTTGTGATCCGGAATATTACGGCCATGAACAAGCGCTGTTCCTCGATCTGTACGAATCCGGGCTCGTTTACCGCAAGGAAAGCGAGGTCAATTGGGACCCGGTTGACCATACCGTTCTGGCCAATGAACAAGTCATCGATGGCAGGGGTTGGCGCTCCGGCGCCGAGGTGGAAAAGCGCAAGCTGAGCCAGTGGTTCCTCAAAATAACCCAGTTCGCCGATGATTTGCTGACGGGGTTGGGGGCGCTGGAGGATTGGCCGGAGAAAGTCCGGTTGATGCAGGAAAACTGGATCGGCAAATCGCAGGGCCTGCAATTCGCGTTCAGTCTATCCGATGGTCAGTCGGTCGAGGTTTATTCCACGCGGCCCGACACGATTTTCGGCGCCAGTTTTGTAGCGGTGGCGGCCGATCATCCAATTGCGCAGGGCGCCGCGGATGGTAATCCCGCTGCGGCAGCTTTCATCGAGGAATGCAAACGCGGCGGAACTACTGCAGCGGAAATGGAAACTGCGGAGAAACTCGGATTCGACACCGGGATCACCGCCGCGCATCCGATGGATCCAGCGCGCAGTCTTCCGGTCTACATCGCCAATTTTGTGCTGATGGATTACGGTACTGGCGCAGTGATGGGCGTACCGGGGCATGACCAGCGCGATTTTGAATTTGCGACCAAGTATAAACTGCCGATTATCCGCGTTGTCGCGAAATCTGCGGACGAGGCTGACCAGCCGTTTGGTGCGGCAGCCGAGGCGGGTGACGGGATTATCGTCAATTCCGGACCGCTTGACGGAATGGATGTCGCCGCCGCCAGCGCGGAAGTGATTACCCACGCGACAAAAGGCGGCTGGGGCGCGGGCGAGACTGTGTGGCGGCTGCGTGACTGGGGGGTCTCGCGCCAGCGCTATTGGGGCACACCAATCCCGTTCATCCATTGCGATACTTGCGGTGTGGTACCGGTGCCCAAGGACCAATTGCCGGTGGCTTTGCCGCAGGACGTCGATTTCACGACGCCGGGCAACCCGCTCGCTCATCACTCAACATGGAAACATGTCGATTGCCCCAAATGCGGCGGCAAAGCCCAACGCGAAACAGACACGCTGGACACTTTCGTCAACAGCTCCTGGTATTTCCTGCGCTTTGCCAGCCAACCCGATGATAAGCCATTTGACCGTGAAGAAGTCGAGAAGTGGTTGCCGGTCGAACAATATATCGGCGGGATCGAACACGCGATCTTGCACCTCTTGTATGCCCGGTTCTGGACGCGGGCTTTGCAGCATACCGGCAAACTGGGTTTCGCGGAGCCGTTCGCCAGCCTGTTTACGCAAGGCATGGTGACGCATGAAACCTATGCGCGACGCGCGCCGGATGATGGCCGTCAGACGTTCTTCACCCCTGCTGAAGTCGAAAAGCGCGGCGAGGATGCCGTCCTGAAGTCGGATGGCTTCCCGGTCGAAATTGGCCGCGTCATCAAGATGTCCAAGTCGAAGAAGAATGTCGTCGACCCGGATGAGATCGTCGCCAAATATGGCGCTGACGCAGTGCGTTGGTTCATGCTGTCCGACAGCCCGCCCGAACGCGACCTGCCATGGTCGGAAGCCGGGATTGAAGGCTGCTGGCGGTTCGTCCAGCGGTTGTGGCGCTTGCTCGATCAATATGATTTGGCGGCCACAGGCGAAGACAAATCGCTGGCTCGCAAGACCCATCAGACCATTGCGGCTGCTGCGGGCGATATCGAGGCATTGTCCTTCAACAAGGCAGTCGCGCGGATATACGAGCTGACGGGGGCCATTGAAAAAGCTCCGCCTTCAGCCAGCCGCAGCGAGGCGATCCATTCGCTGCTGCTGTTGGTTTCCCCGATGATGCCGCATCTGGCAGAGGAAGTCTGGTCAATCATGGGCGGGTCTGGCCTGATCGCGCTGGCACCATGGCCCGAAGTCGACCCAGCACTGCTGGTTGATGACGAGGTCACCATCGCCATCCAGCACAAGGGCAAACTGCGCGATACGCTGACCGTGGCGAAGGGCCTGCCCAAAGACGAGATTGAAGCGCTTGCACTCGGCAGCGAGAAGGTCCAGCGTTCGATCGATGGAGCAGAAATTCGCAAGGTGATCGTCGTGCCTGACAGACTGGTCAATATCGTCACATGATCCGCAAGGCTGCCTTGATGGCGCTGTTGCCCATGCTCGCGCTGCTGTCAGCATGCGGGCTCCAGCCAATGTATGCAGGCGGCAGCAATGGCAGCGTGGCGCGCGGGCTTTCGGGCATCGAAGTGCCAGCAATTCCGGGCCAAGCAGGTTGGTTGATGCGCGGTGCGCTGCAGGATCGGCTCGGTAATACTGGCGCTGGGGCTGCTCTTTACCGGTTGGATGTCCGGCTGGATGACAAGCTCGAAGGTTTGGGCGTGCTTGGCGATGACACGATTGGCCGCGAACGGCGGACGCTCCGGGCCCGCTATCAATTGGTCGATCTGGCAAGCGGCGATATTTTGCTGGACGCAACGGCCGGTTCCGATGCCGGAATTGATGTAGTCTCCAGCGAATATGCCACCATCGCTGCTGAACAAACCGCGCTTGAAAATCTCTCGCTCGAAGTCGCAGATCGTATCGTCAGGCAGCTTGCACTGACGCTGCGCGATACCCCTTGAAGGTTACCCAGCGCGATTTTGGCGGCGCAGCCACTAAGGCCGCGCGGGAATGTTTTGTATTCTTCTTCTGCGGCCCGGACGAAGCGGGGGCCTCCGCCGCAGCTGAGCGGATTGTGTCGCAGTTGAATGATCCAGGCGAACGGATCGAATTGTCCGGCAGTGATTTAAAGAAGGACCCGGTCCGGCTGGGCGATGAAGCACGCTCCACCTCGCTGTTTGGCGATACCCGCCATCTGTTTATCCGCGCCAGCGGCGACGAGGCGCATGATGCGGTCAAGATCTTGTTGGACGGAGTGGACCAGGACCAAGGAGATATCTGTCCGGTACTGATCGTGGCGACTTCGGCGACCGACAAGGCGCGCACCGCCAAATTGCTCGAGAAACGCGGTGATGCGCTGGTGGCGATGTTCTGGCCGCCGGATCTGTCGAGCGTCAGCGCAGCTGTCCGCACCATGGCTGATGCTGCCGGGCTGCGGCTGAATGGGGATATTGCAGAACGGATTGCTCGCGGTGCCGGGCTGGATGTGCGGTTGGCACAATCCGAGATTACCAAGTTGGCGCTCTATCTGAATGCTTCGCCCGAGGCGCCTTGCTCGGCTGATGCCGAAGCACTGGCAGAAATTGGGGCGGCGACCGAAGAAGATGGATTCATGCCATTGGTCAATGCCGTACTTTCGGGCGAAACCGCCAAATTACCCGGCGAACTGCGGCGGATGCATGAAATGTCGCTTAATCCGGTGGGCTTGCTGCTGGCATTCGAGCGGCGCACCGCGCAATTGGCGCTGCTGTCAGCCCGGATAGGCCCGCGCGGAGATGTCAGCGGAACCTTGAAGGCCGAGATGCGCGCCCGCCGGGTGTTTTTCAAGGATGAACGCGATTTGGCGAACCAGTTGCGATGCTGGCGCGGGAGAAAACTCGACCGGCTGGTCGCAAAATTGGTTGGGCTACATCAGGCACTGTTGTCGAACAGTCAGTTTTCGGGGATACTGCTTTCTCAGGGTTTGGCTGAAATCACAAGATTTGCTGCAATGCGAAAGTAAAATCATATAATACAAAGAAAAACTCGCCTATTGTAAGGCCCTAAGTTTGTTCTTTGTCTCTCTTTAGTTGGCATGGGCATGGTTGTAACAATAACAAGGGCACCTCGAACAATGGCGATTTTGGCCTGAGGTGGGCCGCTTGACGGGGTGACGTCCGTCCGGAGGCGTCGCTTTGGGTCCCTTCGGTCGTTTGACACCCTGTTTTGGTGCCATTTGCGGTTGA
>Ga0209702_10004673_pt1 | contig 19582 bp, 14 predicted proteins | sample FRY01_FD_187210 | JGI IMG/M metagenome (GOLD analysis project Ga0209702, IMG submission 187210) | Freshwater microbial communities from Lake Fryxell liftoff mats and glacier meltwater in Antarctica - FRY-01 (SPAdes) (version 2) | ecosystem: Environmental > Aquatic > Freshwater > Ice > Glacier...
TCAAGTCCACCACCGGTGTGGGAATAGGCGGCTGGATGGATGTTGGGGTCGGGGTGGGTGTCTCTGTCGGCGGCGGCAAAGGCGTGGAGGTGGCGGGCGCCGCAACGGCGGGCGCCGCAACGGCGGGCGCCGCAACGGCGGGTGGCGCAGTCGCGTTGACCGTCACCTGGGGTTCGCCGGAGGCAGAAAGCGGACCTGCTTCTTCGCCTCCACAACTGACAAGTAGAAAGGCCAGCAAGAGAACAAAGATTACATTTTCACCGCGGAGGTGCGGAGTCTTTCTCAGAAGTTCCTCCGCGCTCTCCGCGCCTCCGCGGTAAAATCCTCTCTTTTTCATGGCCGCTTGCCTGTGGGTGGGCGCAACCGGCGCAGTTCGGCAAAGCGGCGGCGTTCCGTCTCATCCAGAGGCACAGGCAACTCCACAACAATCTCCACCAGCAGATCGCCCCGATCTTCCGGGTTGCGAATGGTGGGCACGCCCTGGCCCTTCAAGCGGAAGGTGCGCCCGTTTTGGGTGTTGGCCGGGATGACCAGCGCCAGGTTCCCTTCCAGGGTAGGCACGTGTACCTCCCCGCCCAGCAGCGCGGTGTAAAGGTCTACGGTCAGGGCTGTGCGCAGGTTGGCTTCGTCTGGCGTGAAAGTGGCGTGGGCTTTGATATTCACCACCAGCAGCAGATCGCCCGTGGGCGCGGAGACCCGCACCTTCGAGCCATTCTTCACGCCTTTGGGGATGGCAACCTCGAAGCGTGTACCGCCCTGTTGTACCGTGCGGGTTGCGCCCCAGAACGCTTCTTCCAGAGAGATTTCCACGGGCAGGGTCTGCTCCCCGGCCCGGTGGCTGGGAGCGCTTTCATAGATTTCCACCCGGGGCCCTTTTGGGTTGCGCGGTCCGGTGTTGAAAAGCTGCTGGAAGAAGTCGGAGAAGGCGCTCTCCGCACCGGGCGCGTCGGGCGGCGGCTCCCGGCGGGAGGTCGTCCGGTAGCGGCGACCGCTGCCTCGGCTGTCTGCCGTTTCCTGATCGTCAAAGTAAGTGGACCAGTCAAAGCCGCCCGTGTGTTGGGCGTTCTGCCACTGGCTGCCGAGACGGTCGTACATCTGCCACTTCTCACCGTCCCCCAATACTGTGTAGGCTTCGTTCACCTCCTTAAAACGCCGTTCCGCCTCGCTGTTGCCGGGATTCACATCCGGGTGCAACTGGCGGGCCAGGGCGCGGAAGGCGCGCTTGATGGCCGCGCTGTCCGCGTTGCGGAGCACACCCAGAATGGCGTAATAGTCCTTGTATTCCATCGGTTGGAATCCTGCGCTGAAGAAGATGTGATGTGGGTATTGTACACGGTTTTGTCCAAAGACGCATGGAGGGAAAGTAGAGAGTAGAGGGGTGTATTTCAGTTTTAGGGCGGACTGGAAATATCGACATCACCCGGCCTGAAGTGGCCGGGCTATCGGGCAACGCCCCCTAAAAGGGGCTTGTGTCGGCGCAAAACGGCTTCTTCAAGCCGGATTTATCCGGCGTTGCCTAATAGCTCCGGGTCTTTAGCCCGGTGCGGGCATCGCTTCCAGCTCTTTCGCCCTAAAACTGAAATACACCCAAGTAGAGTTGCGGAATTCTTGATTTGCTAATTCTTTCGTTTTTTGTTATAAGGAAATCTAATCTTATATTTTGGCTGAAATATCTAAATCGGCCACACTCCGCGCAACGAGTGCCCATCGCACCCCTACATCAACTCTCCGCACTGTTGTTTCCTGTTGAGCGCGGGTATAATCAAAATTTCGTTTTTTGACAATTTCATTAACTGTTATCCCGCTGCTGGATTTTGGAATAATATTAAGGTCAGGGCATTGATCACTTTCTAAAGTGATTGTCGCCAGATTGACCGATCCATTATTCGGATGAACATACCGTAAATATCTGATTCATTCTTGGCTTTTCATCACTCAAGGATAGGGACCACATCATGCGCAAGTGGCGAGTTATGAATTATCGTGTACTCAGTCTACTGTCTATGTTGCTTTTGGTGGCAGTTGCGGCGTTGCCTGCCCAAACAAATGCCCAACAAACAACCCAGGCAACGATTTGGATCACAAAGGTTGACGCCTCGGAATTTCCGACGGTCCGGGTCTACGTCAGCGGGAACGGCCTGGATGCCGATCTGGCAACTCTGACGGCTAGTTTGCGCGAGAATGGCAGCGAGCGAACGATCTCATCCAATGAGACAGAAACCGTTGGTGTTCAGGTAGCACTGCTGCTCGATTCAGCCCGCAGCATCGCCAGCCCGGGCAGCACAGGCGATCCCCAATCCATTGAGGCTGGTCTGGCCGCGCGTCGTCTCGTCTCGGAAAGCGTACAGAAGAATTGGATATCCCCCGACACAGATTGGTTGACGGCTATCGCCTATACGACGGGTGCCCAAACGAAGGTGCTGCGGGATTGGACTCGGGACCATCAGGCCGTGGCCGATTCGATTTACACCTTCGACCCGGCCAAAGAGAATCTGGCCGAGAAGACCGGTCTGTTTGACCTTCTCTTCTTTTCTGCTCGTTCCTTTAACGATTCCAGTCCCGCAGAAACCGAAGGCAAGAATCGGGCGATTGTGATCTTTTCCGATGGATTCGACAGTGTAAGTACGACCCAATTGGGCGATCTGGCTCTCGCTTCGGCCCAACCTATCCCTGTACATACAGTGATGGTAGGTCGGGACGTGGCTGCGCAAAGGCAGAACTTACAACGTCTTTCCCTGCTCACTGGCGGCACTTTTGTCCATCTGAGTACAGGCTTGCAGGATGTGGACCCGGTGTGGGAGGCAATCGCCAAGACACGGGGGCAGCAGGTGCTCACCTACCGCTCTCAAGAGGCCCAACTGCGCGAGATATCCGTCACTCTGCGCCTGCCCGATGGCCGCACAGTTGCCACCTCCAAACCGGTGCCACCGATTGGCGTGCAAAAGGCGCAGGTTCGGATTGAAGAACCTTTGAACGGCCAAGAAATTCTACGTGAGGCAGAGACCTACGAAACACCCGTGGAGAATCTCAGTAACGGCGAATTGTTGGTTCAGACGGCTATTGAGTGGTCTAACTATCCCCGGGACGTCAGAAAAGTCGAGTACGAGGTCGTTGGGGCTGGGGCAATAGAACGAACCGAGCCACCTTTTGACGCACCGTTGATGTTTCCAATCAACAAACTTGACAGCGGCACATACAGCCTGCGTGTGCGTGTTACCGACGAACTGGGATTGGTGGCCGAATCAAACGTAACCAGCTTCTCGATTGTTGTGCGTCGCCCAGACCCGCCTACGGCAACACCCAATGCCACGGCAACGGCAGAGGTCCGAGCCGCGGCCACAGCTACCACCGAGGCATTGGTGGCTGCCCAGGCTATCTCTGATGCCAGGGTTGCCACATCCGAAGCGAAGATAATTGCAGCGGCGACAGCGGCGGCGCAAGGCAATGCAGAAGCCAAAGCTACGGCCGAGGCTGTACGTCTCACCGCCGAAGCTGAAGGGGTGGCCGCCAGGGCGACCTCGGCGGTATTGATCGCTGCTCAAGCAGCGGCAGCCAACGCCGTGGCAACCGCCAATGCAGTTGCCACGGTCAGCGCGGCGGAAGCCCAAGCGAAGACTACGGCGCTAGAAGGACAACTTGCAACGACGACGGAATGGGTGCAAACGCTCAGTTTGGTGACCATTGCTTCCAGTGCATTGGCTGTTATTGCATTGGGCCTGGCTATCTACGTTCTGAGCAACCGGGATCGTCGACGGCGGGCCACAGAGATTGTCACCGGCACAGTCAAGGCGATTACCCAGATCTACGTGCGCCAGCGGCGGGGCAAACCTTTGGCCAAGCTCATTCTGGTCGATAGCGCGGGTGTGCCCGGTCTGCCGCCAATGATTCCACTACGGGAAAATGGAACCATCAAAATCGGACGAGATCCAGACCTGGTGGGCGTGACATTGAACGATCCACGAGTATCCCGGCTGCATTGTCGCATCACCGATGACGCCAGCGGTGGCTTCCGGGTCTTGAGTGAGGGCGGCGCGTCCGGAACGTATGTCAATAATGATGATGCGGGCATGCATGGCACAGTTCTCAAACCAGGAGATATCCTGGCTATCGGCCCTATCGAATACCGTTTTGAGGTGGACAGTCAAGACGGCACTGTTAAATCCGCTACCGAGCCTATGCAACACCCCCCAAAAAGGTCGTAACCAGCCATGCCCAGGCTTCCATCCGGCAGTACAATTGGGAACTTTCCCTACCGCATCGACCAACACGTAGGCAAAGGCAATATGGCCGATGTCTATCTGGCTACCGTTGGGGAAACCACGGAAGGCAAGCCGCCCGATTATGTGGTCCTCAAAATTGCGCGTACAGATGGGGATCACAAGGAGTTCTACCACAACGTCATCGACAACGAGGCCAACCGGCTGCGGCAGTTACGACATCCGAATGTGGTCCGTCTGCTACCTATTGCTACGGGTAGCGCCCAAATGGCTGCGATTCCTTATGTGGGGAATGCGAGCTTGCCGGGGCGTCCCCAGTTTATGGTCATGGAATACCTCTCCGGCGGTTCATTGGAGGATCTGTTAAAGAGCAAGAAGCAACTTGAGCTGGGTATGGCCTTGGAAATTGGTCACAAAATCGCCTCGGCTTTGGACTACATCCACCGCCACAAAATGGTTCATCAGGATATTAAGCCCGATAACATTCTTTTCCGTCGCCCTCTGCAATCGGGGCGAGAGATTGAACCCGTTTTGATGGACTTTGGCATTGCTCGGAGTTTTGGACAGGAAGGCTTGGAGGCACGCACCATCCACTACGCCTCTCCAGAGCGCCTGAGCAAATCGACGCCGCCGGAGATGATGCCACCACCCCATCCATCCATGGATGTCTGGTCATTGGGCGTTGTGCTTTACCAGATGGTGACCGGGCAGCGCCCCTTTGACGAGAGATCGGACAAGCGTCTTACATCGGCCATTTTGGAGACGGAGCCGAAAGAGCCTTCACAACTGCGCGGCAACCTACCGTCCGAATTGGACAAGCTAATTCTGCGCACCCTCGCCAAACTGCCCGCTGCGCGTCCCACGGCCCATGAACTGGCCCAGCAACTGGAAGAGATTGCCATCAAACAAGGCTTTACCCCCAGTGTGCGGTCTGAGCCACCTTCTCGACAGGAGACATACATACCAAAGCGGGTGGACAAGCCCGGTCGTGGGGGGCTGCTTGTCTTGGCAGGCATCGTGGCTATTCTCGTTCTGGCTCTGCTAACCAGTCGCAGTTGGCGGGGAGTGATGCCATCGGCGCTGGAGGATGGGTTGGTCTGGTTGGATCGACAGATGAGTGGATTAATTGATCCACCGCCGAATGGGGGGACGCCTGGCACAGGTGGGACAATCATTGCGGTCACTGATACGGCAACCAGCACACCGACGGCCACGCCCATCCCGCCCACATCGACACCGGTGCCGATAAATACGCCGACACCAACACCGACCTTTTTTACCAGCACACCGATGGCGATAGCCACGACAGACCCATCGACAGCAACATTCACAGTGACCCCGTCATCAACGGCAACCCAGGAAGTGGCGGCAGACACACCGACTCCAACCGATACGTCGGTTGCAAGTAATACGGACACACCCACGCCGACACGGACGCCGACAGCGACTCGAACACCGACCGTCACGTCGACTTTTGCTACGTCGACGCCGATTACAGCTACATCAAGACCTGTGCCGACAAACACACCGACACGTCCGCCAACTACACCAACACCTGGACCTGATGGAGGTGCGCAGCCCCCGACGGCAGTGCCCAATTCGGGTACGCCGGCCAATCCGTCTTCGGGCGCGCCGGCCAATCCGTCTGTCACTCTGGTCTCTCCGGCAGATGGCGCATCGGGTGGGGGGCGTTACACCTTCTCGTGGACAGCCAACTTCACGCCGGGACCTAGGCAGGCGTTTGAGCTTATCTTCTGGTCTGAGGGGCAAAACCCAATATCCGGAGGCTTTGGGATGGCCGGAACTACGACTTCTCCTTCTGTGACAGTCAACTTAGATGCCCTTGATGAGAACCAGGGACATCCGCTCAACCCCGGAACGTATCGATGGGGTGTGTTACTAGTGCAACCAAATCCCGGTTATAAGCGGCTTGCCTATCTGGGCGGAGGGCGGCAATTTACCTTTAACCGAAGTACCGGATCGGGTGAGGGTTCGCCCCCTACTGCTGCTTCTCAACCGCCACCAGTGCCACCTACGCCTGACAATGGCGGCTAAATGATGGATGAAACTATCCCTCGCCAAGGTGGCTTTGTAGCTAACCGTCACACTTTATAGCTGATAGAGGAAACATCCTTCCCACCCAGTATAAGGTGTTCGTGTCAATTTTTGAAGTGGAGTCTGTGACAATGCCAAATTCCGAACCGCTGTTGATGGGCTTGACCGCTGATGTGGAGATCGGACACCGATTCGACGCCGGGCGAAGCGGCAAAGAGAACGAAGATTATTACGGGCTGTTTGCCATCCGTCATAGCAGCCCAGACCGCAATGTGGGCAATGTAGACATCCAGATTGCGGTGGTGGCGGATGGGATTGGCGGCAGCGCGGGTGGCGCTGAGGCCAGTCACCTGGCCGTGCATACGATCCAGGAAGAGTTGAGCCGTTCGGATTCCATTACTGACATCCGGGATCGGCTGGTGGAGGCCGTGCGCGAAGCCAATCGCGCCATCTACCAGGCGGCAAGGGAGAAACCAGACCTGGCGGGTATGGGCAGTACGGTTGTGTTGGCAGCCCTGGCCTTCGACTCTCTCTATGTTTTACACGAAGGCGACAGCCGGGCTTACCTGCTGCGCGATGGCACACTGCATCTGCTCACCCAGGACCACAGTTGGGTGCAGGAAGCCATAAAGGCTGGTCGCCTTAAACCGGCGGAGGCGGCGACCCACAGCAACCGCAATGTGATCCACCGCTATCTGGGCGTCGATGCCGACGTGGAGGTGGATACCCAAATCATCGATATCAGCGCGGAGAATGGATCAAGACGGCAGCTCAAGACCCTTCAACGGCTGCCTCTCCAGCCCGGCGACACGATTTTTCTCTGCAGCGACGGGCTGAACGATGTGGTGAAGGACAGCGACATCGAGCGGGTGTTGAGCAGCACAAAGCCCCAGGCAGCCGCAGATCGGCTGGTGTATATGGCCAATGCAGGGGGTGGCCCGGACAACATTACGGCGGTGGTGGTGCGTTGGAAAGCAGGAATCGCCCCGGTTGGACCTGTGGTCGCCGCTGCGCGTTGGCCGCTCTATGCGCTGATAGCTGTGTTGCTGGTCGTGGCGTTGGGTGCAGCGGCCATCTATGTACCGGGGTTATTCGGCGGCGGCAGAGATGGTGACGGAACGCCAGAAGCGACAACCGAGCAGTCTGGCGGTGGCACGCCTATTCCGCCCACGGACACACCGATGCCAAAGGAATCCACGGCCACCGACATACCTGCCACAGATACGCCAATCCCGCCTACGGAGATGCTGGCACTGGCGGTTACAACGCCTGTTCCACCCACCGACACGCCTGTCGCTGTCACAGATACGCCGATCCCGCCTACAGAGACATCGACACCGGCAGATACCGCTACGTCTGTTCTTCCGGCTACGCCGACGCCATCTGCGACCGGAACATCTACTAGCGTGCCGACCAAAACGCCGACTGTGACCCGGACACCGACAAATACAGCGACGCTATTCGTGACGTCTACACCCATTCAGGCTACAAATACTCCGGTTACTCCGGTGCCGACAGAAACACCTACGCGCAGACCAATAGTTACCCCGCCCATACCTGCACCCGGAACAACACCGTCGCCAACACCATCACCAATTCCGTCATCTAGCGGTGGGAGTGTACAACCAGTATCCCCGGCAGACGACGCGACTACTAACGGTCAGATGACGTTCGAGTGGACAAGCACCTACGCCTTGGGAGCAAACGAAGCTTTTGAACTCATTTTCTGGGAGTCCGGTCAGGACCCACTTACTCAGGGTTCTGGTGTCGCCAGTGGACCGTTGCGAGGTACGAGTGTAAAAGTGGATATTGGGGCTAATGCTAGTATTCGACAGACGGTATATTTTTGGGGAGTGCGACTGGTCAGAACCTCTCCAAGTTATGAGAAGTTGCGGTATCTAGGTGGTGGAAGAAAGATCACAAAAACGGGATCCGCACAGCCGCCGCCAGCGAACACGCCAGTAGCGAACACGCCAGTACCGAACACACCAGTACCGAACACACCAATACCGAACACACCAGTACCGAACACACCAGTACCGCCTGATGGGGGAGGTTGAGGCTCAAAGCGAGCCTGATACGTATTGAGCAAACTTCGGATCAGAGAGTGTTGACATATACTTGTAAGTAATGGAGGCAATGGAATGGTCACGCAGTTGTCAAAGAATGAAATTTTGTTGAATTCTATATCCCTCATAGGGCGTAGAATTTACTTTACATTCATTCTCTCGTTGTTCTTGGTAACTCTTTTCTTCGGCATGTTGTACTCTGCAGCATCTGCTACTGGTCTGGGTTGGGCAGCAGGAAGCGATTTGCCGCAACCAGCAGTCGAGTACAGCAAAGCCGTGCGCTATCAGGATTTCGTCTATGTAATCGGTGGGCGTACTGATAGCGGAAGCGGAACAGGGGCCGTGCGTATGGCTCGCATTCAGGCAAATGGCACTCTGGGAACGTGGACAGATGGGCGTGCATTGCCCAATTCACTCTACTTTCACGCCGCCGCAGTCGTCAATCGTCATATCTTTGTCATCGGCGGTTGGGATGGCAGTAGCTGGCGTCGCGAAGTGTGGCGGGCATCGATCCAGAACGACGGCAGCCTGGGCGAATGGAGCAATGCGGGCGCGTACCCCATAGAAATCGCCTTGCACGGCGTTATTGGCGTTGGATCAAGAATCTATGTGGTGGGCGGCCAAAACAATGCCAGTGGTGCGCTCACCGAAGTTCGCTTTGCCGACGTGCAGGCAAACGGCACTCTGGGAGCGTGGAATTCTACAATAAGTCTGCCTGCGCCCCGCTATCGTTTCTCTGTGACCGCCGCCAATGGCTATCTCTACGCCACGGGTGGCTATGATGGAGCCAGTGCCCAGAACAGCATCTACTACGCCAAAATCAACGACAATGGCACTATACAACCCTGGCAGCTTGCCAACTTCGCACCCGCCCAGGGACGTTACTACCATTCCAGCCATGTCAGCAACGGACGGTTGACGCTTGTCGGCGGGCATGACGGCAGCAGTGAGCTTACGTCCGTTTGTTCTGCGCCTCTGATAGAGGGCTTCCCATCAGCGCCGTGGACGTGTGACGAACCCCCACTCCCTCTCCCCTTGCAGCGCTTTGCCGCAGTGACCTACCCCATTGCTGGCAAGGATGCGATTCTGGTGATGGGCGGACACAGCGGCAATGCCTTGCAGTCGAAGAGTTATATCCTGACCGAACCAGGAATGGACTTAACCCTTTACAACACGCCAACCGGTTTTGTGGCTCCCTCCCAAGAGATCGAGTATACGGTCAGGTATCAGAACCGGCCCTTCTTCGATCTCGCCAATGTCTCTGTTGCCGCTACTGTGCCGGTGGGCGCAAAATTGGTTCCCAACAGTCAGGGAACGGGTGCTGTATCTGACAATGGCAATCAGATCACTTGGAATATAAATCCGCTTGGGAAGGATGCAACCGGCGCGTTCTCCTACCGGGTGCGCCGGGATCATCCGGTTGATACGATTTCGTCAAGACCCTCGATTACGAGCGCGTTGGGAATCACCAAGACGGGGCCGTTGTTGGCAGAGGTTGGGAAACCGTTCACCTATACGTTGGCAGTCACAACGACAATCCACTTCAATCACGCATTGGTCGTTATGGATACATTGCCTGATGGAGTCGACTTTGTGACGGCCACTACGAATGCCGGTGGCGTCCCACAACTCTTGCCAGGCAACTTTGTGAGCGTCACCTTTGCCAATCCGGATTTTCAACCAGGGCAAACGGTCACGGTGGCCCTACAGGTCATGCCTACGCAAGCAGGAGTCCTGGAGAACGGCCATTATGCGGTATTGGGCGGTCACGATCCTACGCTTCCCCTCTCGCGTACATCGGGGGATGTGATCTTTTACAATGCCGACGGATTAATGCGGGTGATGACTGTGGCGCTGCCGCCGGGTGGTGACGGTTCTAAGATAGTGCATATGCCGATGCAGGCCAACTGGACATACCAATCTAGCAGCGGTACGGCCATGAGCAATTGGATATCCAATCCGCATAACAATCTAAACCTGCGCTTGCCGCTCATATTCAGGTAAGCCAGGAATGCCAGGCGCGACAGCAAAGGAAGGGGAGGGGTATCGGATGTCCGATTTGGATCGGGGAGATGCGTATCTTTTTGTGGATTACATATCTCCTGCATTGGACTCCGCTATTGGCAAGAGTCAGGTATTCAAGTTGCCCCTGGATCGCTACGTGATTGGCCGGATGCCTGATTCTCAGCTCTGTCTACCCCACACGGAGGTCTCGCGTTATCACGCCGAAGTCGTCTGCAAGGAACGGCGCTACTATGTAGTTGATCTGGACAGCACCAATGGCACGCTGCTCAATGGGGCAGCGTTGGAAGCGCACAAGCTCTATGGCCTGAAGAGCAATGACCAGATTCAGATTGGGGACCTGCTGGTGTTACAATTCGAGGACCCTTCGGTCACTACTGTTGTAGCGTCCCCCAAACCTTTTCTGACCGAACGAATCTGGCTGGATGCCCAGGATGGTCGCCTCTTTGTTCTGCGCCGGGAGGTGGAGCCGCCGTTGACGAAGCTGGAATTTCGTATGTTACAGGTGCTACACGAGCGACAGGGGCAGACCGTCGCCAGGGATGAGATCGCAGCAGGCGTATGGACCGACGATCTGGGGGAGATCAGCGAGGATATGATCTACAACACGATTTCTCGCCTACGGGAGCGTCTGCGCACCTACGACAGCAACCACCACTACATCGAAACCGTGCGCGGCATCGGTTACAAGTTTGTCTTGCCTGGGCCAAATTGACAGAGAGTCCACCTGCCTGACAGATTCGATGGGGAAATCTGATAGGTGTTTGACAGGCATGGGGATCAATTCCACTGTATACTGTTGACACAGCCGAGAAAGACCCCTTTTCTCAACCTACAATTCTTTTTGTTCCTGTTGTTTTCCATCACAAAGGAGTTTCCATTATGGCAGATCGAGTTCTTTCCACTATCACCGCCCGTGAGACAATTCAACGCATGCAGAATATCATCAACGGCCCGCTGCTGGAGCAGATTCAGCAGTTGGCGAATCTGGGCCAGACGCTCTCAGACGCTAATGTGTGGGACGGTACTTTGGCCACCCGTTTTCGGGGTGACTGGCCGCAACAGCACCAGCAGTTGCGCCAGGCTCAGGAGACTCTGGAGCAGCTACGGGCGCAGAGCCAGCAGATCAACCAGAATATTATGAGTGCTGGTGGGAACGCGTAGTACAACGCTATTTTGCTCAATGAGTTGGTGGAGGAGTCGAGGGGCTCTTCCACCAAGACCTTCGCGAGAAATTTCAATGCCCACACAGACCAGTTCCGCCAAGCCGGTAAGATTAATTGAATATTCTAGAACGGTACTGAATGTTGACGCTGACCTGCTTTCCTTATCGGTGAGACTTAAACCGATTTTGGAACACTTTGAGGCGAGTTGCCGTGAGGAAATGGTGTCCGTTTCTTACCTGGCTGATCGTCTACGCTCTCATACCAGTGACGCAGCCCAGAAAGATGTTTGGGTCGGCACGGTTGGCACTGGATTCCTGCTTGCAGATACAAGCGCTGCATTGCAGGGTTGGGTCTATCAGAGTATGCTGGACTATCTTGACCGTCATCAGGGCGCTGTCGAGGCAGGTGACAATTATCTGCGTGTCCTATTTGCATCGAATACCCTACTCCTTGACATCTTATCCAAATTTCCTAAGAATCGAGGCGTATTCAAAGATCACTTTACGGAGCTAGGACGGTTTCTTAATCAAATCGAAGGTAGTCCGAAGGCAGGCTGGGTTGGGAAAATGCAAGATATTTATCGAAAGCATTTTGCTCAGGGTGCGCCAAAAGGTTCTGACATAGACAACTTACTGAAATCTGGCAAACTACAAAGTTTCCTGTTTGTCGCTGATGTTGCATTTGGAACGATTGATGATCTGAAAAAAGGGACCTACGGAGACAATTTTGGCAAGGCAGTTGGGGTTAACACGATTGATAGTGGAATCAACCTCGCGATCTCTCTGAATCCTTATGGGGCAGCGGCGTTACTCATTAACAGTGCCGTACAGATAGGAGGCAATCTGCAAATCGGTATTGACCGTACAATCGCGGACTATATCGCATCCGATAACGAGACACGACAAATCTTGTTGGAAACCTCAGACTTGCAGGAAGCGGCTTTGGAGCAGATGGATTTGGGAAATATAACCAAACAGTTGGGAGAAGGTGTATACGAAGGCTATGAAGATTATTTCGCTACGGGTTGGAATGCAAGCGACGATATTGGGCGCGCTATGGAGAGCATATGGAGAGAACCGAGCCTCACTAACCTTAAGTCAGTGTTCGGTGAACTCGCGCAGAGTAAAGACGTACAGAAATATACTGTGCAGCAGTTAGGGATGTGTACATTTGGCCCGCTAGCACCACTCTTCACAACAGAGAGTGGGCGTAAGAATCTCCTAGATACAGGAAAAGCAGTTGTCAATGTTGTAGATGGAATTGCCGATTGGTCCATAACGAATATAGCGAAGAAGCAAAATCAATCGTTGGCTTTGTCGGCGAAATTAGTCAATGAATTGCCGGTTTCCAATCAATGGAAAGAGGCAGTTTCTGCAACGACAAAGGAGTATATGAGGTTCAACACCGGAATTGCAGAAAAGTTCGCAGGTACATTCCAACTAGAAATATAGGTGAGTCATATGCAGGATGAACAACATTATTCGATTCTTCTCACCCACGAAGAATTATTGTTCCTGATTGACACTTTGAAGATTCCATTCGTTCTTGGCGTTGGATATTCTCCTGTCAGGCAATTTGAGTCGATAGAAGCCCGACGATTGATCAGTGCTGGTCTGAACTCATTGATTGCTCGTGGCTTTGTTCAACTTCCTAACCTTGCCGGGCAATCGATTCAAATCGAGAGCGTTCTTATTGCATACATGTATGTGTGCGCGACAGCAAAAAAAGTCATTCAATATGCCAGGGTCAACTTGACCGCTGAATCGATGACGGGCTTTGTTCACTTTGGAGACCATCTGTCGGTAATCCATTCAACTCCCTATCCGGGTGTCCACTGTTTTACAGGTGCGGTTGCCCTGGAGTCTATCCGCGATCACTTGCTTCATCTATTTGATAGTGCGGTTGTTTCTCAAAACGACGATGAAATTGTGACTATACCACTAAGGAAATTGCGGCAAGCCGCGATTTTTGCATCCGACAACAACATTGCGGCGTCTATTGCTGAATTGCGCGATACAGGAGTCAAGGCGGGATTGGCCGACAGAATCGTGGGAGTGCTCCATTCACAACGAGCCAAGACGGTGATTTGTCGATTTGTCCAGAATGGCGAGGGAGATTCATTCGCTGAGACGTGGGCATGTATCGAAAACGACACTGAAGCTTGGTTTCTTGATGCGGACGGACAAGAGGAAGAAAAGGCGTTGATGCATCTGGAGCTATGCACTGATCGAAAGTTACTATATCGAATACAAGAGATGCTGAATTTCGGTAGCACGAATTTGGAGGGATAGTCAGATGCCCAACTGGCAACCAAACTGGTCAAACGTCCGCTGGGACTGGGGTGCATCAGACGCTGCTGCCCAGGCTCTGCGCCAAGCTGCTGATCAGCTCGACCAAAGCACAGCAGAGCGACAACGCCTGGCAAGTCAGGCCCAGATCGATTGGCAGGGCCGCTATCGCGACGAATTTGACGATGAGTTGGCCCGCATCATTTCCAGGGCGCGTGGACTGGCTGCGGAGCTGCGTCAGGCCGCCGATCGTATTCAGTCTGCTGCCAACCGAGCGCATGATGAACAGCGCCATCGCGAATCGGAACGGCGGCGCTGGCATCGAGAAAAAGAAGACGAGGAGCGACGTGAGCGGGAGCGGCGACGCCGCCGACAATCATCGCGTGATTGAGGTGAACAACTATGTCTTTGACTATTAGTTCAGCCATACCGCCGCTGCTCCTGCAATACGCATCACAGGCCCTACGGCTTGATAGCGACATTGCCAGTGAGGCATCCCGTCTGGGTCATCAATTGGCAGAGTTCGAGGCACGCTGTAGCGAAGCCGGAATGAGCGTGTCAGTTGTCCATTTGGCGCACTATATGCGCGAATCATAAGTGTCAACTTAAGCTTTAGAATTGTCGTTCTGAGCGGAATAGAAAACCCTGGCTAGTCGAGGGCGCAGGCTTTTCTGTCACTGTGGAGTGCTCAATATGACGGGCGAAAATCCTTAAGTTGACACTTATGATGCGCGAATATGCTTTGTCAGATGAACAGATCAGTCGGTGGGTGGGAGAGGTCGGTCGCGGGTTTGAAGAAGCAGATGCTCGTGGATTTACACCTCTGCCTATCTGCTCAGTTGTTCCTGGCAACAATGACACGCCTGACAAGAAACGGTTGCCCAGAAATATGGCCGAACTCTATAAACTCAGCTTACCTTGCGCAGATCATTGGAGCAACTCTTTGTACCTGTTATACACGTGACGAAACTTCATCCAACTACCGACAAAACTTGAGCCCCAACATGAACGAAACAATCATGACATCAGAAAAACTGTCCCCAGTGTTTAGCCGCTCCCCACGCTTTGTCACTCCGCTCCCTGAAGAAACCATAGAAATCCCTGAACCACCCCAAGAACCGGCGCAACCGGCCAATTCTTTGGTATATTCGCTCCTCCCTCTGGCAATCACCATTGCCGCGTTGGTCGTAGTTTCGCTGGTTGCCAAGATGCAGACCCTGCTCTATTTCTCTGTACCGCTGATGGTTTCATCCGCTATTGGTTCTATCTTTATCTATCGCAAACAGAAGAAGGACATCCAACAGAAGCGCGCCGAGCGTAAGAAAAAGTATGAGGCACTGCTCAAGAAGTATCGGAATCAAATTCGTGATTTGTATCAGAAACAGCATAGCGTGCGCAAAGACAAGGATCCCGGCATCCAAGTGTGTTTGCGTGCTGCGCAACAGCTCGATCCTTTGCTTTGGTCGCGCTCACCGAGCGATGACGATTTTCTCTCCATTCGCGTTGGCTTGAGCAATCTTCCAGCCACTGTCGCAATCAAGCTGCCAGAGAACAAAAATCCCATTGAACCGGATCCACTCATTCTTCAAGCCCACGAAATGGCAGCCCAGTTTCATCTGCTCGAACAGGTGCCCTTATGTATCAATCTGCCGGCCATGGGTGTGCTTGGTTTTGCAGGTGCCCGCAAGGATGTTTTGGAATCTGTATTCGCCTTTGTTCTCCATCTTACCACCCACCACGCTCCTAATGAGGTAAAACTCGCCGTTCTGTTTTCTGAAGAAGAACGGGAAGAGTGGCGCTGGCTTCGTTGGCTGCCGCACGTATGGGATGACGGCAGGGAAAATCGGCGACTTGCCGCCCAACCTGATGAAATACAGGAGTTGTTGAAGTTTTACGAAAATCTACTGGACGAACGCCAGCGATTCGCAGAAGACAAATCATCGGCAGAAGATGTTGCATTTTCGGTTTACCACGTGCTGATCATAGCTGAATCTGTTCCAGCGAACCAGTTACATATTCTCAGCCGTATCCAAAATGATGGCCCTAAGCTGGGCGTTTATGCAGTTTTCCTCAGCGACCGAACAAGTACACTGCCCGCAGCGTGCCGCAGCGTGGTTCGTTTTCACCCCCAAGGAGCCTTTGTACGCCTGCGAAATCCGACGCTGTATGAATATCCACTGCTTCCTGACAAAGCTACCAGCAAGGAACTAACGGAATTTGCACTGGCTCTGGCTCCTGTTCGGCTGCATGGCTCTAGCAAACGTGAAATTCCGAATCGGGTCTCGTTCCTGGATATGTACTCAGCTCTGTCTGTCGATGATTTAGGTGTCCCGAACAGGTGGGCGCAGAACCGTGCAGAGAGCCGAACGCTATCTGTTCCTATAGGAATGACGTTCGGAAATCAACTCTTGATGCTTGACCTTCACGAGCGGGCCGATGGGCCCAATGGCTTAGTTGCCGGTACGGTTGGGGCCGGCAAGAGTGAACTTCTGCAAACGCTAATCCTTTCCCTGGCTCTCAATTATCCGCCAGACAAACTTGGTTTTGTGCTGGTTGATTACAAAGGCGGCGGGATGGCAAAGCCTTTTGAAACTCTGCCCCACAATTTTGGAGTCATCACAGATTTGGAGCAGAAAAACCTAGCTACACGGGCGATCCGCTCCTTCGATGTCGAGCTGAAAAAGCGTAAAGCGCTGTTCAATGAACACGAAATCACGCACATCGATCAATACCAGAGACTCTACTTTGCGGGCAAGGTTCAGCGTCCCCTACCTTATTTGGTCGTTATTGTTGACGAGTTTGCAGAAATGAAATCTGAGCAGCCAGAAACTGCCCAGGAATTCGTTCGTATCGCACGCACTGGTCGCGCGCTTGGCCTACGTTTGATCCTGGCAATGCAAAAACCCGCTGGTATTGTTGACGGACAAATTGAGGCCAATACGCGATTTCGGCTCTGTCTACGCGTCGCGCAAACCGAAGACAGCCAGGCTATGTTGAAAAGACCGGATGCCGCCTACTTGCGTGGCTTAGGACGCGCTTATCTCCAGATCGGAGCTAATGAAGTATTCAGGGAGTTTCAAGTTGGATATTGTGGGGCCGAGTACGATCCAACCGGGACGGCATCTGATGATCCAAATCAAATTGCGCTGGTTTCTCTCAACGGAAAAAGGACACCGCTGAATCGACCATTCGAGAGGGACTCGATTGAAGAGAAAACCCAGTTGACGGTAATAGTGAAGAATCTGACCGACATCAATAACTCTATACCAGAGGCATACCTCAACGATATGCGTCTGTGGTTGCCTCCCTTGAAAGAAATTATTCCTCTTGATTCCATTCCCTATCCACAAAGCTGGAATTCCGAATTGAGAGAATGGAGTGCGACGAGTGCATCCATTACGCCGGTGATCGGCATGGTGGACAAGCCAGAAGAAAAACGACAAGAACCTTTGTCAATCAAGCTTTCTGATGGACACCTGGCAGTTTACGGCGCACCGGGATATGGCAAAACAAATCTGGTCCAAACCCTGATCGTCTCTCTGGCAAAATGCCATGCTCCTGATGAAATCAATATCTATGTTTTGGACTTCGGTGGGCATCTCCTTCGCCAGCAGTTTGGGAAGATGCCTCACGTCGGGGCAGTGATCTGCTCCGATGAAGATGAACGAATCGACAGGCTGTTCTATATGCTTCGCCAGCAAATCGGTTTCCGCAGAAAGGCGCTCGGTGAGGCCCAGGTCAGTTCACTCCAACAATACCGGGCGCAGGGCGCACGAGATATTCCAGCGATCGTTTTCATTCTGGAAAACTACGCGGCCTTTGCCCAGGCCGCTCAAGATCGAGAGGACTATCACAACATAATCACACGGATTGCGCAGGATGGCGTCGGTCTTGGTATACATCTCGTTATCACCTCTACCAGCCCAACCGGCGTTAGATACAGCGTAGCTAACAATATTCTGCATGCCATCGCACTTCATTTGATCGAGGAGAGCGAGTACAGTTCCATCGTAGGGCGCATTGATGACACGCTACCTGAAGCGCTTCCTGGACGAGGTCTACTGCGCAGCAATCCTGCCCTGGTATGCCAGATCGCCACACCAAACAAGGGTACTATTGATCAGGAGCGAAACAGCCAGTTACTCGCTCTTTCAGAAGAAATGCGTAATGCGTGGAATGGCAAACCTGCTGCACCTGTTCCTGTTATGCCCGAGGAAATTCACAGTCAAGAGTTATTCAGTGCTCATGTAGCCAGCCAACCAGGCCAAACGCCCTTAGGGTTGCGTGCCAGTGATCTTATGCCTTTTGTCGTTGATATCAGCGATAGTTCCATCTTTCTTGTTACTGGCTCTAATGAAAGTGGAAAGAGTGGTTTGTTGCTCAATTGGACCGTTGGTCTTGATCGTATGTCTGATCTATCAGATATACAGATATTTGTATTTGACTCCTATTCACGTTCGCTCTCGTCTCTGAAGTCGCTACGCTCCGTTGTCGCTTATTCCGATTCCCATCAACACGCCGAGATATCACTGCAAACTCTTGACGAAATTATGAATCAACGAATTGCAATGATTACTTCCGGTGACTCGAAACGCTCTCCCGTGGGTAGAATAGTCGTTGTCATTGATGATATCGGAGATGAACAACTGGGCAGTATGTCGGAGGGGAGCAAAAATCGCCTACCTGCTATGATTCGTCGCAGTCAACTGGCTGGAGTCACTTTCTTGGTAGCCGGCAACACTGGCGATCTCTATTCTAAGTATTCAGATACAGTCCGGCTTATGAAAGAAGCTCAGATTGGGTTCGTGTTGGGCGGTAGCGATGATAGAATTTTCAACATGCGCTTACCCCATAGCGAACGAAATGTAGCGTTACCGATGGGAGAAGGATATTTCGTGCGCCGTGGGCAGGCAACTCGTATAAAACTTGCCATTCCATTATCTGGAGCCATTGATGAATAAGCCCAACGTTGATTCGGTCAGTAAACCCACGCCTACGATGCGGACAATTGTATCCGTGGAGTTTCCGGGGCGAGATGATCTGATTGATTTAGAAGTACCGGCCCACATTGCATCCGGTCGACTATCTGAACTCATAGCGTATGCAGTCAGCCCTGAATCGATCCCAGAGAGTCTTTTCTCGATCTTTGTCGAATCACATGGAATTACTCTGAGTAGAAACCAAAGCCTCGCTGATGCAGATGTGTGGGATGGTGCAAAGATAGTGCTTCGACCCGTTCAGAATGCAGCAATGTTGATCGCACGAATCTCTGGCGCAAAATACCCACTTCTATATTCAGAAATTTATGTTGGACGCGCCCCTCAGTCACCCGCAAATCGACTCCAAAGCGCAACTATAGATATTAGTTCTGAACCTACCAGCCAAACGGTTTCCAGGCAACATGCGTGTATTCGTTGTCATCAAACAATTTGGACAATAGAGCACCTACCACAGGCAGCAAATCCGACTTGGGTCAATGATACAGAACTCACAACATCCTCTCCCGTTTCCCTTCAGTCTGGCAGTATAGTGCGATTTGGTGATCTTGAATTTGTCTTTTCACAGGATATGTAAACCAATACCCCATGAACGTTGCTTTCTTCCAGACTGAAGTATGTTCGTAATCACTCTGAACTATAAAAGAAGGGGCAGACGAGATTTCTCCCGTCCGCCCCTCTACTCTTAATCCGCGTACATCTGCTTTTTCAGCCTGATCCGCGTTCAATTCCTATACCTGCCGGAATTCGCCTTCCACCACATCCTCG
>Ga0209702_10004674_pt1 | contig 19579 bp, 19 predicted proteins | sample FRY01_FD_187210 | JGI IMG/M metagenome (GOLD analysis project Ga0209702, IMG submission 187210) | Freshwater microbial communities from Lake Fryxell liftoff mats and glacier meltwater in Antarctica - FRY-01 (SPAdes) (version 2) | ecosystem: Environmental > Aquatic > Freshwater > Ice > Glacier...
AGCTGCACGATGTGAATGTGCTGGACATCTTGCCCGTCGAAGCGGGCGCCTTTTATGTGATGGACCGGGGCTATGTGGACTTCGGTCGCTTGTACGCCATGCACCAGTCGGGCGCCTTCTTTGTGACACGGGCCAAATCGAACATCAAGGCGCGACGCGTGTACTCGGCACCGGTGGACAAGGCCACCTTCCATGTGATGCGGCACTGTGCTTCGGCCTTTGTGCGCAACGCGCTCGAAGAAGGTGAGCGCGGCGTCGTCGTCAATGTCGCGTCGATTGCGGCGTTCGAAGGGTCGCGCGGGCATGTGGCTTACTCGGCCTCCAAAGCCGGCGTGGTGGGCATGATGCTGCCGGCCGCGCGCGAACTGGCGGACTGGGGCATCCGGGTCGTGACCGTTGCACCGGGCCTGTTCGACACGCCGATGCTGCACACCATCGCCCCGCACACGCTGGACAAGATGGCGACCACAGCGCTGTGGCCCAAGCGGTTTGGCACCGCCGATGAGTTCTCGGGGCTGGTGGCGCACATTCTTGACAACCGTTACCTCAACGCCGAAGTCATTCGTATCGACGGAGGCGCCCGGCTTGCGTGAAGTCATCGCGGGCTCGACCCGCTTGGTATCAGGGTAAGCCTTTGCAAACCTGAAACTCAGCTCGGGCTTAGTCCGAAAGGGGATGGTTCGGCCGCCGCAAACGGCGCCTGGGTCGAGAAGTACAGCGCCGGGTTCTGCCCCGCGCGCACGTGGCCAAGCAGGCCGTGGGCGTACAGGGTTCCGCCCGACTTGAAAACCACCGGCTCCGGCTCCTGATCGGGCCGGTCCAGCTGGTGCATCAGGCCGGCCAGCTGCCCGGGTGCAATCGGGTCGCTGAGCGCAAAGCGGCGCTCGAAGTAGCCGTCAAAGGGCGCGAACAGATAGGCGCATGATCGCGGCCCAGATTCGCATCCACGGCGCGACCGACGTGTCGCGGCCGGTGGTCGGCATCAATCGGGAGGTGATTGCGGCGCTGACAGTACCCTATATCGAACGCCTGGACCGCCTGCAAAGCCCGACCATTCCCGACGTCGAGGAACTGGTCCGGGAGATTGCGGCGCGCCTGTCCGAGCTGATGTGCTACACCGGGCACAACGACTTGCAGTGAGCGCGGATCGCAGGCCCGGCCCAGGCAAGGAAAGCCGGAACGTTGGCGCAGTTGGCACATGGGGTCGACATGCTGCACCTTTTTTTCGCCGCTGCCTCACGCAAACCTTTGTTCGCGGCGGCGCACGCGATGATCGGCTCAGTGGGGCGAGGTCAGGCACCGCTCCTTGAACGTCGAAATGAGGAAGATGGGCCACGCCGCGCGCGCGGCGGTCGCGCCGCATACAGGACCAGATCGCTGCGGCCAGTGATTTCATGGATCATCTGCGCAAGTGCGCGCATTCCCTGGCCGCGCCCCGCGCGCCGGTAGGCCACGGACAGCGAATGTCCCCGGATGCTCGGCTCCACCTTCAGGATCACCAGCCTGCGCTCTTCCAGGTCGGCGCGCAATATCGATACCGGCAGCAGGCTAATGCCGGCGCCCTCGCGCGCCAGTGTCGCCATGATGACCAGGCTGTTGCAGGTATTGATGCGGCTCGGCTGGATGCCGGCGGTTGCGAACCAGCCGGCAATGCTGGTGTGCAGTCCGGAGGGATTGGGATTGGTGATGATGGGCAGGGGTGCCAGGTCCGACGGGCGGAACGGGCCCTTGCCCAGTCGCAGTCCCGGTGAGGCCACCCACATCAGGTCCAGCTCGACCAGCGGCTCGACGGTGATGAGCGCATTGGGCGTGGGCGCCGTGAGCACGGCGATGTCCAGATCGCCCGCCTGCAGGGCGTCGTTGAGGCTGGCGCTGAAGTCGGACCGGATCTCGGCGCGGACCCCGGGAAAGCGCGTGTCGATCAGGCGCATCAACTCGGGCAGGCAGGCGATGGCGAAGGTGTCCGCGACGCCGATGCGTACCTGACCGCGCAGTTCGTCATCCCGGCCGAGATGCCCATCCAGTTCCTCGCAGGCAGCCAGGATCTGCACCGCATGCGCGGCGATCTCGCGTCCCATGGGTGTCGGACTGGCGCGGTAGCTGTCGCGCTGCATCAGTTGGCCGCCGACCCGGGATTCCAGCTCGCGGATGCGCACCGAGATCGCCGGCTGCGTCAGGTGCAGGTGCGTAGCGGCCGCGCGGACGCTGCCCAGGCGCACCACCCATACCAGGGCTTCGAGTTGGGCAAGATTGAATCGCATGATGAATTTTCTTTATCGTTTACGACAAGAACGTTTTAATATCATTTTCAACGGTTTGTCGCGAACATGGTGGGATGAATCGCTTTGTTCTCGCCTGCGACATCGGTGGCACCTTCACAGACATCGTCTTGCGCGGAGATGGAAGCGTTCGGACACTCAAGGTCTCGTCGACGCCCGACGACTACAGCCGGGCCATCCTGACCGCGGTGGCCGAGATTCGGGACAGCCTGGGCATCGCGCCGTCCCAGATCCACGCCGTCGTGCATGCCACCACGGTCGCGACCAACACCATCCTGGAACACAAGGGTGCAAAAACGGCCCTAGTCACCACCGAAGGCTTTCGCGACGTGCTCGAGATGCGCCGGCTGCGCATTCCGGTGATGTACGACCTTCAGTACGACAAGCCGCCGCCCCTGGTACCCAGGCGGCACCGCTACGAGCTGGCGGAGCGACTGGCAGCGAGCGGGGACATCCGGGTGGCACTGCAGGATGCGCAGGTGTATGCCATCGCGGACCGGCTTCTGGAAGAGGGCATCGAATCGGTGGCGGTGTGCCTGCTGCATTCCTACGCCAATGCGGTGCATGAACGCCGCGCCGGCGAACTGCTGCGCGAGCGCCTCGGCGGCAAGATCTACATCAGCCTTTCATCCGACATCCTGCCCGAGATCCGCGAGTACGAGCGCACCAGCACGGCGGTTGTCAACGCCTACATTGGTCCGGTCGTGCGCGACTATATCGGTTCGCTTTCGGCGCGCCTGAAGTCGGCGGGCGTGAATGGGCCGCTGCATATCATGCAGTCCAACGGCGGCACGATGTCGGCCTCCGCAGCGGCCGACAAGCCGGCCTTCCTGGTCGAGTCGGGCCCGGCCGCGGGCGTGATCGCCTGTGCCAGCATGGCCCGCTCCGCGGGTCTGGCCAACGTGATCTCCTTCGACATGGGCGGCACGACTGCCAAGGCCGCCATGGTCGAGAACGGTGAACCGGCACGCACGACGGAGTATGAGGTCGGCGCCGGCATCAATGTGAGCTCCAAGCTGGTCAAGGGTGGCGGTTACGCGATCAAGCTGCCCTTCATCGATGTCTCCGAGATCGGAGCGGGCGGGGGCAGCATCGTCACGGTTGACGGCTCTGGATCGATCAAGGTCGGACCCAAGAGCGCAGGCGCGATCCCGGGACCGGCCTGCTACGGCCTGGGTGGCACCGATGCGACCTTTACCGATGCCGCGGTCGTGCTGGGCTACCTCAACCCGCACTACTTGGTGGGCGGAAAACTCAAGATCGATGCGCAGCGCTCGCGCGAGGCGATCGAGCGCCAGGTCGCATGGCCACTGGGCATGGACCTGCTCGCGGCGGCCCAGGGCGTCTACACCATCGCCATCGCCACCATGACCCGCGCGGTGAAGGCCGTCTCCACCTACCGCGGTCGCGACCCACGTGATTTCAGCATGGTGGCCTTCGGCGGCAACGGGCCGGTGGTTGCCGTGGCCATCGCGCGCGAGCTCGGCATGCGCAGGGTGCTGGTGCCGCCGGCGCCTGGGGTGTTCAGCGCCGCAGGGCTGTTGTTCTCCAATGTCGAGTACACGCAGCAGCGCTCGATTTTCCGCAAGACCACGGCGCTCGACGCGGACGGATTGGCAACTGCATTGCAGCAACTCGAGCACGATGTGCTCGCGGCGCTGCGCGCCGAGGGTGTGGACGCCGGCGCGGCCACGCTCAAGCGCCTGGCCGATTTGCGCTACACGGGTCAGGCCTTCGAGCTGACGATAAGGCTGGACGGTGTCGATATTGCGGCCATCGAGGGCGCATTCCACGCAGAACATGCCCGCACCTACGGGCACAGCTCTGTGGGAGACCCGGTGGACCTAATCAACATCCGGGTCGTGGCGTCCATCCAGCCCCCTGGCAAGGAGGGCCTCGCGGCACAGCTCAAGCAGGCGCAGTCGGGCGCGCCGCCGCTGGCGAACCGGCAGGTGTTTTTCGGCGGCGTCCTGGTCGATACGCCGGTGGTGTCGCGCGCCGCGCTCACCAGGACCCTGCAGGGTCCCTTCATCGTGGAGGAATTCGATGCCACCTGCATTGTTCCGCCCGGTGCCAGCGGCGTGCTCGACGCGCATGGCAACATCGTGATCGACGCCGGAGCCGCATGATGCAAACCATCGACCCCATCACGATGGAAGTACTCAAGAACGCCTTGTCCTCGATAGCGGACGAAATGGCGCTGGTGCTCATGCGCAGCGCCTACTCTCCGATCGTGCGCGACTCGATGGACTACTCGACAGCCCTGTGCGACCGGGACGGCAAGGTGATCGCGCAAGGACTCACGCTGGCGGTGCAACTGGGCGCCTTCCCGGACGCGATGCAGCACCTGCTGGCGCAGTACGGGCATGACATGCAGGCCGGCGACGTCTTCATCATGAACGACCCCTATGGCGGCGGCGGGCAGCACCTGCCCGACATCTACATCATCAAGCCCTTGTTCTGGCAGGGCGGCATCGAAGCCTACGCCTGCACCATGGCCCACCATTCGGATGTGGGCGGCATCACGCCAGGCAGCGTCGCCATCCATGCCACCGACGTGTTCCAGGAGGGTCTGCGCCTGCCCTTCGTCAAGTTCCACCAGGCCGGCCAGCCGAACGATTCGGTACTGCGCATCATCGAGAAGAACACCCGCCAGCCGATTCAGGTCATGGGTGACCTGCGCGCCCAGCTTGCGGCCTGTGGCGTTGCCGAGCGCGGCTTCATGGCGCTGCTGCAGCGCTACGGGGGAACCGGGGTTCGCCCCTACCTGGAAGCCATCATGGATCAGGCCGAACGCATGATGCGGGCCTTCATTCGCGATATCCCGGATGGCCAGTACCGGTTCACGGACTGGATCGACGGTCTTGGCGAGGTACCCGAGCGCTTGCAGATCGTGGTTTGCCTGACCGTCGCCGCGGACGAGATCGAAGTCGACTTCACCGGAACTTCGGCCCAGGTCGAGGGGGCGATCAATTGCCCGATCGCGATGGCGCGCTCGTCCGCCTATTGCGCGATCCGTTGCGTGACCAGCCCCGACATTCCCAATTGCGAAGGCTATATGCGGCCGATCCGCTTCGTCGCGCCACCGGGCAGCATCCTCAATCCGGTCTTGCCCGCGGCCTGCGGTGCTCGGGGCGTGATGGGCTACCGCGTATTCGACGCCATCATGGGCGCACTTGAGCAGGTGGTGCCGCAGCGCGTGGTTGCAGCCGGCGAGGGCGGGCCGACCCTGTTCTCGGTGGGCGGCTACCACGAGGGCCGGCCCTTCGTCCTGACCGAAGTGCTGGTGGGCACCTGGGGTGCCCGCGCAGGCAAGGACGGCGTGGAGGGGATCTCCAATCCGGCAGCGAACCTCTCGAACCAGCCGGTGGAACTGATCGAGGCCGAACTGCCGCTGGAGGTGGTGCGCTACGGCATGGTGCAGGATTCCGGCGGCGCCGGCCAGTTCCGTGGCGGACTGGCATATGTGCGGGAGTTCCGCCTGCTGGCCCGCGACGCAATCTTCACGACCCGGGCCGACCGGCGCGACCATCCGCCCTACGGCTTCGCTGGCGGGCTGCCCGGCTGTGGCTCGCTCAACGCACTCGTATCCGGCGGCAAGAGCAGGCCCTTGCCGACAATGCCGATGGAGGCGCTGAAGTGGCGTGCCGGCGATGTCTTCCAACACACCGGCGCGGGCGGTGGGGGCTATGGTCCGCCTTCGCTGCGAGACCCGCAGCGGGTCCTGGATGACGTGCTCGACGAGAAGGTTAGCCAGGGCGCCGCCGAGTCGCTCTACCGCGTCGTCGTGCGCGACGGCGCGCTCGATCCCGTGGCCACGGCGCGCCTGCGCGGCAAGGCTACCGCATGATCGATACAGTGGTACGCAATGGCACGGTGCTCGACGGCACCGGCGGCGATCCGCGGGTGCTCGACATTGCCATTCGCGACGGTCGCATCGTGGACATCGGCAGCCTCGGCCAGGTGCAGGCGCGGCAGGAAATCGATGCCAGCGGCCTGACCGTAGCGCCGGGCTTCATCGATATCCACAGCCATTCGGATTACACCCTGCTGGTCGATCCGCGCGCGGTCAGCGCCATCGCCCAGGGGGTAACGCTCGAGGTGATCGGCAACTGCGGTTTCGGGTGTGCTCCGATCGTCAATCCGGATACTGCCGCGGCCAACATCTACGGCTTCAACAACCAGGTCAAGCTCGACTGGAATCGCATGGGGACCTATCTGGAGCGGCTTGCGGCCGCCGGACCCGCGGTCAACGTGATGAGCCTGGTGCCCAACGGCCAGTTGCGGCGCGCAGTCATGGGGGTGGTGGATCGGCCGGCGACGGCGCAGGAATGCGAGACGATGAAGTCCCTGCTCGCCGAAGGTCTCGATGACGGTGCCTGGGGCTACTCGAGCGGACTGGAGTATCCGGCCGAGCGTGGCGCTCCCGATTCCGAGCTGATCGCGCTGTGCGGCGTGCTGGCACGTAAGGGCGGGCTGTACGCCACGCATACACGCCGCCGCGATGCGGGCGCCGTGTCGGCCATCGCCGAAGCCATTGCCGTTGGCGAGCAGGCCGGTGTTCGCACCCAGATATCGCATATCCTGCCGCGCCAGACCGCCAACGACGAAGGTGCGCAATCGCTGGAGCTGGTCGATCGTGCCCGTGCGCGCGGCGTGGACCTGGCCTTCGACATGCACACGCGCCTGTTCGGAACGACCTTCCTGAACACCATCATCCCGGTGTGGGCGCAGGACGATGTCGCGGGCCACCTGGGCAGTGCCGGCAGCCGCAGCCGCATGCGCGATTACGACAGCATCGTGGCCAGTGGCGGATGGGACCGCATCGTGCTGCTCGACCATCCGCTCTTTCCCCGCTATGCCAGGCGCAGCCTGGGCGAGGCGGCACGCGAGGAAGGCCGCGATCCCTTCGATGTGGCCTTCGACATCCTGGCGGCCGAGCTCGCGCAGCCCCCGGGTGCGCTGATGCCGGCCATGGTATTGATTCTTGCCTATACGCCGGACCAGCAGGCCCTGATCTTTGCCCATCCGCAGTGCATGCCCGGTTCGGACGCGACGACGCTCGCCCCCGATGGCCCGCTGGCGGATTCGGTGTTCCATGGGGCCTACAGCTGGGCCTCCTGGTATTTCCATTTCATGGTTCACGAACGTAGGCTTCTCAAGCCGGCGCAGGCCGTTCACCGCATGACGCTGCTGCCGGCGCGCACCCTGGGCCTGAGCGACCGCGGCTGCATCGCGACCGGAAACTGGGCCGACCTCGCCATCTTCGACGCCGACCGGTTCCAGACCACAGCCACCACCTTCGACGCCAACCGCCTGGCAACCGGCATGCACCATGTGCTGGTCAACGGGGTCGAGACGCTTAGACACGGAGCCCGCACTGGGCTCCACGGCGGGCAAGTGCTGCGCCGTGCACATTGAAAGGAGGGTGAATGGCGCCTACCAGTTGCGCGAATGGGTTGATTGCCGGTCCTGCGGGGCCATTCCTTGATCGAGTCTTTTGAAAGGACAACCATGAACAAGCATTTCAAACTACGGCGCTGGGTCGCTGGCGCCGCCCTTGCATTCCTGTCTGCCGCGGCCAGCGCACAGATCGTGCTCAAGCTGGGGACGGTCGACGCCCCGGCATCCCATTCCGGCTTGGGCGCTGAGGCCTTTGCCGCCGAGGTGGCCAAGCTCTCGAACGGCCAGATGAAGGTGGAGGTGTTTCACGCCGGAAAGCTCGGCAACATTCCGGAGCAGATCAAGAACGTGTTGCAAGGCGCGCAGGAACTGCACCTGCTTTATCCGGAGTTCCTGACCAACCTGATCGATGAATCCAAGGTGTTGTCCGCACCCTATGTGTTTCGCGACCTGGCGCATACCCAGGCCTTCATGAAGAGCGACGTGTTCAAGCCTGGGCTCGAAAAGCTGCGCTCCCTGGGTGCGGTGATCCTCGATGACAGCTGGAGCTGGCAGATCAGGGATCCGCGTGGTCTCATCTCGGTGCGGCCGGTGCGCACGCCCGATGACCTCAAGGGCATGAAGCTGCGCATCTGGGAGTCCAAGACCGCGATCGAGACCTGGCGCGGCCTGGGTGCCAATACCCTGGTCGTGGCGCGGCCCGAGATGTACCTGGCCTTCAAGCAGGGCATCATCGAAGCCGGCCCCGAGACCATAGGGATTGCCTACGACCAGAAGAATGCCGAGGTCGCCAAGTACTGGACCCGTACCGAGGACTATTACCAGATCATCAACATCATGATGAACGAGCGTAAATACAACAGCCTGACCCAGCAGCAGCGCGACGTGCTCCACCAAGCGGCCCGCAATGCCTCGGTTCCCTTCCAGGCCGAGTCGGCGCGCGGCTTCACCGATAAGAAGGAAAAGGCCATCAAGGAGTTCGGCGTGATCGTGCTCGAGCCCGATCTGGCACCCTGGCACAAGAAGGCCGAGCAGATCCAGGTGAAGCTGGAGGCCGAGGGCGTGATACCCAAGGGGCTGATTGCCAGGGCGAAGGCCGTCAAGTAGCGATGGACGGGCCGGCACAAACCTATCTGCGGGCGTCGGCCGCCACGATCGAGTGGATCGCGGCGGGGGTGCTGGTCTCCATGGTGGCCATCAATGCCGCCGAGATCCTGTACCGGGTGCTCTTCACGGGGGGCCTGAACTGGGTGCAGGAGTTGTCGCTGGTCCTTGCCATGGTGCTGTACTTTCTGACCTATGCGTTGATTGCGAAGAACCGCGAGTACATCCGGATCGCGATCGTCTCGGCCATGCTGTCCACTGCGGGCAGACGCATCTTCTCGATGGCGGTGCGTCTGGTCGTGCTGGCCTTTCACGCCTGTGTCGCCTGGTATGCGGCCAGGACCGTGGAGTTCACGGCCATGTTCGAACTGCCCATCCTCGGTTGGGGTGAGTGGGTGTACTACGTCCCGCTGACGCTGGGTTGTGTCGATATCGTCATCACCGAGTCGATCTTCCTGGCCTGGCAGCTGCGGGGCATCGACATCGAGGAAGCGCGTGCAGAGGCATTGACCTGATGGCCACGCTCTGGATGATCTGCACCTTCCTTGGCCTGGCCATCGTCGGCATTCCCGTGTGCGCGGCGATGGGCATCGGTGCCTTCCTGGGCCTGTTCCTGATCGGAGCGCCCTTCGACGTGTTTCCGCGTTATATGCTGCATGACGTGCGCAGTGTGCCGCTGCTCGCGATCCCGTTCTTCATCCTGGCCGGCAACCTGATGAACCGTTTCGGCCTCACGCGCCGGATATTCGAGTTCATACAGAGCCTGTTTGGGGCCGTCACCGCCGGCATGGCCCAGGTCAATGTGCTATCGAGCATCATCTTTGCGGGCATCTCCGGGTCTGCACTGGCCGATATCGCCGGTCTGGGCACGATGCAGATTCAGGCAATGCGGCGTGCCGGGTACCGGGCCGAGTTCGCAGCGGCCATCACCATTGCGTCGTCGCTGCTCGCGCCCATCATTCCGCCTTCCATCATGTTCATCATCTACGGGGTGATGATGAACGTATCCATCGGCCATCTGTTCGTCGCGGGCGTCTTGCCCGGCCTGACGATGGCTGCCGTGCTCGTGGTCAACAACCTGGTGCTGGCCAAGATGGGGTGGGAGCATTTCCCGCAGGCCAAGCGCACGAGCTGGCTCGAGATCCGGCGCGCATTCTGGCGTGGCCTGCCTTCGCTGCTGACGCCGGTGATCATCCTGCGCAGCATGGTCACCGGCCTGGTGACCCCGACCGAGGCCAGCGTGCTGGCCGTTCTCTATGCCCTGCTGCTGGGCCTGATCTACGGCGAGCTCAAGCCGGCGTCGCTGCGCGAGGCGCTTTCGAGCTCGGCCCGCACGACGACACTGATCATGTTCCTCACCGGGGTCGGAAGTGTGGTGTCCTTTGTCATCACGTCGGAACAGGTGGCAGACCAACTGGTCCAGGTACTGGTCGGGATGACCGACAACAAGTGGCTGATCCTGTGCCTGGTGGTGATGTGCCTGCTGCTGCTGGGCAGCTTCGTCGAGACGGTTCCGGCGATGTTGATCGGCATTCCCCTGTTCGGCCCGCTGGTCGTCAAGTACGGCATCGACCCGATCCATTTTGGCGTCGTGCTGACCTATGCGCTGCTGCTGGGCATCGTCCATCCGCCGGTGGGCCTGGGCCTGTTTGCTGTCTGCGCCGTGGCCAAGCTCAAGATAGAGGCGGTGACGCTTGCGACCCTGAAGTTCTATCCGGCCTTCTTCATCGTGTTGTTGCTCTACATTTTCGTGCCGAGCCTGTCGACCTGGCTGCCCTCGGTGGTGTTCGCCAAGGACGTCTTACCCTAGCCGGGGCCGATGGCATGGACGGTCGCGATGTTTGGGTGGAGGTGGACGAGGCGGCGCTGCGCCACAACATGCGCACGCTGCGTCGGCGCGTGGGCAGCGGTGTCCGGATCTACGTCTGCATCAAGATGGATGCCTATGGGTTTGGCGCCGGCTGGGTCGGCCCTGTGGCAGCGCAGGAGGGCATGGATGGTCTTGCGTGCTGCGATGCCGCCGATGCGCAGCGCGCACGCGCGGCCGGTGCCGACCTGCCGGTGCTGCTGTACCCGGGAACCACCCCCTCGCAATTGCAGCGCCTGGCGCAGGGAGGCTTCATCGTCACCGCCCACGATGGACCGAGCCTGGCTGCATGCCTGCTGAGCCGACAGCCCTTCTATCTCAAGCTCGACTGCGGATTCGGTCGCCTGGGCTTTCCTGCCGAGTGCCCCGAGGACATACTGGCGCAGATTCCGGATCCGCGCAGTTGCCGGCTCCTGGGTGCCTATGCCCACTTCTTCGACCAGCTAGATCCGGTCGCCGTCGAGGCACAGGGTCGACGCTTCCAGCACTGCGTGGACTTGTTGCAAGCACACCTCGATCGGCCGCTGGAGCGCAACGTCGGCGCTTCCCGGGTGCTCCTGACCGACCTGCACTGGTCTTTGAACGCGGTCAATCCGGGCGGCTTGCTCTATGGCCTGTATGAAAACCTGGCTGGCGATCCCTTACGCCCGGTGCTCACGGCGGTAAAGGCCAGGATCATCGCCATCCGGCACATGCCCGGGGGTTCGCTGTCCGGCTACAGCGGAACGCGCCATGCGAGCGACCGGGTCATCGCGATTGCGCCCGCCGGCTACAGCGACGGCCTGCCGCAGGCACGGCAGGATGCGCATGCGCTAGTGCGTGGCCGACGGGTCGCGATCCTGGGCCCGAGGCATGCGGAATACACCATGCTCGACGTGACGCCGCTGCCCGATGTCTGCACGGGCGACGAGGTGGTATTCGTCGGTCGCCAGGGCACGCAGAGTCTGTCGTTGGAACAGGTGGCCGCCTGTTCCGAGGTCTCGTCTACCGACCTGCTGCAACGCCTTGCCAGGCACCCCAACCGACGTGTCTCCTCGGCATCGTCCCACCAGACCCCCGAACCATGAAGCTCCTTGCAACATCGCAGCATGCGCACTACCGCGAACAGGGTTTTATCGCTCCGATCCGCATCATGTCGGTGTCGCAAGCGCAGGCGATACGCGAGCGACTGGAGTCGTTCGAACAGACCCACGGCGGCCCGCTCAAGGGCGCGCTGCGCCACAAGACACACCTGCTCTTTACCTGGCTTGCCGACCTCGTGCAGAACGAGAGGATCCTCGACGCGGTCGAGGATCTGTACGGCCCAGACTTGCTGTGCTGGACCACCAACTTTTTCATCAAGGAAGCGCGCGACCCCAGCTATGTCTCCTGGCACCAGGATTCGACCTACTGGGGACTGTCGCGGCCGGATGTGGTTACCGCGTGGGTCGCTCTGACCGCGTCGAACGTCAGCAATGGCGCCATGCAGGTCATACCGGGCAGCCATAGGTCCGAACAGATTACGCACCGAGACACATATGCCGCGAACAACCTGCTGACTCGGGGCCAGGAGATCGCCGTGGACGTCGACACCCGGCTGGCCCATACCATCGTGCTAGAGCCCGGCGAGATGTCGCTTCACCACGTCCGGATCATCCACGGCTCCCCGCCCAACCCTTCGGACGCGCGGCGTATCGGGTTTGCGATCCGGTACATTCCGACCAGCGTGCGTCAGGAGCAGGGTGTTGACAGTGCGACCTTGGTGCGGGGTGTGGATAGCTATCGCAGTTTTGAACACGAGCCCCGGCCGACGCGCGACCTAGACCCGGGGTTCGCGGCTTTACACGCTGCAATTGCGCAGCGCAATGCGGCCATTCTGTACAAGGGCAGCGGCATAACGACGCACGAGGACCGGCTCGGAAAAACCTGATCGCCCGGCCTTGGCGGATGGGCCGCCGCTGGCCCGGCGCGCGGGCCGAAGGCAATGCGGTAGGTACACGCGGCCGCCTGTAGCGGTCTGAGCGCGCGGGCCTCATCCGAATCGGCGTCGGCGTCGGCGTCGGCGTCGGCCAGATAGCTCGATCCTCCCTCCTCTTCGATGAGCACGCCGCGGCGCGTCAGCAGCTTCATCAGCCGCGTGATGATCTTGTGCAGCAGCGCCTGCAACTCCTCATCGGTGGGGGAATCGGCCTGGACGAATACCGGCTCGCCGTCGGTGCGCCGGTACACGCCGTCCAGCACCAGGCAGTGCAGGTAGATGTTCAGCGAGAACCGCTCTAACTACCTTGCCGTCGACGGTGACGGTGCACTACCCGCTTCATCCGCTGAGGCGACAGTCGCTCGAGGTGCTGGTGTGGCCGCGCCAGGCCCATCTGCCGGTCACGGTGCGCCATCCCGATGGCTCCACATTGAAGATTCCACTGTGGATGCTCGACCCCACCGCTGCACGGATCGACCTGCGCGACCAGGTCGAACTGAGCCTGCCCACATGGCGCGCATTGGCCGCATTGCTCGAGGCGCATTCTGTGGCCTTCCCAACGAGTCAGGAGCAGCGCCATGCCGATGCCAACACCCAAACAGATCAGCCTCGATCTCGACGACGAGGCGCCAGCGCCGGTGGCGATCCCACCCGAGTGCAAGCCGCAGCTGATCGACCTGATGGCCCAGGCCATCGCCGCCGTTTGGCGCAACGCACAGGAGGTGGATCATGAAGAGCACTGAGTCGGCCTCGAAGATCACAGCCAGACACCTGGCGCGCAAGGCGGTGGTCTACCTGCGGCAATCATCGATCGCGCAGGTTCGCCACAACCTGGAGAGTCAGCGGCTGCAGTACGCGTTGAAGGACACTGCAAAGGCCTACGGCTTCGCACAGGTCGAGGTGATCGACGTCGACCTCGGCATGAGCGCCTCCAGCGGCGCACAGGTGCGTGAGGGCTTCAAGCAGCTGCTGGCCAGCGTCGCCTTGGGCGAGGTCGGCATCGTGCTCAGCCGGGAGCCTTCACGCCTGTCACGCACCGACAAGGACTGGTGTCACTTGATGGAGCTGTGCCGCGTGCTCGACACCCTCATCGCCGCCGCCCGACAACATCTACGACCTGAACCGGCTCGACGATCAGCTGTTGCTCGGCATCAAGGGCACCTTGAGCGTGCTGGAGCTCGGCACGCTGAAGCTGCGCATGCAGCAGGGCCGCGAGGCCAAGGCCCGACGCGGTGAACTCGGGCGCATGCTGGCGCCGGGCTACGTGATGGATGCGGACCAGCGCAACGCCCAAAGATCCGAACCTGCGCGTGCAGCACGCCATGGCGATGGTGTTCAGCCGCTTCGACGTACTGGGCAGCATCCGCCAGACACATCGCTGGTTCCACGACGAGCGCATCGAGCTGCCGGTGAACAAGGCGGTGCATGGGCGCTTCGAGCTGCGCTGGCAGCTGCCGACAACTGGCTTCATCAAAGATGTGCTGAGCAATCCGCTGTATGCCGGGGCGTACGTCTATGGTCGCCGACCGATCAAGGTGATCATCAAGGACGGCCAGACGATCAAGCGCCAGCGCAGTGCGCAGCCGGCCGAGAGCGCGAGTGTCTTCATCACCGACCACCATGCGGGGTACATTGACTGGCAAACCTACCAACGACACCGCGACACCATGCGCGGCAACGGCGGCAACTTCGTGCAAGACGAGGCGGCGCTCGCGGTACGAAGCGGCCACGGGCTGCTGACGGGCTTACTGCGCTGTGCGCGCTGTGGGCGCTGTGGGCGCAAGCTGCACATACGCTACTGGGGCAAGCACGGCACCGCGGCGCGCTACCTGTGCAGCGGCGACTTCGACACCGGTGGCTCGTATTGCCTGGGCTTCGGTGGCGCCACCGTCGATCGACGTCTGGGCGAGGTCATCCTGGGCGTGATCTCGCCGCAGGGCGTCGAGGCCAGCCTCCTGGCCATCGCACAATCACGGAGCGAAGGCAGCGACAAGCGCTCGGCACTCGAGCGGCAGTTGCAGCAGGCGCGCTACGAAGCCGAGCGCGCCTTTGCGCAATACGATCAAGTGGAACCCGGCAACCGTCTGGTGTCCGAAGTTCTCGAGCAACGCTGGAACACCAAGCTCGAAGAACAGCAACGCATCGCGCAAGATCTCGACGCGCTGAGGGACGCAGCCGCTGCGTTGACGCCGGCCGACGAGCTGACGTTGCGCGAGCTTGGCAAGCACTTCGCCGAGGTCTGGAACAGCGAGGCCTGTGCGATGACCTTGAAGAAGCGCATCGCCCGCACGCTGATCAACGAGATCGTGGTCGACATCGATGCCGCGCAGCAACTCAACATGGTCATTCATTGGCACGGCGGCTGCCACACCAGCTTCAGCATGAAAAAGCCGATGTCAGGCGCTGTCATACACAAGACCGCGATCGAAGACGTCGAGCTCATCAAGCGCATGGCGCAGCGCTATGGCGACGATGAGATCGCAAGGGTGCTGAGCAAGCTCGGACGGCACACCGGCAAAGGCAATCGCTGGACCCAGGCGCGCGTGGCCACCGTACGGCGCAAGCACCACATTGCTGCACCGGCTGTGATCGATCCTGACATCCTCAATCTGGCGCAAGCGCAAAAGCACACCGGCGTCAGCGATACGACCCTGATGCGGCTGATCCGAGCCAATATACTTGCGGTGCACCAGGTCGCGCCCTACGCGCCGCTGGAGATCAAGCGCATGGACCTCGACACCGAGCCGGTGGCGAGCATCATCAGGCGCCTGAAAAGCACTGGCAAGCTGGTGCTGACAGGGGATCCGTCGGCCGAACAGGCACACCTGTTCTAAGAAAATCAATCACTTGCACAACGGGGGTATTGTGGCTGCTTCATCAGATTGGCCGCTGAGCCAAATCGCTGGATCAACGTGACCCCGCCGCTGTCGGCCTCAAAGGCCTTGAAGCCGGTCTGATCGAGCAGGTGGCGCGTGATCACACGGTGCACCACCTGCAACACCGGCGTTAGCCAAGGCGTCGGGTCCCAGCGGCGACTGCTACGTCCTGGAGCGCGAGAAGGGCAGCCGGCATGCCGGCATCATGCATACCAACCAAAATTCCAGTGGCGCGCCGGCTCACATCAACATGATGCCGCCGCTGGTCATGGCAAGGAGCTGACATGGCTGAAGAAAAGCGTAACGACGAATTTGTTCTCTATGACCTGCGGGTTGAGGTGATCGAGACGCCCGACAAGCCTTTTGTCAGCCACGTCAAGGTCGGCGACTGGTTCGAGGTGATTGGCGGGCGCCTGATCTTCCCGCCGGACCGGCCCTCGTTTTCGCTTTACGCGATGATGGCCGTGCTGCCTTTCATCCCCGCCAAACAGCGGCCCACGCATCCGAACGACTGGATGACGACCGACTCGGAGATTGCCTGCCTCGACCCGGCTTGCGGTGCGAAGTTCCGCATCACGCGGCTGAACAGGCGCACCCTTCATCACGGCGACTTCTCGGCCTTGCCGCTGCCCTGAGCGCAACTGCCACGTGGCGATGAAAGACATTGCGAGCAAGTTGAGCGGGATCAAGCACACAGACGGGTGCGGGCCGTCGCGTTCTCCAGCACCTGCCCCGGCTGCCTGGCGCCACCCCGCAGGGAAGGGTGCCCGATGCCTGACGCGCGGAGGAGTCCGCATTGAACGATTCACCTCGCCGCCTCGGCCTCATTGGCTGCGGCCGCATTGCGCTACCGGTGATCGAAGCCCGGCGCCGACAACAACTCCGGGGCTGGCAACTCGACGCCGTGCTGTCACGGTATCCGAGGCAGATTGACGGCGTGCATAGCACCATCGACCCCGAGCAATTCTTCGCCCGCGGCCATGATCTCATCGTGGAACTGGCTGGCCCGCGCGCCCTGGCGCTTTATGCCTGAGACGCGCTCGCGCACTGCGACCTCTGGACCGCCAGCGCCGCAGCGCTGGTCGATCCGCAACTGCTGGCACGCGTGGAGGCGGCAGGCCGGGCCAGCGGCCACAGGCTGCGCGTGCTGCATGGAGCGATCACCGGGCTCGACGGTGTGGCCGCTGCGAGCGTCGATGGCGATGCCCTCAAGCCCGCACCTGACGCGTGTTTCGCGCTCGTGACGCCTGAACGGCCACTGTACAGCCCCGACGTGATTCGCGCTGACTGCCCACAGCTTGATTTATTTCAATACCTGTTGGAAATAACCGACACCACGGGGTTTTTGATGGTGATACCTTGCCCTTATGGACATCTGGAACCGAAAAATATGGGATATCTCGCCCGCCGTGGACGAGCGGGCCGCCGTGTTCCCCGGCGATGCTCCTTATTCGCAAAAACTGCACTTTGCGCTGTCGCCCGATTGCCCGGTCAATGTCAACACCCTGACTTTCTCGCCGCACACCGGCGCGCATGCCGACGCGCCCATGCACTACGCCAACGGCGAAGCGGCCATCGGTGCGCTTGACCTGTGGCCCTACCTCGGACCCTGCCGCGTCATCCATTGCCTGGACTGCGAGCCGCTCGTCGAACCGCAGCACATCGCCCACGCCCTGCACAATCTTCCGCCGCGCGTGTTGCTGCGCACGGCGCGCAGCGCCAGTCAAAGTTGGGAGTCATTTACGGCGGTAGCCCCCGCCACACTTTCGTTATTAGCTGGCGAAAACATAGCACTTATCGGCATAGACACGCCCAGCGTCGACCCCGCCACCAGCCAGCACCTGCCGAGCCACCACCAGTTGCTGCAACACGGCCTGCGCGTGCTGGAAAACCTGGTGCTCGACGACGTGCCCGAGGGCGACTACGAACTGATCGCGCTCCCACTGAAACTCACCCGGGCTGACGCATCGCCCGTGCGCGCCATCCTGCGCGAACTTCCCTCGGCTGGCGCCATCTTGAGAGAACTATGACCACCCTGAAGGACTGCCGTGCGCTCGACGCGCAAGACCCCCTGCGACCGCTGTGCGCGCAATTTGTGCTGCCCGAGGGCGTGATTTACCTCGACGGCAATTCGCTGGGTGTGCTACCGAAGAACGCAGCGGCGCGGGTCGCCAGGGCCGTCACCGAAGAGTGGGGCCAGGGCCTGATCCGATCCTGGAACAGCGCGGGATGGTTTGACTTGCCGCAGCGCCTGGGTGACAAGATTGCGCAGTTGGTGGGCGCAAAACCCGGCGAAGTGGTGGCAACCGACAGCACGTCGGTCAACCTCTACAAGGTGCTCAGTGCGGCACTCAACATCGCCGCCGAGGACACGCCAGGCCGGAAAATACTGGTCAGCGAACGCAGCAACTTCCCAACCGACCTGTACATCGCCGAAGCCTTGTGCCGGGAGCGCGGCTACCGCCTGAAACTGCTTGAGCCTGCGGAAATTGCCGCCGCCCTGACCGGCGAGGTCGCCGTGCTGATGCTGACCCATGTGAACTACCGCACCGGTGCCATGCATGACCTGGCCGCCGTCACGGCAGCGGCCCATGCGGCCGGCATCCTGACGGTCTGGGACCTGGCGCACAGCGCCGGTGCGGTGTCGGTCGATCTGCACGGCGCGCGAGCCGATTTCGCCGTGGGTTGCGGCTACAAGTACCTCAATGGCGGTCCCGGTGCGCCGGCCTTTGTATGGGTTCACGCAAAGCATGCCAACCGCTTCTGGCAACCGCTGGCCGGTTGGTGGGGCCATGCCGCGCCTTTCGAGTTCACGCCCGACTACCGGCCCGCCCAAGGCATCGCGCGTTATCTCTGCGGCACGCAGCCCATCCTGAGCATGGTGGCGCTGGAGTGTGGCTTGGACAGTGTGCTGGCGGCGCAGCCCCTGGGCGGCATGGCCGCCTTGCGGACCAAGTCCTTGGCGCTGACCGATCTGTTCATCGCACTCGTTGAAGAGCGCTGCGCCGGCCACGGCCTGGGCCTGGCAACGCCGCGCGAACATGCGCAACGCGGCTCGCAGGTTTGCCTGACCCGGGAGCATGGCCCCCACGCTCCGCCGCTGGGCGGGTCGCTGCCCCCCGAGGGGGCTGTCACCGCCTTGGGGCGGCCCGGCGGCGGCTCAGGCGCCTACGCCATCATGCAGGCGCTGATCGCACGCGGCGTAATCGGTGACTTCCGCGCCGGCGATGGTGCTGCGCACCTGGACATCCTGCGTTTCGGTTTCACACCGTTGTACATCGGCTTTGAAGAGGTGTGGGCCGCTGTGGAACATCTTCGGCAAGTGCTGGACAACGGCGAATGGCAGCAACCCGAATTCAACCAGAAACAGGCGGTGACCTGATGGACACGCCGAAACCTGCAGACATCGTGGCGTGCGAAAAGGCCCAGCTCGACTTCAGCCGCGACATGAGTTACGGCGACTACCTGCAGCTCGACGCCATTCTCGGCGCGCAAAAGCCGCTCTCGCCCGCGCACGACGAAATGTTGTTCATCATCCAGCACCAGACCAGTGAGCTCTGGATGAAGCTGTTGCTGCACGAGCTGCGTGCGGCAATCGCGAATGTGGCGCAGGACGAACTCGGGGCTACCTTCAAGATGCTGGCGCGTGTCAGCAAAATCATGGAGCAGCTGGTGCACGCCTGGGGCGTGCTGGCCACCATGACGCCGCCCGAGTACAGCGCCATTCGGCCCTACTTGGCCAACTCCAGCGGCTTTCAGAGCGCGCAGTACCGTTGCATCGAATTTGCGCTGGGCAACAAAAACGCCGCCATGCTAAAAGCCCACGCACATCGGCCCGACTTGCTGGCCATGGTAGCTGCCACGTATGAAGCACCCTCGCTTTATGACGAAGCCCTGCGCCTGCTGGCCCGGCGCGGTCTGGCCGTGCCAGCCAGCCACACCCAGCGCGACTGGACGCAGGGCTATGTAGTGCTTGACCGAAAACCCCATCCCCCCAATGACAGCAGGCTGTTTCGCGAAACGAAGATTTCCAGAAAGACGGAGCTTTCAGCGCTTTGGACTGGTCAGAGCACCTAAAAGGCGGGTCTTTGCG
>Ga0209702_10004676_pt1 | contig 19570 bp, 21 predicted proteins | sample FRY01_FD_187210 | JGI IMG/M metagenome (GOLD analysis project Ga0209702, IMG submission 187210) | Freshwater microbial communities from Lake Fryxell liftoff mats and glacier meltwater in Antarctica - FRY-01 (SPAdes) (version 2) | ecosystem: Environmental > Aquatic > Freshwater > Ice > Glacier...
CCGTATTTGGTGCCGGTCAGGCCAAGCTGTTCTCGAATGACCCATAGCAGGGGTGTGTCGGCTTCGGCTTCAAATTGCCGGACTGCGCCGTTGACGTTCAGTTGTGCCATTCAAGTCTCCTCGTTGGGGTAATAAATTAAATTGGTGTGGTGGCCGCATGGAGTGTAGTCCTGGTCGCGACTGATTGCAACATCGGCATCCGTACTGCAAATGACGGCACAGTTATCATGGCTTGATGATTGAAGTTATTGGGGTCATGGAGTTATTGGGGTCAGACACCAATTTCGCTGCGGTGCATCGCACCGCGCCCTCCGGGCGAGCCGTAGGCTCGGCGAATTTGGGCTCTGACCCCAAAAACTCCACATCGCACCGCGCCCTCCGGGCGAGCCGTAGGCTCGGCGAATTTGGGCTCTGACCCCAAAAACTTCGCCCAAACGGCTGAAGTGAGCCCGTGGGCGATTGTGGTCGTTGGCATGTTGGCGCTGGCAGTGGCCATGGGCATAGGCCGCTTCGCCTTCACGCCGCTACTGCCCATGATGCTGAACGATGGCGTGATTGACCTGCCCGGTGCCAGCTGGCTGGCCAGTGCCAATTACCTGGGCTATTTGCTGGGTGCCTTGCTGTGTACGTTTCAGCCATTGATATGGCGGCGCTTTCCAGTGCTTCCATCTGTGGCAGCGTCGACGTGGGCACGCTCTGGCTTGGTGGCGACCTGCGTTTTCACCCTGGGCATGGCGCTGCACCTGCCGTGGCTGTGGCCCGTGCTGCGCTTTGCCGCCGGGGTTGCTAGCGCGTTTGTTTTTGTATTCACATCGGGCTGGTGCTTGGAGCAACTGGCCGCGCGCAACGCCGGCGCGCTTGGCGCTGCAATTTACGCCGGGCCGGGTGCCGGCATTGTATTGAGCGGGCTGTTTGCCAGCGGCATGGTGGCTGTCGGCTGGTCGGCATCCAGCGGCTGGCTGACCTTTGGCGTACTGGCTATTATGTTGACGGCCATGGTCTGGCAGACTTTTCATCAGCGGGCTGAAAAAAAGGAATCGCCGCAAGCGACCGCTACGCAAGTTGTAGCCGCGCCTGAAATTTTCCGTCAGCAAGCCAGCCGGCAAGAGATGCTGGTGTTCGCGCTGGCCTATGGCCTGGCTGGTTTTGGCTACATCATCACCGCCACCTTTTTGCCCGTCATAGCCCGCCAGGCCTTGCTGCCATCGGCCTTGCTCGACATGTTCTGGCCGCTGTTTGGGCTGGGTGTGGTGGTGGGTGCTTTGCTGTCGTCGCGCATCTCGCTGGCTGGTGATTTGCGTCACTGGCTGGCAGGCTGCTATGCGGTGCAGGCGCTGGCCATTGCCGTCAGTATCTTCATCCCAACGCTGACAGGCTTTGCCGTGAGTAGCCTGCTGCTCGGCCTGCCGTTTACCGCCATCACCTTTTTTGCGATGCAGGAGGCCCGCAGGCTGCGCCCCCTGACTGCGCCCGCTTACATGGGCCTGCTGACGGCCATGTATGGCCTCGGGCAAATCGCAGGCCCACCCATGGTGGCCGTGCTGCTGCGCCGCGCGCCATCGCTGGCCGCAGGCTTTACCCTGTCGCTGGAAATTGCCGCTGGCTCACTGCTGCTGGGTGTGGCGGTGTATCTAGGCATGGCACGTATCTGGCCGGTGCGGCTAATGGCACCTGCTACAGCGGCTTTATGAGCTTGATGAATGGGCTGCTAATGACCAGGAACATAGTGCGTCAGGGCGCGCCAGTTGTCGAATAGTTGTCGTAATTCGACGGGTACGATCAGCGGATTGGGTTTGGCGAGGCTGGGTTTGACAGGTTCGGTCATGGCGGTATTCAGTTCCTGACGACGGGATTTTTATCGCTGATCCAGCGGGTGATGCCGTCACGCACGTTGTAAACCCGGGTATAGCCTAGCGCCGCCAGTTCACGCGCCAGGGTGTCGGTGCGGCTGCCGGTGCGACAGATCAGCACCACCGGATCGTTCTTGCCCACTTCCGCGGTAAAGCGCGGCAGAAATTCGGGATTCGGTCGCCCGCTAGCGTCAACATACGTCAGCTTGCGGCTGCTTTCCAGCACGCCGGTCTGACGCCATTCTTCCGGCCGGCGGACATCGTAGATCGGCACGCCTTGCGCCATGTGTGCCTTCAACTGGGCGTTGTCGACGTTGCTGTAAGGCGGCTCGGCGCAAGCACCGAGACCGAACGCGAGCAGCAGGACGCCGAGCAAGCGCGGCAGCATCAGGTCGATCCGATCAATAGACGATCTGTAGTTCATAAGTTGTTGATTTTATTTATTTTTGTAGAAACATATATAAATTAATGGCTTATGACCGGAATTCGCTTGAACTCACCCGTGGCAATTTTCTTTTGCCACTCGGCCGGGCCGGTGATGTGGGCGCTGGTGCCGCCTGCATCAACCGCCACCGTCACCGGCATGTCGACCACGTCAAACTCGTAAATCGCTTCCATGCCGAGGTCTGCAAAGCCGACGACTTGGGCGTGCTTGATGGCTTTGCTGACGAGGTAGGCAGCGCCGCCTACGGCCATCAGGTAGGCGCTTTGGTGTTTTTTGATGGCTTCAATCGCCACCGGGCCGCGTTCGGCCTTGCCTATCATGCTGATGAGTCCGGTCTGGGCCAGCATCATTTCGGTAAAGCCGTCCATGCGGGTGGCGGTGGTCGGGCCTGCGGGGCCGACAGCTTCGCCCTTCATCGGGTCAACCGGGCCGACGTAGTAAATCACGCGGTTGGTGAAATCAACCGGCAGCTTTTCGCCCTTGAGCAACATGTCGGCGATGCGTTTGTGCGCGGCATCGCGGCCGGTCAGCATCTTGCCGTTCAGCAGCAGGGTGTCGCCGGACTTCCAACTGGCGACTTCTGCTTTTGTGAGTGTATTGAGGTTGACCTTTTTGCTCTTGTTGTAGTCAGGCGTCCAGTTCACGTCAGGCCAGGTATCCAGCGACGGCGGCGTGAGGTACACCGGGCCGCTGCCATCCATAACAAAGTGCGCATGGCGCGTGGCGGCGCAATTGGGGATCATCGCCACCGGCTTGCCGGCGGCATGGGTCGGATACATCTTGATCTTGATGTCGAGCACCGTCGTCAGGCCGCCCAGGCCTTGCGCGCCTATGCCGAGTGCGTTGACTTTTTCGAACAGCTCGAGCCGCAGTGCTTCGACCTTGCTCAGTGCTTCGCCGCCGGTCTTGGCGCTGGCTGCCTTGGCCTGTAGCTCGTACATGTCAAGGTCTTCCATCAGGCTTTCCTTGGCCATCAGTACGGCTTTTTCTGCTGTGCCGCCAATGCCGATGCCCAACATGCCGGGCGGGCACCAGCCCGCGCCCATGGTCGGCACGGTTTTAAGCACCCAGTCAACAATTGAGTCGCCGGGGTTGAGCATGGCCAGCTTGCTTTTGTTTTCGCTGCCGCCGCCTTTGGCTGCAACGGTCACTTCAAAGGTGTTGCCGGATACCAGCTCGGTAAATATCACGGCAGGCGTGTTGTCTTTGGTGTTCTTGCGGTCGAACTGAGGGTCGGCGACGATCGATGCACGCAGTGTGTTGTCAGGGTGGTTGTAGCCACGGCGCACGCCTTCGTTGACGGCATCGTCAACCGAGCCGGTAAAGCCATCCCAGCGCACGTCCATGCCGATTTTCAGAAACACGTTGACGATGCCGGTGTCCTGGCAGATCGGGCGATGACCGGTGGCGCTCATCTTGCTGTTTGTCAAAATCTGTGCAATCGCGTCTTTGGCGGCTGGGCTTTGCTCTGCTTCATAAGCGCGCGCCAGGTGGGAGATATAGTCGGCCGGGTGGTAGTAGCTGATGTATTGCAACGCGGCGGCTACGGATTCAATCAGGTCGGCTTGTTTGATGGTGGTCATGTCTAGTAGGTGAGAGGAGGGACGTTTTTGGGGCTATGCTCGAAAAATCAGCCTCTATTTTGACAGGTCAATCCCATGAGCACAGCCAACAGCCAGCGCACCGAGGTTGACACCTTCGGGCCGATTGAGGTTCCTGCGGGCAAACTCTGGGGCGCGCAAACCCAGCGCTCGCTGCAGAACTTCGATATTTCTGGTGAGCAGCAGCCGCGCGAGATCATCCAGGCACTGGCGCAGGTCAAGCGGGCCTCGGCCAGCGTCAATCTGGCGCTTGGCCTGCTCGACGGGAAAAAGGCGCTGGCCATCATGGCCGCGGCCGACGAAGTCATCGCGGGTAAGCACCCGGGTGAATTCCCGCTGGTGGTCTGGCAAACCGGCTCCGGCACGCAGACCAATATGAACGTCAATGAGGTGCTGGCCAATCGCGCCAGCGAGTTGCTGGGCGGCGAGCGGGGTGAGGGCAGGCTGGTGCATCCGAATGATGATGTGAACCGCAGCCAGTCGTCCAACGATGTGTTCCCGACGGCGATGCATGTGTCGGCGGTGGCTGCCATCACGCACAAGCTTTTGCCTGCGATTGAAAAACTGCGTAACACCCTGGCTAAAAAATCCGCTGACTTTGACGGCATCGTCAAGATAGGGCGTACCCATTTGCAGGATGCGACACCGCTGACGCTGGGGCAGGAGTTTTCAGGCTACGTGGCGCAGCTTGACCATGGTGCCAAGCATCTTCGTGCTGCCTTGCCGCATCTGTACGAACTTGCGCTTGGCGGTACGGCTGTCGGAACGGGGCTGAATGCACCCAAAGGCTATGCAGAGCAGGCGGCGGTTGAACTTGCAAAGCTCACCGGCCTGCCTTTTGTGACAGCACCGAACAAGTTCGAAGCCATGGCCTCGTGCGACGCGCTGGTCCATGCGCACGGTGCGCTCAAGACTCTGGCGGCCAGCATGATGAAAATCGCCAATGACGTGCGCTGGCTGGCCAGCGGGCCGCGCAGCGGCATTGGTGAGCTGTCGATTCCCGAAAACGAGCCAGGCTCGTCCATCATGCCGGGCAAGGTCAATCCCACGCAGAGCGAAGCGGTGACCATGCTGTGCTGCCAGGTGTTCGGTAACGACGTGGCCATTAACCTGGGCGGCGCCTCGGGCAATTTTGAACTCAATGTGTTCCGGCCCATGATTGCCCACAACTTCCTGCAAAGCGTTCGCCTGCTGGCTGACGGCATGCTGAGCTTTAACGACCACTGCGCAGTGGGCATAGAGCCTAACCGGGCGCGCATTGCGGAGCTGGTGGACCGGTCCCTGATGCTGGTCACCGCGCTCAATCCGCACATCGGTTACGACAAGTCGGCGTTCATCGCGAAAAAGGCGCACAAAGAAGGTAGCAGCCTGCGCGCGGCAGCGATTGCCTCTGGGCATGTGACGGCCGAGCAGTTCGACACCTGGGTGGTGCCGCAGAATATGGTGTGAACCCCGTCCACAAGCCATTCAGGCGTTCACCTTATTGGACAAGGCTGCGCGTTCTCCATGATGGTGCCAAGGTGCGATACTTCAACATATGCGCTGATCTTACGCAGATGATTGTTTTTTCAGTGTTGAAAGCGGGCAATCGACACCAGTTTTTAGACGAAATCTACCCCAATTCAAGGCGGTTTATGTACTTTTTACCCCGTTGTGCGGGAGAGTCGTTTTGCTCTGCGTAACATCAGGGTTGCGCTTGACCACGCCGCCTGCCAACGGGGTACTGCCGGCATGAGGATGCAGGCCGTCCTGCGGCGCGGGCTGGCCTTCGCTGTGCTCTGGTGGGTGCTGGCAGAGGGGCGGGCCGATAGTTGGGGAGTGGGTGTGATGAGCATCGCTTTGGCAGTGACCGTCAGCCTGCGCCTATTGCCGCCGCAACGCAGTCGTCTTTCCATCGCCGGGCTGCTGGAATTCACCGGATTTTTCCTGCTTCATTCTGTCAAGGGCGGCGTTCAGGTGGCGGCCATCGCCCTGCGCCCCACGCTCGACCTCGCACCCGCGGTACTGGAAGTACCCCTCACCCTGCCCCCAGGCTTGGCGCGCGTGATACTGATCAACACCCTGAACCTGCTGCCCGGCACCATCAGCATGCGCATTGAGCAGGACACCCTGCGCCTGCACGTTCTGGATGAGCGCTGGCCCATCGCAGAAAAGGTATGCGAAATTGAAACAAAGATCGCTCGGATGCTGGGGATCGCCCCATGATCGGACTGGAATGGCCTGTCGCCCTGTTTCTGCTGGCCAACCTGCTGGCGGCCCTGATCCGGGTGGCGCGCGGTCCCTCGGCGGCCGACCGCATGCTGGCGGCGCTGCTATTCGGAACCACCGGGGTGGGAATATTACTGCTGCTGGCCTACGCGGGAGGCGGCCCGGCGCTGGTGGACGCGGCACTCACGCTGGCTCTGCTCGCCGCCATCATCGGCGTAGCATTTGCCCAGCGGGCATGGAGCCGGGAAGGAGATCCGCATGACGATAGTCCTTGAGGCCATCAGCGCCCTGCTGCTCATTGCCGGGGCGTTTTTTTACCTCGCCGGCACCGTCGGCCTGCTGCGCTTTCCTGATGTCTATACCCGGCTGCACGCCCTGACCAAGGCCGATAACCTGGGCTTGGGCTGCGTGGTGCTGGGCCTGGCGCTTCAGGCGCAGAGCTTGTCCGTCGCCCTGAAGCTCCTGCTCATCTGGCCGCTGGTGTTGATCGCCAGCGCGACCGTGAGCTACGCCATTGCCCGTCGCGCCGACACTCTGGGCATCGCACCCTGGACCAGAAAGACGAAGCAACCATGACCCTGGCCTTTGACCTGCTGTTGGCACTGACCCTGCTGTGGAGCGCCTGGCGCACGCTGGCCTCGCCGGACCTGAGCCGCGCCGTGGTGATGTTCATCGTCTTCGGGCTGCTGATGACGCTGGCCTGGGCGCGCCTGGGCGCCGCCGACATTGCGCTGGCCGAGGCGGCCATCGGTGCCGGACTGACTGGCGCCTTGTTGCTCGATGCCCTGGGGGCCTTGAAGTCTGGTGCCCCGTCGAAGGAGGCGCCGTGAGCGCCTTCGCCCGCTTCGCCACCGTGCTACTGGCTGCGCTGTTTGCCACCACGCTGGTGGCCGCCATGTTCAATCTTGGCGCCCCCACGGTGGACCTGCCAGGGGCGGTCGCGGCGCAGCTGACACACAGCGGCGTGGCCCATCCTGTAGCCGCGGTGTTGCTTAATTTTCGTGGCTATGACACCCTGCTGGAGGTGGCGGTGCTGCTGCTGGCCTTGCTGGGAATACTCGGCGTCTCGCACGACGACGGGGTCACGACGCCTACCCCGCCGGGCGAGCCTGTGCTGCAGGCTTTGGCGCGCATGGCCGTCCCGTTCATGATTCTGACTGCGGGCTATCTACTGTGGGTCGGCGCGCACCGCCCCGGCGGCGCATTCCAGGCGGGCGTGGTACTGGCCGCGGCCGTGGTGCTGCTCAACCTGGCGCGCGTGCTGCCGGCCTGGACCCGTCCCGGCCTGCTGTTGCGCCTAGGATGGGTGAGTGGATTCCTGATCTTTTTGGCGGTGGCCGCCGCCTTGATCAGCCAGGGACACTTGTTGCAGTACCCACCGGCCTGGGCGGGAGCACTGATCCTGCTCATCGAAGTGGGGTTGACGATATCTATTGGCCTCATCATGTCAGGGTTGTTCCTGCTGCTTACCGAGCGGCAAACAAGCCCATGAGCCCCGGCCTGATCTACGCGCTGGCAGGTGCTTTGTTGTTTGTGCTGGGGGCGACCGGGGTCATTGTGCTCGCCAATCTACTGCGCAAGATACTTGCCTTCAACCTCCTGGGCAGCGGCGCCTTTCTCGTTCTGGTCGGACTGGCCCAGCGCGACGGCGGCACCGATCCGCTACCCCAGGCCATGGTGTTGACCGGCATCGTCGTGGCCGTGGCCGCCACCGCCCTGGCGCTGGCCTTGCTGCGTCGGCTGCATCGCCTGACTGGCCAAACACGCCTGCCAGACGAAAAAGAACATGGCTGATGTCCGCTTCGATCCGCTGCCCTGGCTGATCTTGCTGCCCCTAGCCTGGGCCGGGCTGAGTTTCCTGTTGGGGCCGGGCCGCGGCGCCCGGCTGGCCCTCGCCGGGCTGAGCGTGCAGCTGGCCTTGGCGCTGCTGCTCGCAGCCCAACTGCTCTCGGGGGGCGCTCAGATCCATGCCGTGGGGGGCTGGGGTGCGCCCCTGGGCATCGACTTGCTGGCTGACGGCCTAGCCGCAGTGATGCTGCTGTTCACCCAAGCGGTGGCTTTGCCGCTGGCTGCCTATGCCCGCGTCTATTTCGCCGACGACCCGCACGGCCGCGCCACCCATGCCTACTTCTGGCCGCTGTTGGGCTTTTTGCTGGCGGCCATGAATGCCCTGTACCTGTCGGCTGATGTGTTTAATCTCTACGTCACTCTCGAACTCATCGGTCTGGCTGCCGTCGGCCTGGTGGCGGCCGGGGGTGGCGGATCACAAGTGGCGGCTGCGCTGCGTTATCTGCTGGTGAGCCTGGTGGCATCGGGCGCCTATTTGCTGGGCGTGGCGCTGCTGTATGGCGTCTATGGCACGGTGTCCATCGCCACGCTGACCCCCTTGATCTCGGCGCAGGCACCGCTGGCGGTTGGACTGGCGGCGGCGCTGATGGCCGTTGCGCTGATGGCCAAGACTGCGCTGTTCCCCTTTCATTTCTGGCTGCCACCGGCCCACGGCGGCGCGCCCGTACCGGTCTCCGCGCTGCTGTCGGCCTTGGTCGTGAAGGCCTCGTTTTATCTGATGTTGCGGCTTTGGCTCGGCCTCTTCGCGCCGCTGAGCGTTCCGCTGGCGTGGCTGCCCGGCCTGCTGGGGGTTGCTGCCATCGTGTGGGGCTCGATTCAGGCCATTCGTGCGCGCCGCCTGAAGATGCTGGTGGCCTGGTCCACGGTGGCGCAGATGGGCTATCTGTTTCTGATCTTTCCCCTGCTGGCGCCACACGGTGTTGCGCTGCAGGCCGGCGTGATGCAAGCGCTGTCCCACGGGCTGGCGAAGGCCGCCATGTTCACTTCGGTCGGGGTGTTGCTGCGCGCCACTCAGCGCGACAGCGTTGACGCGCTGGCGGGCGCGGCGGCACGGCTACCGATCACCTTGTTTGCCTTTGCACTTGCCGGCATGACCCTCATGGGGCTACCTCCGTCCGGCGGCTTTCTGGCCAAGTGGTTGCTGCTTGAGGCCGGGCTCCGCCAAGGTCAATGGGTTTGGCCGGTGGCGGGAATCATCGGCGGCCTGCTGGCGGCAGTCTATGTGTTTCGCGTGCTGCGCCAGGCGCTCCTGCTGGCCCCGCCATCGAGCCAGTTTCACCCCGTGCCGCGCAGCCTGGAGTGGATTGCCTTCGGGTTGGCTGGCGCCAGCGTGCTGTTGGGACTGCGCGGCGTGGAAATCATGGCGCTACTGGCCGTGGGAGGCCGCTCGTGACCCTGAACCAAGCCCTGCCCCTGGCGGTACTGGCCTCGTCCCTGCTGCCGGGCTTGATCATTTTCATGCTGGCCGAACAGCGGGTGGGCATGCGCACCACCCTGAACCTGCTCGGCGCGATAACCAAACTGATTCTGGTCGGCGTGCTGCTGGCAGGTGTGCACGCGGGCGAGAGCTACGGTTTTCGCTACGCCGTGCTGCCTGGCCTGGACCTGGTGTTCAAGGCTGATGCGCTGGCCCTGTTGTTTATCACCCTGTCGGCGGTGCTGTGGCTGCTCACCACCGTGTACGCCATCGGCTACCTGGAGGGATCGCCACAGCGCAGCCGATTTTTTGGTTTTTTCAGTCTGTGCGTCACCGCCACCATGGGCATCGCCATGGCGGGCAATCTGTTCACCTTTTTCATCTTCTATGAACTCCTGACCCTGTCCACCTATGCGCTGGTGGTGCATCGCGGCACGCCCGCCGCCATACGCGGCGGCACCGTCTATCTGGGCTATACCCTGGCGGGCGGAGCCCTGCTGCTCGCTGGCGTGGCGTGGCTGCACAGTCTGCTGGGTCAAGTGGAATTTACCCACGGCGGCGTGATGGCTGCGCTGGGGCCGGAGTATGCGCCACAGTTGCGCATGATTTTCCTGCTGCTCATCGCCGGCGTGGGCGTCAAGGCGGCGCTCGTCCCTTTGCATGGCTGGCTGCCGCAGGCCATGGTGGCACCGGCACCGGTGTCGGCGCTGCTGCATGCGGTGGCGGTGGTGAAGGCCGGGGTCTTCGGCATGGCGCGCATCATCTATGAGGTCTACGGGGTGGAGTTCGCCCAGTCACTGGATTTGCTGACGCCCCTGGCGCTGGTGGCGGCCATCACCATCCTCTGGGGCAGCCTGCGGGCGCTGACGCAGGACGACCTGAAACGGCGCCTGGCCTACTCCACCATCAGCCAGGTGGCTTATATCGTATTGGGACTGGCCCTGTTCGGCCCGCTGGGCATGATCGGCGCCCTGGTGCACCTGGTGCACCAGGGCATCATGAAGATCACGCTGTTTTTTTGCGCCGGCAATTACGCCGAGACGCTGGGCACCCACAAGGTAAGCGAAATGAACGGCGTGGGCCGACGCATGCCCGCCACCACCCTGGCCTTCAGTGTTGCCGCGCTGGGGATGATGGGCGCGCCGTTCACGGCTGGCGCCATCAGCAAGGTTTGGCTCTCCGACGGCGCCCAGGCCGCCGACATGGGCTGGGCGATCTGGGTGCTGACGGCCTCCGCCCTGCTTAACGCGGTCTATTTCCTGCCGATTCTCTATCGGGCCTGGTTCCGTCGAGCTGCCCTGGCGTGGCCGGATGAGAAAATCCTCGCCCTGGGGCGGCGCGAGACCGACTGGCTGTTGCTGCTGCCGCCCGTGATTACCGCCGCTACCGTGCTCGCCGCCGGGATATACGCCGATAGCAAGTGGAGTCCGCTTTACTGGGCGCAATTGATCGCGCAAAGTGAATATTTGCTGCCGTAACCCATGACACGTACAGCTATCTCAGCTTATCGTCGCCGTGAACTCCGGATGGCCGTCGCTCGGGCACGGCGTCTTCCGGTACCGCTGCCTTGCACGGTACGAGCAAGTGGAGCGCCGCCTGCGCCATCATGTTGGCGGACACCGGCGCGGTGACGAAGACAAACAGCGTGATCAGCAGTTCCGCGAAGCCGGCCCGGTCCTGGGCCGCAGCGAGGATCATGCTGGCCAGCAGCACGCCGCCGACGCCCAGCGTTGACGCCTTGGTGGGTGCGTGCAGGCGCATGAAGAAGTCGGGCAGGCGCACCAGTCCGATGGCGCCGACCAGCGAGAAGAAGGCCGCCACCAGCAAACATGCGGCGGCCAGCCATTCAGCGACAGGATGAAGTCCCATGGTCATGCCCTCCGTTTCATTCGATCGCGTCGCCGCGGGTCAGGTAACGCGCTAGCGCCACGGTCGAGGCAAAACCCAACATCGCCATGATCAGGGCCGCTTCAAACAGCAATGGTGTTTGCAGGCGAATGCCCAGCAGCACCACCAGCGCCACCGCGTTGAGGTACAGCGTGTCGATGGCCAGCACGCGGTCGGTGATGTGGGGCCCGCGCATCAGACGCCATGCACACAGCGCCATGGCCAGCGATACCGCAGCGACGGCGATGTTCAAAGACAGGACCAGGATATTGATACTCATGGGCGTTCTCCGGTGTGTTTTTGCGGGTGTTCAAAGATGGCCAGCAGAGGGGTTTCGTAACGCGCCTTGATGTCGGTCGCCATCTGCGCCGGGTCGCTGCAATCGAGTGCATGAACCAGAATGTGCTTGCGCTGCTCGTCGATGAGGCAGGAAACCGTTCCCGGCGTGGTTGTGATGATGCTGGCCAGCAGGGAAATCGCCGTGGGGTGGCTGAGCGCCAGCGGCACGGTTACCCAGGCCGGCTGCGGCCGTGACATTGGGCCGAGTACCAGCCGCGCCACCGTGATGTTGGACACCGCGATGTCCCACAGCACGACCAGCGTCAAACGCACGGCAGGTATGAAGTGCATGGGCCCTGGCGCTGGCAGGAAGTTGTGCAGCAGGCGCGGCACCAGCAGGCCGATCAGCGCCGCCGAGATCAGGTGAAAGGGAGCCAGTGTGTGTTGCAGCAGCAGCCAGCTGGCGGCCAGCAGGACAGACAGCCAGGGGTGGGCGAACCAGGGTGTTTTTTTCATCGCTGGCCTTCCGCGGCGGGCAGCCGCACTTCGCCTTCGCCGCCGCGGTAAGGCCGTGTGGTCGTGGCCGCTGCGCGGCCGAGCGGGCCCAGTACGGCCTCGACGTAAGCAGCGCGGTCCGCCAGTTGTGCCGCAGCGGCATCGGTGTAGCGCTTGAGAGGTGACGCTGCCACGGCAAGCAGCAGGCTGAGCGCCAGCAGGCCAAGCGTCGCCAGCGTCAGGCGCGAACTGGCGCCCGCGCGAACTGGCAGCTTGCCGGCCGGCAGCACGCTCCAGAACAGGATGGAGCCGGCGCGTGCCAGCCCGATCAGCGTCAGGAAGCTGACCGCCAGCACCACCGTCCAGACCCATGCGTGGGCGGGTGTCGGTGCCGCGCTTTCCAGAATCATCAGCTTGCCGAGAAAGCCGGGTAGCGGTGGCAGGCCGGCGGCCGATGCCGCACCGAGCAGCGTCATGAGGCCCAGCAGCACGGGTTGCGCCACCGGTGCGGCCGGTTGCAGCCGGTCACCGGCTTCGCCGCGCTGCGAGGCCACCAGCTCGACCAGCAAGAACAGCGCCGCAATCACCAGCGTGCTGTGCACCATGTAATAAAGCGCAGCCGACATGGCCGCCGGGGTGAACAGGCCGATGCCGGCCAGGATGGTGCCGACAGACGCCACGGTGAGGTAGGACACCAGCCGCGTCAGGCTGTGCGCGGCCAGCGCGCCCAGGACGCCGAGCGCCATCGTGACCAGCGCCACCGGCAGCAGCCACGGTTCGGCGGCCAGCGCGGCGTGTCCTGCGCCGTCGCCAAGGATCCCGGCATGCACGCGGATGATGCTGTACACGCCGACCTTGGTCATGATGGCAAACATGGCTGCGACGGGTGCGCTGGCGGCCGCGTAAGTGCCGGGCAACCAGAGGTAGAGTGGAGCTATGGCCGCCTTGAGGCCGAACACCACCAGCAGCAGCATGGCGCCGGCCTTGAACAGTGTGGCTTCCTGGGGACCGAGCTGCGCCACGCGCAGCGCCAGATCCGCCATGTTGAGAGTGCCGGTCACGCCGTACATGATGGCTATGCCTACCAGGAACAGCGCCGAAGCCACGAGGTTGAGCACGACATAGTGCACGCCCGCCTTGAAACGCTCGCGTCCCTGGCCGTGGACCAGCAGCACATAGGAGGCAATCAACAGCACTTCAAAAAACACAAACAGGTTGAACAGGTCGCCCGTCACGAAGGCGCCTGACACGCCCATGAGCAGGAAGTGGAACAGGGTGTGAAAGTGGCGTCCGCGCGTGTCCCAGCCGCCCGTGGCGTACCAGAGCACCGGCACCGCGATGGTCCAGGTCAGGGCCAGCATCATGGCGCTCAGGCGGTCGATGACCAGCACGATGCCAAAGGGCGCGGGCCAGCCGCCCAACGGGTACACCGTCAGTGTGCCCGTGGCCGCCTCGGTCATGAGGCGCCAGGCCAGCACAGCGCCCAGCGCCACGGAGATCAGGCTGAGCAGGCGCCTGCGTTGCAGCAGCGGCCCGCCGTGGCTGGCCTCGCCGCCATCGTCGCCCATGATCAGCAGGGCCACCGCCGTGAACAGCGGCAGCAATACCGGCAGCACCGGCAGATGAGAGGTAAACAGGGCGTTCAGCAGATCACTCATGGGATATGAGCCCCCACGCTTGTCACTGCGTGTACGACGCTGCCCCCCGAGGGGGCCTTCGCGTCTTGGAGCGGTCCTGCGACGCTCATGTCATCCCGCGCCTTGCCGGGAGCATGCCCGGGCTCGTGCCCGTCCACATGGTCGGTGCCGGATTCGTGCCGGCTGCGCAGCGCCAGTTCAATCACAAAGCCCGTGGTGGCGAAGCCGATCACGATGGCGGTCAACACCAGCGCCTGCGGCAGCGGGTCGGCGACGCGCCCGGTGGCTGAAAGAATGGGCGCAGCGTCCTGCCAGAGACGACCCATCGCGAAGATGAACACGTTGACGGCATAGCCGAGCAGGGAAAGGCCTAGCACCACCGGCCAGGTGCGTCCGCGCAGGATCAGGTAAATGCCAGTGGCGGTGACGGTACCTATGCCGCTGGCGACCAGGAATTCCAGACTCATGAGGAGGCTCCGTTTTGGGGGCGTGGCGCGGCGGCTGTGCTGGGATCGCGGGTCACCGAACCTAGGGTGGACAGCGTCAGCAGCGTCGAGCCGACCACGGTGATGTACACGCCGAGGTCAAACAGTGCGGCGCTGGCCAGTGGGATGCCTCCCAGTAAAGGCAGGGTGGGATGGCCGTGCGCGCTGGTCAGGAAAGGTTGACCAAAGACGAAGGCGCCCACACCCGTGAGCCCCGCGATGCCCAGACCGATGCCGATCCAGCGCACGAAACGCCGCCCGCCCTCGGCCCGTAGCAGGGCCTCGGCGCGCGACTGGCCCATGGCCATGTATTGAAGCACCAGCGCCACGGCGGTGATCAGCCCGGCAATGAAGCCGCCGCCGGGTTGGTTGTGACCGCGCATGAAAATGTAGAGCGTCACCACCAGCGCCAGCGGCAGCACCACGCGGGCGGCCACGCGCAGCATCAGCGGCGGCGCGGCAAAGGTCCACGGCAGGCCGTCGCCGTCGCTGGCCGGGCGGCGCGTGCGCATGCCCTCCATCAGGGCCAGCACGCCTATGGCCGCAATACCGAGCACGGTGATTTCACCTAAGGTGTCGTAGCCACGGAAGTCCACCAGGATCACGTTGACGACGTTGGTTCCGCCGCCGGCGATGGCCGACTGGTTGAGGAAATACCAGGCGATCGAATCGTGGTCGCGCGTGAGCATGACCCAGGCCAGCCAGGCGATGCCGGCGCCGCCGCACAGTGCGAGCGCGGCATCGCGCGTGCGGCGCCCGGTGGAAGACTCGTGCGGTGATTGCCGGGGCAGTAGCGCCAGACCCATGAGCAGCAGCACGGTGGTAACCACTTCAACGGTCAGTTGCGTGAGTGCTAAGTCGGGGGCCGAGAAGCTGACAAAGGTAAGTGCTACCACTAGGCCGACCACACCGATGACCACCACCGACAGAAAACGCTCATGGTGGCGCAGGACCAGCCAGACGCAGGCCAGCAGCAGCAGGCCCCACACCACCAGCGCCGGCAGAGACACTGGCAGCAGTGTGCGTGAGCCCGTGCCCGGCGCATCGCCCGACAGTAGGGCTGCGGCCGCCACCGCCACCGTGGCCATTAGCATCCAGGCAATGTAGCGCTGCAGCGAGGCTGTTTCCAGATTGGCGGTCAGGCGGCCGGCAATCTTGAAGAGCTGTTCCGTACCTCGGGTAAACAGCGTCAATCCGGTCAGCAGGCCGAACCAGTTTTCGGAGTTCATGCGGTGCAGCCGGCCGCCGCGTGCCAGGGCGAAGTACAGGCCGGCGCCGCCGGCCAGCGCCAGCACGCTCAGCAGTAGTGGCAGGTTCAGGCCGTGCCAGATCGCCAGCTGAAATTCTGGCGGGGCGGTACCCAGCATGGCGGTGGCGGCCACCAGCACCATGGGCCCGAGGAGCACCGCCGGCAGCAGACCGACGGCAACGCAAATCACTGCCAGCAGGATCACCGGCGCCTTCATGCCCATGGGCGGGTCGTGGGGGTGTGGGTTGGGCAGATCGCGCGCTGGTCCGTTGAAGAAAATGTCGTGCACCAGGCGCACCGAGTAGGCCACACTGAACAGCGCGGCCAGTGTCGCAACGGCTGGCACCAGCCAGCGCCAGCCACCGGCCTGCGCAAAGGTCACGGTTTCGGTCAGGAACATTTCCTTGGACAGAAAGCCGTTGAACAGCGGTACGCCGGCCATGGCCGCCGCCGTCACCATGGCCAGCGTGGCGGTCCAGGGCATGAGATGGCGCAGGCTGCCGAGCAGGCGCATGTCGCGCGCACCGGTCTCGTGGTCCACGATGCCGGCAATCATGAACAGCGCCGCCTTGAAGCTGGCATGGTTGATGAGGTGAAACAGCGCCGCCACGGCCGCCAGCGGAGAACCCAGCCCGATCAGGAAGGTCATCAACCCCAGATGGCTGATGGTCGAGTATGCCAGCAGCGCCTTGAGGTCATGTTTGAAGATCGCAATGAAGGCGGCAAACGCCATTGTTACTAGCCCGGTGGTGGAGACGAGGGCGGCGAACAGGTCGCTGCCGCCGATCACCGGCGTCAGGCTGGCGAGCAGGAAAATACCGGCCTTGACCATGGTGGCCGAGTGCAGGTAGGCCGACACCGGCGTCGGCGCCGCCATCGCCTGCGGCAGCCAGAAGTGGAACGGGAACTGCGCGCTCTTGGTGAAGCAGCCCAACAGGATCAGCAGCAGCGCCGCCGGGTAGCGCGCATCGGCCTGGATGCGCGCACCCTGGTCCAGCATCTGGCTCAGCTCGTAAGTGCCGGCAATCTGGCCCAGCAGCACGAAGCCGCCGAGCAGGGCCAGGCCGCCGCCGCCCGTGACGGCCAGCGCCATGCGGGCACCCGCGCGCGAGTCGGCACGGTGCTGCCAGTAGCCTATCAGCAGGAAGGACGAGAGGCTGGTCAGTTCCCAGAACACGATCAGCAGTAGCAGGTTGTCCGACAGCGCGATGCCCAGCATCGCCGCCATGAACAGCATCAGGGTGCTATAGAACTTGCCGACCGGATCGTCCTGGCCCAGGTAAAAATGCGCGTACAGGATGATCAACAGGCCAATGCCGGTGATCAGCAGCGCGAACAGGAGCGACAGGCCGTCCAGCCGCAGTCCCAAGTTCAGGCCGATCTCGGGCACCCAGGGCGTGAACGCGTACAGCTCCCTGCCCCCCATGATGGCGGGCGTCTGCAGCAGCAACAGGGCTAGGCTGGCGGCGGTGACAGCGGCGGCCAGCCAGGCCGTGCGGCCACGGTAGCCGGCGGAAGGGTAGGCCCCGGACCAGCCGGTCAGCAGGGTACCCGCCAGCAGTGGCAAGAGGATGGTCAGTAATAGCACGGGCTAGTATTCTATAAAAGGGCGGACTTCCAGGCAGTCGCCATGTTCCGTTCCAGCGTGGAGAGTTGGCTTTCGGGTCTGGTATCAGCGATCCGAGACACGGGTGGCGCGGGTAGCATGCGCTCAGAAACTGGTTTGCCTCCGTTCATGGCGTGCTGTCCGGGAGCTTGCCGCGTCTGAGCAGCACCACGACCAGCGTGATCACGGTGATCGGGACCACAAAGCTCATCATCGCCGCCGAGAACACGCCCAGCGTTTCGTGCTGTTGGGTGGCCAGGATCAGATAGGTGACGTAGGCGGCGTAGTAAAGGACGAATACACCACCTTCCCAACGTGCGATTTCGCGCCCGGTCATGAACACCGGCAGGCAGGCCAGGGCGACGGCCAGCATGACCCAGATGTCGAAATTGAGTATTGCCGCTGGCATGGCCAGGCCGAGATCGCCCGACACGATTCCCGACAGGCCGAGGCAGCCTAGGATGTTGAAGGTGCTGCTGCCCACCACGTTGCCGACGGCGATGTCGCGCTCGCCCTTGATGGCGGCGGTAATTGATGTCGCGACCTCGGGCATCGACGTTCCCGCGGCGACGATGGTCAGACCGATCACGAGATCGCTGACGCCCAGGGCCTTGGCAAAGGTCACGGATGCGTTGACCAGCCATTCAGATCCGATGACCAGAAAGGCGAGACCGACGACGATGAGCAGCAACTGCACTGGCAGCTTCGAGTCCCAGCCGCCGGGAACGGCGGGCTTGACCTCGGCTGCGTATTCGTCGTGCGCAGCCTTTGTTTCCTTGCGCGACTGGATGATCAGAAACACGGTGTAGGCGATCATCAAGCCAAACAAAATACCGCCATCGAGAAAGCTCAGCTTGCCGTCCAGGCCGAGCGCCAGCAGCAGCAGCGAGGCGCCGATCATGATCGGTACCTCCTGGCGGATCAGCTGGATGTTGACCAACAGCGGCGTGATCAGCGCCGACACGCCGAGGATGAAAAGCACATTGAAGATGTTGCTGCCGACCACGTTGCCGATCGCGATGTCGGTCTTGCCGTCCAGCACAGCGCCTACCGAAACCGCCATCTCTGGCGCGCTGGTGCCGAAAGCGACGATGGTCAAGCCCACCACCAGCGGCGAAATACCGAAAGACAGCGCTAGCTTGGACGCGCCGCGCACCAGCAGCTCCGCACCAATAATCAGGCCAATCAGGCCGCCAATAAACAACAAAATAGTCATGCAGGACCCTTATGCAATCGCTTTGTGCAACAGTTTAGTGGTCGGGACGCTGGGAGTTCGACATCAGGCGATCAGTCAGTGCAATCGCGAGGGCGCTGAACAAAAATACGACGTGGATGATGGTCTGCCACATCAGTACTTTTTCCTCATAGTTGGCGGCGTTGATAAAAGTTTTGAGCAGGTGAATCGAGCTGATGCCGATGATCGCCGTGGCCAGCTTGACCTTGAGCACCGAGGCGTTCACATGGCTCAGCCACTCGGGTTGGTCGGGGTGGCCTTCGAGATTCATGCGGCTGACAAAGGTTTCATAACCCCCGACGATGACCATGATGAGCAGATTCGAGATCATGACCACGTCAATCAGCGCTAGCACCACCAGCATGATGATGGTTTCGTTCAACGAGGTGATTTTTGTGTCCGATTTGTAGCCGATGCTGTTGATCAAGGCATCCAGTGCCGCCTGGCTGCCAAAGACGGCTTCCAGCAGATGCACCAGTTCAACCCAGAAATGGAAAACGTAGACACCCTGCGCCGCGATCAGGCACAGGTACAGCGGCACCTGCAGCCAGCGGCTGGCGAATATAAAGTTAGGCAGCGGGCGCAATCGGCGTGTTTTTTCGGTAGAAGGTTCGGTCATTGGGTATCTGGTGTTGGTGCGTGGGCCACCGATTGTAGGGGGGGCGATTTATCGAATCGGTACACTCATCAGGTTTGAGGCCAGTCAGTGGCTTGTAAGTGCCAGGCGCGACATTCTGCTATGGTTTTGATTAACTAGAGGAGAGCTACCCATGAGGACACAAAATTCCGTCATCGAGTCAACCTTGGTTGAAAACCGCGTTTTCACCCCGAGTGAGGCGACCGTGAAAGCCGCGCGCGTGTCCGGCATGGAAGCCTACAACGCCCTATGCGCCCATGCAGAAAAAGACTTTGAAGGTTTCTGGGAAAAACTGGCGCGTGACAACCTGAGTTGGAAAAAACCTTTCACTCAAGTACTCGACGAGTCGAACGTACCTTTTTACCAATGGTTTGCAGACGGCGAACTCAATGCTTCATACAACTGTCTGGATCGCCATTTGGGTACAGCCGTTGAAAATAAAAACGCCATCATTTTTGAAGGCGATGATGGCAAGGTGACCAACGTCACCTATAAAGAGTTGCACGCCAAGGTCAGCCAGTTTGCCAGTGCTTTGAAAGTCATGGGCATCAAAAAGGGTGACCGCGTCGTTATCTACATGCCGATGACGGTTGAAGGCGTGGTCGCCATGCAGGCCTGCGCACGCATTGGTGCTACGCACTCGGTGGTGTTTGGCGGCTTCTCGGCCAAGAGCCTGCAAGAGCGCATTCAGG
>Ga0209702_10004677_pt1 | contig 19568 bp, 18 predicted proteins | sample FRY01_FD_187210 | JGI IMG/M metagenome (GOLD analysis project Ga0209702, IMG submission 187210) | Freshwater microbial communities from Lake Fryxell liftoff mats and glacier meltwater in Antarctica - FRY-01 (SPAdes) (version 2) | ecosystem: Environmental > Aquatic > Freshwater > Ice > Glacier...
ACCCCGCCAAGCGAGAAGTCGATGACCGAGAACGCGCCATGTCCGGCGTCACCGTGGAAGGCCTTCTCGACCCGGCTTCCCGGGATCAGAGAGCAATAGAACTCTGCGGCCTCACGGCCACGCCCGTTGCGGAACCAAAGGCAGGTGCGGATTGAGCTGCTCATCGTATTGTTCTCCGTGTGAGTAGGTTGAGATGTATTGGTAACCCGAGGCTCAGCGCGCATCAAGCCGAACAAGTATTCGACCGCCCAAATGCTGTAGAAATCTACCGTATATTAATAGTGCAGTATTGGCTTGTCAAATCTTATTCATCAGGATGGGTAATGAGTTACAATGTGTCTTCGATCAATTCGCCGTGCTACACTGCACCCGAAGTAAATTGATATGCCGCTGGCTTCAGCATTAGGGGTCTTTCTCCTGATAGATGGCATCTGCAACAATGCCATCGGCGAAGCCGCGTGAACCCTGGTTCCTCGATCAGGTCGCCAACGCCTGCCCGGTGAAACACTTGGTCTACCAGGCCGACCAATCTTGTATTTCATGGGTCAAATGCTTCATCTTGTTTCACAATAAACGGCATTCTATCATCGGATTGTGAACCCAATTGCCCTATTTTGCCAAGGGCAAACTCAAGTTTGCAAAAGTTCAGTAAATTACCAAGATACCCTTTTTCCCCAAGATCGACCTAGTACCAATTTACCGGTTCAGGGTATGCTTTAAGTGTCGATAATTTACCCCTGTTGGGTTTACCGACTTCAAGTGACAATGGACTCCAATCCACGGGTCATTAGAATGACTAAAAGTGGTTTTTATCTCGTTCTTTTGGAAATGGATTTATTGCTGTGACTGAACCAATTGAAAGCCTAGAAAGCGTACGAGCCGAAAAAGTAAAAGCCCTAACAGCATTGGGAGTCGACCCTTGGGGACATCGCTTCGATGATATTGTTCCTATCGCCAAGGTGCGCGACCTTCCTGTCGATCCCGAAAATCCAGTCAAAACCAGACTCGCAGGCAGGATCGTTCTACGCAGAGGCATGGGTAATGTCTACTTCATCGACCTACGCGACTGGACTGGCCAAGTTCAAGTTATGATCGGTAAAAAACAAGTAGGCGAACTTGGATGGGATATCGCTAAACATATTGATTTAGGCGACTTTCTAGGAATTGATGGCGCGTTTGGTAAAACTAAGACTGGCGAATTTACCGTTTTTGCTACCACTATAACCTTCCTTGGTAAGTCTCTTCTACCCCACCCTGATAAATGGGAAGGCATGCAGGATATCGAATTCCGACTTAGGCATCGTTATCTCGATCTTATTTACACGCCTGAAACTCTTAAAAGAACTCGCGATCGCATTCTTATGATTCGCACCATCCGAAGGCACCTCGATGATATCGGCTTTTGGGAAGTCGAATCACCTACCTTGCATTCCATCGCAGGCGGGGCCGCCGCTCGACCTTTTATCACACATCACAACACTCTCGACCTTCAGCTTTACCTTCGCATTGCCTTAGAGTTGCATCTCAAACGATTGCTTGTTGGTGGCATCGAAAAAGTTTATGAAATCGGCAGAGTCTTTCGTAATGAAGGAATCAGCCCAAAACATAATCCCGAATTTACTATGATGGAACTTTATCAGGCCTATGGCGATTATCGCTCGATGATGGATCTCACCGAAGCCCTAATCCTTGCCTGTATTAATACCCTAGGTGAAGGAACCGTTCGACCCTTTGGCACCCATCAGGTTGATTACAAGGCTCCTTGGCAGCGTTCCACTTATTCCGATTTGTTCCAGCAATATGTTGGCGTTGCAATGGAAGACCCTGCTGCTGTCGAACAGGCAGCTATTGCTATTGGCATTGATATTAAGGGCAAACATAATGATGTCCTCATTCATCTGCTCTTCGAAATTAAAGTCGAGCATAATCTTATGGGCCCAATCTTTGTTTATGATTATCCCGCTTCTCTTTGCCCACTGACAAAACGCAAAACTGGCTCAACCAATATCGCTGAAAGATTCGAACTTTATGTCTGCGGTATGGAACTCGCCAATGCTTATACCGAACTCAACGATCCTATTACTCAAGAACTTACTTTTCAGCAGCAGTTAGGCGGGCTTAAGGAAGAAGATTCGATGGCCAAGATGGATGATGATTTCGTTCGTGCTTTAAAATATGGAATGCCTCCCGCAGGCGGGTTGGGCATTGGTATCGATAGATTGGTGATGTTGCTTACCAACACGCCTACCATTCGAGATGTGATTCTTTTTCCTTTATTACGCCCAGAACATCGGGATGATTCTTCCCCCGTCAAGGAAGAATAACCTGAATGAATTTGTGAATTTGCACTCAAAGGATTGAGGTGAGATTTGTATAAGCTTCTTCTCTGTTGGAAATACCTTCGAACCCGCTACCTTGCAATGGTCTGCATTGTCAGCGTTATGCTAGGGGTTGCAACCCTCATTGTTGTCAACAGTGTAATGGGTGGGTTTAGCACCAAGCTAAAGGAAAGGCTCCACGGTTTACTTTCCGATGTTGTCTTAGAAGCGTATGACTACGATGGTTTTACTAATGCCCCTGCAAAGATGGAACAAATCAGAAACGATCCCTTCTTAAGCAAGGAAGTTGAAGCGATGACTCCAACGCTGGAGATCTTCGCAATGCTTCAGTTTACTTTTAGAGAAGTCCCATTTACACGCCCTATCCGCATTATTGGGATTGAACCTGAGGGCAGAAAAGCAGTGGGAGGTTTTGCTGAACACCTTGTAAACCCTGCCAACCAGATTAAACCAACTTTTGAAATGGATGAAAATGCCCGCGAGCGTTATTTAATTAAACGGGCAACAAGAGGCATCGATTTCCCCGGACCTCGTGAGGCTCCAAACCTTAACGAACCTCCTCCACCGGATCCCCCGCCTAGCAAACCTCACGATTCTTTAGGTGTTATTCTTGGTTATGCCATTGCCCATTATCGCGATCGAAATGCACCCGCAGACCTCCCTAATAAGGATGTTCGAACCTTAGAACCAGGGGATGAGGTGATTATAACCACGGTTAGCGGTGCTAAAATGTCCCCTGTTTTCGATCGCTTTGTTGTTACAGATTATTTTAAATCGGAAATGAGTGAGTACGATTCTAACTATGTCTTTATGCCGATGGCTCACCTGCAAAAACTGCGGACTATGGAAGATCGAGTTACCAGTATTCAAATTAAACTTCGAGACTTTAACAACGCACCTAAAGTGGTCCAGAGACTTAAGCAGCTTTTTGCAAACGCACCACTCGAAGTTCAAACTTGGGAGCAAAAGCAGGGCGCTGTTCTTGCTGCAATTCGCGTCGAACGAAGTATCCTCAACATTCTTCTCTTCCTTATTATTGCGGTGGCTGGTTTTGGTATCCTTGCTATTTTCTCTATGATCGTTGTCGAGAAAACACGAGATATCGGAATTCTCAAAGCCCTGGGTGCTTCCAATGGCGGCATCCTTACCATCTTCATTGGATACGGCTTATTGCTTGGCCTCGTTGGTGCTGGCCTAGGTACACTAGTCGGACTTGAAATCACTATTCATATCAACGATATTGAAAAGTTTATTGCCAGCATTACGGGGCAAGATATCTTTCCTCGAGATGTTTATTACTTTGATAAAATCCCTACCGATATTAGTCCAATGGGTGTTTTTCTGGTTAACCTTGGATCTGTAGGGATTGCGGTACTGTTTAGTATTCTTCCTGCTTTACGCGCATCGATGCTGCATCCGGTGCGTGCACTGCGCTACGAATAACTTTGTAAAAGGGTTGAAGTTATGGATGAAAATGCTTTTTTGTTTGCTAAGAACCTGCATAAAACTTATCGCAAAAATGCGATCAGCACCCCGGTTCTTAGGGGCGTGGATATGGAAATAGCGGAAGGCGAATTTCTAAGCATTGTTGGTGCATCCGGTTCCGGTAAAAGCACACTTATGCACCTCCTTGGTTCTCTCGATAAACCCGATTCGGGCGAAATTTATTTCCGGAATCGTAGAATCGATAACCTCTCCGCTGATAAACGCGATTACCTTCGCAATCAGGAGTTTGGCTTCATTTTCCAGTTCTACCATCTACTCCCCGAACTTACCGCATTACAAAATGTTATGATCCCCCTTATGATCAGAAATTCAGTTTTTTCTTGGATGACAGGGGGCACAAGTTCCAAACAGCGGGCCATCGCACTTATGGAACGAGTTGGCCTTGGACACCGCTTGCACCATCTTCCTTCTGAATTATCGGGCGGGGAAATGCAGCGCACCGCCATCGCTAGGGCCCTTATTGGTAATCCTTCTCTGATTTTTGCTGATGAACCAACGGGTAACCTTGATGAAGAAACAGGCAAAGAAATTGTCGACCTTTTACGCGAATTAAATGAACGAGATAAGGTTACCATCATTATGGTTACCCATAATCTTGAGATTGCTCGTGGAACCCATAGAATTATGAAACTGGTTGCTGGGCATGTTGAAATTCCCTTAGATGAACAACCTTTCGGCGTTCTTCCCGAAGTTTTTCCCGTCGTTAGACCTAAAATCTTTAACGAACTTCCTGACGAACCGAAATATCAAGCAGGTAGTTTATAGTCTTCCTCGGAGCTTTTTATGTCTAAGATTTTTATGAATGGCAAACTTGTTGACAAAACTGATGCTGTTATTTCTGTCTATGATCACGGTTTCCTTTATGGCGATGGTATTTTCGAAGGTATCCGTATCTATAATGCGAAGGTATTTAAATTACACGAACACATCGCTAGGCTTTACGAAAGTGCTAAGCATATCGACCTTGCGATTCCTCTTTCTATTGCTGAAATGTGCAAGGCGGTTGAAGAGACTGTTATCGCCAATTCAAAAAAAGAGGGTTATATCCGCCTGATTGTTTCCAGAGGCGTAGGCAACCTTGGCCTAGACCCCCGTAAAACGACCAACCCTCAAATTATTATCATCGTAGATGATATTTCTATCTACCCTGAAGAGATGTATGAAAAAGGAATGGAGATTATCACTGCAACAACCATTAGGAATATCCCTAACGCTTTAAATCCACGCATTAAATCTCTTAATTATCTTAATAATATTCTTGCAAAGCTGGAAGCCAATCGTGCGGGGGTCCCCGAAGCCATCATGCTTAATCATTTAGGTGAAGTTGCAGAATGCACTGCAGATAATATCTTTCTTGTAAAAGATGGCGTTCTTAAAACCCCTGCTATTCATTGTGGTATTCTCGAAGGCATCACACGCAATACCGTTATCGACCTTGCCAAAGTTGAAAAGATTGCTGTTGAAGAATGTGTACTTACTCGACATGATGTCTTCACCGCTGATGAATGTTTCCTTACAGGCACTGCTGCCGAAGTTATTCCCGTCGTTAAATGTGATGGCAGATCAATTGGGTTAGGCCTTCCTGGGGAAATTACCAAACTTTTGCGCGACCGTTTTCGTAAGTTTATTAGTGTATAATCAATATAGTTTTTTGTTTGATCCTTGTTCCCAGTTAGCAATTATCTAGGGGAGATAGGGTTATGATTCAGATTAAATCTATTCTTATTCCTACGGATTTTAGCAAACAGTCGCTAAGCGCTTTGCATTATGGGATTGAGTTTGCCCGAAAGTTTGGGTCTAAACTTCATATTCTTCATGTAGTACAAGATCTTAATCTAGTCATCCCTGAAATGGGAATGATTTCTCCGCAAACTTTCTTTTCTATTGACCCCATGCTTCAAGCTGCAAGTAGGTCCATTGCAGATTTGCTTGAACCTTACAAACATTATGGTCTTGATATTGTTACACATTGCTTCGAGGGTAGCCCCCTCGATGAGATTCTAACCCTCGCAAGTGAAGAATCGATCAGCTTGATTATTCTTGGGACGCACGGCCACACGGGCTTAGCTCATTTGTTCTTAGGCAGTCTCGCGGAAACATTGGTCCGAAAAGCCCCCTGCCCAGTGCTAACTCTGCGTACCCCCGAGCTAGAATTTATTAGCGAATAACATTTCTGCTTTAGTCCTCTTTTTGGTATAGATCGGGCTGATTGCCCGCCGCGCCGCCTCATGTCGTCCCGTCAGGACTCAAACGCAATTTGCCGTCTCGAAACCATAGGCTTGCGCCCATGGCTACAACTTGCCGCCGCGTTGCGGCTAAACGCATCGCACTTGACAGAAACCATAGGCTCACGCCCATGGCTACAACTTGCCGCCGCGTTGCGGCTGAACGCCATGGGCGTGACGGCTTGCCTGAAGTTTCTATACACCTTTGAAACATCCGTTCGCTTAACCATGAAGATTAGACCTTCGATTTACCCTGAGCCTACACCCAACCGGTGCAAAGGAGTTCAGCCTGCTTTAATACGGTCAGGGTTGCTTCATCTGTAAGATCAGGCGGGAACCCATATTTTCGTAGTATCTTTTTTACTATAACTCGAATTTTAGCCCTGGCACTTTCCCTTAAGGTCCAATCAATCGTCACACTACTTCGCACCTTGGTAACTAACTCTGCTGCAATCACTTTTAGTTCATCATTGCCCATTGCCTTCACTGCACTCTCATTAGCAGCTAGGGCATCATAAAAAGCTACTTCGTCTTCGTTTAGCCCTAATTCCTGACCTCGCTTAGTAGCGGCGTTCATTTCCTTTGCCAGCTTTATCAGCTCTTCGATAACATCTTGAGTTGCAATAGCTCGGTTGTGGTAGGCGTTCAAGGTTTCCCTCAGCTTGGCACTAAAAAGTTGCGATTGCACAACATTTTTTAGGGCTCGGGCCTTCACTTCGTCTTTTAGTAGTTTTGCCAACAACTCAGCGGCAACATTCTTATGCTTTAATCCACGAATCTCAACTAAAAACCTATCATCAAGAATACTAATATCGGGCCTTGCCAGACCAGCAGCAGTAAAGACATCAATAATTTGACCATCGGGGGTAATAGCTCGGGATACCAACTGCCTAACCGCAGCATCGATTTGTTCGGGTGTCTTTTTATTGTCGCTGGTTTTCTTGTTAAGTGCTGCAGCAATAGCCTGGAAAAAGGCTACATCATCCCGTACTTCGGTTGCCTCGTCACTAGAAGCACATAACGCAAAGGCGCGAGAGATTTCAGAAACCACTTGTACAAAACGACTCTTCCCATTTTCCTGAATAAGGACAAATTCTTGGCCTGCAGGAATCAAACGCAAGCGTTCTGCTGGTGTTCCACTTTCCCATAAAGCCCAATCAAACCCGTGCAAGATATCACAAACAATACCGTACTTTTCCAGCAATACCGTAACAGCCTGCTTGATATCAAAGGTAGGGTTCCCCCTGCCGCCGCTCTCGGTGTAGACTGCTAAGGCTTTTTTAAGCTGGTCGGCAAGGCCAAGGTAATCAACAACATGTCCGCCTGGCTTATCTTTGAACACACGGTTCACCCGGGCGATAGCCTGCATCAGGCCGTGGCCCTGCATTGGTTTATCTACATACATCGTGTGTAAGCAAGGGGCATCGAAGCCAGTCAGCCACATATCTCGAACAATCACAATTCGAAAAGGGTCTTTACTATCTTTAAACCGGTTAGCAAGCTTTCTTCGTTTTTCTTTATTGCGGATGTGGGGTTGCCAATCGGGGCCATCATCTGCGCTCCCTGTCATCACCACTTTTACTAAAGTAGACTTAGCTTTTTCTGATTCTAAATCATCATTAGAGGTGCTAGCCCATTCAGGGCGAAGTTTCGTAAGTTCGTTATAAAGATCAACACAAATACGCCTGCTCATACAAACGATCATAGCTTTGCCAGCCAAGGCATCTAACCGCTTTTCGAAATGCGCCACTAAATCTGAAGCTATAAGTTTTATACGCTTAGGGTCGCCAACCATGACCTCAATAGCTGCCCACTTAGATTTTAGCTTCTCTCGGGTCGTCATCTCCTCCGCTTCGGTGATGGCGTCAAACTCTGCATCGATTGTAGGTAGCTCCGCAGCGTTAAGAGAAAGTTTAGAAATGCGGCTTTCATAATAAATAGGCACGGTAGCTTTATCTGCAACAGCCCGCTGGATGTCGTAGACAGAAATGTAATCGCCAAATACCTCTCTGGTATTTGCATCGGTTTGTTCAATGGGGGTTCCTGTAAAACCAATAAAAGAAGCTTTTGGTAAGGCAACACGAAGGTTTCGAGCAAAGCCATAAACTAATTCGCCTGTCTTTTCATTAACCCGACTGCGAAAGCCATACTGGCTACGGTGAGCTTCATCTGCAATCACAACAATGTTTTGCCGAGGGCTAAGCTCTGGCATCAGCTCTCCCTTTTCAGGCATAAACTTGTGAATGGTGGTGAATATCACCCCGCCACTTGCTCGGTTCAATAAGGTTTGCAGATGCTCTCGGCTGTCCGCTTGTACGGGAATCTGGCCAAGAATATCGTGGCAGCGTTGAAACTGACCGAAGAGCTGATCATCGAGATCATTTCTATCAGTCAATAGAACCAGCGTAGGGTTTTGCATCGCCTTATGCCGAATTACCCTTGCGGCATAGAAAAGCATAGAGAAGCTTTTGCCGCTACCTTGGGTATGCCAAACCACCCCTGCTCGCTTATCTCCCTGATGACCGCCTTTAGTGGCTTTATTCTTTGCCATTCCGCTTGCACGAACTGTCTCTTCCACGGCAGCGTTTACCGCGTGGAATTGATGATACCCCGCAATAATTTTTTGAATAACCCCAGAGTCTGGGTCTTCTTCAAACACAAAGAAATACTGTAACAAAGCTAAAAGCCTCGTTTTCTCAAACACACCTCGCACCAACACTTCTAATTCTAATTCTGCATTAGTGGCAACTGTCTCACCTTCGATGGTTCGCCATACTTTAAACCACTCTTGGTTGGCAGTAAGCGAGCCAATGCGCGCTTCCAATCCATCACTAATAATCAATAGGGCATTTGTCTGAAGCAAAGAGGGTATCTGTGCTTTGTAGGTTTGTAGCTGTGAATAAGCTTTCCAAATCGTAGCATCTTCATCCGTAGCTTTTTTTAATTCAAAAACTGCAAGGGGCAGGCCGTTGATAAAGATTACGATATCTGCCCTGCGGTTATGATGACCTTCAATCACCGTAAACTGATTCACCGCCAGCCAGTTGTTATTTTTGTTTTCTTCAAAGTCGATAAGCCGAACCAAGTCCCCTGCAATAGAGCCATCAGGTCGCTTGTATTCAACAGGGACACCATCACGAAGCATTGCGTGGAAGGTACGGTTGGCTTGAATAAGCGAAGGGGTTGCTAAGCGCAAGACTTTGCGAAAAGCCTCTTCTTTCCCTTCTTCTGGTATGTTCGGATTTAGTTTTCCGATGGCTTGCTGTAGGCGCCCCTCTAGAATTACAGCAGCGTATGAATCTCTTTCTGCCCTAGGCTCGCCTGGGGCGAGTTCCAATCCCAGTATGCTTTCATAGCCCAGTTCCCTGAACCATTCTAAAGTGGCTTCTTCTATATGAGATTCATTAAGGTTCATAAAGTAATTATACTATTTTTGGCTGATTAAGTAGGGATTGCACTAATACTGCCCCTGTTTCTAAGTCAACAGCATTATCAAACCGCCCCACCACGGGGTCAACATCTAAACTCTGTATTAAGGCTTTTGGTACTTCAACCACTTTGGGGGTTAGAAGTCGAACTTTGACTTGATAGGGAAACTTACCGCTCCAAAGTCTGGGCATCAGATTCCGCCCGCCATCTGATTCTGCCTGCCAAAGGGCAAAGAGGGCGCCAGCTTCTAAGTGATGCAATAGACAGTAATCGCCTTGGGTAATCTGCAAAGGCCAGTTCTTGTTAGAGCCAAAGAGGTTCTTTTCGACACAAGTAATATAAGTATCGCTGCTGCATTCAAAGATAAAAACCCGATTAGTCATTAACTTGTTCCAACTTTCTAGATAGTCTTTGTAAATAACAGGTGCCATTTAGGCAATAGGCGCTTCACAGCACCCGTATCACCCTACCATCATCAGCTTGGACTTCCAAATATGGGGAGCTGCCGGCTAAATTCGGGCAGCTGGGAACCGAAATTCGGGCAGTCGGGCCAAAAACATCATCCGGGGTCGGAATCGCCTCACCCATCAGGTGGTAAATGGCGCCCATTCTATGGGATTCGATGAGGCTCATGTTGACTCAGGAAAAGATGTTACTGATCTGGTCTTGTGAAGAATGGTTATCACACCGCTAATTCCTCCAACATCTCTTCCCGCTTGCTCCATACAATCGGATGCACATTATAGTTTTTGAGTGCATCGGTAACGGAGGGCGAGATCGCAATTTCAGAATCGTTAAGCAGTGCGAAAGCCTTGGAATCTGATGGTCGAACCTCCTTGGTATCAATCCACGCAAAAGCCACCGCTTGCGCTGTGTCTCGGGTTGGCCGATTGATGGTCTGGATGATGCGTTCAGGTTGCATGCGCGATTTCGGAATTACGAAATCAAACAAATGGTCATACCTGGTCTTGCCTGAAAACTTCACCTTCGGCGTGTAACGGATCTCACGCAAGTCGAGCCATGCAACCACATCTTCGTAAAACAAGCTCGCGACCATTGGGATGGTTAGATAGAACATATCGTTCACGGCCAGCATCGTCTGGACAAGGTTGTGCTTACGCAAGGCGAAGTTGTCGGGCGTGGCATGAACTTCAAGCGCATTCCCATTAAGCTGAATACCGAACCCGTTCAGCGTCATCTTCAGCAAGTCCTGTCGCTTCGGGCTATTCAGCTTGCAGCCGCTTTGTTCAAGGTCATCAATCGTGTAGCCATCATCTGTCAGGATGTATGCACCGTTCGATTTCTTGGCGTAGATTTGGATGTAATCGTTGTGACGATCCAGATACGGCGTCGTGATCTCAATCCAATCATCAATCTGGCGTAGCGATGTCTTGTCGCGCAGCCAGGCCGTATAGTCATTAAGTAAATTTTGAATATCCTGGATCATGTGAACAACCCTCGCTCAATGGACGGCGGAATCGTAACGCAGCAATATCGCATGAAATCTTCCAAAGTGCCCCACAGGTCGGATATCCTCGGAAAATGCTCTACCGGAACATCCTCAGCCCATTTATCTCCAAAGCCTTCGCGATAGCGATGAAGATGCGGACTTCCAATTTCTTGATCGTCCGGGTTTCTGTGCGGCGCACCGCCAAAATCCAGCCGCACCAAAACGATGACTTGCCGTGCGCGAGCTTGATATTTCCCTTTGAGCAAGTCAATGCGCCCCCTGCCGATGTCGAGTAGAAATTGTTCTCGCTTATCCAGCGATTGAAGCGGAACGATCAGTGATCCAGATGTTGGATAGGGGTAGCGCTTATCGTCAAGGCGATGCTTTTCCATTGCGATCAGCGCTTCGGCTTCGGATTGTGTCAGATTGATGTCAGCCATAAGCCACTCCACTCATTGCATTTGATGGTCATGCCATCCTTCGCCCGCAGCTCGCTGGGAACTATATGCGGCCCATAGACTATAGCATAGCCCAGTCCCTCAAACCATTCCAGAGTAGCGCCTTTGATGATGGATTCGTTGAGGCTCATGGTGTCTGGCGGTTTGCGTTTAAATAAGAAATCCCTTAAAATTAGGGTTTTTGGCCTCTCGGCGGTCACTCTCTCGGTTTGCGTCTAAATGAAATTCAGGCCCAGAATGGAACATAGTTTCGGTAGCGGGTGGAGGTTTGGGTGATGTCAAGGTTCCGTTATTCATCATTTATTTGTAGGTCGCAATATTGTCTTTGCAATGCTCGCGTACTTGTTCGAGCCACGACTCATACCAATACCAGGTTCCCTCCACATCAGTCCCCAATCCTTTACCGTCATTTTTCGCATCAAGACTTTGCCATAGCTTTATATGGCAGTGCATATTGAATTTCCGGAAGCCTTCTTTTTGCAATATGTCGACGATTTTGCCTGGACGAAGCTTCTTTTTCTCAGTCTCCTTAATTAACGCATATTTTGCGTTAACTTGTGCGGCCAAGGGCGAGTCGGACTTCACAAACTCGATCACCTCGTCCGCTTGTCCTTTGCGGTTGGCGGTTTTGGCGATGAACAGAACTCGGTACGCAAACTTCGGGCTATTGTATTCGATTTCCGACAGGTTCCCCTCGAAGCCTTCGATGAATGACTGGATATGCGACGGCATCGACTCAGGTGACGGCAATGTGGCAGCCTGCGCACTGCTGATTGATGAGAACTGAAGGCTAAACGCTAGATGCTTGTCGATTCCGCACTTCTCGCCGAAACACTTCTTGATGCAGTCATTGAAGTTTAGGCAACAAGCTTGGAATTTGGCGCTCAGTTGCGAGTCGAGCCGATAGGTCATCTGGTGCTCTATTTCGTGTCGGATTCCGATCAGGAAGCGGAGGTTGTTGGTAGTGTCCTTGTCCACGGGGGATTGAGCGTCGCTAAGACAGCGTTCTAGTTCCCAGTGTTTGTGGGCACCGGGTTTCGTCTTTTCGAAAACACGCTTCGTTCCGTGCATTTGAAAGTAACGGTACTCGATGCCTTTCTTTCTGTAATATGCGTGAAGCAAGTATGTCCAAGCGATGTTCATCAAGACGATGAAAATTTCAGACTTGAAGGTAATCAAGGGGCTATTAAAGATTTGGACAGCGGACAATGCGGCTTCACGCGACTTGGTAAGCAACTCCTGGGAAATGGAAAACATTCGACGAATACGGGGTGTGGTGCTGGCCATTACTTCGTCCCTTCAATCATTGTTTCGGCGCCCGCAACGCTCAACTCCCCGCTCAGTAGCTTCGGCAGCAGCGTATTGCGCAGGGTGGCTAGGGTGCGGGATTGGTGGAGATTTGCGACTATTTCTCCATAGAATGGCATAACTTTTTCAGTATAGGAGGCCATCAATTCTTTCGGTGGTAACACGACAAGAATCGGGCGGAAGTTTTGTTTGCTGATTTCGGCGAAAGTCGTGCCAGTGGCGCGGCTTTCTATTTCTGCCATGGTCGTCTGGCACCAGTTCAGCATGAAATAGTTGGAGGCGCGCTCGTTGCACTTCATTGCGATGAAGCCCTGATTGATGGCGACGGGCATTGCGGCAATGGCGAGGTAGCCAACTGGTGCGCGTGATGACAGAAGGAGCGTCCCAGCGGGCAGCAGGCCGGATGAAATTTTGGCAACTCCAGCGTCAGTAATTTTGCGGTTGGTATCTATGAGAATGGGCGCTTGGAGCGATGAGAAATCTTTCGGCGTAGTCCAGTGATGCGTGCCGCCTTCCCAGAACCTCGGCTCGGCAGTACTCGGTGTTCCGCCACCGACGCAGGCGACAACTTCTCCGACCGGCTCAACCTTCCACCCTTTCGGCACCGGGCCAATCGAAGACTCTTGAAAGCTCTCAGGAAAAAGCGCGGTGGTGGCTTTATCAAGGCCAACCGGTTGTCTGCCATCAACCTTGGCCCGCACGGGGTCGAAATCCACGAACCAGCTCTGGAACAGCGCCCGCGCCATCTCCTCCAGCGCTGCGTTCATCCGCCGGTTCAACTCGATCTTGTCGTCCAGCGCCCCAAGCACAGCCGCGATGGCTTTTTGCTCGGCAAGGGGCGGCGCAATGACCGGGACACGGTTCAAGTTGCCCTGCGTCAGCTTCGGCATCGTTGAGCCAGTGAGGTAGCCGCCAATGTCTGTCTGTGAGAGAACATATGAAAGGAAGCGAGTGTCGGCACGGTGGTTTCCTCGGACGATATGGGCGTGATTGTTCACCCAGAATTTCCCCTTCGCGATGAATGCGATGGGTGTTTGGCGAGTGCGAAGATTTTCACCGTCTTCGCCAATCAGGAGATATTCGCCGTCAAAGAGGTAGCCATCAACGCGGTCAACGATGCCAGACGCGCCGTAGTATGGATATGGCCCTGGCTTGCGCTCGTTTCCCTTCACGGGAACGCGACGACCATCGAAATTCTCGGTCAGTTCTCCGAGCGGTAGGATTGGCCAGTCTTTACTTGCCATAACCGAGCCCCTTCAGGTTTGCTTTGATAGCCTGCTCCAGTTTCGCAGACTCGGCGAACTGGGCGTGCAAGAAGAGTGAAAAGTGAAACGGGAACAGTGAAATCATGCTGGGGGTTCCTGTTCTACGCTCATCTCGCTGTCCCACATCTCGCGGTACGCATGGACATAGGTCGCAGTGGCCGCGGGGTTGAGGTCGTAGTAATAGCGGCAGAGGGATTTGAAGAGCCTGAGACCTTCCGGGATGCACGCACTGCCCAGCAGACGGTCGAGCGTTTCCTCAATTTTCTGCACATCTTGAGAGCGGGTGAGGATGAGTTCATGGACGATTGGGGCGCAGATGGCGGCCATTTGCCGATGGAGTTCGTTCACCGTGGCAACCAGTGTCATAATGCTGTTCAGCGCGGTGTTGGGATTTGCGGACTGCACCTTAGGCGTTTGCGGGAAGTTGTTCGGTGCCATGCCCTGGCGCTCATCTGCGCCGGCTTTGGCAGGTGTGGTTGGCTTTTTCTTAGCTCCCATAACCCAACCCCTTCAGAAACCACGGGCTCGCGCCCATGGCTACAACCTGCCGCCGCGTTGCGGCTAAACGCATCGCACTTGACGGAAACCATAGGCTCGCGCCCATGGCTATAACTTGCCGCCGCGTTGCGGCTAAACGCATCGCACTTGATAGATACCATAGGCTCGCGCCCATGGCTACAACTTGCCGCCGCGTTGCGGCTGAGGGCATTGCACTTGACGGATTTCGCAGCATTCTGAGTTTCTGCGATTCAGTCCCGACGGGACGATATGCTGTAGCCACGGGCGTCAGCCCGTGGTCAGCGTCCCGACATGCGCCAAGCCCCAAAGGGGCGAAATGAATGCCCGCCGCGCCACCTCGTGTCGTCCCGTCGGGACTCAAACACAATTTGCCGTCTCGAAACCATAGGCTCGCGCCCATGGCTACAACTTGCCGCCGCGTTGCGGCTGAACGCCATGGGCGTGACGGATTGCCTGAAGTTTCTATACACCTTTAAAACATCCGTTTGCTTAACCATGAAGAATAGACCTTCGATTTACCCTGAGCCTACACCCAACCGGTGCAAAGGAGTTCAGCCTGCTTTAATACGGTCAGGGTTGCTTCATCTGTAAGATCAGGCGGGAACCCATATTTTCATAATATCTTTTTTACTATAACTCGAATTTTAGCCCTAGCACTTTCTCTTAAGGTCTAATCAATCGTCACACTATTTCGTACCTTGGTAACTAATTCTCCTACAATCACTTTTAGTTCATCGTTGCCCATTGCCTTCACTGCACTCTCATTAGCAGCTAGGGCATCATAAAAAGCTACTTCGTCTTCGTTTAGCCCTAATTCCTGACCTCGCTTAGTAGCGGCGTTCATTTCCTTTGCCAGCTGGATGAGGTCGTCGATCACTTGCTGTGTCGAGATGGCCACTTCGTGGGGGCGTTGAGAGCGGACATCGTCCATGTTACACCCCGAGTGAATCCAAAGCAGGCTTGAGGGCTGTTTCCAGCTTGGACATGGTTTCGACCATCTCGGATTGAATTTCAGGCCACTCCGACTCAGGACTGCGGTATCCACCGCGTTCGATCGTGTGCTTGATCTTACAGGCCCGCTTTGTGTCGAGGCGTTCCCATGACAGCTTCCCGCCGAACTTCCGTTCAATCTCATCTTTGCAGGCATGAAGCTGATCGAAGATGCGTTTGTTCTCCTCGACCTCACCCCGGTCGATGTAGAGCTCCGCGACTCCGTATTCCTGCACGATGACATAGTTGAACCCAAGGCCGCGAATGCCGGAGCTTGCGCCCAGCCAGTGGTACGTACCCGGCTTGATGTTGGAGTGGCGTGTTCGACGGCTGCGTGCGACTGAGATAAGTCCTTCCCAGAATTTCAGGCGCACATCGTAGCGTTCTGCGCGCTTCTTGCGCCCAACCTGTTCTTTCTGGCGGAGTTGTACCTGGTACTCATGAGCTTCCGGCAACGGGATGATTTGTTGAACATCGATCAAACGGGCTTCACCATCTTGGTAGGGGCGAAGGCGAACGCATCGGATGTCGATGTCACGGTCGCGGAGCCACAGCACGGCGGTTGTGAGTTCCTTTCCAAAATCCTCGGACACCAGAATGATGCGGACATCAGGAGCGAAGTTTTCCTCATCCGGTTCGTCCCAGCCTAGGAAGGCAAGCATGCGCAACATTGCCTCTTCTCCCGGTTCGCCCATTCTCGTCAGAAACTCGTTGTGGATCTGTACCGCCCGCTCAAATGTCATTGCGGATACCATGCTCGCATAGCGGATGGCCTGAAGCTCCATGTGGCCGCCATCGTTGGTCCGTTTCAATTCGATCACGACAAGGTTTGCCTGCTGGTCAATGGCGAGCAGGTCGATCCGGCGGCGGCTGTCCTCCCAGTCTCCGAATTCCTCCGTTAGCACATAAAGACCATCGCCAAGCACTTCGATTTGGGAACGCAGCAGTCGCTGGAGGTCATCTCGCTCTCGGACCTTGAGATCAGCGAACGATGCTTGGCTGATGGGACGGAAGGCATCGGGAGTCATTTCATAAAGTGGCATGACGAGGTCTCAGGTTTGGGTAAATGAGTTTGGTGACGATAACATTGAAGAGGCGGGGGCGAAGGCTACTTTGAGGACGGCTTGGGCAGGTGTGGTTGGCTTCTTCTTAGCTCCCAGAACCCAGCCCTTCAGGTTTGCTTTGATGGCCTGCTTCAGATTCGCAGACTCGGCCATCACATCTCGGGAGCGCAGTAAAACCGAGACAAGCTTAATCCAAACTTTACGCAGTGCGTAGAGTTTTGTCTGTCTTAAGGTGAATAAGCTACGCAGTGCGTAGCCATTCGCTGGTGGAATGAAAGTTTTCATGGCTTGGCTTTGTCTTTCTCGTGGTCCGAAGGGATATCCCGCGCCAGTTCGGCTTCGATTTCAGCGATGGTGGGCAGACTGCCTTTAAGTTCCTGCGGCAGTGTCTCTGTTAGCTGGGTCTGCCAGTTGGCGATGGCAATCGATTGGTCGAGTCCACGCAGGGCGTATTCGACAACGAGTTTGTCTTTCCCTTTGCATAAGAGAAGGCCGATGGTGGGTTGGTCATTGGGATGACGCAGGAGGTCGTCCACGGCGGCGAGGTAGAAATTGATCTGGCCGACATCACCGGGCGTGAAGGCGCGGGCTTTGAGTTCCACGACGATATAGCGCCTGAGTTTCAAGTGGTAGAAAAGCAGATCGAGGTAAAAATCCTGATCGCCGACTTCCAAGTGGACTTGCCGACCAACGAAGGCGAATCCGGCACCTAGCTCTAGGAGGAATTGCTGAATGTGATCGACCAATGCCTGTTCGACCTCGCGTTCTTGGCGCGGATCGGCGGTGCCGAGAAAGTCGAAGAGGTAGGGATCTTTGAAAACTTGTGCGGCGAGGTCGGAATCCGGCGGCGGGAGTGTCTCCGGAAAATTATTTTGGGCACCGCCCAGACGCAGATGGAGTCGGCTTTCGATCTGCAGACAGAGAATGGTCTGGGACCAGCCGTGGTGTGCCGCTTTTTGCGCATACCAGAGGCGAGTTGTGGCATCGCCGAGCTTGTCGAGAAGAGCGATGTTTTGACGCCACGGCAATTGTGCAACGACCCGTTGCACAATTGCCAAGTCTGGCCATGCAGCGGCAAAACTGCGCATGTATTTGAGATTGCGCGGGGAGAGGCCCTGCATATCGGGGAATGCCTTGCGCAGGTCAGCGGAAAGGCGGTCTATGACTTTCGTCCCCCAGCCTTCGGATTGCTGGCGGGTCAAGATGACCTGACCGATATCCCAGTAGGCCATCACCATCGCGGTATTGGCCGCCAAGACGGTGCGGAGGCGGGACTGCTGGAGGTGGCGCTTTATTTCCTCCAGCGTGGAGGCGTAGGCCGCAGGCAGCCCCGCCATCGGTGGCGCAGCGGTGAATCTGGCTTTCTCACGAGAGCGGCCCTGGGTGAGGCGCTCATCTGCGCCGGCTTCGGCAGGTGTGGTTGGCTTTTTCTTAGCTCCCATAACCCAGCCCCTTCAGGTTTGCTTTGATGGCCTGTTCCAGTTTCGCAGACTCGGCGAATTCGGGGGAGTGGCACATGAACCTGACTTCGTAGCCAAACTTAGTGTTGGCGGAGGACTCTACTTTATCACTGGATTTAATCTTTTTAGCCATAGTCTAAAGGGACATCCCACAAGTTCTAGAAGTCAATCGTAGTCATAGTAACCCAACAAAGCATAGTAACCTAGTTAAAAGGTTTGTACAGCATAGCGGTAGTATAAATAGAAGTTAATCGAACAAGGATAATAGCAAAGTAAACGATCAATTAAACCTCACTTTGCTGGGGGTTACCCCTTTATTGCCATGTAGAAAGGTGTCAATTACGATTCCCGATTTGTAAAACTTCAAACTGATAGCACCCTCATCGCGGGTTGAAAGCCATTTGACACCTGAGTTTAAAGGCAATGGCATAGAGGGATAAAGGTCTCCCTGGGTGCCAATCAAAACCGAAGGATTAGCCCACTCTAAAAAAGAATCAGGAAGAGATTTCTTGCTGCCATGGTGAGGCGACATCAGCACATCAACATTGCGCCTAGGTTCTGCAAGAACCATTTCAAGCCCCGTAGTTTGTAAATCCCCGGTTAAAAGAACCTTGTAAGCTTTATAATTAATTTGAAGCACCATGCTACGGGTGTTTTCATTTCCTATAGGTCCTACCTCGGGTGGATGTAAAACTTCAAATTCAACATCACCCATACTCCAAGTTTTTCCTTTGGTATAAAGTTCAAGCTTGCCTGCAAACTTGGTTAATAACCTGTTTACCAATTCAACCCCTGGAGTAAGTTTCTGAGAAAAACTTGGAGTGGTTGCGATTGAAACAACATTAAAACTTTCAAGCAAGAAAGGCAAACCATTGAAGTGATCGAGGTCAGCGTGAGAAATAATTAACTTATCAATGCGAGTGATTTTTTTTGACCAAAGAAAAGGAGCAATCTTCCTCCTCGATACTTCAGGCCCAGAAATCGAACCTGCATCGTACACAATTACCTTCCCACTTGGAGTTTCAATAACCACACAGGTGCCATGCCCTACAGCCAAAAAGGTGATAGAAAGATCGCGTGGTGGAATACGAATGGGAATAAGAAATAATAAAACCCAGATAGAGGCTATTGCAATCCATGAATAGCGGTGCATAAGGGTAGGCCAGAGCAGCCATAAAATAAAGCAGAAATAACCGCAAAATGTGAGCCATAGGGGAATATCTGGAAGATAGAAATGCCCAAGCGGAACAAGCATTGCAAGGTCGACAAGTTTGCTGCATAACCAAAGGCAAGGGTAGATGATGAAGCTTGCAAGAGTCGCAACTGCGGGTATGAAGCTACCTACTAGAATGGCAACAAACCCTGCGAATAGTGCAAGAGTTGTCAGGATGATAAGCGGCGGGCCTATTAACAGGGCAACGGGGGATACCACATGGGTGAAGGCGGTTGCGACCGGAGTAACAAAAATCCAGACGATTGCACTAAGGAAGAAAAGTTTCTTGGTTGCCTTGGCTAAATCGAGAAGCATTCGACGCCAAAGGGGTTTGGATTCGTG
>Ga0209702_10004678_pt1 | contig 19560 bp, 19 predicted proteins | sample FRY01_FD_187210 | JGI IMG/M metagenome (GOLD analysis project Ga0209702, IMG submission 187210) | Freshwater microbial communities from Lake Fryxell liftoff mats and glacier meltwater in Antarctica - FRY-01 (SPAdes) (version 2) | ecosystem: Environmental > Aquatic > Freshwater > Ice > Glacier...
CAAACATGGCATCGCCTGCGCGACAATAACGTCGCAGCAACACGAGCCACGGCGAGACTACGACGCCCGCCTCCTAGCTGCCGTCGCGTTGTGGCAACCAGACCTCGTAATCCTTGCCGGATTCATGCGGGTATTATCGGTCATGTTCCTAACGCAATTTCGCGACAGGGTTATCAACCTCCACCCCGCGCTGCCGGGCCAGCTTCCCGGCATCAATTCAATCGCGCGGGCCTACGCCGAATTCGAAGCCGGCACCCGCACGAGCACGGGCGTGATGGTGCACTTTGTGCCCGACGAGGGCGTCGACAGCGGCCCCGTCATCGCCACCGAGACTGTCGCAATCGACCGCTCTGACACCCTCGCAGATCTCGAGTCGCGCATGCACGCCGCAGAGCGCAGAGTTTTGATCCAGGCAATAAATACTTTGATCACCACCCAGCAGAAAGAGACAGTGTCATGACAACACACAACGACGAATTTTTTACCCGCTTCGAAGGCCTGACCTTTGACGACGTGGTCATTGTGCCTGGTTACAGCGACGTTCTGCCAGATGTTGTCGACACATCGACGGTGTTCGCTCGCGATATCACACTCAACGTGCCGCTGATGTCGGCGGCTATGGACAAGGTCACCGAAGCGCGCCTCGCGATTGCGATCGCCCGCAGTGGTGGCCTCGGAGTAATCCACCGAAACCTAACGATAGAAGATCAGGCCACAGAGGTGAAGCGCGTCAAGCGCTCGCAATCGGGCATGATCACAGACCCAGTCACTTTGCCGCCGACGGCCACGCTCGAAGAGGCCGAGCATCTGATGAATCGCTACCATTTCTCAGGGGTGCCGATCACCAACGAGTCGGGCACGCTCGTTGGCATTCTCACGAACCGCGACATTCGCTTTTGCAAGCAGAGCGACTACACCAAACCCGTCACCGAATTCATGACTTCAACGGGCCTGATCACTGCCGCCGAGGGCACATCGCTCGACGAAGCGCGCGCAATTTTGCAAGAGCACCGCATCGAAAAACTTCCTCTCGTCGACAAGGCCGGCAAGTTGCGCGGCTTGATCACGGTCAAAGACATCATGAAGCGCCAAGAGTTTCCCAACGCCACGCGCGACTCGGGCGGTCGCCTGCGCGTTGCCGCGGCCGTCGGCGTCGGCGACGATCTCGAGACCCGCGCCGAAGCATTGATCAACGCTGGCGTCGACTCGTTGATCATCGACACGGCGCACGGCCACTCTGCCGGCGTGATCAAGGCCGTCGAGCGCATCAAGGCGAGTTGGCCAGAGATGGCCGTCGTCGCAGGCAACGTCGTCACCGGAGACGGAGTCGACGCGCTCGTCAAGGCGGGCGTCGACGCGGTCAAGGTCGGGGTCGGCGCTGGTTCGATCTGTACTACCCGCGTGATCTCTGGCGCGGGCATGCCCCAACTCTCGGCAATCTGGTTCACGGCGCAGCGCGCGTCGCAACTAGGCATCCCGCTAATCGCCGACGGCGGCGTCACATACTCGGGCGATCTCGTCAAGGCTTTCGCCGCTGGCGCCAACGTCGTGATGCTCGGCAGCCTGCTCGCCGGCACCGACGAAGCGCCGGGCGAAGTCGAATTATTTGAGGGCCGCCGCTACAAGGGCTACCGCGGCATGGGATCACTCGGCGCGATGCAAGGTCTCGGCGCCGACCGCTACGGCTCGGCGCAGGGCGACGGCGCCAAGCGCAACAAACTGGTGCCCGAGGGCATTGAAGGACGCGTGGCGTATTCGGGCTCGCTCAGCGATGTTCTGTACCAACTCGTTGGCGGCCTGCGCTCGGGCATGGGTTACGCGGGCGCGGCGACGCTACCCGAGTTGTACCAACGCTCGTGTTTTATGCGCGTGACCACCGCGGGCCGCGAAGAAAGCCACCCGCATGACGTCACCATCACCCATGAAGCCCCTAACTACCACAGCAGTTAAAGTTATACCGCGAGTTATACCATCATGCTATAATCGCGGCATGGCACAAAAAGTAGGCCCAAAAGGCCAGGTAGTTATTCCAAAACCAATTCGCGACCATTTGGGCTTCGGACCAGGCGACGAAGTCATCGTTACTATCACCGAAAGTGGCGCTCTCGTCCAAAGTTTGGCATCAACGCGTTCTCTCAAAGGCGTTTTTGCAGGCTCGAAGATGCTCAGGACTCTTGAACAAGAGCGCAGAGACGAAGCCCGATGAATCATTGTCTTGACTCGTGGGCAGTCATCGCCTGGATGGAAAACAAAGAACCAGCAGCCTCACAAGTAGAGCGCATAATTCGCAAAAGGCCTTATATGAGTACGGCGAACGTCACCGAGGTTTTCTACTTAACCAAGCGCGAGCACGGCCTTGAAGCAGCACAACGCACGGTCGACACCCTGCGGGTGCTTACGCAATTCGTGCCGGTCGATGAGGACATCGCGGTCATCGCTGGAACCATCAAGGCCGATTACAAAATGTCTCTCGGAGATGCATTCTGCGTTGCGACCGCAACTGTCAAGAACGCCAAGATCCTCACTGGCGATCCAGAAATAATCGAGGCCAATGGCAAATGGAAAGTGACTGACCTCCGCGACAAATAGTATGTAGCCAAGCTTATGATTCTGCATCTAACAACGCGAGATAACTGGCACGCTTCGCAACAACAGGGCTTCGTAACCGCCGAGTCGCTCAGCACCGAGGGTTTCATCCACTGCAGTACTGAACTGCAGATACTCAGCGTCGCCAACAAGTACTACTCAGGTGCAAAAAACATGGTGCTGCTTCTAATCGACCTCGCAAATCTGACTGCGCCAATTAAATGGGAGCCGCCGGCGCACATCGACGGCTCGCCAGCAAAATCAAACGAACCGCTCTTCCCGCACGTTTACGGAGAGATAAACATCGCCGCCGTTACCCGAATGATTGACTTCCCATGCGACGACTCAGGCCAGTTCGCGATGCCGACCGAGTTGTAGACGGCGCAGCCCACCAATAATCGACACAGCAACTACTGTCTAGGCGTGCGCTCACGATTACTTGTGGTGTTTGCTGCGGTGTGCTTCGCCACCACGGGTACGGCGCAAGAACTCGGGCCTGACAACTCTTCATCTGTTGGCATCGCCACGATGCGCACCATCATCGGGGCCGCACTCTTATACGCACTTTCGTGGTATCTCGGTCGCAAACAACCGGTCGGCTCGCCGAACCTCGAGCCCAAACACATACCCCCTTATATATGGTTGTTCGCTGCGGCAGGCATGGCGCTGTTCGCGGGGGCATTCTTCGCCAGCGTGCGCCAGACCGGCATCGCGATTGGCACAGTAATCGCACTCGCGTCGGCACCGCTGATCACCGGTTTGCTCTCGGCTTTGCTATGGAAAAATGTGCCGACACTGCGCTGGATCATCGCGACATCAATGGCGCTCGTGGGTATGACGCTGCTCGTCGCTCAGGGTAACGATGTTGATGTCAAGGGCGCGGGGGTGCTACTTGCAATCGCTGCTGGCTTCGGGTACGCCGTGTTCGCTATGAGTTCGAAATTAATTGTCACGACTGGCATTCGCGCAGAACTGGCGATGGCGCGCGTATTCACAATTGCCGCTTTAATGATGGCGCCAACACTATTTTTTGTCAATCTCAATTGGCTCGCGACTTTTGGCGGACTCGTGCTCGTAATTTGGCTCGGCGCGATCACTGTGGCGCTCGCCTACTGGTCTTATTCAACTGGTCTACGTAGCATCGCACCCAGCGAGGCAACAATGCTGACTCTGGTTGAGCCTGTGATGGCAACGATTCTTGGCGCGGTGGTATTGGGCCACCAACCGACAGCGCTGGCGTGGCTCGGCATCGCAATCGTGATCGGCGCTCTCGCCTTTGAGTCGCGCGGCGCCGGCGATCAATCCGCAACGCCGGCCGAAACGCAAACATTTACAATACAGCCGTTGTCTACTCTTCAACGCCACTGGCAAGAGGCCGCGCAATTGAGTTACAACGCGTGGCGCCACGATTTTCCCGAAGATACCTCGGCCACGTACCTAGAACAGTTCGCGCTCGACGCCGCGTCGCCGGGTGCGCTACCTGAGATTTATGTCGCCATCAGCCCAGACGACGAACTGCTCGGATTGGCGTCACTCGTCGCCGACGACTATCTACCAGGCGCAACCGAGCCAGGCCCGTGGTTGGCCGCGGTTTTCGTTACGCCCGAAGCACGCTCGCGCGGCATAGGTGCGGCACTCGTGCGCCACATCATCGAACGCTGCCGACAACGCGGTGACGAGACGCTTTACCTATACACAGAACATCAACAGTCGTGGTACGAGACAATGGGCTGGACATTTATTCGCGAGACACCGCTCAACGACATTGCTCATGTCGTGATGTATAACGCACTAATTAGTTCAGACCCCAGCGCACTTCGATCGTCACGGTGACTTGCTGTTCGCCGAGATCAATCTTGATCGCAGCTGACGACTCCGAACCGGCCATGTCGGACTTATTCGGCAGACTGCTAATCGGCGCCGAAATCTCGGTAATCGAAATCACATCGCCCAGATCGACGCCCATTAATTTGGCATAGTCTTCGGCCTTCGCGCGCGCATTATCAATCGCGTCGGCGCGCGCCTTCTTCGCCGAGTCAGATGTCTCGAGCAATACAGGCGTCGCCCCATTAATCTGCACCGCGTTGCCGCCGGCCGCGACTACCGCATCAACAACCGAGCCGGCCGTGTCGGCCTTGTGCACGACAACCGCAAAACTCTGAGAGGCGCGATAACCGACGAGAGTCTGACCACCCGCAGCCGGGTATGTGTACTCGGGGTACACGCTCACCGTAAGGGTGGCGATGTCCTTCTCGTCAACGCCGCCGTCCTTGATTGCGCTGCGAACATTGTCGGCCGCATCGGCGACACGGGCCAGCGCGGCCTCAGAACTGTCGGCGAGCGCCGAAACGGTAAGAGATAGGTTGACTGCGTCCGGTACCGCCAGTGCAACGCCGGTGGCCTGCACGGTGATGCCACCTGAGTACAAATGCCCAGATGCGCCGTCAGACATGTCGCCCCAAGTATGGCCATACATGCGATCATCGCCGTCGCAACGAGAGAACAACGCCATCGCCGCCAAGATCGCTACCGCAATTACTACTACCTTAAGCAGAGTTCGTTTCATACGCTCATTCTAGTTTCAATACAGTCGATTCGTAGCGACCGCACCGCGCACGACTAAAGCCCATATTGTGTCTATATGCCGTCGCTGAAACTTAATTCTGCATTACGCGAGGCGTCGGTGCCCACGCTGCTGATGTGTTTGGCACAACTAACACTCGATGACAGTTGGCTCAACGAGCCATACCTGCCCAAGCGAGATACAAATTTGTTCGCCGACGAGTCGGGTGGCCTTGCAGAAGAAATCCAGCAACAAATTCGTGACGCGATCGAGACCGTGCTTACCGAAATCGAGACGGGCACACGCGCGATACCGACCGTAATACCAGAAGAGTTTTTCATCCGCATGATGGACGTCTGCGTCGCCGAAGACGTGGCCGCCGAGTACACGCCGATGATGCTTGAGGCGATGGGCTTCACCGAACGCGACGTGAAGTGGCCAACCGCGCCACCAGCACAGGCTCTCGAAAATTTTTCGGCACTGATCATCGGCGCGGGCTTCTCTGGTATCTGCGCGGCTATCAAACTCGACAAACTCGGCATCAACTGGACTCTCGTCGACTCGAGACCCAGCCTCGGCGGCACCTGGCTCGCCAACGACTACCCCGAGGCTGGCGTCGACACGCCAAACCACTTTTACTCCTACACGTTTGCCCCCAATCACCATTGGTCTGGATACTTCTCGAAGCGTGACGAGGTTAGGCAGTACTGCCTAGATGTCGCCAACCGGCACCGACTCACCGATCGCATCTCATTTAGCACGACTGTGCAGGCCACCACTTGGTACGAGCCTTCGCAAACCTGGCGCACGACCCTGCTCGAAAGCGATGGGTCGACGCGGCAGATCGAAACGAACATCGTTATTTCTGCCGTCGGCCAACTCAACAGGCCGAAGAAGACTTTCATTAGGGGCCTCGACACATTTACAAACCCGTGCTTTCACTCTGCCGAGTGGCGCCACGATGTAGACCTAACCGGCAAGCGCGTCGCAATAATCGGTACGGGTGCGAGCGCGATGCAGCTGTTGCGCACCGTCGCGGCACAGGCCACACACGTCACGATCTTCCAACGCTCGCCGCAGTGGGTGCGACCGAGCGCCGATTACCACCGCCAGGTTAAACCCGAAACCATGTGGCTGTTCGACAACGTGCCGCACTACTTCAACTGGTATCGGTTCGGACTGTTCTGGCGTTTCGGCGACGGGCTTTTGCGAACCTTGCGTCGCGATCACACTTGGCCGCACCTCGATATCTCGATGAATCGCCACAACGACAAGCACCGCGAGCAACTCACCGACTATATCAAACAGCAACTCGCGACCAGGCCAGACTTGATCGACAAGACGCTCCCCGACTATCCCCCGTACGGCAAGCGCATGCTCGTCGATAACGATTGGTACAAGACGCTGACCCGCGACAACGTCACTCTCGTCGCATCTGGAGTCAAATATGTCGCCGAATCAACAGTCGTTTCTTTCGATGGCACGAGTGCCGAAGTCGACGTGATCATCCTTGCTACGGGTTTCGAGGCCGGCAAGATGCTCGCGTCGATGCAGATCACGGGTCGCGACCGCACCACCCTGCGCGAAGCCTGGCGCGACGACGACCCGCGCGCCTACAAAGGTGTCGTCATACCTAACTTTCCGAACTTCTTTTGCCTGTACGGCCCCAACACCAACGTCGCCCACGGTGGAAGCGTGATCTTTCAGGCCGAATGCCAGATGCGCTTCATAACTAGCCTGATTACACAGATGATCACAAACGAAATCACCGCGGCCGAAGTGCGCCAAGACCTTCACGACGAGTACAACGAGGCGCTCGATGCCGAGCACGGCGACCTGGTGTGGTCGCACCCGGGCATGAACAGCTGGTACAAGAACAGCACAGGCCGCATTTTTTCGATAATGCCGTGGCGCTTCGTCGATTACTGGGCCATGACCCACGACGCCGACTTAAACGACTTTACGATCACGACATGACTCCAGATTTTTTCCCGCAAGAAATAATCATCAAGAAGCGCGACGGTGGCGCGCTTTCACAGCAAGAGATCGAGTTCTTTGTCAGCGGCATTACAAACGGTTCGTTCGCCGACTACCAGGCAACAGCCCTAATGATGGCAATCCTCTTGCGCGGCATGACCGCACAAGAGACGGCTTGGCTCACCGACGCGATGTTGCACTCGGGCGAGATTATTGACTTGAGCACCATCGCTGGCACAAAGGTTGACAAACACTCGACCGGCGGCGTCGGCGACAAGACAAGCCTGATACTCGCCCCGATCGCGGCAGCCTGCGGTCTCAAGGTGCCAATGATGAGCGGCCGCGGTCTTGGGCACACTGGGGGTACTCTCGACAAACTCGAGTCGATCCCCGGATTCAACGTGCACCTCAGCGTTGCAGAGTTTCGCAATATTTTGCAGCAAGTCGGCGTGGCCATGATTGGCCAAACCCCGCAGGTGGCGCCAGCCGACAAAAAGTTGTATGCGTTGCGCGACGTTACGGGCACGATCGAATGCATTCCGCTAATTTGCGCCAGCATCATGAGTAAGAAACTTGCCGAAGGCGCAGACGCGCTGGTTCTTAACGTCACCTTCGGCAAAGGCGCGTTCATGAAATCCAAAGATATGGCACTGGAACTTGCCAAGGCGATGGTTGCGATTGGCAAGGTTTCAGCGAAGCCCGTAGTGGCACTGCTCACAACAATGGATCAGCCGCTTGGTCAAGCAGCGGGACACTCAACCGAGGTCATTGAGTCGATCGAGTGTCTGAAGGGCAACGGCCCTGTCGACTTAATGCAGGTCACGCTCGCGCTCGCCGGTCACATGCTCGTGCTCGGTGGCGTCGCCAAAGACATGCCAGACGCAATGACGCAGATGGATCGCGCCATCGCTAATGGATCTGCCCTCGAGAAGTTTCGCCAGATGTGCATAGCACAGGGCGGCGACCCGAATGTCGCCGATGATTACTCGCTGTTACCGACTGCGGCGACGATTGCCGACATTACCGCGCCGACGGGCGCGCCTGGATACGTCTGCGAGGTTGACGCGCTCAAGTGTGGCCAGGCGATCTTGGCTCTCGGCGGCGGCCGCAGAGCCGTAACCGACAAGGTTGATCACGCTGTCGGCATTTCAAACCTAATCAAGGTCGGCGACAAAGTTTCGGCCACCAGCAGACTGTGCACTCTGCACAGCAACGATTCATCCAAAGCCGCTAGGGCCGACGCATTGATCCGCGAGGCAATCAAATTTTCGTCAGCCAAACCCCAGATTGAACCGCTGCTGCAAGACCTGATTGACTAGAGGACGAGATGAGCAATATCGACCCCGATGCACTCAAGATGTTTTCGTTCTTGCTATTCAGCAAACTCGAAGGCGCCGTCACCTCGGGAATGGTTCATTTAGGCGACCAACTCGGCCTGTATACCGCGCTCGCCGTAGCGCCGGCACCAATGACGACCGCGCAGCTCGCCCACGCCACGCAACTCAACGAGCGTTGGGTGCGCGAGTGGTCATACAATCAGGCCGCCGCCAAACTTATCTCGTTTAGTTCGCATGCCTCGGTGCCGCCAGCGGTCAGCGACGACACGTTCTTTCTCTCGCCAGAGCAGGCCGCCGTGCTCGCTAACCCGGAGCACCCCGCGTTCGGCATGGGCATGTTTCACCGCCTGCCACAAACAATGTCGGCACTTGAACACATGCCCGAATCTTTTAGAACTGGGTTGGGTCGCGACTACGACAGCCACGGCCCACAAGGCGCCGTCGGCATTGAGCGCAGTTTCGAACCATGGAACAACGCCTATTTGGTCAGCGCAGTGTTGCCAACAATCAATGGCATGGCCGACAAATTGACCTCCGGTTCACAAGTCGCCGACATCGGTTGCGGCGCTGGTGGCGCGGTGCTGAAGATGGCCGCCGCATTTCCGAAAAGTACGTTTCGGGGCTACGACATTTCGCAACACGCCCTCGCCCGCGCCGCCACCAAACTTTCCGAATCCGGAGTATCCAACGCTTCGTTTCACGATCCTCGCACCGAGCCGCTCCCAAGCGATCACAGCGTCGACTTCATCACCACCTTTGACTGCATCCACGACATGACACACCCAGCGCAGATGATGCAGGCCATTCGCGGCGCGATCACAGACGACGGAACCTGGCTGCTAGTCGACATCAAGGCACATGACACCTTCGCGATGAACGCCAAGAAGAACCCAATGGCCCCGCTGATGTACGGCATCAGCGTGCTGTCGTGCATGTCATCGGCACTTTCAACTCAAGACGGCGCGGGCCTCGGCACGCTCGGCTTCTCCGAAGCAACCGCCGAGAAAATGGCCCACGCCGCTGGCTTTACCCATTTTCGCCGACTCGATGTCGAGCACGCGGTAAACGCGTTCTACGAAATACGCCCGTAGCGCCTTGTTCGCTGCGCCACTAATATGTGGTGCACAAGCGTTCGTAGCTCAATGGATAGAGCATCTGACTTCGGATCAGACGGTTGGGGGTTCGAGTCCCTCCGGGCGCACTTATTTCATAAGGGTTTGGTGACACCTGACACCTTCGGCACCCTTCCGTGGGGCAACGAGGGGGGCAACAGCCTCAGACATATCAAATGACTTGACAAAATCCTCCAAAACGGCAACCGGGGTATTCCTCATCACCCCGTGCCCCCAAATCTGTCTAGGCCGATCTTATCGTGGGTAGTTTTGTGTATGAATTACAGACGAACTCTGGCTCATGAAAAAGACAATGCCGGCGAACTCAAGATCTCCATAGTGCAAGGGACCTATTTTCAGAACCTGCCCGACAGCGGCGCGCTTCAAACCTTCTGCAACCGACAGTGAAGGGGCCGTTAGTATTTGTTGCGCCAAGTGGCAGACTTGGAATGTGATGTTCAATAGATTTCGTTCGTTACTTCGAATTCCGCTAATAGTTTTCATCGCACTGGCTCTTTTCGGGAGCACCGGCGCTCTAGCAATTATTGGTGGAAAGATTGACGTAACATCCAACAGCGTGGTTGTGAAATTGAGATATCCAACTGGCCAGTGCTCTGGGACTCTAATTGCTTCTGAATGGGTCCTAACTGCGGCGCACTGTGTGGTGAAAAGTGGCGGGCTTCGAACTGACCTATCGGCGGGTGTTGTAACTACATACAATGGCTCTACTGGTGCAGCAATAGCCAGCTCTCCAGTTGTAGGTGCAGTGGCGCATCCTAATTACAATGGAGTCGAAATCATCAATGACATTGCATTGATAAAGGTAAATAACGTCTTTAGCGGAGTTAATGCTCAGATAGCGAGCGCATCCGAGGTGCAAGCAACAGAAGACTTAGGCGGCATCGCAATCGCGTCAGGTTTTGGCGTTACATCATATGATGGATCAGTTTCTTCCGTTGCTTTAGACGTAGAGTTTCCGTTAATTCCTCAAAGCCAGTGTCGGCAATATTGGACACAATATTGGGGTGCTTCAAGTTCCTATGAATCCACCTATGTATGTGCAAATACGAATCTTGCGGCGACTACATGCAACGGCGACAGCGGCGGTCCACTTTTCGTCGTTGTTGGCGGAGTTCGGAAAATTGTCGGAATAACAAGCTTCGGTGTTAAGGGGTGTAGCGGTTGGTCAATTTCTACACGGGTTTTGAGTTTTGTTGACTGGATACAACAATATTTAACTTTGCCATCAAGTTCGACGACGGTAACAACAGCACCAGGTTCGATTTTCGTCGCACTGCCAGGTCTGCCACCGTTTGTTTCTGTGATCGAGGGGCCACAGATGCCAAATCAAGTAGCAACATCTAAACCTCAGTTACCGAAGTTCAGTACGACCCGACTATTCCAATTAGTGCTTGAAGATAAAGGAAACAAATGCTTGGTGGATATTGACGGTCCAATTCCAATGCGAGGAACTCAAGTCCGACTGTACCAGTCAAAAACCACAAAATTGCCATTTGTTAAACGTCTCCTTGACGAATTCGGCGATCTAACAATTACCGCTAAATCGTCTTGCAAGTTGTTACGTTTGCAGGGAATTTACATCGTGCCGCAAGGCTCGACTCTTAAATCTCGAGTTTTTGAGTAGCTGACACCAACTAGAACTCGTGTAGAACGCTTCATGCGACAACGGTGGATTCGTGCCCGAAGCTTCTCTCGCAGCCGGGCATAATTCGTATTCACGGGTATGGGATTTTCCAGTAACATTGGCAAATGATCCGAAAGCAGCGATCGAACTCGATTCTGGCGCTGATTTCACTTGTTGTCGCCTTCACTTTTCTACAGAGTCCAGCAGTTGTCCAGGCTGATACAAAGGCGTGGAGCCAAAGTAGCCCCTACGACGGTTATACGGCACCAAATGTGAACCCATACTATGATCTTGATTTTTTGAGTGCTGCTGAATGGAATGGCGATATTTCAGCGAGTACCGGAAAAATTTATTTTTGGTTATACTTTACAAACCCTGTTTCGAAAAATATGTTCAATGATAATCAGGGTTCGTGGGCAAGCCTCTACATTGATTTCAATAATGATGGCGTGGATGAAGTCAGCGTCGAAATAGATGGTATTACGTTACGCGAAAGTAGTTATTCGACGAGTGTATGGCTAAAGTCGGATAACTCGGGAGCGGGAAACGGCAAATGTGGCGTAGTGGCTTATACGAGTTTGGAAACATCGGCAAAATGGGTGGGAATAGCCTTCGATAAGCGGTGTGTTGGTTTGCCAACATCGTTTTGGGTCAAGGGTCAAGCGGTTTATAACGCTGACAATGGCGGTCCGTCTGACCTGATAAGTCCCTGGTATTTGACGATTCCCGGCACAGCCACGACTGTCCCGCCAACTATTCCAGCAACCAGTCCTCCAACAACTGCAGTTGTCGTTCCTAACGCGCCATCCTCCATTTCGATTATCAAGACTTCAGAGTCTTCGCTGAAGGTCTCCTGGCTTGATAACTCATTAAACGAGGCTGGATTTTTAATTCAGCGCAACGATCTACCAGTTACAGCTGGAACGACCGCAGCGTTGTGGCCTTATAAATCGGCGGCCAATATAAATTCCTGGGATGCAACTGGACTTGCAACTGGAAAGCAATATTGCTTCGCGGTCGCTTCCTATAACAGCGCAGGCGTTGCGTCAAGTTTTAGCGAATTCGGTTGTTTGAATTTAGCAATGGCCGTAACCCTCACAACAGTTGCAGTAACGGCTGCCCCAAACGCGTCCTTGACATGCGATGGCGTTCGAATAAGTAAATCCAAAAAATCAGTTTCTCTTCAAGTTGCTGCAGGTGTAGGAAATGCCGGGAAAAAGTTGTTTTTTGAGATATATAGCGCGGGCAGGTGGATAAATGCAGGTTTTGCACGTGTTGATGCGGGAGGAACCGCAACTGTGAAAGGCAATACTGCGGTCTTGAGAACAAAAGGGCCATTACCGATTAGGGCTTCACAGGGGTCCAGATTCCTTTGCGAGGGGACGCTCAGCGGTTGACCCGCTTATCTAAAATTTTTGGTGTGGCGGCTTATTGAAGCCAAAACAAAAGGCTGATCAGGCACGGCTACGAACTTGATTCGGCCTGAGAATCTTGGAGGCTCCGGGAAACCCTGGCCGAATCACCACTAGGCGACCGATACAGCTATGTACTTGTGCTGAGGGCAGTTTGGAGTGAGTGGATGTGCTCCAAGTGTTCCAGGTACGAATACCTGAAGGTCCAATCACCCTGTTCCTGGAACGTGGTATTTTGCCGTATGCGGCTTCGTTGGGTGTTGTTACTTTTGGTTTTTGTTCCGGGCTGCAGTCAAGGAACAAGTCAAGTCAACGGCTACATGATTGAGGCTGGCGCACAGTTGGCTAGCGCACACTTGGCCACTGGGGACATGACTGGCTCGAACTTGGCTGGCGCGAACTTGGCTGGCGCGAACTTGACTAGCGCGAACTTTAATTTCGCGGACCTAGCTGTCGCGAACTTGGCTAGCGCGAACTTGGCTGGCGCGAACTTGACTAGCGCGAACTTGGCTGGCGCGAACCTGACTAGCGCGAACCTGACTAGCGCGAACTTGACTAGCGCGAACCTGGCTAGCGCGAACTTGACTGGCGCACACTTGGCTGGCGCGAACTTGTTTGGCGCGAACTTGTTTGGCGCGAACTTGGCTGGAGCGGACTTGAATAGCGCGGACTTGAATAGCGCGGACTTGAATAGCGCGGACTTGAATAGCGCGGACTTGACTTTCGCGACCTTAGCTGGCGCGAACTTGACTAGCGCGAACTTGACTGTCGCGGACTTGACTTTCGCAAACTTGGCTGGTGCGAACTTGGCTGGCGCGCACTTGGCTGGCGCGAACCTGACTAACGCGAACCTGACTGGCGCAAACCTGACTGGCGCAAACCTGACTGGCGCAAACCTGACTGGCGCAAACCTGACGAGCGCGAAATTGAATGACGCGAAATTGAATGACGCGAAATTGAATGACGCGAACTTGAATGACGTGAACTTAGCTGGTGCGAACCTGGCAGGCTCGCACTGGATTGGCGCGAACTGGATTGGCGCAAACCTGACTGGCGCAAACCTGACTGACGCAAACCTGACTGGCGCAAACCTGACTAATGCAAACTTGACTAAGGCGAACCTGACTGACGCAAACTTGACTAACGCAAACTTGACTAAGGCGAACCTGACTGACGCAAGCTTAACTAACGCGAACTTGACCGGCGTGAACTTGATTGGCGCGAACTTGACTGCCGCGAACTTGACTGCCGCGAACTTGACTGCCGCGAACTTGACTGCCGCGAACTTGACTGCCGCGAACTTGACTGGCGCAACAATGCCTGACGGCAAAACCCACCCATAGCGGGAACGTGGTACGTTTTGACATACGCGGCTTCGTTGTGTGTTACCACCTTTGGTTCTGGTGTCGGGTTGTAGCCAGGGGACAACATGAACCGACTGTTTGGAGTTATATTTCTTACGCTTTCGATTGGGTTGTTGCCCGTGTCAGCGAATCAATCATTTGCTGCTCCAGAGTTTGATACCTACATTGTCGTACTTCGCCCCGGCGCTGATCGCTTAGCAATGGCAAGCAATTTCAGTCGAACCGGAGGGCGTATTGAACACGAATACAGCACTGTATTCTCTGGCTTTGCAATCAACCTTTCTACGGCAGCCGCTTCCGCACTGCAGCGAAACCCAAACGTGTTGTTCGTTGAGCGCGATGCGGAAGCCACCGCGTTCGACATCCAGAATCCGGCTCCGTCATGGGGACTGGACCGAATTGATCAGCGAACCCTCCCCCTGTCCGGTTCATTTGAATATTCGGCAACTGGTAATGGTGCGGGTGTTCGTGTCTACATCGTTGATGGAGGCGTGCTTTCAACCCACACCGAGTTCAGCGGTCGCATCGTTGCTGGTTTTAGCGCCATCAATGACGGGCGTGGAACAGAAGACTGCCGTGGTCACGGGACGCATGTCGCTGGGATCGTTGCCGGCACAATTTATGGTGTGGCCAAGAAAGCAACGATTGTTCCCGTACGTGTCCTTGATTGTGATGGTTCAGGATGGGTTTCCGACGCCATCGCTGGACTTGATTGGGTTGCGAACGATCACATTTCTGGGCCAGCCGTGGTCAACATGAGTGCTGGTGGATCGGCAAGCGCGGCCCTGGACGCAGCCATTCTAAGGGTTGTGAACGATGGTGTGACCGTTGTTGTTGCCGCCGGCAATGAAACCGCAGATGCTTGTACAAGGTCACCGGCTCGCGTTTCACAAGCAGTCACGGTGGGTGCAACAACCAGCACTGATGCCCGAGCGTCGTATTCAAACTTCGGCACATGTCTTGATCTGTTTGCCCCAGGGTCAGCAATTAGCTCCGCCTGGCATACCTCCGCGACGGCGACAAACACAATTTCCGGTACATCGATGGCATCACCACATGTGGCAGGGGTGGCTGCAGTGCTGTTATCGCGAACACCGACGCTGACACCAACGGAAGTTGCTTCTGTGCTTACATCATCAGCAACCACCAACGCCGTCACTTCTGCAGGGACCGGCTCCCCGAATCTTTTGCTCTACTCGGATCCGCCCACCGCGACGAAATATTTGGTGACTTCGTCGACTAGCAGTCCTGTCGCCGGTGCCACTGTGACGATCACGGCGCAACTGGCGGACGTTGATAATAATGCGTTTGCCACGTCCGGGTTGACAGTGACATGGACAAAATCCAATGTCAACGGATCGTTTGCGACGGCGACAAGTATCACCAACGCTTTCGGTTTGACGACCGTGGTGTTTACCACACCCACTGTTGCCGGCACAGCGACGACGGTTATCGCCACCACAGGCTCTTTGACCGGTACTTCGGATCCGATCACCACCACGTTTGGTACAGCAACAGCTTCGGCGATCACGACCCAGCCGTCGGGGGCGGTGAACGGTGTGAACTTTACTGGTCAGCCGGTGATCAGGATTGTTGACGCTAACGGAAACGCTGTCACCAATTCGACGGTAAACGTTGTGGCGACGATTGCTTCTGGTACAGGCGGAACACTTTCGGGCACTACCACTGCCGCCGCCATTGCTGGTGTGGCGACATTCACAAATTTGCAGATTACCGGTACGGCCGGGCCGTTCACTTTGACCTTCACCCCGACATCACTAACAGCCGTCACATCAGGTTCACTCACACTGTCGTTTGGTGCTGCAACGGCGTCGGCGATCACAACCCATCCGTCTGGGGCCGTGAGCGGGGTTGATTTCACTGGTCAGCCGATAATCAGGATTGTTGACGCCAATGGGAACTCGGTGACCAATTCGACGGTAAACGTTGTCGCGACAATTGCTTCCGGAACTGGAACTTTGTCGGGAACTACAACAGTTGCCGCCATTGCAGGTGTGGCGACATTCACAAATTTGCAGATTACTGGTACGGCCGGGCCGTTCACTTTGACGTTTACTCCGACTTCTCTAACGGCGGTCACATCGAGCCCGTTTACTTTGATGTTTGGTACAGCGACGGCTTCGGCGATCACAACCCATCCGTCTGGGGCGGTGAACGGGGTTAATTTCACTGTTCAGCCGGTGATCGGCATTGTGGACTCGAGTGGGAACACGGTCACTGATTCGACAGTCAATGTGGTTGCCACTATTGCTTCCGGAACTGGAACTTTGTCGGGAACTACAACAGTTGCCGCCGTTGCCGGTGTGGCGACGTTCACCGATTTGCGAATTACCGGTACGGCCGGGCCGTATACTTTGACGTTTACTCCCAGCGCTTTGGCTACGGTGACTTCAGTTTCAATCGTGGAACCTGCGATTGTAGTTACTCGCCAATCGGGGATAACCACCACCATGATCAGCCTTGCAGCGGAATACGTGGGCAAGCTCGTAACAGTGGAATGGGGAGTTAGAAAGAACGGGCGTATCAAATTCGGAGTCGTGGGTAGCATCCGCGTCAATTCGTTGGGTAATGCCACGATGAAGACGAAACAGTTGATCCCATCGAATGCAATTGTCAGGGCGAGGATCGGCCCGAAAGTCGTTGTAAGCCGCTAGGTAAGCCAAGCGGCTGGCCCCGAATCAATCACCCGATACGCGGCCTCAACCTTATACTCCGTGCTGAATTTCCTGCGTTGACTAGACATATTGACATCCTCCCAGCAGAACCCTAAATCCTGCTTAATGGATGTCGGTGAGTTCAATCGGTCGGTGCAACACTTGATGATTTTAGTGTTGTTACTGGGAGGTCGGAATGGTGCGGGGTGGTCGTCCAGGGTTGTCGTATACCCAGGAAAATGAGTTGTGGCGTATTTGGAAAGCGGGTTAGTCTCGGACTGAGATTGGTCGTGCCCTAGAAAGACATAACAGCACGATTCATGAGTTCGTGAAATCCTATGGTGGTGTCGTCCCAGCCGATCGTTGCCGTGCAGCACGAGTGCTTTCGTTATTTGATCGGTAGGAGATCTCCCGTGGTCTGGCCCAGGGTCAATCGATTCGTGCAATTGCTTCCCGGATCGGTCGGTGTTCATCGACGATAAGTCGGGAAATCGGTCGTCAAGGTGGACATCTCAAGTATCGGGCAGTTAGGGCCGATGATCGGGCGTGGCGCAATGCGAAACGACCTAAAACATGTTTGCTGGCTGAGAATCTGTGTTTGCAACAGGTGGTGGCCAGCAAACTGAAAGAGGATTGGTCGCCAGCCCAGATCGCCAGCTGGCTTGTGCTCGAATACCCAGACAATAAGACTATGCGTGTGTCGCATGAAACAATTTGTCGCAGCTTGTTTCTTCAGGCTCGTGGCGTATTGAAAAAAGAACTGATCACTGATCTACGGCGGGCGCGCACGTTGCGTAGCTCCAGAAATGCCACCCATCAAGGCGACGGGCGTGGCGGGACCATCGATACGGTCTCAATCTGGGATCGTCCCGCCGAAATTGAGGATCGTGCGATACCAGGCCATTGGGAAGGCGACTTGATCGATGGATCCACCAGCACTTACATCGGAACCCTAGTTGAACGCCACTCTCGGTTCTTGAAACTTGTCAAAGTAGAAAGGATAGATACTGACAGTGTCGTCGCCGCACTAATCCGCGAGGTTCACCGACTCCCAGATCAGCTGATGGTCTCTCTAACTTGAGATCGCGGCACGGAGCTAGCCAACCACAAAACATTCACCATGGAAACCGATGCCAAGGTCTACTTCTGCGACCCACGCAGTCCCTGGCAACGCGGGAGTAACGAAAACACCAACGGGCTACTGCGACAATACTTTCCCAAAGGCGTCAGCATGGCCAACTACAGCCAAGAAGACCTCGACCAAGTCGCACTCAAACTCAATACCAGACCCCGCAACGCTGTCGGCTATCGCACCCTGGCCGCTATAATTCAAACAACTGTTGCACCGACCGGTTGAATTCACCGTCCACTATACCTGGGGAACCTCAGGCGCAAAATTGCTAACGCCGACTTGGGGACGCAAAAATCACTGGTGCAACAATGCCTGACGGCACAATCCACCCGTAGCGGGAACGTGGTACGTTTTGACATATGCGGCTTCGTTGGGTGTTACTACCTTTGGTTCTGCTATCGGGTTGTAGCCAAGGGACAACAAGCCCGCGGTTATGAGACCTCGTGGAGTCAAGTCGGTTCTACTGGTGGCTTATCTCGCTGGTTCACTGCTGTCGGCGGTAGCCCCTGTGTCTGCTGCGCAAGGCGGTCAAGTTTGCAATAGAGTTGGCGCAACATCAACAGACAGGATCCGCGGTAAAACTGTCAAACTTATCTGCGTGAAAGTCGCCAAGAAACAGTTGTGGGTTAGGGGGACGGTTGCAGCGACTACCACAACGGTTGCAGCGACTACCACAACGGTTGCAGCGACTACCACAACGGTTGCAGCGACTACCACAACGACGGTCGCGACCGGGGTGCAAACATCCTTTGGAGATGGTACGTTCCGAGTGAATGTGAACATCGCACCAGGTCGTTATGCGACTTCCCGCTCTGGGTGTTATTGGGAAAGGCTGAGCGGGTTCTCGGGAAATCTAAGTGACATTATCGCCAATGACAATGTCCCCGGGAGTAGAGGAATAGTTGATATTAAAGCATCAGACAACGGATTTAAATCAAGCCGATGCGGTACATGGAATCTGTTGCAAACATCCGCGAGGTCCACCTTCGGTGACGGCTACTGGAAAGTAAATGGAGACATTCAGCCAGGCATGTGGCAATCAACCTCGGCTACGTCGTGTTATTGGGCCCGACTTTCTGGATTCGGCGGAGAACTAGCCGACATTTTGGCGAACGACAATGCAAGCGGCGCAACAGTAATAGTCCAAATCAATGCTGGCGATGATGGATTTCAATCATCTCGTTGTGGTACGTGGAGCAAAATCGGGTAATGCATGATGGCAAAACCCACCCGTAACTATTCGGGGTCACATGCAGGTCACACACCAAACAGAATTAACGACACTGTGCGGAAATACAACTAAGTAAAACCCTGATAGCGTTTTTCTTTGCAGACCTCACAGACAGCGTGACACATTCATTACTTGTCTTTGGATCAGCGGTTGGGGGTTCGAGTCCCTCCGGGCGCACAAATTTCAAGGTGCCTTCACCATGTCTATATATACCTGGGCAAGCTGCGCTACGGATTACCGTCGTAATTTGGAAATTACTGTTCAGAACTTGGCAAATGCTTGTACTTAACCGACAGTTCGGCTCTATGGTTCGTTGATGAACTCATTTATCAGTAATGCGCTAGATGCAGCGGTGGTACCAGGTTTTTCCAAGGTTGGTTTTGCAATACGCAAACGACTTGGTAATTGGCAACCAATTTCACATTTCGGCATGCTCGACAAAATCGTAATTATCACCGGCCCAACTTCTGGCATAGGTTTAGAAGTGGCTCGACTGCTTGCGCCAACTGGCGCCGACTTGGTGCTT
>Ga0209702_10004680_pt1 | contig 19555 bp, 16 predicted proteins | sample FRY01_FD_187210 | JGI IMG/M metagenome (GOLD analysis project Ga0209702, IMG submission 187210) | Freshwater microbial communities from Lake Fryxell liftoff mats and glacier meltwater in Antarctica - FRY-01 (SPAdes) (version 2) | ecosystem: Environmental > Aquatic > Freshwater > Ice > Glacier...
ACGCAAGCCTCAAGCTCGATACGGTCTGCTGAGGAAAGAAAGCCGGGGCGGATCATAGGCATAGCTGAATCGTTCCAAACCCAGCCGTCAAGACGTCAAATTCGGCTTCCGCGAGACTCGGAGTATACTTTGCTGCCCCTGCCCCGGCCAAGACAACCGGACAGGATCGGCGACCAATCCGCCGGCAAGGATCAGCCGTCGACGCCTGCTTCGTTTGGGGTATAGCGACCACGGAACCGATCGAACACTTCCAGCGTGCGGCGCGCGATTCCGGTCCAGCCGAACGCGCGCCGGGCAAAACGCGCGCCTTCAACAACCAGCCGTTCGCGCAGCCACGCATGTTGCATCGGCATGTTGACCATGGCCGCGAATTCGGCGGGCCGCGTCGGGTCGGCGACAAGCGCGTGGCGCCCGAACTCGATCTGGGCGAACAATCCGCCGTGGGTCGTCAGAACCGTCGGCGTGCCACAGGCCATCGCCTCTACCGCCGTCATGCCGAATGGCTCGTAGCGTGACGGCAATGCAAAGACGCCTGCCGCGCGATAATGGTCCGCCAGATCGTCATCCGGCACATACCCGCGCCAATCAATCCGGTCAGTCACCCCAAGCGCCGCCGCCTGTTGGTGCCAACCTTCGACGAGCGCAATGTCATCAGGCGAATTCGCGCCCGCTGCAAGCACCAGCCGCGCCTGCGGTTGAAGCCGCAGCAGGTGCGGCAGCGCTTCGATCATCAAATCATATCCCTTGTTGGTGGCTGCGCGGCCAACAACATAGACATCATCAGCCGTGATCCCCAGCCGGGCGCGGGCCTCGGCCAACGCCGTCGGCGTTGTCGCGGTAAAGCGGCGTTCGTCAATGCCGGGCGGGATCATCGTGATATGCTCGGCGGGCAATTCGTAATGTTCAGTGATGATCTGCGCCTGCTGTTCGCTGGTCGCGATGACGAAATCGCAGGTGCGATACAGCAGAAACTCTTTGTGGATCCGCTCTTCAAACCGGTAGCCCGCAACGTCGTCGTCACTCAGGCTCTTCATGTCATGGGCCTTCCACCAACCCAGCGAATGGGGTGTGTGAATATGCGGAATCTGCAGGTCTTCGGCGACCTGCTGTCCTGCGACGCCGGCATCCCAATAGTGGCTGTTGACGACATCGTAATGTCGTTTCTGGCGGCGGATCGATGCCAGCAGATTGACTACGAAATCGCCATAATGGTCGTGCATATCCTCTTTGCGAATGAACGCGCGGCCACCGAAGGGGATGCGCCAGACCCGCAGATTCTCGTTGATGCGGTCCTCGGCAGGCTGGCCTTCGAACCGCCGTGTCACCACATCGACACGGTAGCCCAGTTGCGACAGCCGCTTGGCCAGTTCCAGCACAAAGACGACCTGCCCCCCTGTGTCGGGTTTGCCAAGCTCTGGTTCCGCCGCGACATAGCCGTGCAGAGAGATCATCATCAACGAGCCGAGTGTGCGCGTGGCCATGCCGGTCCTCCTTCAAGGGGTTGAAAAGGTTTGGTTTCAGACAGCAGAGGCCAATTGCCCATCGCGCAGCACACCAAAATGCACCAGCCCTTCCAGAACCCCCGCCGCAAAACGACCTGTAGCGTGGTAACTGTGGTTAACGGGCATCTGCGCAATAAGTTCCCCGCGCGCATTGCCAACGGCGATCGCCTGTGATGCGACGGCGAACATCGCAAGGTCATTGCCGCTGTCTCCTGCGACGACCAGACGACCCTCCGGGATACCCAGATACCCTGCCAGAAACAGCGCCGCCGCGTCCTTTCCCGCGCCGGGCGGAATGATGTCCAGGTCGCTCGACCCCGAGAAAATGATCTGGCACGGCAGGCCTTGTGCCAAGAGCGCCGCGCCAACCTGTTGCCGCGCCTCGGGGGCGACGGAAAAGCTGACCTTCAGCGAAGTTTGGAATTCGGCGTCGTGCGGGCGATGTCCCATTGCCGCAACGGCACGGAAGATCGCGTCACCCGGCCAATCCACAAAGCGCGTCGACCATTCGGGCAGAACAACCTCGCCCACGGCGATCTCTGTCCCCAAGGCGGTGATCACGGCATCGACCGGAAACCCGGGCGGGAACACCGTCGCGCGCGTCCGGGCAATGCTGGGTGCGGGGCGGCTTGAATTGAGAACGACCCGCACATCGTGGCGATGTTGTAGCAGCGCCTCGCCAAGTGCGGCAAGGGCGACATCGTCCCCCGTCAGCGTGTCATCGACGTCACTGACCAGAAGCCATGTCTCATCAAACTTGCCCATTGTCATGATTGACGCGTCTCGTGCTCGGCCGGGCGGGTCGCGGTGTAGACCGTATCCGTTTCATCGACCACGCGGCGCAGCACTTCGATCGTCACATCCATGAGAGTCAGTTCCGCAGATTCCGTGTAGAACCCCACCCGCCCTTTTGAACTGCCATCGTCCACCAAGCTTAACGTGACCTGTCCGTTGACCGACATTTCGATGTAGGACCCGTGGCTGACGACCTCGATCTCCCACTCGCGTTGGTTGTGACGGGCAAGAAAAGTGCCGGTCTGCAGGGTCGCGAACTTGAAGGCATGTTCGAACTCGGACCGGGTGTTGGCAGCCCAGTGGCGCAGACGCGCATATCCCTTGATCAGGTCGAGCGACAGGAAATAGCCATCGCCCTCGGGCGAGACGCGCAGCACCAGCCCGCATTTGCCCAGCCCGTCCAGTCTGATGCGTGCGCGCAGGCGGAAATCTTCGTGGTCCCCTGGCAGCAAAAATGCCTCATATCCGCTGCGGCAGGCCACATGCAGACCGTCCTCGGCCGTTTCGATCCGGGCAAAGGCATTGCCGAACAACGTGCTGATCTGTGCCTGATGGGTCACGGCCATCGAACCGCCGGAAAGCGCATCGAACCCTTGGAACGAATGCAGGATCAGCCGCCCGTCGCTGTCTACCTCAATCTCTTTCGGGGGGGGCAACAGCCGGGTCACGGTTTCGCGCCCATAGACCATTTCCGTCCGGGCGTAAAAGTTGAACAGCAGCAAGCGGTCGCCGATGCGGCAGATGCGGGCGGCATAGTTGCCCTTTGGCAGCAGCACGTTGTCCTCGAAGTTCTCGTAGGGTCCGCGCAGCGCGTCTGCATACCAGTAGTGGACCTTGGTATCTTCGCGGATCGAGCCAAGCAGGAAATGACGCGCGCCGATGCGAAACAGGTTCGGCACCTCGACATCATCATAGATCCCGGGGCGGTGCAGCGGCGGCTCGAACACGAACTGATCCGGCTTCACCTCGCGCGCGATCCCCACGCAGCCGCGCCGGATGACCGGCCCGGTGTTGATGCGCGCAGCCGCCAGCAAAAGGCGATCGCCGGTTTCAGGATCGTGGTAGAAGAACGGATCACGAAAGCTGACCCAGTTGCGTCCCTCGTCGGTCCGAGATTCATAATAGGCGCCGTCAACCTCCAGCGGGTATCGTCCGCTGTCGCATCGCGTCCAGTGGTAAAGATCGTCAGACCGCGCCATTCCGACTCGCTGAACCCGCCCCAATTCGGCGCGTGAAAGCCCGGTGTAGAACATCCGCCATGCATCGGGTCGGTCAGGGTCAGGCGTGACATGCATCGTCCACAGCATGTCGTCGTCCCAGTTCGGGGGCTCACCCACAAACAATGCGTTACGCACCCGTTGCCAGCTCATGCCATCGGAACTGACCGCATGTGCGATAAAATCGTGGTTCGGCAGCACAAGGTGAAAGAGGTGAAACAGACCGTCGTGGAACACGACATCGACATCGCCGATGTCGGAACGCAAAAATCCATGGGATGCATACATGGTGCTGATGTCTCGCCAGAGCGTTAAGGGTGGACGCACGCGTCCGGGGTGATGCAGGGGTGGACAAGGTCAAACCGGGTGACGCGCGCAAAAGCGGCAAAGGCGCACAAACTGCAACCTAAGCTTATCAGTCGCGATGGGCTGCGCGCAACCTCTTGGGCGATCCCTCGCCAGCCGGGGGCAGACTGACTGTCGGCGGGGGGTGCGACCCCGAAATGTGTCGGACGCCGACATGGTAACGCCGCGACACCGCGGGGTTCGCCGGTTCTGCCACGCTGATCGGATCTTGGCGGGTGGCCTCACGGCAGCCGGGTCCGTAAGTTGTCCGCAGGCGCGGCCATCAAGACATGCGGCGGCACAAAGCGCATCCAGAAACGAAGCAGGCAGATCTTTAAACTGAGATGGATCTTGATGCGTATAAAGCGCTCTTTGTGGTGCAGGGTGGTGCTTTATGCTGTGGCTGGCGTATAAGCTGCGTTGCCTGCACCGTTTAGCGGCCAGATCTTTCCCGGCAAAGCGCCGATCAATATCAGTTCCCAATCCATCGACAGCCTGCTGACGATCATCGCGTCCAGCATGCTTGGGGTCACGACGTTTTCTGTCGGGCCCTGACGGCGGCCTATGCCGGAGCCACATCGAACGCCACACCGCGCGCGACGCCGTTGCTGACCGAAGACGAGGCCGTGCAACGCTCGCTCTCCACATTCGTCGGGTCGTTTGTGTTCAGCATCGTCGGATTGATCGCTCTGAAAGTCAGTGCCTACGGGCCAGAGGGGCGCGTCGTGCTGTTTGCCGTGACGGTTTTGATCATCGCGCTGATCGTGACGGCCATGCTGCACAAGATCGACAAGCGACCAAGCCGGGCCAGGTTGTGGATAAAGTTTCCCGCGTCGGAGGCGTGACAGACGATGCGATGAAAGCCCGGGTCACCAAACCATTCCTCGGCAGCAGCAAACAGCTTTCATCGCCCAGCGACACATAGATTTGTTCGGCCAGCGTGGGTCATGTGCAGCCGTCGACCCCACTGCACTGTTCGAAATTGTTGATGCATCCGATGCTGCGGCTTTCGGCCAAGCCTGAACAAGATTTCAGGCCGCTGCTGGCATCTGGGCGCGCCCGGCCAGCCACTGACGCAACGTGACCGCACCCAGAATGGCCGCACCGATGGCCGTCGAGATGAACTCGGGGGCGATCATCAGAAGCGCCGCGACCGGCAGGACGATCCGCTCGACTGTCAGCAAAGGCCGCAACAGCCAATTGGTGATTGCCGCCGAAAGCGCCATGATCCCCAGCACCGCCCCGGTGAATGCCAGCGCGAAGGCGCCCCATGTAAACCCGTCCGTGACCAGCAGCAGCGAGGGCGAAAAGACAAACATGAACGGCACCAGCGCCTTGCCCATCGACAAGCGGAACGCGGTATTGCCCGCCTTGAACGCGTTGGCCCCCGCAATGCCCGATGCCGCATAGGCAGCCAGGGCCACAGGTGGCGTCACATCCGCCAGAACGCCGTAGTAGAAAACAAAGAAGTGCGCGACCAGCGGCTCTACATTCATCATCGCCAGCACAGGGGCCGCGACCGCGACCATGATGATGTAGTTGGCCGTGGTTGGAATGCCGCACCCCATCAGGATACAGACCACCGCCGTCATCATCAGCGTGAACAACAACGCAAGCGTCGGCATGGTGAACAATTCGATTGGCAGGAAGGCAAGGAACGTATGGATCTGCTCCGCCCAGCCCTGTGCCACACTGGTCAGCATGAACGCGATCTTGAAACCGATCCCCGTAAGGGTGACGACGCCAATGACCACGCCCACCAGCGCCGCCGCCGCAGTGACGGCAAGCGAGCTTTTGGCCCCGGCAACGAAGCCTTCATAAATGCCTTGCACAAACTCCTTCGCGCCCTCGATCAGTCCGGATGCGATGAACCGCTGAATGGCGTAGACTGCAATGCAGCCGGTGATTGCCCAGAACGCCGCAAGAAACGGCGTGCGCCCTGACATCAGCATCCACACAAGAAGGACCAGCGGCAGGACAGAAAGCCAGCCTTCGCGCAGCACCGTCAGGGCGTTGGGCAATTCTTCCTTGGTAAGACCCCGGATGCCCAGCCGCTTTGCCTCCAGATGCACCTGCACCAGAACGCCAAAGAAATGCATGAACGCAGGGACGATGGCCGCAATCAGGATCGTGCGCAGCGGGATGCCCAGATATTCGACCATCAAGAACGCCACGGCCCCCATCACCGGCGGCGTGATCTGCCCGCCGGTAGAGGAGGCCGCCTCGACCGCAGCCGCGAAATGGCGCTGAAAACCAATCTTGATCATCGTCGGAATGGTCAGCGCCCCCGTCGTCACCGTGTTGGCAATCGACGACCCCGAAATGGACCCCAGCAGCGCCGATGAGACGACCGAAACCTTGGCAGGCCCTCCGGCGAAACGTCCAGTCAGGGCGGTGGCAAGGTCGATGAACAACTGCCCCAGCCCGATCCTCTGCGCCATCACGCCAAACAGAACGAAGTGGAACACATAGGTCGAAATGACGCCCAGTGCCGTGCCGTACACACCCTGCGACGACAGATACAGGTGGTTGACGATCCCCGACCAGTCAGCCCCCGGATGCACGAAAATCCCCGGCATCGACTGGCCGAAATACGCATAGCCGACGAACAAAAGCGCGATGACCGGCAGGGGCCAACCCATCGACCGGCGCACGGCCTCGAACAGCGTGACCAGCAGGATCGTGCCCATCACCACGTCGATCTGCAACGGATTGCCGATGCGGAACGCCAGTTGGTCATAGATCCACGGCACATAAAGCGCGCTGATCAGCGCGGCCAACCCAAGCACCCAATCCAGCACCGGCAGGCCGAGGATGACTAAACCGGTGGTCTTGTGGCGGTTGGACGACAGGAAGGCAAAACTGAGGTAGATCAGAAAGAGGGACACACCCATATGAATTCCGCGATGGGTGGTGGCGCGCGGGATGCCATAACCGGCCGTGTAATAGTGATAGACTGCAAGCCCAAACAGGATCACCCCCGACAGCAGGGCCATCAGGCGCGTGATCGTCCTGAACCGGGCTTCAGGATCGAATTGTTCTTCGATCCCCGCAAGTTCGGCTTCGGTCAGCGCGGGTTTGCCATCGGTCATCAGGGGGGGCTCGCAAGCTGTCAAATGCAAAAAGGGACGCGGACCGCTGTGCAGCCGCGTCCCCAAGGTCAATTCAGCCGACAGCGATCACTTGATCGCGCCAACTTCCTTGTAGAACTTTTCAGCCCCCGCATGGAACGGAATACCCGCGCCCTGCACGGCGTTTTCCAGCGTGATCAACTTGCCCTTCGCATGGCCGTTGGCGAACAGCTTCTGCGTCGTCGTGTTGAACAGCGCCTTGGTGATGCCGTAGATCAACTCTTCGGACTGATCCGCCGACGTCACCATCTGCGCGCCGACCGAAAGTGTCGCCACATCGGCGTCCTGACCCTTGTAGGTGCCTGCGGGCAACATATCTGCGGCAAAGAAGCTGTATTCCGTGCGCAGCGCGTCGATCTCGGGACCAGCGATCGGAATCATCACGACATCATGTTGGCTGGAAAGCTCGGCAATCGCGCCTGCAGGATAACCACCGACGAAGAAGAACGCATCCATCGCGCCATCGCGCATTCGGTCCGACGCCTGATCAGGCTTCAGATATTCCGGAGTGATGTCGGCTTCGGTCAGCCCGAAGGCGCCGAGGATGATCTTTGCATCGACCAGCGTGCCCGAACCCGGCTCATCCAGCGATACGCGCTTGCCTTTCAGATCGGCAACCGAGGCGATGCCCGACGCTGCGCTTGCCACGAGATGGATGCTTTCGGGATAAAGGTTGGCGATCAGGCGCAGCTTTTCAACCGCAGACTGGCCCTCCCAGATCCCTGTGCCGGTTTGCGCCCAAAAGGCCACATCCGACTGGCTGAACCCGGCTTCAAGCGTGCCGCCGTTGACCGAGTTCACATTGCCGACCGACCCGTTCGACGCCACCGCCGTAGCAACCAGTCCCGGCACACCGCAAGAGCCGCCATCCTCGCAGGCCCGCGATCCCGGCGGGTTGGAAATGGCGTTCGCGATCAAGCCGCCGATCGGATAATAGGTGCCCGCCGTGCCGCCCGTCCCGATGCGGAAAAACTGCATGTCCTGCGCCGCGGATCCCTGAGCCATCAATCCAATCGCCAGCGCGGCTCCGGCAAGGCCTTTAAAAGAAACGAATTTCATGCGTATTTCCTCCAAGTTAACAGTTACAATTTTCGGCCACGATCGGGCGGCTCCGCCTGACCGTAGGCGATGATCGGCAACAGGTCCACCTTGCTTTGACCCGAAGGGGCCGCAATCGACCGGCGCAAGCAAGTCCAAACGTGCTGCAAAAGGTCTTTTCGACCACCTTTTGCTATTTCCGGGGCGGATCGATCTTGGGCTGGGTCGCGCGTCGGGCACCGACATGGCAACCGCCCGTGCGTTGCGCCGCCACATGGCTCCGGACGACAGTTTTCCGCAGCATGTGATGGAATTGATCGGCTGCTTCGCCGACGCCCCCGAAGGATCCCCTGTGCTGGCGATCCCCGGTGTCGGCACGCATGTTCCAGTCTGGATTCTGGAGTCAAGTCTTTATGGGGCGCAATTGGCAGCATATCTTGGCCTGCCGTACGCTTTCGCATAGCACTTCGCTCCGCCGCATCTGGAAGAGGCGCTGGCGCTCTATCGGAGGGCATTTCGCCCGTCGGCGTGGCTGGCAAAACCCTATGTGATGATCGCAGCAGGCGTGTGTGCCGCAGACAGCGATGCCAAGGCAACATTCTTGCGGTCCTCCCAACTCATCGCCTTCGCGCGGATGCGCACCGGCAAGCCTCGTAGACTTCCCCGCCCGGCTCGAGACGTGGAATCCGAAATTCCCGCGCCCGTCTTGGCACAAATTCGGCAAGCTCTGTCCTGTTCGGCCACTGGTTCGGCCGCAACCGTCCGGTCGCTGCTTGGGACGATCATCGCGACCCACCAACCAGACGAATTGATTGTGACCGGCATGATCCATGATCACTCCGCACGCCTCCGCTCGTTCGAAATCGCCTCGGATGTCCTGCAAGATCTAAGGGAACGACCCGCTGCGGCTTGACCTTCAAACCAACGCAAAAAAACCTGTTGCAACCCGATCGGTGAAGATTTTCCTGAAAGGTAGGTATCTGTGAATACCACGGCCTTTCCCCCAACAAACCGGCATTGCCTTGCCTGACCGACTTGCCCTTGCGGGCCCACACGAACGGCGCTGGCGAAATGCCCCGCGCTCTTGCTATGCGCGCGGGTCAGCGTTGGCCCGCCGTTTCAGGCCAGGGGTTGGTCCGTGTTGGCCTCGCCGCCAGCGCTGGGCTCGACCAAGCCCAGGTTGGTCTGACGACCAATTTCTTGGCATATGGGCTGTTTGTAGCGCTGCCGGGCGGGTTTTCCGGCGGTTCAAACTGGATCATGGGGCCTTGGGCGATCAAGACCAAGACCTCCACCGCTTTGTTACGCCAGAGTGCGTGATGCCCGACCGCAACGCGAAGTTGATCGCGAACAGGTAGAGACTGGCAAGATGTGCGTCCTGCGCGCACCCTTTACCGGCATCGCGGCGCTGGCTGTCGTGTGCAACCCGTTTGCCAATCTCGATCAGGCCGCGCGGTCAGAGTTGTTTCAGTCGGGGGCGGACAACGGCAGCCTGACCACGCATCGCCGCGCCAAGAACCGCACAAGAACCGCCCTTCCTAAAGGCGTTCAAAAGAGGCAGGCTTTCTGACTTTAATACGCTGGCTGGCTGCGTCTGCAGCCTCAAGGGCGCCCTCCAGATAGCCACCAAACTCTGGTCCAGTCTCGGTTGACGCAAGGATCAGTCTGCCAGACCAAAGGTTGCACAGCGGGCGTGGCAGCCCATAAATGGGGTGGCTACGCGGGGAAATGTGGTCCCTGGGTGTTGCTATGGCATCGTTCAATGCCCAATCCTGCATGTGCAAAAAGATCGGGTTCGCCATCTGTGGCCCAAACATGTCAACCAATTGCTGACGGGCAAGGTCAAGGATCTGGTCGGGATGTTTGGCACGCATCGGGGCCGGATACCCCACGAAACCGAACAAGGCATACGGCCCACCGCTGGCAGGAGATGCGTCGTGAATTTCGACCATCGGCCCTTTCTGGCTCATCGCGTCCCCCGAGAAACCCGCGTCTCGCCAGTGCGGCTTATCGTAAACGGCGAGGATCTTGGCCTGCCCGGCCATCCACGTCGGAATTTGCGCCATGCTTCGGATCGCATCCTGCGGTAGTGTAGGTGCGAACGTGATCGTATCCGCGATGATGCGCGGCGGCAGCGCCAAAACAACCTGCCTTGCGGTTACGGTCTCTACCCCCGCGTCTGTTGCAAGCACAACGCGGATGTTGCCCCCGATGTCTTCAACGGATTGGACCCGTGTTTTCAGCCAAAGCCGAAACGGCGCGAGGTGTGACTGCAACCCCGCGATCATGGCGCCCATTCCACCGGCAACGCGCAGCGATCCCGTCATCGAGGAATAGCCGCGATCCCGCTGCACATCGCCTGCCTGATCCTGAAAGACGATCGAACCACTTGCGTATTGCTCAAAGACACCAAGCCCAAGGCGCAGGATCAGCTTTGCGATCCGCGGTTGGCCAGGCCAGAACCAGGCCGGGCCCAGATCGAAGGCGGCACCCGCAATCTCTTGCGTCAAAATGCGCCCGCCAAGACGATCCTGGGCCTCGACCAGAAGAAAGTCTATGTCAGCCTGCGCCAACTGGTCGGCCACCGACAGCCCTGACAGACCACCGCCAACGACAAGAACGTCGGTTTGCATCAGAAAGCCTCTCTCATCGGACGCAAATCAAGCTTGTGGGTCCAAGCCGACTTCGGCTGTTGCGCCAGCCGCAAACAGGTCGCCGCCACGTCTTCGGTTCGCATCATGCGCGCGGGGTCCATAGCGTGCAGCAATCGGCTGGCCCCGGTGTCCGGCATGCCGTCCAGAATGACATGGGCGACGTGAATACCCTTGGGTCCGTATTCCTGCGCCAAAAATTGCGCAAGAGCGCGCAAACCCGCCTTGGCCATCGCGGCAATCCCGGCAGATCAGACAACCAATCTTGCCATAAGGCGCTACGGGCAAGAGATGGCGTTCGGCGTCTCCATCGGCACCCAGACGCCAGAAAAACTGCAGTGGCAAGCACATTGTAGATCAAAGTGCGCCAGTCAACACCCCTCTGGCCATCTCGGTTGCACCACTTGACCCCGAAACCGCTGCCTCTCTCGGGCTGGATGCAGGTGCCAATGGAGTTGTCGTCAGCAAGGTCGATCCAGACAGCGCAAATGCCCACCGGATTTTTCGGGCGACGTGATCATGGAAGCGGGAGGCAAAGCGATCGACAATACCGACGCTCTGCTTGCCGCCATCAAGGTCGAACAAGGCAAGGCTTCTGTGCTTTTGAAGCCCAATCGCAACGGCAAGCCGCTGTTCATCGGGGCCGTGGTGGCAACTTGCTGACCTGCCAAACGTCCGAAGGCTTGCTCTATGCCCGCCAGACCACCGGCGGGGATTGGGTTTGAACCTGTCACAGAGGTTTCCCCCTGACCTTTCCGGACCTTCCTTGCGACAGACGTCGAATTCATCGATTGTCCAAGTATGGCAAACGCAGCGCCTAACATCCCGAAATCGCTTGGTTTTGCACTCCATCGGCGCCCGCCGGCCTAGGCGCCTTTACTGACATCGCCGACCGTTGGTCTGACATCTGTGACAGTGGACCGGACTTTTGCGCGGCCGGTCTTCAGCCGCTCGGGGACCATCAGCGTCATGCCAAGCCGGGCCTGCAGCGGCGCGATTGCCGCCGCTTTGACGCGCGTGGTGCCCAAAGCTGCACAGGCAGGCCGTATCATGCGGCGGTACGCTGATATTCCGTGTCGTCCCAGACAAGACCAGGCCGATAGCGGGCCGCGATCCGCCCTTCTTCTAGCACGAAAAGATGCAGCCAGCCGTTGTCGAACAACGCGCGCACGCCGTCATGGCGGGCCAGCACACCGGTGATCGCCGCACGCGGGGCCTCGACCAGCACCGACAGCCGCAGGGGCTCATGCGCCAGTTGCGCTCCGTCATGCACTGTCTGCCACGGCAGACCGGGGCGCAGTTTGCCGCCGTTTCCTTGCACCACCCCTATGCCCCCCACGACGTTGTGGATCAGCTTGTTGCCGCCGCCAAACGCGTCAGGCGCGACAGATGAGCCGTAGTATTGCAGGCTGATCCAGCTTGCCACCACCACGGGTGCGGTCAGAATCAATTCCAACGTGCCAAAGCCCGCATCCGCCTGCCAGTCGTAGTTGTGCAGGAACGCACGGCCTGCAAGATCGGCCCCGGCTGTGGCGGGCCGCGGTGCCGCGATGAAGGCGGCACAACCCGCCAGTCCCCACTCGGGCCGCACCTCGGCCCAATTCAGCGACCGCCGGGCGATGGAACCGGCTGTGGCCCCCGGCAGCCGAAGCGCGCGTTCGGTCCGGGCCAGCACGCCGGCACGCGCCAGCCATTCTTCTGCCTGAGAAATATCCACGCTGTGTGCGGGTGCGGGGTCGTCCTTGAACAAACGGACCCGGTCGGTCGTGGTATCGTGCAGGCCCGCCAGAAAGACAGTGTCCCGAGCCAACTCGATCCCCTGCGCAGGCAAACCCGCCCGCGTTTCCGGGTCGTTCAACAACTGGGCAAGCAGTCGCGCCGACACCTCGCCCGTCTGTCCCGCACAGGCCCCGCAATGATAGGCACTTTCGTGTGGGTTGTTGGTCACTTGCCCGCCATGTCCCAGCAGCAGCACAAGCCGCGCATGGTTCATAGACATGCTCATCGCCTTCAGCACGGCGGCGCCAGTCGCGGCCTTGGCCTCGGCACTCAACCCACCCTCGATGCGCGGAACGGGTTCATCGGGCTGCGCGGTGGACGGCAGAGCAAGCGCGCTGCGGACCAGTTTCCAGCCGTAGGCCGGTCCCGCCGCCTCGACAAAGGCAAAGGACGATACAGCCGCCTGCCGGAACCGACCCCAGGCGCGGGTCGTGCGGGCGGCGATGCGGGTGGCAAGTTCGACTTCGGGGGCGGCATGGCCGGTTGAGGTCATCGCGGGGTTCAAAAGGACCGGCAGGTGGATTTGCAATTCTTCGGTACCATGTGCGCGGTGTTGCAGCGGCAGTCCGAAAAAACCTGCAAAGCCTATGGTCTCAACGCCTGTGTTTTGACTTTCCAGCGCGCGACGGAACACCTCTGACCGCACGTCGATGCAAAAGGCCGCTTGCAGGGCCGGACGACCTGCCATGGCCTTTGGCCCGGACAGGGCGGCGTCCAGCCTGCGCTGATGCGCCCGCTCGGCAGCCTCTTGCAGGATCGCGTCGATCACTTCGTCCGCGATGGGCTGAACGGGGGCTGCATGGGCCGCAACGGCCTGCGCCCAGTCTGCTGCCACCTGCGGCACATGTGCCAGCAGCGCCTCTTCCCAAAGCAGTCGAATGGCCAGCAGATCGATGATCGTCGTATCGGATTGGCCCTTTAGCTCGGCCTCCCACAACAGCCACCGTGCGTGCTGCGACCAGCCTCCCAGATCCATGAGCATCCGGTGAAAGGCAGTTTCCGCCGCCGCGTCAGACAGGCCCAGCCGGTCGGCCGCACCCAAAATGACGCGCTCTGGTCTGTCGTCGGACCCGACCACATGGGCGCAAAACCCGGTCAGCCCGGCAATCTCGGGTGTCAGGTCAAGCGACGCCCATTCGCGCCAGGCGGCAAAGGCCCCGCGCTGGGGTGGCGTCGACCACAGCGCCTGACCCCGGTCAAAATGCCCCGCCGCCCACTGGCCAAAGCTGTGCGCGATAACCGAAGGCCAATCGGTGCCGGTGGCACCTGCGGCCAGATCTGCCACAGTGGGCAGCATTTTTGGTGCCGCACTCGGGCGGGCCAGCACCGCCGTCAGCAAAGCCAGATCGGTGGGCTTCATCGGCGACCGGCAGGCGATCAGGGCGGCTGCCAGATCGTCTTCACTAATGCGCCCCGCCCTGACCTCGGCGGCATACTCGGCGCGCGGGCGGGTGATCTTGACCCCTGCCACGCGGGCCAGACGTGCAGATGTCGTAGCCAGATCCTCTCCGCTCTGTCCGAGAAAGGGGTTGACGGCCACTGTTGCATCCAGCGGGAAGGCGGGCGGGATGGCGCGTGCCGCAGCCTCTGCGGCCTTCATCAAATCCATGACCCGCGCCGGAGCGATCTGCGTGTGTTTCAGGAACATCTGAGTCTCCAATAGATCAAAGGGGTTTCGTGGCGCGAAAGCCACCGATCATCCGGTCAAGAACCGCGTTCAGATACAGACCGTTGGTCAGGTGCACCCGCAGGCCCGCCGCCGCCGGGTGATGCGCCCAGTGGGGGATCAGCGCCTGTGCGACGGCGACCAGACCAAAGGACATCAGCGCCAGCACAATCAGCGCCCATTCCAGAGGGCCGGGAACCGGAGGGTTGGGCAGAGAAGGCCCCCAAAGCGCCGTGGCAATCACCTGAAATCCGAAGTAGGCCACCGCTGCGGCCATCGAGGCCACGGCCGTGCGCTGCGTCAACGCACGGGGGGCCGTATCAGCCAGCCCTTGCGCCACAAGGTAGGCCACCCCGAAGATCAGGATTGCCCCCAGTGCCAGCGCCTGCGCCGACTTTGGCCCTGCGATCAGCGTAAAGCCCACCGCCACGACGGCATATAGGATCAGCGCCAAGACGAAGGCCCGCGCAACGGATCCGATCCCCGGCACTGCAACGGGGCCTGGCCTGTGAACTTCGGCCACTGCCCTGACGGCCCCGCCCGAAGCAAGGAAGGCGTGTGCCTTGTACAGCGAATGGGCCACGATGTGCAGCAGCGCCAGCGCCCAAAGCCCCATTCCGCATTGCAGCAGCATGAAACCCATTTGTGCCACCGTGGACCAGGCCAGCGCAGTCTTGACCGCACTTTGCGTCAGCATGACAGCCGCCCCGAACAGCGCCGTCAGCCCCCCCAGCATCACCAGCGCCGCCATCGCGCCGGGGCTGGCCTGCAACAGATCCGCCGTACGGATCAACAAGAACCCGCCACCGTTGATGATGCCCGCATGCAGCAGGGCGGAAACCGGGGTCGGTGCCTCCATCACTTCGGTCAGCCAGCCATGCAGCGGAAACGTGGCGGTCTTGAGCGCCGCTGCCAGCACCAGCAATGCCACGGCGATCTGCGCAGGCAATGGCAAACCGGCAGCGGCAGTTTGCGACAAGGCGGCAATATCCGTTGTGCCGAAAGCGGCCCACAAAAGCACCGACGCCAGCATCAACACCGCGTCGCCGGCACCCCAGACCAGCGTGAACTTCGCCGCCGCCCGTCGCGCCTCTGCCCGCTCTGGGTAAAACAGCAACAACTGCCGCAGCACCACACCGATAGCCCCGAAGGCCAGCACCAGAACGGCCAGACTTCCCGCCTGCACCAGCACCAGAACAGCGGCGAGTGTCGCCAGCATCAATCCGTGGAATTTACCCTCGCGCGCCTCGCCGTCCATGTAGGTCCGGCCATACCGCACCACCACCCAGCCGACAAAAGCCACAAGCAGCGCCATCGTCGCGCTGACCGCATCAAGGCGAAATGCCAGCAACCCAAGCCCGTCGCCGAACCCTACCGTAGCCGGACCAAACGCGATCAACTGCAAAACACTTGCCATCGCCAAACCCAGAACGCCAAGCGCCGCGATTTCGGCCAGGCGCGGCAGGCCTGTCGGACGGCGTCCGGGTTGGAAAATGGCAAGGCTCGCCGTAGCCAAAAGCAGGATCGGGGCGAAGAGGATCAGGGGCGGAAGGAAGGACATCGTGATCTCCGTATGCGACAACTGTGCCGGGGATAGCGGTTGCCATTCATGAAGAAAATTACATATAATCTGAGAAAGCGTTCTGTTTGGTAGAACAATGGTAGCCTTGAACCTGCATCACCTGCGCCTGTTCCGCGCCGTGGCGTCCGATGGCACGCTGACGGGGGCTGCGCGGGGGCTGAACCTGTCTCAATCGGCGTTGTCCACGCAGATCAAGGCGTTGGAGGCATCGCTGGGCCATGATCTGTTCGAACGGCGGGGACGCGGCTTGATCCTGACCGAGGCGGGGCGCATCGCGCTTGACCATGCCGAGGCGATTTTTCGCACCGCTGAAGACCTGACCATGACCTTGCGCGAAACCGGCAGGGGGCGGCGTGCGCTGCGCGTTGGTGCACTTGCCACGCTGTCACGGAATTTCCAGATGCAGTTCCTGCGCCCGTTGATCGGAAGGTCAGATGTCGAGGTTGTGCTGCGATCAGGCAGTCAGGCCGAGCTGTTGCGCGGGCTCGACTCGCTGGCGTTCGATGTGGTGCTGACCAACCTTGCCCCGCCACGCGACGCGGCAACACCCTGGCTGGTCCATCGGCTGGCCGAGCAGCGGGTCAGCCTGATCGGCACCCCGGCGCGGCTTGGCGCGACCCCGCAGCCGATGCGCGACCTGCTGCTGCACGAACCGTTGATCCTGCCCCCGCCAGAAACCGCGATGCGTGCCGCGTTTGACGCCATGACCAGCCGTCTGGCCATCGTTCCGATGATCGCAGCCGAGGTGGAAGACATGGCGATGTTGCGCCTGCTTGCGCGCGAAGATGCGGGCCTTGCCGTCATCCCGCCGATCGTTGTGCAAGATGAACTGGCTGCGGGTCTGCTGATCGAGGCTGCCCGGCTTGATGACGTCACCGAGACGTTTCACGCGGTGACGGCAGCGCGGCGTTTTCCAAACCCGCTTCTGTCCGAACTCCTGGCAAATGGCCGCTTCGACAAGGACCAGGCGTTGCACGCGTGATCGGCGTAGCCGACACACGCCGACCCGCCTTAAGACGCTTGCTCTGTTCAGCTCCGAAACCTGTTCTGCGGCGTAAAGCCAGACGCACCAGCCTCGCGGGGGTTGCGGACCCAGACTTCGCGGTTCGGGTGCAGGCCACCACCGCGCCGCGCGGGGACAGACATGTGCCGTGCGCGGTGCAAAAGGCGCGTGTCGGCAAGGCCGGCGCTTGGGTGGAAGCCGCCGTTGTCTGCAACAACCTTGTCCCACGCAGCTTTGCGAGCGGCAAGGGTTGCCGGATCGGCAAGCGCGGTGCAGTTGATTTCGTTGGTGTTCAGGTCCACCAGAATCTCATCCCCATCCTCGACGAAGGCAATCGGCCCGCCAAGCGCTGCTTCGGGCCCGACATGGCCGATCACAAGGCCGATCGAGCCGCCCGAAAAGCGCGCGTCGGTCATCAGGGCGATGACGATCCCACGCTCGCGGCACAAGGTGGTGATGCGCGCGGTGGGGTCAAGCATTTCGGGCATGCCGGGCGCACCGCTTGGCCCTTCATAGCGCACGATGATCATGTCGTTGTCTTCAAACCGCTCGGGTGTCTGATCCAGCATGTCCAGAAGTGCCTGCTGACCATCGAACACGCGTGCGCGGCCGCGGAACAGGTTGTTCTCAAGCCCCCCCTCGACCCCGGCCAGCTTCAGAATCGCCGAAAATTCGGGCGACAGGTTGCCGCCGAGCATGCGCAGCCCGCCGGTTGACTTGTAGGGCGCCTCAACAGGATAGATGACCTCGCCGTCGGCAGGCTTGGCGCCAAGGCGCGCCACCTGTTCGGCCAGCGTCTCGCCGGTGCAGGTCAGCACGTCGCCGTTCAGCAGGCCCGCGTCCAGCAACGCGCGCACGATAACCTGTACGCCGCCGGCCCGATCGATATCGACCATGGAATACTTGCCATAGGGCCGCGCATTGGTCAGCACCGGCACAACATGTTCCGAAAGGTGATTGAACTCTTCGGGCGTGATGATGTCTTTCCAGAAATCGGCAAAGCCTGCGGCGCGGGCGATCTCGGGGGCGTGCAGCAAGGCATTGGTAGAGCCGCCAATGGCCAGCGCCACGATCGTGGCATTTCGCAGGCTGTCGCGCCCGACGATATCGCGGGGCTTGAGGTCGGTTTCGATCATCCGGGCAAGCAGCGTGACCAGTTCGGCGGGAAACTCGTTCAATCGGCGCGGATCGTCTGACGGGGGGGCCACCATGTGCAAGGGTTGCATGCCCAGAACGCCGATGAAGGTCTGCATCGTGTTGTAGGTGAACATCCCGCCGCAGCTGCCGATGCCCGGGCAGGCGTGAAAAGCGATGTGTTCGCGGTATTCGGGGTCCGGATGGCCGGCCACCTGAAACGCGCTGACAATATCAAGCTTTTCGCCGGTCTTGGGGTCGGTGCCGGGATGGATCGGACCATCCGACATGATGATGGACGGCAGGTTGTGCTCCAGCATGGCAGCGAGCGTGCCAACGGGCGGTTTGTCGCAAGCGACCACGGCAATCGTGCCGGCAAGCCCCGTGGCGCTGAAATGTTCGCACAAGGCATCATGCGTCACCTCGCGCCCGATCAGCGAATAGCGCATCTCGGGCGTGCCGTTGCGCATGCCGTCCGAGGTCGCGATCGTGTATTCGGGCTGAACGAGGCGATACTTCAGCTGCCCCGGCCCGGTGCCAATGCGGGCTTTCAGCGCCTGGTGGATGGCCTCGACCTTGGCCATGACGCCGAGATAGCACTGGCTGTCGCCTTTGGTGCCGACCACGCCGACCGAAGGCTCATGGATCAGGGCCGGATCGGTCCCGATCTCGATGGCAAGGCCGATGGTCTGGGTGGAGCGGCCAGGGTGGCGGTCGATCAGAACGTTGTTTGGATTGGTCAAGGTTGTCTCTTTTCGGTTGCTTGGCCGGGGGTCCTTGGCGAAGGCCAAGTCGTCTCGCACAATTAAATGGCTCTGCACAACCAAAGTAAAGATCACAACGCGCGACAGCGAGAGGAACCATTGTTTTAATAGCCAGCCGCAGGTGGCCTTCTGTTTCTGCCGGTTCGACGCAGGTGAGCCGGACGTCTGCCGTTGATGGCCTGTCCTTCAACTGGTCTTTCGACCGCGAGAGTTTGATACATCGCACTCTTGCACCAGGAAAAGCACAGATACCTGATCTCGGCGGTCAGTGGGAAGGTGAACAGGATCGCCAGCCGATGGGATTGCACGCAAGACTGGACACGGCACTGCAGATCGCCCTGCGCCAGATGATCGCGGTGATCCGCGAGCGGGTCGGAATCACCAAGACCGAAGCCTTTCAGCTTTGCTCGCCTGTCGCAGATTTTGCCGCTACCCAATCGGTCAACCGAGAAAAAGGCGTCCACGTTCGCCCGCGCAAGGCGTTGTTGCAGACCGGCTGTGGCGATGCAATTCCGCATAGATGCACAGATATGCCGACCCTGCGCGGTCGGCATGCTGCATTGCACTTGTGGGAGGAAGACAACCTGCGATGAACTTTCACTTCCTTGTTCAACAGTATCGGCTATTTTTTCAGCGATCATTCGGATCATACCTGACATCTGGGTGTGCAAAACGTCATCCATCGGTCGGCTTGAAATTTTCTGTTATACTCCGAGTCCTGCGGAAGCCGGATTTGATGACTTGACGGCTGGGTTGAGATCGATTCAGTTATGCCCATGATCCGCCCCGGCTTTCTTTCCTTAGCAGAGCGCCTCGAGCTCGAGGCTTGCGTGCGCCGTCAGCGCGAAGACCACGGTATTGCCCGTCGGGCAAATGCGATCCTGCTGCTCGACGACGGTAAATCCTGCCAGGAGATCTCGGATTTCCTGTATCTGGACGACGACACCA
>Ga0209702_10004682_pt1 | contig 19551 bp, 13 predicted proteins | sample FRY01_FD_187210 | JGI IMG/M metagenome (GOLD analysis project Ga0209702, IMG submission 187210) | Freshwater microbial communities from Lake Fryxell liftoff mats and glacier meltwater in Antarctica - FRY-01 (SPAdes) (version 2) | ecosystem: Environmental > Aquatic > Freshwater > Ice > Glacier...
TGAAGAATCAAATACTCCAAATACATTTCTATAACTTACACCAAAAGATACGTATGGAAAAGTTACACCTGCTTCTTTTTTGTTGTTTTTGTTAAAATAGAGTTTATTTTGTCCAGTATCCTTATGAATAGGGTTGTCACCAGTGCTTGTAAATTCACTCATAGTTGTAACATCCTTAAAAAATAAGAAATAAGTTTTGTCTGATTCTATATCATACGGTGATGGTGTTGTTAAATCTCTAGTTTTACAAATTGTTGTTGTACCTCTATATCCACCGTTATCACCAAAAAATATTGTTCTAAAAGGTGCTTCACTTAATTTATCATCAATTTTTACGGTTAAGAACTCTTGAACTCCGTAGCTTGAACCGAATTGATTTAAACCATTTGAAGCTACAAATTTATCAAACTGCGTTTGTGATTTTTCCAAATCAGTTAAATCAATAGAAACATTGGTTGCCGCAAGAGTAGAAGGTAAAGTTTTAATAGAATCTTCAAACTCTGTTTTATTAAATATTTTTAAATAGATACCACCATCATCTAATTTAAGTATTTTATCACCATTACTATCATTTGGTGATGATGAAGTAAAGTTCGTTATGAAGATATTTCCTTGGTTTGAGAATTCTTTCGTGTCTGAACTTTGTACGTTGAATTCAAAAGAATTTCCATCTAAATTATTCAAAGGTAATAATTTTATTTGTTGAGCGTCTGGAATACTAACAGTTGTTGAATCACCAAAAAGATAATTGTAATAATAAAAAGTCTCACCACCAACAACTAACTCCTTTATCATAGGAACATCAACACCGTTGGCGGTTGCGTTCATACTAGTAATGGCAGTTAAAGGATATTGTGATAAAGCAAGTCTAATTGTGTTATCAATATCTAATACTATGTTTTCAGCTTCTGCTGTTGCAAAAGCATTGATTTCATTTTCTGTTAAAGTTTTATTTGTAACACCAAAATATATTGATGCTCTGTCGATAAAAAATCTAATGACATCATCAGGTAAGTTTTTCCTAACCCTAGAATAAGGGTATTGGCTTATAGAATATAATGGGGTATCCAAAGGATTAACTGGAGCCCAAATATTATCAGCTTTTGTTTCCAAAATAAGAGCGTTTTCTTCTACTTGTGAAGAAACATAAAATGATTTAAGTAAATCGTCAATAAAAGCTAATTCATTAACATCTTTAGGGTTTTCTAATTCATTTGGGTCTCCTAAATAGGTTTCAATTAACCCTCTTTTTTCATCTAATTTCCTATATTCTGGCCAAGGGTAGTAAGTTACATCTAAATTTTCGTTTTTTGTAATCTTATCAACCTTATAGTCATATCTATTCCCGTCTGGATTATTTATCGTTGGCGCATATTTTTTTAATTGTTCAGTTCTTTTACCATTAGATAATGCAGAGCTAGAAACTTGATAAAGAACGTTCATTAGGACCTCAACAGAAACGGTAAACATTTCAATAACGTTTCTTATTGTTGGGTCTAAACCAACGTCTCCTTCTTCAGAAACCAAGGTTTCTTTAATCGTGTTTTTTATTTTTTCACCAACGATTTTATCATAACTAGTAATTGTTTCTTCTAGTTGATTTCTTTTTGTTTTTATTTGAGATAAAATTGGTTTTAAATCTAAAATAGTTATAGAACCATTAATTCCATTCTTATCTTCAGTAATAAAACTCAATAGGTCGTCTCTAGTTTCAGTTATTTTATCTTCTGGTACGTCAATTAGTTTGGTTATTAATTCATCTCTTCTATTGTCATCGTTTAATAAATCTAATGTTAAATCTTTGTAAACTCTAAAATTTCTTGAATCAATTTCACCCTCTAAAAAAGTTAAATCATTACCTGTGTTAAATAATGTTTTTGAAGTCAAAGAAGCTTGATTATAAGCTTCAACGGCACTGTTGTACTTTTCTTCAGTTACGCTTGTTATGTTTAAATATTCTGTGACGGTATCATTTTGGAAAATACCCATGTTAATAGGTAGTATATTTAAGTTTATATCAAAATCACCTAATTGATTTAATTTTTCTTTATATATACTATAGTTGATAACTACTTGGTCATCGCTACTTAATTTTTTTAAGTTTTTATCAAGTTGGGAAACGGCAGTTATCAACTCATCCAATGTAAGGATATACGGGTTAGCAAGTTTTAATTCTCTATATTTCTCGGCACCTATTTTTGTATGTGAAATCGCTCTAAGGTATCCAATAAGCATATCAGAAAGCATAGCATATGTATAACCAACAAAATTAGCTGTTATTTCAAAATTTCCAGTTTTTGAATTAAATTTAGAACTGAAATTTGTCATGTGTAATTCATATTCTACTGGTAAACCATAATAACCTTTAATCGTTAATGTAAAAATAGGGTACGGTAACTGAAATAAAGTTGAATACTTACTACTGCTTTCTAACATGGAATCATTTTGAAAAATAGAACTACCTCTTAAATCGACAAAGTTTATTACAATCAAAGGTGCGTTTGAAGAATTAAAATCAATATCGATTGATGTTATTCCCAAAGATTGTGTGTCATAATTTGTTTGACCATCTTCAAATGATGTTGTTAAATCAGTATATCTTGTTGTTAAAACTTTTTTACCGCTAACTTCTTCACCTTCGATAAAATCAACTTTAATTCCTTTACTACTATAACTAATATCCTCTTCTCCATTTGATTGAAGAAGAGTTCTTGCTCTTTTTGTTGTTTTTAATTGAACATAGATTGATAAATCTTCCAATGGAACTGAAATATTGTTTAAAGAATTCATACCATCAAATTTATTCGGGTCAACTAAAATTGTTTTCCCAGCACTACATCCTATCTTTTTATATTCCATATAAATTTCTATGATTTTCAAGTTCTGTTATATACCTACCCAACCCACTATCATAAGGAAAGGGTATTCGTAATAATGTCATATCTGGTATATTAAACTCTAATCCACCAAATTGAGGATTGGCTAATAAAATTAACCAACCACTATAAGGGTTATTATAGTAATCATTACTTGTTTTGTCAAGCCTTGAGATTCCCTTTCTGTAAAGGAATGTTTTATCACTAGATTGTGGTGTAATTGAAATACCGAACACTGGTTTCATACTACCATTGGTTCTGAACTTGCTATATCTATCTGCGTATTGTGCCATTAGTCTTTAAATATTACTGTTGCCTTTATTTCTTTGTTAGTACCCTTTATTTTTAACACTAAATTACTGTATTCTTGAGGTATTGAACCGACTAGTGACGGAAATAAATCTACTGCACCCGAAAAAGATGTAAATAAATCACTAGCTTTTACTTGTAAAACAAGACTACATTCAGCAACTTTTTGTGATGTAGGGGATTGTAACAAAACTGTACATTCATAATCTTTTGAAAGAGATGTATTATCACCTTGTCTTCTACCCAAATTAAATTCCAATGTATTGTTAGATTTACTTACTTGAGCTTCAGTAACAACTAATCTTTCTATGTCAGTAGATTCTTCTGCTGTTATTGGTGAAGAAACTGGCGTTTCTTGTTGTTCTGAACTATTGGTTGATGCAGCTGTTTGGATAAAGGTTGGTTGAACAGCCCCTACATCATAAACATTCCTTTCATTGAATTCATTTGCACTACCGAAATATATGTCATTGATTTCGTTGTGGATGTAATAATCTCCTGGGTCACCGAGTATTTCTAATTGACCAATTTCACCTTTTTCATTTTTTATTTTAACAAATGGTTTGCCTTTTGAAATATAATCAGCTCTTGGGTCATAAACTTGTGAGTTGGCGTAATAATTAAATGACAATGCGTTTTGTAACTTATTAATTGGGCCTGTTAAACTAGAACCACCAATAAATTTAAAACTTATACTTACATTCGCAATCATCGGTTGAACACCAATTCCCTCAGGATTAAGGTCCCAAACCAATGGCTCATAATCAATAGCTAAATTATCGATAACTATTTTTGTGTTGTAAAAATCCCCTATTCTTAAAATACAAATAGGTGGTCTACCAAACGCTAAGTTATTAGCACCTTGTTCTGTCAATGTTGGCCCCTGACGAGTACATTGTTGTAAGAACGTAAGTCTTGAATTCAACCCTTCTGGTGTTGTTGAATGGAAAGCTGGGTGAAAATATCTTATCTTTTCTCTAAAAGAATCAAATACGAAATTATCCTCTTTTGCAAGTTTTTCAAAATAAGAACATTCATTATAAAATCTTTTCTTGATATTATTGTTTATATTTCTAGGTGCTGTTTGTTCAACTGGCTTTGGTTTTGGTTCGGTATCTTTCGGTAAAAATTTATCAGATACACTAAATTTAATAACAGCTTTTCTATCTTTTTTACAAGCAAGAGTATCGGTTGGAGAACCAACTTTCTTAACACATGTTGAATTATCAACAGTTGGAGATTCTCCAGTTGAATTATCAACAGTTTTAGATTCTCCAACTGTAAATCTTTCATTTTTTTGGTCTTCAGTTAATCCCATACCAAGGAAAATTTGTGATTTTAATGTTTCAATAACTGAGTTAGCACGACCATCAGAAAGTTTTTTATTGTAACTAGCACTACCTTGTTTACTAGCATATCCTGAAACTTCTATAACACAAGATTTACAATGTGATGTAATATGTTCGTTTAATTTAGATATAAGTTGAGGGTCAAAAGCTCCATACATTTTGGTGTCCATAACTTCAAACGATTGGTTCTCTTCTGAAGGATTGTAATTCAAACCGTGATTGTAATTATCGGTATAACCAGTTACAGCACTATTCGTTCCAGGAGTTACATCCCCTTGGTAAGTACCAATACCAAAGTTATATCCATTTGGATTAACCGAATAATCGATAACATCTGAACTTGAAGAACCAGTTATTGCGTTTTCATATGATGTCCAAGTAAAACCTGTTACATCATTTGGAAAATATACAGTATAACTTGGTGGTGGTGTTTCTATTACAGCTACCTCTTCTTGTGATTTAACAACATTTTCAATTGTTATAGATTGTTGTTCCGAAGGTGTAAGTCTATCTCTAAAATAAGCGTTGGGTTCAACACAACCAGCAAAGAAACTAGCAACGTAATTATCGTCTGGACCATCGATACCAGCAAATTTATTTACATAGCTAGGGTGGTCAACAATTATTTGAAATGATAAAGTACCAGTTCTTTCTGTGTTGTTGTATGTATAAACGGATTCACCTCTACCGATAAAATCAGATTTTTCCCAATTTACTGATGAAGTTTCATTAAATTGAATATTGTAAGGTGGGAACCACATGATTCTACCTTTTTTTCCAGTTAATAAATCTCCTGGACCTTTTTCACATTCAATTAAATTATTAAATGATTCACCAACCCAAGCTAGATTTTCAATTGATAACATAAATTTTTTAACATCATTATCTGAAAAAGTATCGGATTTATATGGTGCTACCTTAACAAAACCATTATCATCTAATACTGAATTACTAAGTTGATGCCTGTAAGGGTAAGTAGATTCAAATAAACCCCTGCTTTTAACCATTTTATTTACGGTATCATATCTATTTAACGTTGTCCAACTTCTACAGTATGTGTTAGCCGCATCTTTAACTTGACCATCAAAAATACCCTTAACAGAAAACCTATCTTTTTGAATAACAGCACTACCTTTTGAAAAACCACCACCGTTAGCTGTTTCAATTTGAGAAGATTTTTTATTCATATTACCCATGGCTGATACAATATTTAACATACCTTTACTATTAAATAATTTTTGTGTTTTAGCTAATAAAGATTTCTTTTGATGAACACTAGGGTCATCACCAATTGGTAATTCATCAGGAAAAGCGTCTGGAATATTTTGTGTTGTTGCACTTGTGCTACTATTTAAATCTATTGAATTAGTTTTTATTTTACTATTTAAAGCTTCACCGTCTGTTGATGTCCAAGTAAAACCTACATTGCTAATCTTTCTATTATCATAACCAGCATTTCCTATAGGGCCAGTGCCTGTATCTTCTGGACTTAAGAAACCATATTGCTTAATCATTTCAGAACGATTGTAGCTTATTTCTGGTATAACACCGTCAGTTGCATTTAAAAAATTTAAAACTGTTCCTTTGGTTACATCGTCTGTGAATGCATACAATTTTGGAGTGGTAGGTATTTCATCGTTTGAGTCCTTATATCCTGGGGCGTAACCACTTCTAAAGGCTGTCTTATCTGGATTATCATATTCATTCGAACCTGTCATGTTTGCTCTTGTATTTGCAAGCAATGATTCAACTTGACCTTTACCAGTGTTTTCAAGCATACTGTTAGCTCTTTGTATATTTCCGCTTTTATTTTCTGATGAAAAAATTGAGCCAGCGACATCTAAATTACTTTTGGGTAAAGTAAACCCCAGAATACTGGCAGCAAAATCAAAAATTTTACCTCCCACAGTCTTTGGTACAGTAATCTTATAATTTGGTCTAAAACCTGATAATTGACCATCTTTAATTAAAGATAAAAGGTTATCTTGAATATTCAACCCACCTAAGATATCTTGTTGTATATTGAATGAAGCATTGTTTGCCAAAGAAAAAGCAAGCTGTTGCCCTCCTATCTGACCTAATTTGGTGTCATTGATAGCTCCAGTGGCTCCAAGTACTCTACCGAGTAATGAAGCTCTTAAATCGAAGTTAGGGATTATTCCGCTATTAGCTAAACCAATTCCTTGTCCGTTTAAAATACTTCCTAATGTGTTTGCGTTTTCCATTGAACTCCCACCACCTTGATTTAGATTACCAAATTCATCTAAATAACCTGTTAATTGTTGATTAAAACCAGAAGGTTGAAGGGAAATCCAATCACCAACGTCTACTTGTTTAGTTTCATCAAAATAAAGATTTCTAAGTGTTGCTATTTTTCTAAATTCAGCAAATTCAGATTTACCTAATAAACCAAATTGACTTACTTGAAGTGTTGGGTATGTTGGGTATGTTTGAATACCTTGTGGAAAATCAACTGAACCAAAAACACCTTGAATAGTGGAAATATCTTCAATATTAATTAATTGTGGTGCTGTACCTATATTATTTTGATATTGATTTGGTATAATAGCTATTTCATATCTTGATAAACCAAATATTTCTAAAGGTAAACCAATTGGTATTACGTTGGTATTTCCATTGATACTTGTATCTAAAACTGGTTGACCAATCAAAGGACTACCGTTGGTTGACATTGAAAACTGTGGATAAAAACCACCTGTACCGACACCTAAATTAGAATTTAATAAAAAATCTCTAATTCCATATTCAACAGTAACACTATTTAATGTATTCTTGGTTGTTGGTGTTGGTAATGCAGTATTATAAAATATTGGCATAGTACTTATTTTTATATAAATACCATTGTAATATAAAATTTACTAAAATAAATGATTTGACTTATCTAAACAAAAAAAAAAGAGACACAACATGTGCCTCTTTAGATAAAGTATTATATATAAATTTATTATATAGTTTATTATATAGTTTATTATATAGTTTATTATATAGTTTATTATATAGTTTATTATATAGTTTATTATATAGTTTATTATTAGATAATGTTATATAGTTTATTAATATATATTATGCAAATATACGGTTTTTTAATGATATAGTCAAGTATTATTAACTATATTATTGATAATATTTGTAAGTATCTCATATTCAACTAGATTTATCCACCTATCTTACCACCTTTGAATGCTTTTTCAGTTTCGATATGAATCATTCTTGTTAAATCTCTTATAAGTGTTGGGTCTTTCATGATGTTTACTGCTAATCCTGGAGAACCAGGAGATGTAACCTTCAACTCATCAAATTTAAAATGTATTTCTCCGAATTCAATTTTAAGTACCTTACTTGATTGTCCTGATAATTCTTTAGCTAAATCTTTATTACCATTTACATTAGTACCAGCAATCATCGAACCATCATTCATTTTCATAAACTTATCTTTTGCATTAAATACAATTCCATCACCCATTGATGCTATTGAATTCTTTTTGTTTCTTTCAGAATCTCTAGCTTTAGCTTCATCACTAAAAATTTCATCATAAGCACCAATACCAAGACCTAAAACACCACCAGCCAAAGCACCCCATGGGCCTAGCAATGCTCCCATACCAGCATATTTAGCAGCCGATGCACCAATACCTAAAGTTTTACCCCAACCACTATCAGGGTCATCCATTTGACTTCTACCATAATCCATTCCAAGACCAGCAACACCTAAACCAGCACCTAAAGCCAAAGAACCCATAGAACCAGCACCAACTTTTCCACCTTGCCCTAACATCCTCTGAGTTCTTGTTACTGGGGCTGGGCTAGCACCAACACTTTGCCGATTGGAACTAAATCTTTTATCTGGAGTTCCGTCTTTTTTGAGGATGGGGGCTCTGGCAGCACCACCAGCTGCCACTGCACCACCACCACCACGACCAACACCACCACCACCAAAAAATTTAGTCCCAACCATAAAACCTTTAGCTAACGAAAGACCATTTAAAATCCAACCAGCTGTAGAGCCTAAAAGTTTTGCTGTGGCGAGAATTATAGCGGATTCAATTGGATTATCAATAATAAAACCACCAATAGTTCCAATAAGTTCTCCTACTTTTCTAGCAAATACTTCAATTCGGTCTATCCAACCACTATTCGTTAACCATTTAGCTAGGTTTTCCAATTTAGGAACCAACTTTTCATTCATACCATCAATTATTGGTAAAAAACTAATTTTGAATGATGCTATAAAGTTCGTCAAAGCATCATCAAACGTTTGAGACTCTTTTGCTCTTTCTCTAAGTTTTTTATCTTCACCCATCAACTTTTCAACTTCAAAAGCTTTTAATTCATTGACGAATTTTTTTGTTCTTTTTCCATCGACCATAACTTCAATTGAAGCTCTACCATTTTCATCTAATTTAGCAGTGTTGGTTAAAAATTCCTTTGCATCTTTATTAAGTCTAAAACCAACTTGACTTTTTATTTTGGTAAATTTGGCTGCATTCTTACCAGCAGTAGCTAAATCATCATAAGCTATTCCAGTTTGTTCAGCTATCTTTCTAAGTCTATGCATTTCCATTGATGAAATCTCAAAATCGTGATTTTCCTTATTAAAAGTTACTGACGATTCAGCGGCTTTACCAATTTCTTCAGTTAAACCAGCCATATCGTTTCTAGCCATATACATCAAATGAAACGGGTCAGCTAATTTAGACCAAGCCCCACCCAATACTTGAAGTTGAGAAGACATTTCTACAGCACCTTCAATATCAAATAGTTTATCGGCCATACCTGATACTGCATTCATATCAATACCTAATTTTGCTGATATTTCAGCCATTTTAGTTAAACCTTTTATACCATCTTTAAAATTGTATTTATTTAATAACTTGATATTTTGTTGAACATTTTTAATAACCTTGGAACCATTTAACCCCATTTTTGTTGAGTTATTTAAAGTTCGTTCAACATATTCGTTTGTTCTTTCAGCAGAAAACCCTTGTTTTTCCATATCAGCAGCCATTTTAGCTGAACCTTCAACACCTAAACTTGTTGCGGCTGCAATTTCTGATATGGCTTTTAAACCGCTTTCATTAAGCATTACATTTCGACCCAATTCGTCAGCATAATCGCTTTGCATCTTAGCCAAATCTTGCATACTAACACCAATCAGATTACTATCTTTAGCTGCTATTCTAATATCGTCAGAGAATTTTTTTGCGCTTTGACTAACCAATCCCATTTGTAAAGCCGATTGTTTAACAGCTTTATCCATATCAAAAAATCCGAATCCTTTGATTTTTTGATAGCCTTTTTCTATAATTCCTGGTAAACCAGCAATTCCCTTAACCAAAGAGGCCCCACTTTTGGCCATAACAAGATTTAACTTATTAACTTCTTTTAAATTATTAACAAGTTTTTTCCCTTGTTCTTCAAGTTCTTTTGTTTGTTCTTTTAAAAGGTTTAATTTATCAAATTCATCTTTAGCACCTTGTATATTACCAGCAAGATAAGCTTCATTCATTTTTTGTTGAATTTCACCTTCTATCTTTTTGTTTCTAGCAACAGTTTCACTTAATAATTTAACCTTTCTTAAACCTTCAAGGTAAGCATCTAGGCTACTACTCAATTTTTCTTGTTCTTCAGCTTGTTTTTTCAACACTGCAATCTGAGCTTCGAGTTCTTTTTTAGTTAATCCAGCCATAATTATTGATTGGTTTTTTGTTTTGGTTGATATCCATATGAATCGATATCTTTTCTAATTATTTTTATTATCAAATTACCATTAAAAGGGATTCTTTCTGAAACAGATTTTAATGATGTAATAATAGTAACCTTACATTCGAAAGTATCTGGTGTGTTTTCTACGTTTTTAATAATTTCAAGTTCATAACCTAAGTTATATTTTTTTGTTATGTTATCCAATTCAAATCTACCAAATAATTTAAAATTTTCACCTAATTTTCTATCTAAAACTCTAGGGTTATATTCTTTATCTGTTGTTTTAAAAGGGAAGAAATCTTCTTTATCACCAATATTGAAAGTTACATCAACATCGTCAGCTGGTATAAAAGATATTTTTTTACCTTCAATAAATTCACCACCTAAATTTTCACTAATACTTTTTCGTTCATAACTATTGATTATCCTAAGTGTTGGTACAATACCCTTACCTACCGCTTGTTCACCTCTTAATTCAGATATAAACAAGTTCCAGAGACTAGGTTGAGTATAGAATGCCTTTTTAAGATTTGGGTCGTTTAGAATCATCTCCATGGCCCTTTTACCTTCTTTTCTAAGCTCTTCATCTTTATCTACTTCGTTAGGTGGTGTTTTTTTCTTTTTTTCTTTCTTAATTTCTGGTTCTTCTTGACCATTTTTATCTACATAGAAATTTTTAATTGGTAAAATGAAATCTTTTTGTTCTTCATTACCTTTGCTAGACTTTGCTTTAAACATTAAATTTCCTTCTTCTTCATAAAAAGGGTTTTCTCCTAAATCAATAGTTAAAATTAAAATTGTATTTTCTCTACCTTGTTGAGATAGCTCGACTCTAACGACATCACCATGTCTTTGTACAACATTCCCATCGTATTTGAATTTTGAATCAAAATTAATATCATCACCAATTTCAACACTTTTAAGTTGTTCATAATATTCTAATACTAAATCTGATTTTGTTTTGTCCATATTATGGTCCAATTCAAATGTATCATCTGGTGTTCCATTTTTAAGAGAATTTACATCGTTAAAAATCTTCAAACCAACAACATTATTTATCGTCAATTTACCACATTTTCCAAAATTTATAATTAATTGAGTCCCATAAATCATGGTGTCAAAAGAAGCGTCAACAGAACACCCTTTGGTTTTGGTTCCTTTATTTATATCAACGATAACCTTATAACCATTTACTTCGGTTAGTTTAAAATCATAGTCACTATCATAACCATTTTTATCTCTTTGTATAACAGAAAAAAATTGAGCATTGGGATTATCATTAAAAAATAAAGATAATTTTTGTGGTGTTGGAGCTTTTCTACTTTCTTCTATATATTCCAGCAATAAACTATACTGTTTTTCTGTCAGTTTAACTTTCATTTTTCATTTATTAATAAATATCATACAAAACAAAAATCCCCGCAAATTGCAGGGATTTGTTATTAATTGAGAGGCAAATTACCACCCTTGATTTGTGTTTTAAGTGCTTCACCTGAAACTTTACTAGTTCTAGAACCTTTTGAACCCTTGGGTTTTTCTGTTTCTTTATACTGTTCTCTAGCTTCTTCTTGTTTCGCCATTTCTCTTACTTTTTGACCTAGGAAAAATCTTCTTTCATAAGTTGGCATAGCTAGTATGTCTGAATAAGTGAAACCTTTAAGGTGTTGAGTACAAATATAAATTTCTTCTAGTAAAGGTATTTTATAGTTTGAAGTTAGGCCAAAAAAAGCTGAGGTTAAGGGGAAGAAATGTGTCTACGGAACCACCTCCAGGGGTTCCAACCGTGATATTCAAATCTACACCACTTTCAATTTTATCAATATATTTTTCAAATTCTTTACCATCATTTAACCTTAAGTTATTAACGAATTCTCTAATAATACCTCTATCTCTAACCCCATTTACCTCAACTATATTTCGTTCAAATTTGTAAATCTTAGAATTATCAACTGGAATACCAGATTCTTTTTCAGCACTAATTATTTTGTCAATATCATCGATATCACCGCAAGTTAAAAATCTAAATTTTGCATAAGCTTTAGATAAAGGAAATTGATAATCAAACAATCCTTCACCATCTGGTTCAGCACCTAATTTTTTATATTTCAAATCGTTTAGATTTATTTCATGTTCAAAAGGAACATCATTCTCGTCAAACAATATTACTGGATACATTTCACCAAAACCAGTAGCTCTTAACCAAAGCATCAAAGCGTTTCTATCACCCATGTGTAAATCATTAAATCTTAAATCTGGTTCAAGTAGTTTTCTATTTATTAGAATCTGTAAAAATTGGCCACTCTCTAAAAGATTAGGACTAGTAAGGATATTCTCATCAGCCGTTGTCATATAAGAAATTTTCACATTGCTTTTTTTGTTTCTATAAAGCTTACCTTCTGAAGGTAAAGGAATAACATCAAAAGGTGAATTATAATTTGGTTGACTCAATTCCATCATATAGAATTCTAAACTAGAAGGGACTTTCCCATAATCAATTGGTTGCATAATCGGTGGTCTTGTTTTTGTAACTGGTTGTATAATTTCTTCAACCTTATCTCTTCTTTCGTTAGCTTTTTCAAACTGTGATTGATAATTTTGAGTTTGAGATGCGTTCATCGATAAACGTTCATCACGAATTTTTATTTGTTCTTTAGCTTTTTCTCTTATTTCAAGAATCTCTTGTTCTTGTTTACTTAAAACAGGGGGTCTTGTAATTTCAGCTTTAGACTCATCAACAGCAAAACCATTTTCTACTATTTGCTTCATTTGATTCTCGGTTCTCAACCTCATCTGCTCGACAGCTGTTAAGTGTTGGTGTGGGGTATTTGGTGCGGAAGTGGTATAAATTTCTTCTGTAACAATCGCTTTTTCAGCTTCATAAGCCGCCAATTTAGCATTTAATTCAGCTTGTTTTTTTTGTTCCACGGTAGGGAAAACATTTGGTTTAATTTCACTCATTTATTTTAATTTTACACTCTTGTAATTAATAGTTAAATATATTTTAGAAACATTATTTGATAGATAAGATAAATTTGAAAATCCAATGTTGGTTATCCCACATTGATTAATCTTAAACATAGAACTAACCTCACCATCTGGTGTTAATATTTCTAATTTTAATTTGAAAGGTTTTGTCAAACTCTTTTTATAAAGTTTTAATAAAATTTTCTTTAAATTTGGTTTTATAGTTTCACGTAAACAAATGCTAATTGAATCACCAAAAACATAAGGGAAACTAGGTTTAGTAACCGATTCAATATAATAAGGTTCAATACCATATTTTTTGGGGAATTTTAACAACCATCTGTTATCTTTATTGAATTCCGTTAATTCAGAACTCAACATTGTTTTTGGTATATCGTATAAAGTTTTATTTTCACTAAAATTTCTACCTCTTTCTCCATCCTCTCTTTTAGAATTCAACATTGTTTTTGGTATATCGTATAAAGTTTTATATTCACTAAAATTTTTACCTCTTTTTTCAACCTCTATTTTTGTATTCTCATACATTTTTTTTGCTGACTCATTAATATTTTTTTTATTTTCCATCTCTTTTTAAAAATAAATATATAGTCTTTGATTTTTTTGTAAAGACTGAGGTGAAAATTTATTGACTATATTAAAATAAAATAGTATCTTTGTTATATGGATGAAATAGAAATAATTGAGGCAAATATTATACTATCACCAATTATTGAATTAAGTTCTGCGGAAGCTTGGAAAACATTAGAAATCGGAAGGTTCTTCAACCCAATAACATTCGAGTTAATAGGGTCTTGGTTAGATGGGGTATATATGCAACCTAACCTCTTTTCAAAAGAACATGAAATAAATCAAATTATAGAAGTGAAAGATAATAAAGTAATTAGGGTGTATAAAAATACACCAATTAAAACAAACGATGAATATGGGAATCATAATGGAAGATAAGAGACAACAAGAATTAGTTGAAAAATACGAACAAAAGGGTTTACTTGAAGGTGTTCAAGTTGAAGATAAGATAAAATTAAGTCAACTATATGAAGATTTTACTAATTATTTAATTAATATTGGTGAAGAAAACCTTGTATGGGGTAAATGTCATTTTGAAGTGTTATACATACATCTTATCATGAAACTATACACCGAATTTAATGAAACTAATTATTCCAGCGTGTATCATACCTTCAAAAAATGGTATGATGAAGAAGGGGTTAATTTAGATGTTGGTGGTGACCATATGGTTAGTAACCAAATTACTTATTTAACGGAATTTATTAAATACTATAAAGAATTAAAGGTGTATATGGATGATTCACTTAAAAATAAGGTGTTAGAATATACCCTATATGATAATCTAAATGGTGGTATAGCAAAACCAGAATATAAATTTACTGTCCTAATCAAAACGTTAAATTTTGAAAATAAAAATGGTGATGAAATTAAATTAATTACTGATGATGTTGAGTTATTATTAAACCATGAACATTGCTATGTAACTATGTTTGCTATAGGTAAATTAAATGGTGAGGTATTTTCTGTTGAAGAAACTAAAGACGGTTTTGATGATTTGAGAACACATTTATCTAATAACAAAAAAATTGTTATATATTCAGCTAATGTTAATAATGGTAAAATAGTTTATCGTTATTCATTATTAAAAGGTAACGACTGAGATAAAAATTTATTGACTATATTAAAAAGCTAATTCTTGTTTAAGTTTAATAATAATATCTTCTGGTGACTCAAATTCTCTATTACATTCTTTACATATTTCCATAAAATAAAAATTCTTCTAATATATCTGTTATTTATACAAATATACTAAAAGAATTTTACAAGTCAAGTTTTTGACAAAGCAATATTGAAAATAATGCGTAAGTGCTTGATAACCAAGTAGTTCCTAAAAAAGCAAAATCGCTCTATCAAAACGTAAAGTTGCATTAATTTCAGCAATACCATCATCATCCATCGATAAATCTCCGAATCCAACAGTAGTTAACATTGTTCCATCCAACAACCATTTTTCAACAACAACACCAGTTGGGTCAAGCATTTCTAATTCTACAGGACGTTTATATCCAGCAGCATAACCTTGACGACCAGTAACTGATTCTGAGTGAAGACGAACCCACTCCATTATTGCTTGTGTAGCAGATGGGCCAATCGGGTCACGAAAAGTCACTTCAATAGATTCCCAAGTGAAACGACCAATAACCCATGTAGATGTATTTAAGAATGGTATTTCAACTTCGTTTTGTGTAATTGAAGGTCTTGAAGCAGAAGATAACCACCATTGTTGAATCCCCAAATCAGCTGGGAATGTAATTAACCAACGATTCTTTTTCTTAGGTTCGTAGGGTAAGGGCATTTTCATTAATAAATCAGCCATATTTTCTTGTTTTTGTTAATTAATACCTTTGTGTTAACACAAAGATTTGTTATTTTAATATAAATATCATAAATTAAAAAAAAAATGAATAAAAAACAATTATTTATTTTTTAGTTTACTCATAATAAATAAACCTAAATTTATCCCAAAATTATTTTCTTCAGATATTTTATTGAATTTAGTTATTACTTGATTGGCTTTACTAGAGAGTTTTTCTTTAGCGTTTACCATTCCTTTTTCCTCTAAATTCTTTATTAATTCATCAATTTTTGATTCATTTTCGAATGTAGAGGAAATTTCAAGCATCACATTTTTATCTTTTAAAGCTTTCTCAGCTTGTTCTTTATTCAAACCAGTTAAGTTGATACCCATAAGCATAGAGACCCCTAAAACAACTTCTTTGATACCTTCATTTAAAGTTTTCAAAGAATTAGTTCTAACATGTTGTTCATGCAACAAAATTTTGTTGTATTGTTCTGAAGTTATCTTTATTTTTGTCATATCTTATAAATATTAATAAAAACAAAAAAACCCCTAAAAGGGGTTCTTATGTTTTAGTTTAAATTAAATGTTATTAAACGAAGCACCTGTATTCATAACAACAAATTCGATTTGTATGTATTCAAGACTTCTTGTTGGTTTCAAGAATATTTGACCAGTTAATTGATTTCTATCGAAATCCTCTGGGTCATTCGAAAGAACAACTCTAAAGTCTGTCAAACCTCTTTCAGTTCTAATGTTATTCAAAATTGGATTAACAAGAGATAAGAATTGATTTCTAACAACAGTATCATTTTGTTCAAATAATAATCTAATAGATACAGCTGAAATAAGTTTTCTAGCTTGTAAAAGAAGTCTTCTAACGTTGATTCTGTTAAGAGCTGTTTCTTTAACTTGAAGAGTTTTATTACCCCAAACTTTAATACCGTCAGAAGTGAAAGTAGCGATTGGGTTAATTCTATTATCATAAAGAAGGTCTCTATCTGAAAGAGTAAGTTTCTTACGAGCTTGAATCGCATCAACATCACCACGTTGAATACCAGCAACGGCAAACCAAGGGAATGCAATATTATCAGTCAACGCAATGTTACGTACAACATCCCTTGTTGGTGGAACGAAAATCAATACGTTATTTTCAGAGTCATTTATTTGAACCCAAGGCCAATAAGTACAAGTGTAATTACTATCAAATTGGTCACCTAATCTTTCAACAACTTCTTCTAGTCTTAAAATTTGACCATTTTCTGTATCTGGTGTTGTAACAATATACAATGAGTCAGCTCTTTCTGTCTCAACCATTTCTATAGTTGCTTCAACCAAGTCTCCGTTATCGAACAAATCAATTCCAGGTGTTGCAAACACATTCACATTCACCGCCTCTGGGTTTCTAAACGTCCAAATAGCTTCTAAGTATGCGTAATAATCTGAATTAATACCCAAATCTCCGTTTGTAAGAGTTCTAGGTGAGAATGAACCACTAGTCACACCAGCAATACCTTTTGTACCGTTGATAATAAAACTATCAGTGTTAGTTCTCTTTGTATTATAAACATCCCAACCATCAAAACCACCGTATGGCGCAAAAGTAAATTTACGAGCATAAAGTTTTTCGTATGGACCATTTGTTAAACCATTATCAGTTCTAAATTCCCAATTTCCAGTATCAAATAAGAATGTTGGGCTATAAGTACCACCACTACTATTTATTGTAACATAAACATTATCAATTGTAACTGCGCTTGCATCGATATCCATGTGGAAACCATTGGTTAAACCAGTCCATTGATTTGATGATGTTGTAGTAGGAACCCCCTTATAATCAAAGAAATCAGAATCAATCCCAAGTTTTTCAGAAAGACCTAAATAAAATTTACGTTTATTTTCAAAAGCACCATAAGTTTGTTTGTATATTAATTTAGGTGTTTGAACTGCTGGGTTGGTATTTGTTTGGTAATCACGAATAGGAAAACCAACAAATCCTGATGGAAAAGCATCACTAGTATCAGAAGTGTCATCAACATCTACCAATACGTAAGAAGATTTAGATATGTAAACTCCATCAATAGTTCCAATTCTTCTTCCAATAAAATTAGCTGAAGATGGGTCCATCGTACAACGAGAGTAACTTTCAAGTACACTTGGTTGAGCGTCTGTATCAAAATAACTTCTAATATAAACGTCAAATTCTTTTGTGTCTGGTTTAATATTTACGATTGAAATTTTAAATTGTTCATTCGCTGCGTTACCATCAGATATTGTCCATAATCTGAACAATCTCAATACTTTATTACCACGTAATTCTGATACAACATATGGAGTAACAGCTGGTTGGTATTCATTTAAATAATCTTTGTATTTATCAGCATAATTAACCAATGTTTGTTTTACACCTCTAATTTTCCCGTCAAGGTTCAAAATTTTGAACATATTACCAAACAATTCCTCAACAAATAATGCTGTGTTACCATCTTGTGCGTTTCTACCCAAAACTTTAGGCAAGTAATTTCTTTTGGTTCTATCCATAGAAACTTGATAGTTAAAGGCTCCTTGCGTGTTTGAAACACCACTTAGTGAAAACACACCTAATGGGTCTGAAGTCGCACCAGAAAATGCTGGGTCAAACATAACATTTGTAGTTGCACTTATTTCGAATGAAGGTGTTTGTGTTGTTTGGTTAATTGTTCCTCTAGAACGTAACAAAGCGACAAGTTTATCTTCAACATCACTATAAGGTGTTGCACTGTAAGTTATTGTAACACCAGTTGTAGTACCTGTAATACCACTGGTTGAACCAGTAGTTCCGAAATTTGTGCTATTAACAAAAATATTAAATGAAACACCACTAAATGAACCACCTGTTTTTGAATAAACTGGGCCAATATTGATAGTTGAACCAGTTGTAGCTGTACCTAAGTAAGCAAGACTAGTTACCAATGTTCCATCGTTAATCAAAGATTGAACAAATGAGTCAGCGGAAACAAGACTTGTAACAGTACCAGCAGATGTTGCTGAGAAACTGATAAATGGAGAATATGTTCCACCATCACCAGTTGCAACACTAGTTGCTGGGTCCAAAGCTGCATCAAGAACAATACCCCAAGCTAATCCAGCGTCATAACCAGAAAAACCTAGTATTCTTGTTACAAACAATTGATTAGATTGTGATAAATATGATTTAGCGATATAAGCTAATTCATATTTTGGTGCTCCAGTTTCTTTTACTTTGGTAGCGTTTAATCCACCAAAAAAAGATTGAAATTCACCATAATTACTAAGAAAAATTGGTTGAAAAGCTGGTCCTATAGTTGTTTCACCAACTAGACCTAATGTTGTTACACCAACTTGTCTTGTAACAAATGTTAAATCTTTTTCAGATGTATAAATTCCAGGACTAACGAATACTTGTGTTGCCATATTTTTTATTTATTTTAAGGTTATTATTTACTTTTTATAGTTTTGTTTATTATAAATATCAATAGTTTTTCAAAAGTAAGTTTGATTAAAAAGATATATTTAATTTAATATGATTTTTATCATACTTTTATCATACTTATATAAAAAAACCACATGAAAAGGGATAAAAATATAAAAATAACCGCAAAAACACATGAAATATTAAAAAAATATACCGAAGAAAATGGTTTAAAAATGTTCTCCTTTGTTGAAAAATTGATTAGAGAAGCTTGTGTAGAAAAAAAAGATTTCTACGGTGAAAATTAATTTTAAGATATAAATACCCACACGGTTGGTTGACCCCCCAAAAATTAATACGCCACAATTTTACTTGTGTTTGTTAATCAATCTTCAATTATTGGTTTTAAAATAAAACCATTAGGGTCAAACACACCTGGTATTTGTGGTGTGTAATTATATTTTTCAAAACTAAAGTCCACTGGACATTCAAAGAATGATATGTTATCAG
>Ga0209702_10004684_pt1 | contig 19544 bp, 17 predicted proteins | sample FRY01_FD_187210 | JGI IMG/M metagenome (GOLD analysis project Ga0209702, IMG submission 187210) | Freshwater microbial communities from Lake Fryxell liftoff mats and glacier meltwater in Antarctica - FRY-01 (SPAdes) (version 2) | ecosystem: Environmental > Aquatic > Freshwater > Ice > Glacier...
ACGTCGTCGTTCCTCACTTCCATCGGTGATGAGTGCAATATCAGAAGGGGAAATAACGACGAGTGGAATTCTTCCTATGTGCTCGGAAAGGCGCTCGTACTCCTTTCCGTTTCGTTTGAACTGCTTCTTTTGTCCTCGTTTAATGCCACAATAAACTGATTCTTTGACAGTTTCATTGGTAAAACTACCTTGAACAACGAAAAAAGGCTCATCATGCTTTATATTCTGCGAATCGATCGGATTTAGGAAACTTTTACAAAATGCGAGGTAGTAAATGGCATCGAGCAGATTGGTTTTGCCAGAACCATTGTTGCCTGTAAATACAGCGATTGCTTGAGTAAATTCAAGATTGGCTTCGGAATAACTTCGAAAATTGACCAGATTTAGATCGTTCAAGCGCATGAAGCAAAGATAGAAAGCACGAGGGAATGAAGGCACTTTGTGGAAAGATTATCAGCTTGCACCAAATGCGCGCTTGTTGGTATTAAAAAAAGCGTATTTTTGCGCCTCAATTTTTGGAAGAAAACATGGCTCAAAAAGCACCTAAACCGAAAGATGCAATCGAAAGCATCGAGGATTCATTGTCTAAAACGGAGTTATTTATCGAGAACAATCAAAAAATGCTATTGTCAGTATTGGCAGGTATTTTAGTACTTGTTGGAGGCGTACTGGCTTACGGTCAGTTCATTGTAAAGCCTCGCGAAGGAGAAGCTCAAGCGGCAATTTTCCGCGCTGAACTTAACTTTCAGAAAGACTCGTTCAATTTGGCATTGAATGGTAACGACGCATTTCTAGGATTCTTGGCTGTTGCGGACGATTTCAGTGGAACTGCAGCAGGAAATCTTGCTCATTATTATGCAGGTATTTGCTATTTGCAAACAGGTAAATTCCAAGAAGCAATTGACCAAATGGATGATTATTCAGGAGGAGATGTCATGACAACATCCATGGCAATTGGTGTTAAAGGTGATGCTTTGATGGAACTTGGAAAAGTGGATGAGGCAATTGCCAGCTACATCAAAGCGGCAGGCAAAAACGAAAATACATTTACAACACCTATGTATCTTATGAAAGCTGGAATGGCTTACGAAGATCAAGGAAATCATGAAAAAGCATTAGAGGCTTATCGTAAAATTCGCACTGAATATTTTCAGACAAACGAAGGACGAGAAGTTGAAAAATATATCGCTCGCGCGGAAGTTTTGGCAGGATCAAAGGCAGCTAAATAATGTCTTCGGCTAATCAATCTTTATCAGCTAAGAAAATGGTCAACATCGATGATGTTGACCATTTTCATTTCACGATTATCACAGCGCAGTGGAATTATGAAATAACAGGAGCTTTAGAGCAAGGCTGCGTTGGAACTTTGATAGTAAATGGCGTTTCTAAGGATCGCATTAAGATTATCCCTGTTCCAGGAAGCTGGGAATTGATAAGTGCCGCGCGCCAAACGATAGCGCACGGGCATACCTCCGCAGTTATTTGTATTGGCGCAGTAATTCGTGGAGGCACTCCGCACTTTGAATATATCTGTCAAGGAGTAACGGTTGGATTGGCTCATTTGTGCGCAACACAAGACATTCCAGTGATCTACGGAATTCTTACTCTAAATGATATGCAGGAAGCCATAGATCGCAGCGGAGGCAAGTATGGTAACAAAGGCGACGAAGCGGCAGTTACTGCCTTGGAAATGGCGGCGGTTTATCGTTCTATTTTATTAAACAAGATTCAATAGGATAGATTTAAGATGTGCGATTGAAGATAATAGGTGGTAGATGGTGAATAGTAGATGGTAGTTGGTAGTTGGTAGTTGGTAGTTGGTAAATGGTAGTTAGTGGAAAGCCCAATTCAGCATCATCGTTTCCTCAAATATAACCAACTACAGCATATTCGATTAAGCGAAATACCTATTTTTGTAAAAAAAACAGCCCAATCAAAGCAACGTTGGAAAGTAAGAAACTTCACTTGATCGAAGAGTTCTTAAAAATTCAGAATGAGGAAATTATCAACAGAATTGAAGTGATCATTAAAGAAGAAAGGTTCAAAGTCCTTAAAGGTGAGCTTGATCTACCTTTCTCAGAAAAGAAATTTAATGAAATGATAGATAGGGCAGAAAACGAGGCTGTTCAGGGGAAAGTTCATACTTCAAAAGATCTGAAGAAACAGATACAATCATGGAAATAAAGATTCTTTGGACAGAAGAAGCTATTGCACGTCTGAAAGATATTTTGATTACTACAGCGAAGAGGCGACGGTTAGAATTGTATAGAAATTAGTTATTGAAATCGTTGACTACGCAAACATTTTAATAAGTCGTCCAGAACTGGGAGCAATAGAGGAACTACTTAAAGAAAGAATAAATACCATTATTTGGTATATAAAACTATAAGATTATTTATTGGAAAGGGAAAAACATAATTTCTATAGCAACAGTTTTTGACACAAGACGCAATCCAAAGAAAATAAAGAAGGGATTAAAATAATCTTCGAATTTAGATTTTGCATCAAGATTAACTTTTCACATGAATTTAAAATTTTAAAAACTAGCCAGAAATACGGCATTTGCTTCGTTACAGCCATTTCGAAGTACTAAATATACATCTTCAATGTCTGTGCCTCGCATCCGCCGAATTTCTAACTTTTTAAGTGAACCCTTTTTATATTGACTTCTTTAATTCAGATTGAAAGTAATATCTGTATCGATTGAATTATTCACTTGGTCTTTCACAAGAATCTCCAAGGTATATTCGCCTGCAACCCATCCTGTTGTTGGGACTTCCAAATTCAATGTATAGGTTGGTTCAGCAAGTTCAATGTCATTGTCAAATACGAGATTTGAACCTCGGTAAATTTTCACCTCAACATCTCCTAAACCAATATTATCAGCAAGTTGTGCATTAATATTAAGAGCAGCGCCGAGTGTATAATTTCCATTTGACGTGGGACTTAACACTTGAATTATTGGAGCAATTAAATCACTTGAATTTCGGATAACAATATTACGCTCTACAAAATCGCTTTGATTGCCTGAAGCATCCACAGCCGTGATGATAACATCATACCTTCCAGCTGCTGCCTCTTGAGGTATAACAATAATCTCGTGGAATATCTGGTTTCTGCCCTTTAAATCGATAATCTTTATTACCTCGAAGAAACTTGCAGCGCTGATTTTACCATGTGAATGGCCGTCCTCGGCGCTGTGAATGTCAATCTTTATTTGAGATAACTCTTCATTATCGCTTACCAAACCTTCGATATGCAGTTCTGAACCTGTGAACAAGGTGTCATTTTCTAAAGGCTCTGCAACAACGTCAATTTTTGGTTTGGTGTTATCAGGATTATCTTTTTTACAAGATGAAAATGCAGCAATACTTAATGCCACAGTGAATATTTGTAACTTAAATGAGTTCATTTTATGAATTTTTTACCGGGTTTACCGGATGAATTAAATTGAGTAAATAGTTCAAATGAGTACTTGCAGGCGGACCTCTAACTACTTCATTTTCAACAAGCCGAAAAAAATCGTCCGTAGAGAATAACTTTATTTTTAATTCTTGATTTATTAAGAAAACAATGCCTAAGATGAATCCTGGTAGAATCTCATGGAGATGACTAAGCTGAACTTGAAAGCAATGATGATGTTGATTATCGAAGTGTATCCCTTGTTCAACTGGAATGTCTGAGGTATGCTCATGCTGATGAAAATTGAAAAAGACATCATGCGGAAGCCATAGATTTGCAAATGCAGCAAAAATCAGGACTAATAGGATATGTTTCAAAATACTCATCGGGCAGCAGGGTTTGAAACTTTATGATTGAAGGGAATGAAAACAGTAAGCAGAATATTTCTTCCTGGTTCTGGAATACCTAAAATACGATACCTGTTCAAATGACCAAAATATTTGGTATTGAAGACATTTTGGACATTTAACACCAATTGCAATTCCTGTTTACCTAAATGAATTTTTGCTGAAGTATTTAAATTCAACAGCGAGAAACCTTTTGTAGGTAATTCGTTTCTAGCCACTTCATATTGATCAGCAACAATTTGAATTTGAGCACCAATCGAGATTTCTTCCACCGAAGGTGAAATTTCTTCCCATTCATACCCTAAATCGAGCTTTAATTGTCCGGGAGGAATGAATGGAAGTGGATAGGATGATTCCAAGTTATAAGCATATACAAACTGCCCTATTAAACCCGCATGGAAAGCTTTTGTAAGATGAAAGTCTGTTTGAAGTTCTAAGCCTGTGTGAATGGCATCGGCCTGATTAAACCGATAAATCAAACCAGCATCTGGTAAAGGAGAAAACTTAGGTGTTGGATCGAGGAAAATATACTTTTTGAAATAATTGAAATAGGGAGTCAAGCGAATTAATCGATGTCCATTTTCAAAGGAAATGCTGAAATCACTTTGATAACCATGTTCAGAATTCAAGGATGAATCACCCATTTCATGACGAAAAGAACCGTGATGCACTCCGTTGGAAGTCAACTCCTGAGCGGTAGGCATTCGAAAACTCTTCGCCAGATTAAATTTAAAATTCCAATATTTTGCAGGAGACCAAGAAAGTCCTGCACTTGCCGAGAAGTTGTGAAATTCACGGTTCAATTCGGGACTTCTTTGAGTATAACCGCTAATTGTCACAGAATCAAGATATACTGCTGCCAAATATCGATCGGTTTGAATAGTTCCGAGATCATATCTAATTCCTCCGTTAAGGAGAAACTTTTCATTCACTTTAAACTTGTTAAAGGCAAATAATCCAAGTGAGAACGTGTTGAAACGAGGAATAAGGAACTGAAATCCACCAATGGTATTGTTTTGAACTTGCGATTGAAGGCCTAAAACCCATTTCGACTTTGAAGAATTCTCGTGATGGTAACGAATATTGGTACTTACCGTGGAAAGCATGAACTCCAGCTCTTTATTTCCAGAGGGTTGAGGCCCTTTTCCATGGGCATGAGGACTGGAGAATTCTCTTCGATGGTTGTATTGATAACCAAAATCGGCCTCGAGCCAGTTCTTTCCTAATAAAATAGCAGAGTTAGATAGGATTTTGTAATGCTCGACACGTTGTTTGGGAAGGTCGATATTTCTGCTATTGCCATCGTCTTTTAACTGGTAACTTCTTGGAATGCCGTGCGCTCCAGAAAACAAGCCTGCATGCAATTGATAAACAGAGGCAGTAATAGTTGTAAATCCCCAGTGGCGATTAATTCCGGCAATAAATTGAGCATTACGTTCACTTCCCGCTGTATTTTTGAGTCTTCTATCTACGATGGGAAGCACGTACGTATTGTATGTAAAAGAATCTGCAGGTACGCGATAATCGCCATAATCTTGTGTTGATAATCTGAACCTAAAGAATACATCATTTTTATTGACTGCAGCCATTACCGAAGACCCGATAAAATCGTTCACACTTCTGCCGGTGGCTAACATGGACCCTGAAACACTATTTTTCTTTGGAAATGGGGCAGGGCGAATATTCACAACTCCTCCCAAACCATCTGAACCAAAAAGTAAAGAAGCTGGACCGCGAATTACCTCTACCCTTTCTATGGCAAATTGGTCAATCTCCAAGCCGTGATCGCCGCCCCATTGCTGGCCTTCCTGCTTGATTCCATTTTCTGCAACAATAACGCGATTGAAACTCATTCCACGAATTACGGGCTTGGAAATTCCTGTTCCTGTATTAATAGAACTCACTCCTGGAACACTTTCAAGCATTTTCATTAATGAAAAATCACCGTTTTTAAGCAGTTGATCCCTATCGACCATGCTAATTGATTGAGAACTTTCGCTTTGTCCACTTTTAAACATACTTTCTTCTACAACTGCCTGACGCAATTCGAGAAATGTCTTGTGGAGATAAAATTTCAGCTCTAAGTTTTGTTGAAGCTGAATGTCGGTATGAACGGCAGCAAAGCCAATTCTATTCAGATGCACATGATAATTACCAGGTTTGATGCCCGAAAACTCAAAAGCCCCATTTTCGTCGGTGATTCGAGTGGCATTGGCCTCATGCAAGAAAACGGTAACACCTTCGATGATCTCGCCTTGCTCAGAGAGCGCGATTCCCTTGAACGAGAACTTCTCCTGCGCTGGCAAAGAAATACTTAGCCAAAGTGCAGTTAAGGTGAATATGTTCCTAAGAAAAGGTTTCATCAATTATGTTGGAGATGAATTATTGTGCAAATATAGTATATTCAAAACAAATGCAACAATGTTGCAGGTGCAATTGGGTTGTATTTATATCTTTGTTCGATGGGACGTTCAGCAGAAATTCTTCAAAGTCACGGTCTTAAGAAAACGGGAATCCGCATTAAAGTAATTGAAATGCTGGATAAGATGCCTTACGCGGTCTCCCAGCCTGAATTAGAAAGTCACCTATCTGATGAGGCCGACAGGGTTACTATCTATCGCACGCTCAATACCTTAGAAGAAAAAGGGATTGTACATAAAGTCATTGATCGTGAAGGATTGTCGCGCTTTGCAATGTGCTCTTCAGGTTGCAGCGAGCACAAGCATCATGATGAGCATTTGCATTTTCAATGCACTCGTTGCAGTAATATCTATTGTTTGAGTATTCCCGTGGAGGCCCAGTTTAATTTACCTCAAGGATTTGAGATTCATCAGATGAGAATATATGTGGATGGAATTTGCAAGACATGTAACTAAAGTGATTGAGGATGTTAAAATATACCCGGCAACACACTTCGACAAGCTCAGTGTGACCTGAACCTCTTGGTTCGACAAGCTCAGTGTGACCTGAACCTCTTGGTTCGACAAGCTCAGTGTGACCTGAACCTCTTGGTTCGACAAGCTCAGTGTGACCTGAACCTAATAGCTCGACAAGCTCATTGTGACATTAACCTCATGGTTCGACAAGCTCAGTGTGACCTGAACCTCTTGGTTCGACAAGCTCAGTGTGACCTGAACCTCATGGTTCGACAAGCTCAGTTTGACCAGAACCTCATGGTTCTAAAAATTGGTATTAAGATTTAAGTACAAAGTATTAAGACTTGATGATAGGACCAATGTTGGATATGAATCTTCTTGAATCTTTAGTTTGAACTAAAAGCCCAAATGGTTGAAGAATCCACTTCCTACTTTCTACCTGAGATGAGCTTGTCGAATCTTCCTTCCTCCCTGAGATGAGCTTGTCGAAATTCATAACTCCAAAACTGAGATGAGCTTGTCGAAATTCATAACTCCAAAACTGAGATGAGCTTGTCGAATCTTCCTTCCTCCTAAATTTAGTATTAAGATATAAGTACAAAGTATTAAGATTTGCTCAAAGGACCAATGTTGGATATGACTCTTTTTAAATCTTTAGTTTGAACTAAAAGCCCAAATGGGTGAAGAACCCACTTCCTCCTTTCTACTTTCCTCCTTACCAAAGAAGCTTCACCTTTGTATATAATCTGAAATTCAAATCTTTTGAAATAAGTGTATATTTTTCAGAAATAGCTTGTGAAATAATAATTCTGTCAAAGGGATCTTTATGTATGTATTCAAGGCTAGAAAGCTCAATGATATGTTCAAAATCTAATGGTAATATCTCGAAATTATTTTTCAATATTTCAGATTTTAGTTCTTCTAATTTAATATCCAATTTCAGCTTGCCCAAACCCATTTTTATCGCGACTTCCCATAATGATGCGTTACTGATAAAATTTGTATTATTTCAATTTTCTATTATTGTTCTGGCATTCTTGGAAAGATTTCTATTTCCTTCGAGGAACTACAAGAATGTATGAGTGTCTAATAAATAATTCATTACATATAGTCTTTGAACTCATCTAATGGCGCATCAAAATCGTCTGAAAGGTGTATTTTACCCTTTAGACTACCAAATTCACGTTCTGTTAGTTTCTCCTTTGGTTCAGATTCTTTGTCCTTCTTAGTCTTTTCAACAAGATATTCAATAAAATTCTTTGCTTCTTCTTTTAATGCTGGAGGAAGAGTTTCTAGCTTTGTATACAATGAAAGAGATGCCATATTCAATGTCATTTGTACAAAAATAAGGAATTTATAACAAATGCTGCAGTTCTTGAGGATGCAAAAAGGTTACTTGCACATAACGTCAGTCTGTCTAAAAACCTATATTAGTTTCTTAAATTTAAACAAAAGACTTCGTTTAATCCGTTTTTAGCGTGTTTTTTGAAGAAAATAGGCTTCATTATGGTTTAAAAAGAAATTTTTTGTTATTGATTTGAGGTTTTTAGACAGTTTGACGTTTTGCGCATATAAGTAGCTTGGTAAAGTTTACCTTAATGCTTTAGTTGAAAACGTATAACTAAGTTACCAAAATGTTTCAGAGTAAGCGAGAAGCCAAGTTGCTTTTATGCGCTGTTACCAGATGGTCTTTTTATTTTTTCTTCAGCTGATCAAGGGTTTTTGTCTTTTTTTCAGGAAGATAGTTCTGGCTCGATATTACTTTTTTTCCGGATTTAATTTCTAATTGTTTTCGGGCATCTCCGGCAATTTTTCCTCCAGATTTTGCGGCCTTTTTATTTGCATCGAAACCTTTTGGATTAGTGTTTACAACAATTTCTTTTGTCGACGCTTCTCCTAGCATTGAGAATATCAACTCTAAGTCAGTCATGTGGTCTCTAAGATTCTGCGATTTAAGACCTTTTAAGCTTTTATATTCCGAAGGCGTGAGTCCAAATGTTGCTTTTGAGATTTCAGCAGTTAGAATAGCGTAATCTCTTTGTTCTAGAATACCTCTATTTTTCCATTCATCTGTTAATTCTTCCCGAATTGCAATGCTTCGCATTCTTTTTTCTATCCAATCATCTGAATATCCTTTGGATTTATATATTTCACGTGCACGTTTGGTCGCCAATTCCGGATTTTCAATTTCCTCTAATCTATCTGCGCCAACAGTTGCTAACCATTGCTTGAAAGGTTCGGCCTTAGGTGATGAGATTGATTGAATAATTCTCAATAGACCTTTAGTATCTGCGGCTTGAGTTTTTCGATTCTTTCCGTCTGCGGCTTTCATTTCAACTAGGGTACAAATTGTACCCCAGTTACTTTTAAGCATTTCGTCGCGACTAAGCATTTTTTTTATGTATTGCTTCACATCGACACTTTCAGTAAGAACTGCTACAACATCTTGAACCGAAAAATACCATTTCTGCTCATTGTCATTCCAGATGGAACGTATGTGCTTACTCTCAAACAATTTAATATTTCCCATATTTAGATAAAACTTGAAACAAAACTATCTAAAAGAAGATTGATTGATGTCTATCCGGAATTTATTATGTTGTCTCGGAGGCAAGGCTTTCTGGTAACTACTTTTTACTTTCTACTTCTTTCTTCCTCCTAATTTTGGTATTAAGATTTAAGTACAAAGTATTAAGATTTGCTCAAAGGACCAACGTTGGACATGACTCTTCTTGAATCTTTAGTTTAAACTTAAAGCTCAAATGATTGAAGAATCCAATTCCTACTTTCTACCTGAGATGAGCTTGTCGAAATTCATAACTCCAAAACTGAGATGAGCTTGTCGAAATTCATAACTCCAAAACTGAGATGAGCTTGTCGAAATTTATAACTCCAAAACTGAGATGAGCTTGTCGACATTCATAACTCCAAAACTGAGATGAGCTTGTCGAAATTTATAACTCCAAAACTGAGATGAGCTTGTCGAATCTCCTTCCTCCTAAGTTTGGTATTAAGATTTAAGTACAAAGTATTAAGATTTGCTCAAAGGACCAATGTTGGATATGACTCTTCTTAAATCTTTAGTTTGAACTAAAAGCCCAAATGGTTGAAGAACCCACTTCCTACTTTCTACCTGAGATGAGCTTGTCGAATCTTCCTTCCTCCCTGAGATGAGCTTGTCGAAATTTATAACTCCAAAACTGAGATGAGCTTGTCGAAATTCATAACTCCAAAACTGAGATGAGCTTGTCGAATCTTCCTTCCTCCTATGTTTGGTATTAAGATTTAAGTACAAAGTATTAAGATTTGCTCATAGGACCAATCTTGGATATGACTCTTCTTGAATCTTTAGTTTAAACTTAAAGCTCAAATGGTTGAAGAATTAAATTTACCCTTTTCTACTTTATACTTTATACTCTCTACTTTGTACTTTCTACTTCCTCCCTGAGATGAGCTTGTCGAATCTTCCTTCCTCCCATTATTTCCCCAATAATCCTCTTGCTTCAAATTTATCTTATACCTTTAAATGCACGGAACCAAAATTCCTCCAAAAAAACGTCCATTTTTGTGCAGATGAATCGTATTTCAACCATGTTTAGATTACTTATTATTGCCTTGCTTATTTGTGTTCCATTTCAAATTTCGGCACAACACTTTTGTAAATCCTCTCGAGCTAATTCAGATGCGCTAGATCCGCGAAGCGATACAATTGACATTCTGCATACTGAAATTAAAATTGACCTGAGCACATTGCCTGCAACAACGATTAAAGGCGCGTGTACAATTCAGTTTAAGGCTCGAATGAATAATATTAATCGCATTCAGCTCGATTTACTAGCATTGGTAGTTGATTCAGTAGCACATAGCAGCGGACAACTTTCTTTTTCGCAGGTGGGCGAAGCGGTGCATATTTCATTGCCGAATTCACTTTCGATCGATCAGACGGATGAAATAACCGTTTATTATCAAGGTTCTCCGGTAGAAGATCAATCTGGTTTTGGAGGTTTCAGCTATTCTGGTGGATATGCGTATAATATTGGTGTTGGATTCCTTGCCAATCCTCATAATTATGGTCGCGTTTGGTATCCTTGTTTCGATAATTTTGTTGAGCGCTGCACGTATTCGGTTGAAGTGCTTTCGCCTGAAAACTTGAGTTCTTATTGTGGTGGAATTATGGTTTCGGATGAAGTTGAAAATGGCATTCGCAATCGTCGCTGGGAATTATCTCAAGAAATACCAAGCTACCTCGTTTCTATTGCCGTGGCTCCCTTTACCGAACTGAATTACACCTATGAAAGTCTTCTCAATCCGAACCTAAACGTAAAACTTGCAGCTGTTCCGAGCGATACACAAGCGGTCAAGAATGCCTTCATTAGCCTAGAGCCGATTTTTCATGAGTTTGAATCACATTTTGGTCCTTTCCGTTGGGATCGAGTTGGCTATGTGTTTGTTCCCTTCAGCGCAGGTGCGATGGAACATGCTACTAACATTGCCTATCCAAGAGCTTTGCTATCAACAGGTGCTGCCGGAAATCAGCATATCATGGCGCATGAACTTTCACATCATTGGTTTGGCGATCTAGCTACTTGTCGCACGGCATCTGAAATGTGGCTCAACGAAGGGTTTGCGCGTTATTGCGAAAGCTTGTTCGACGAGTGGTTGGTTAGTCGCACGGCGTATGACAATGATATACGTGCGAATCATCGGCTTATGGTTCAATTATGCCATGTGCGCGATGGCGGATACTGGCCTTTGTCGAATGTGCCCCATGAATACACGTATTCAAACTCGACCTATGAGCGACCGGCTGATATCATTCATAACCTGCGCACTTACATGGGTGACAGTCTTTTTTATGATGGATTGAAAGCTTATTTAAACACCTACACTTTTCGTGATGCATCCTCAAATGATTTGCGCGATGTGCTCGAATTAAGCAGCGGAATTGACTTACATCCATTCTTTGCAGATTGGGTTGATACGCCAGGTTGGGGACAATTTAGTGTCGATTCTACAGTAAGTCAAAGTGCAAATGTTTATCGAGTGTATTACAGTCAAAAATCCATTGGAAACGAGCATACGTATACGAATGTACCGATGGAATTAAGTTTTCGCGGGGCGGATTTTCAATTACTTTCCCAAAATGTTGTTCTAAGCGGTCCAACTGGGTTTGTCGACGCAACTGTACCTTTCACGCCAGTTTACTCCACATTCAACCGAAATGAAGCCATTAACCAAGCAGTTACGGCGCAAGAAGGTTATCTAAAAACGACTGGAGGCTCGAATTGGAGCAATGCGCTTTTAGAATTTACCACCGAAACCGTTACAGATTCTGTGCTTCTGCGTGTTGAGCATCACTGGGTAAAACCAGACACATTTAAGCAGCCTTTTGCGCCTTATCGATTGAGCCCCAATCACTTTTGGAGAATTGACGGTGTGCTGAAAGATGGCTTTAAAGCTTCAGGGAAATTCGTTTACAATGGGCGGACGAATGGAACGAGCAGCGGATGGATTGATAATGAATTGATTACCGATGAGACCAAACTTAAATTATTATATCGTGCAAATCCTGCCGACGATTGGAGGATTTTAGATGCAACGCTTACAACGTTTTCTAGCACCACAGATAAATTTGGGAATTTCGTTTTGGATAGTTTAATGTTAGGCGAATATACGTTTGCCGAGGTCGACAGCAGTCTTTCAATAGATCAAATCAAGTTAGAAATAGCTGGCAGTTTGAGTATTTATCCAAATCCCGCCAAGGAAAAAATTACTTTGAGCTGGAATTTAAAGGATGTGAGTTTCATTGATATCTTCTCGATTACAGGTCAAAATTGTGGCAGAATTCCCACAAATGCTGCTGCTCAAGTGCAATTTAGTACGGCACATTTAATTGACGGAACTTATGTAGCAAGTATTAGAAACTCAAAAGGAGAAAGCATTTCCGCTAAATTCATTGTGCAACATAGCAAATGATGATTCTTTGTAGTTATAGCAATTACTTAAAAGAAGGAATGCTCGGTATAAATTGGATTGCCAAAATGGAATGGCACTCTAGGAGATTTCTGTTCGTCCTAAGTTTTATATCAGCAAGTTCGTTTACGATTGCTCAAACTCCATTTTACGCAAGATTGGCAGATTCATCATTAACCTTGACCAAGCAAAAGGTTCAATACGATCCAACTTACTTTCAATTGAAATATCCAAATGGAGATGTTCCTGCGGATAAAGGTGTGTGCACCGATGTAGTTATTCGTGCTTATAGAAAACTTGGTATCGACCTACAACAAAAGGTTCATGAAGACATGAAGTCCAACTTTAATAACTATCCAAAAAACTGGGGCCTCTCTCATCCTGATAAAAACATCGACCACCGAAGAGTTCCAAACCTAATGACTTTCTTCTCAAGGCATGGTAAAGCATTGCAAATCTCAAGTTCAGCGAAAGACTATTTGCCTGGAGATATTGTTTGTTGGAACCTCGGTGGAGCAATAACACATATTGGAATTGTTTCTAAAAAACGCTCTGCAAACAATGATAGATTTTTGATCATACACAATATAGGAGCTGGTCAGGTTCTTGAAGACTGTTTATTCAGCTTCGAGATAATTGGTCATTTCAGATACGGCGAATAGGCAAGACGCAATTTGCCGATTTTTATTCCATAATTCACATCAGCAATTCATAATACAAGAAGCTGATAAAAAGTATCGAACTCATAAACGTACTTTTAAGTGAAGCGGTTTTATTAGGAGATATTGTTTGTTGGAACCTCGGTGGAGCAATAACACATAGTGGAATTGTTTCTAAAAAACGATCTGCAAACAATGATAGATTTTTGATCATTCATAATATAGGAGCTGGTCAAGTTCTTGAAGACTGTTTATTCAGCTTCAAGATAATTGGTCATTTCAGATATGGCGAATAGGCAAGACGCAATTTGCCAACTTTTATTCTATAATTCACATCAGCAATTCATAATACAAGGAGCTGATAAAAGGTATCGAACTCATAAAAGTGCTTTTAAGTGAACCCTATTTAGAGTCTGTCTATAGAGTCTCCTGATGGCGTTGCACTAGTCCGAAAAATGCTCATTTACAAAAGTAAACTGCGCTTTTTCGGCCTTCGTGCGCCTAATCAGAAGCCTCTATAGTTCAAACTCCTGACTCTGTGGACAGACACTATTTAGCTTTTAAATCAGGCGAAACTCAATTCGCAACCTAAAATATTCATTCATTTTCTGCAGTATTTCGTGTAAGAAATTGTTTTTTTCAAAATATAAAAAACAAAATAATATTATAATCATCTGATATACTGTTACTTAATAAAATAAGAATGTCGAATCTATAAAATATCCAATGTAAGATTGTAACCATTTTCGTCAATTTGCGGTAAACGACAGCATAACCTAACAAACCTAAAATTATGTTGTCAAAAATTTATTCTACGGTAATCATCTTGATCGCCTTTTTTGCAAGCGAAACCAGCTTTGCTCAGACTACAAGAGTGAACAATCTAAATCACCAGCATTCAGTTGCTGAGAGAACTCCCGGAAATGGTAATGGTAATGGTAATAATTTGGTTGCAATATGTCATCAATTAGGAAATGGTGGTTCTAATACCATTTACGTGGCACAAGCAGCTGTTCAAGCGCACTTAAATCATGGCGATTACCTTGGAACATGTCAAGATGACGATTCTGAAGATGATAACGATGATAACAATGATGATGGCGATGATAACAATGATGATGGCGATGATAACAATGATGACGGTGACGAAAACAATGATGACGGTGACGATAATAATGACGACGGTGATGATAACGACGACAGCTCTGACAACGGAGATGATTCTGAGCCAGTAACACCATCTTGTACAGCTGTTGAAGTTGTTAGCTTTTTCCCTGGAACTAAAAACGACCTACTTACACCTGTTGATGCGAACCGTTTAGATGCCTCTAAAGCATTAGGAACTCCAGAAGATAGCGATGTAACATCAAACGAATTCAACTTTGTAAGTCTAGGTTTCGGTGGCGAAATCACACTTAAATTCGCTTACCCAATTCACAATGGCGAAGGCGATGATCTTTATGTAGTAGAAACAACATTCGGTTCAAACGCACAAAATTGCAGTCGCTACCCTGAAAAAATCCGCGCATTCGGTTCACAAGATGGTTGCAACTGGATTTGGTTAGGCGATGGTTGTCAAAACACGTTCTTCGACTTCAAAACATTAGGTTGGATTCAATACGTAAAATTAATCGACATCTCTCCAATTGATCATCCATTCGGCGGAGCACCAGCAGACGGTTACGATCTTGACGGAGTTATTTGCCTACACGGTGAAGAACTTAACCCAATCCCAGCAGCATTCGATAACCAATTTGCAAGCTCAGTAGTTTCTTACAACGCAGGTACAACAAAAGGTGGTTCAGCGGTTCAGGCTTCACGCAGCAATCCAGCAAATGCGCTTGGAGCACCACAAAATACAGATGTAGTTAACTTTGTAAGCCTTGGTTTCGGTGGCACACTTACACTAGGATTCGATTATGTAATCTTCGACAAAGCAGGCAACGATATTCAAATCATCGAAACGTCATATGGTAACCCAACTTGCACAAATTACCCAGAAACTGCACGCATCGAAGTATCACTTGATAATGAAAACTGGTTCATGGTCGATGGCAACTTCTGCTTAGATCAAGCAATCGACATTAGCTCTGCAGGTCTACCAATGTTCAGCTACATTAAGATCATGGATGCATCAGCAATGAGCAGCACACACTTCCCTTCTAGCGCAGACGGTTATGATGTCGACGGAGTTGTTGTTCTTCAACCAGCTTGCAACGTTTACGAATCACGCCTTGCAATTCCAGCAGCAACTTCAACTTCAGCAAGCACTTCAGCAACAGTTTATCCTAACCCATTCGCCGACCAAGTAACGGTTGAATTCGCAACTGGCGATGTTCAAGAACAAGTAACGGTGAGAGTGATTAACACATTAGGACAAACAATCGCAACAGAAAACTTTAACTCAAACGGAAATGCAACTGTTAACAAATCAGTAAATATGTCGAATATTAAAAGCGGCATGTATTTCTTAACAATCGAGCGCAACGATACAATCGAATCATTCCGCATCGTTAAAAAATAATCGATAACAACAATTTAGGTTTAAATCCCGGCCAGCTTTGGTCGGGATTTTTTTTGTTTACTCTAGGTTTTAATTAATGTTTTTGGGCGCCTACTTTGCGGCATTACATTGTGCTCCAATAAAAGATGTCGGTCACCGCAAAGCACCGGGCTTTTCGCGCCACGCGGTGGCTAGCTACAATCCCTGGCGCAGGGCAATCGTAATTTAATAGAATTTCGAGAGCAAATAATTGTTTTGTGAATTAGAATTGTGTTACAATTAATATCTGAGGTTCAAAATTAGTTTTAGATTCCGTATTAGGTAGGGTTCAATAAAAAGTCAGAAACACGTCAGATGCGAGGCAAGAGGATTTTATGACGTACAAATAGTACTTCAAAATACTCTTAACGAAGCAGATGGCGTGTTGCTGGCTAAGTCAAATTCTAGAAAACAATAAAAATAATAATTTGTGATGCATACAATCTGATCAATTTCGTCAAATAATGCACACCAAATCAAAAATCAAACATTGTAATATTCATATAATCAGAATTTCAGGTGTTTTTAAGTGAACCCTAGGTAGTAATAGAGTTAAAATCAGGGCTAGATTTAATAAAAATAGAAGTGGCTACAACCTCTGCAAATCAATGATTAAAAAAAACCTACTACTATATTAAAATCAAAATAACCTCAATTAATATATTTTTTAGTGTGGTTTAAACAGTAAAATTTTTAAAAATAAGTCTGCTTTGTTTACAACTTTTAAATGGAAGAAATTAAACATCAATTAAGCAAGCACGAAATTCTGTTAATCAATAAAATTCCTTTAAACTTTTCATAAAAACACGCTCCAAATTAATAGTATGACCCTACCAAATCCAAAATTAAAAAGCCAGCAAACATAATGATCCGTATCTTTGACTAAGCTCTCTATAAATTATTAAAAAATTTACCTATAAAGTAAACGGATTTCAATTCTTAATAAGTCCAAATAAAATAAAAATGTCTGAACCATTAATTAAAATTAAACCATTAAAATATACGAAAGGACTTGTAGATGCCGAAGCCTTGACAGATTTATCTAGTAAAGTTGAGGAGCAAGGTCAAATTGTGATTCATGTTATTTACCCACCGCAGTCTGAGCCTTATGCTATTCGTGTTTGGAAAAGCACTTTTCTTTTCTCTAAAAACTCAGATCATCGCACTAAATTAATTCATGCCGAAAACATAAGTCTAAGTCCTCAATGGACAGAAGTTTCAGATTGCCAGCCATACGCGTTTACATTGTTCTTTGAAGCTTTCCCGAAAAATGTTTTAGTATTCGATTTAGTCGAAATTATTCCCCAACCAGGTGGATTTAATTATCACGGCATTTTAAGGAATTATACAGATGTATATACAATAAGCTTGTAACAATAAATGGCGAAACAGAGATTCAGAAATATACTAATGCAAGCCTTGCTAGATTTAATTTACAATTGGAAGAATCAATTAAGAACTGAACAGGATGCGTGCGTTAGGGATTGCAATGGAAATACTTTTGTGAGGTACGAGTAAAAGATTGCAATGGAAAGCCCGCCCGAAGGGAACGCCCAAAGAATTAAAATAGTAGCTCAATTATTGATTCAAAAATACTTGGGATTTAATTTCATAGAGATTAATAAAAATAAAAGAGCCGCAATAAAGCAGCTCTTTTATTTTACATAGAATTTGAGAAAATTAAGGAGGAGTGGTGCCTCGATTATTTCCATTCGACTCCTACGAATTTATATGATGGTGGCAAAAACTTTTAAACTTGATTTTCACTTACCTGACATGCGTATTTGATCAAAATATACAACACAATGTCCCATATCTTTCGATTGGAGTGTTTCGTGATGGGTGATTTTTGACCATGTTATGGAACTTAAATCCTTTAAATTGGGAAATAAACCCTTGAACCATTTCCCCAAACCATGTCGGGCTCTAATTATCTTAGAATCTGTTATGGTGTTGATGTCTGTGATTCCGAAATCATCGTCGCAAATAGTAGCTGAATGATCATGATTAAAGTCACGCCCAGAATTAAACATAGGGAGCATGAATTCAAAAAAGGGTGTCTTTTTAAAGGACGTTTCCATTATGCGTTGACAGTTTTTGGCTGACTTGAAACACTAGTAACAGCGATACCATAAACTACTAGACCAAAACCAATCTTATTGATTGCATCGGCGACGTTGTAGAATAAATCGATGTTGCCTGAATTCCAGCCCAAACCTGTGTTTAGCCAACCACCTGGCATACACATGTAACCAATTGGGTAAATTGCCCAACCTACAAGCACGAACCATGCAAGAGCTCTGATTCCTTTGATGACAGCTGGATCTCCTGATTTCTTAGCCAACTGCGCAACTTCACCAACCCAAGCTGTGTAAAGAACGTAGATGTAACCAATAGTCGAAAGTGCTCCCCATAGAAACGAGTGACCTCCTGAACCATCAGAGAATGCTTCTCCGATATAACCTGCGACTAGCATCCATACCGATGCAAGAATCAATTTCCACAATAGTGAAGTTGTTGCTCCTGCAGCTCTGGTAAGAAGGTAAAACTCAACACACATCAACGGTACAGTAAGCGTCCAGTCGATATATCTTAAGGCAGTTGGAGTTTCTCCAGTTGCCAAATAGTAGTCGCGCATATAAAAGTAATGGACCGCTGCGATACCAGTAATAAGTGCTGAAATCAGCATTGATAATTTCCATTTAGGGCTAACAGACCCTCTTTCAACGAAAAAGAATACTGAAGAGGCTAACATGGCCATGCCACCGATAAAAAATGTGAAAGCGACTGGATCATTTACAGCGATGGTCACAATGTTAATTAGAGTTGTTTGCATAATGTTTTTTGTTTAAGGTTTGTATTAAAAAAGTTAAACACAATGAAGTTAAATAATGTTTAAGTCCTTCAACAAAAACATTTCTACCACGCTTGTATTTTCAAATACCAATTTATAAAATCTTTTGAAAGCATTAATAATGTTAAGATAATTTATTATTTAGATTCAATATAAATAACGAAAAACACTTAAACATACTCCTCAATTGGAGTTGAGAAAAAAAATGGCTTAGAAGAATCTTTAAAAGATGAGTGAATATAAATAAGAGAGTAATACAAAATGGAAACACGCTTTACTATTGCCTAAAAAGAAGCAGTATTTAATTGAATGTCTATGCCATCATTGTACATTGTAAATTAAATTTCTGAGAATAATTAAATTTCTAAGAATAATAAATTTCTAAGAATAATAAATTTCTAAGAATAATAAATTTCTAAGAATAATTAAATTTCTAAGAATAATTAAATTAAACGGGATGCGCCTGAAGCATGATGTGTGTTTTTGAGTTTGCCTCAAAACGTAATTGAATTAACAATCAACTATCTATAAGGTGAATTATCGATAATGAACGTTAATAAAATAAAGTACGATTTCAGAAAATTAGCATCCCTTTCCCGGAGTTCTTACTTAGGGCCCACTTAAAAACACCTAAATTTTTGATTGTGTGAATGTTATAATGTTTAATTTTTGATTTGGTGTGCATTATTTGACGAAATTGATCAAATTGTATGCATCACAAATTATTATTTTTATTGTTTTCTAGAATTTGGCTTAGCCAGCAACACGCCATCTGCTTCGTTAAGAGTATTTTGAAGTACTATTTGTACGTCATAAAATCCTCTTGTCTCG
>Ga0209702_10004686_pt1 | contig 19539 bp, 12 predicted proteins | sample FRY01_FD_187210 | JGI IMG/M metagenome (GOLD analysis project Ga0209702, IMG submission 187210) | Freshwater microbial communities from Lake Fryxell liftoff mats and glacier meltwater in Antarctica - FRY-01 (SPAdes) (version 2) | ecosystem: Environmental > Aquatic > Freshwater > Ice > Glacier...
GGATTTGAGTTTGGTGAAGTCGGCCGCTGCGGGATCGATGCGGTCCGTGCGGAACTCACCGAGAAGGTTCTGGCCTACAATTGCTGCCGTATCATCCTGATGAAGCACCGGCGTGAAGAACGACGGATGAAAGAAAGGACGCGAGCGGCCTGAATCCGGCCAGCCTCGCAACCCGCCAACGGAACGATCACGGGATGACTCCGCCCAAAGATAGAGATCCAGGAGGATCTGAGGTTATGGAATCGCCATAAAGCACCCGACTCCCCTTCTTTCATCTTCGGTCTGCTCCGGAACGCGGTCCCCAAGGCACAAAATCCGAAAATCGTTCAGCCTAAATGGCTTTCCGAATAGGGTCTAGCTGGACCAAGCGCAGTTGCTCATCGAGCTTGGTCTCGAGGGTGAAGCGCGCTCCGCCGACCGTTTCGGTCCGACCATCGCCGTGTGTGACCATCACCTGCCGGCCGGGCCACGGGTTCTCGATGGTGCATGGTCGGCCCCGTTCGCTGGTGATCTCCACATATTCGACCAGCCCACCGCGAAGGCGGCTCGACACGAGAAAGGCCCCTTCCGCGCGCAGGTCCTCAAACGCCGCGTCGAACTCCTTCGGCCAGGCGTGGAACACCCGCAGCACCTCCTGGTGGCCGGTGCAGAGCATCAGGTTGATGGTGACGATCGAGGGCGTGCAACTCTCCACGCCGTGGGCGTTCTTGCCGTGCTTCATGCCGTTGGCGGACTTCTGCCCGGCCCACGATTCCAGGTGGCGGAGAATCTCGCCGGAGTCATAGCCCACCCGGACCGCGGCCGGATAGAAGCTGTTGGTCCCGTTGAAATCATCCCAACAAGCCATCACCTTGATCATATTGCGGGAGAGCTCCAGCAGCTCCGGCCCGGACTCCAGGCCGATCTGTCCCGCCGGAAAGATGTGCTGGATGCCGAGGGTGTTGTTGCCGTTCCAGTCCTTGCCCTCCTCGGCGAGACGGAACACCTTCTCGCCGTTGTACTTTCTCCTCCCCATGTCGGGAATGTTCCAGGTCGCATAGCCCGAGAGATGATCCAGAATGTGCTGGCGCTTTTCCTTCAGCTCCTCGTCCACGCCAAGCAGGGCGGCCATGTCCATGGCCAGCTTGAAGGTCATGCGGATCAGCCCGAGCGCGGCGGTGCCGTTGACGTTGGGCCCGCTGCCCTCGTGCACGGCATGGTCGTAGAGGACGTAGCGCCCATCCTCGAACTTCAGGTAGTCGACCCAGAACGCCGCAGCCGCAGCCACGAAGGGATAATACTTTTTCGCGTATTCAGGATCCCAGGTCGAACGGAACCGCATGTCAACGGGGGTCAGCGATTCCGACGCATTGCTCTTCTGTCCATGGTGCATGACCTTCTTGGTCGCCCGCCGCGGGCTGCCATAATAGCTGTTGACGGCAGCAGTGTTGTAAGTGGCGTCTATCCCTTTCGGACCGATCCCGACCGAAAAAAAAATGCCGTCCTTTTCATACAGCTCCCTTGCATAGCGCCGACCGCGGGGCAAAAAATCAAGGTAAGGGTCGGTGGCCACATCGGCCTGCTCAATCCGGTTGGCCGAGAACATCCCGTAGGTGGGGGCGTTGTGATTGTAGTTGAGATGATAGTCGCCGTTCCATCCCGGCCCTTCCGTCAGGACCCAGAGGCCAAAGAGCCCGGGAGGGAAGCCGCTGAGACGATAAGCACTGCCCAGCACGTAGAGTGATCTGTAGTAGTCAGCTTCGATCCGTTTCTGCGGAATCGAAACCCACGATTTGTTCCAATACCCGGCCCACCAGTCGGCGTGCTCCTTTTGCAGGTTCTCCAATCGTTGCGGAGTGATGCCGCGCACCAGTTCTACCGCCGATTTCTGATAGTCCTTGTCATTGAAGACGCTATCCACGCCGATCAAGAGGGTCACCGGATGACCTGGCATCAGAGTGATCTTTTGTTTGGCTCCCAGCGCCGGCAACGGCTCCAAAGCCTCCTTCCATTGAATCTTGCCAAACTTTTGCGATTCCCGGGCGGTGGGTTCCGGTCTGGCGAGTGGCAGTGGGGTCCAGGGACTTGTCGACTCTCCCCGATCGTCGGTAATACGCACGGCGGCCGCCATCCCCGATTCGACATCAACGTGGTCATCATAGTGTCTCTGCACCCAGAGGGTATCGCCATCGATGCCGGAACTACGCCGCGAGGCCGTCACGTCAATTTGCGGGAGGATGAGTTCCTGGTCGGTCAATTGGGTCGAGAGTTCAATCTCCAAAGGACCGCCGCTTGCCTCGAGTTCAATCCAACCGATATTGGCGGTCGCCATCACCCGCGCGCGAAACTCCAGAGTCACCCCGTCCTTGGCAAAGGTGCCATGGGTGATGGGATCGTAAAGAGACTGTTCGATGTTGTAGGTTGCCCCCTGCATGGCGGGAGCCTCGATATCGATCCAGCCGAATAGCTTGGGTTGGGCGCCCAGGGCCTGATTCTGCAGTCGCCAGAAATCTGCCTTGTTGATCCAAAACCGAAGCGATTCCGCCTCCCCGCCCACCGAGAGCCCCAGGTCGCCATTCCCCATCAACAACGCATCGGTCGACTGATGAAAGTAGTGCCCGTAAGTCGGTGGCTTGTCGGTGCTGTTCTTGTGCTGCGAGATGATCGATTCCGCCGAAAGAGCGCCCGCCTGCCCTCCGGCATGGAGCCGGGCACCGCCCAGCACCACAAGGGCCAACACCATCAACCTATGTTTCATTGCGAATCTGATTTTCATTTGCATGCCCTATTCCCGCCCGCGACATCTATTGATTTCTCGTCAGCCGCTGTTCTTCACGTTCCAGAGCCTTTCGAAGCTCTTCCACCACCTCCGGATGCGTGGCGGCCAGATTGTGCAACTCGCCGGGATCATGTGCCAAATCGTAGAGCCCCACTTCGACCTTCCGCTCCGGGATCAGCTTCCAGCGGCCCTGCCGAATCGCGGTTCCGCTGGAGTGGTGATCCGCATGCACGAAAATGCGATCGGCATATTCATCCTTCCCGCCGGCGCCTCTCCACGCGGACAGGACATTCCGGCCATCGATCGCCACCTCGGCTGGCAGCTCCACATCGATCATGCCGGCCAAGGTTGGAAACAGGTCGGTCAGTTGAAAGGGAACGTCGGACCGGGCCCCTTCCTCAACCACCCCCGGCCAGCGCAGGATAAATGGAACGCGGTGCCCGCCTTCCCAATTCTCCAGCTTGAATCCGCGCCAGGGGCCATTGGCGGAATGGGAGATATACTGGCCCAGCTTTTTCATGTCACGTCCGGGTAATGTCGCGTCAAAAGCGGTGGCAGGTGAACCGTTGTCGCTACTGAAAATCACCAGGGTGTTGTCGCGAAATCCGGCTTCGTCCAAAGCCTTGAGCACCTCACCGACACTCCAGTCCACCTGGCGCACGAATCCCAAATAGAGATGCTCCTCCCCTTCCTTCACGAACCGCTTCTCCGGGGCCAGCGGGGTGTGGGGCGCGGTCATGGCGAAGTAGAGGAAGAACGGCTTCGAATTGCCCTTTCGATTCCGGATGAACGACACGGTCTTCCCGGTCAGCACGGGCATGATGTTCTCATTGCTCCATCCTTTGGCCGCAAAAACCGGACGGGAGTAGAGGGTCTTGGGGTCGAATTTCTCGGGACTTGGCTCACCGATCATCTTTTGGCCGTCAATGAACACCAGCGGCTCCGCGTTGGCGGAGTTCGATAGGCCGAAAAACTCGTCAAACCCCCACACAAGCGGACCCCCGCGACAAGCCTTCGTGTAATCGGGCTTCCCCGAGGTCCGGTCCCACCCCATGTCCAGATCGCCCCACTTGCCATACATCACCGTATCGTAGCCATTTTGCTGCAGCAAGCGGGGCAGGGTCGGCACCGAACTCCAGCTCTTGCCGTCTCCCGTTCTTTTCAAAGGTTGATCCCCCGGCTTCCGGAAGTAGAGGTGCTGTCCGGTCATGATCCCATGGCGACTCGGCAGACAGCGTGAGCCCGATGTGTGAACATCGGTAAAGCTCACCCCTTCCCCAGCCAGGCTGTCGAGATGGGGAGTCTCAATCATGGAGTCGGCATTGTAGCTTCCAAGATCGCCAATACCCAGATCATCCGCCAGGATGAAGACGATATTGGGTTTGGCCGGGACTTCGACCGCTTGCGCAGCCTGCAGGCCAAGCGCGAATGCCAGATATGTTACCAAAGCCTTCATTGTTTTGCTATTCCCCTGCCCGGACCAAGCGCAGTTGCTCATCGACCTTGGTCTCCAGGGTGAAGCGCGCTCCGCCGACCGTTTCGGTCCGACCATCGCCGTGTGTGACCATCACCTGCCGGCCGGGCCACGGGTTCTCGATGGTGCATGGCCGGCCCCGTTCGCTGGTGATCTCCACATATTCGACCACCCCACCGCGAAGGCGGCTCGACACGAGAAAGGCCCCTTCCGCGCGCAGGTCCTCAAACGCCGCGTCGAACTCCTTCGGCCAGGCGTGGAACACCCGCAGCACCTCCTGGTGGCCGGTGCAGAGCATCAGGTTGATGGTGACGATCGAGGGCGTGCAACTCTCCACGCCGTGGGCGTTCTTGCCGTGCTTCATGCCGTTGGCGGACTTCTGCCCGGCCCACGATTCCAGGTGGCGGAGAATCTCGCCGGAGTCATAGCCCACCCGGACCGCGGCCGGATAGAAGCTGTTGGTCCCGTTGAAATCATCCCAACAAGCCATCACCTTGATCATATTGCGGGAGAGCTCCAGCAGCTCCGGCCCGGACTCCAGGCCGATCTGTCCCGCCGGAAAGATGTGCTGGATGCCGAGGGTGTTGTTGCCGTTCCAGTCCTTGCCCTCCTCGGCGAGACGGAACACCTTCTCGCCGTTGTACTTTCTCCTCCCCATGTCGGGAATGTTCCAGGTCGCATAGCCCGAGAGATGATCCAGAATGTGCTGGCGCTTTTCCTTCAGCTCCTCGTCCACGCCAAGCAGGGCGGCCATGTCCATGGCCAGCTTGAAGGTCATGCGGATCAGCCCGAGCGCGGCGGTGCCGTTGACGTTGGGCCCGCTGCCCTCGTGCACGGCATGGTCGTAGAGGACGTAGCGCCCATCCTCGAACTTCAGGTAGTCGACCCAGAACGCCGCAGCCGCAGCCACGAAGGGATAATACTTTTTCGCGTATTCAGGATCCCAGGTCGAACGGAACCGCATGTCAACGGGGGTCAGCGATTCCGACGCATTGCTCTTCTGTCCATGATCCGTGATCTTCCCGGTCGACCGTCGCGAATTACTGTAACGGCCGTCGATGGCGGCGTGATTGTAGGTGGCGTCGATCCCCTTCGGGCCGATGCCAACGGGAAACAGGATGCCGTCCTTCTCAAACAACTCCCTGGCATAACGCCGGGCACGGGGCAGGAACTCGAGGTAGGGGTCGGTGGCCACATCGGCCTGCTCGATCCGGTTGGCCGAGAACATCCCGTAAGTGGGGGCGTTGTGATTGTAGTTGAGATGATAGTCACCGTTCCATTCGGGGCCCTCCGTGAGGACCCAGATGCCGAAGAGCCCGGGGGGAAACCCGCGGAGCCGGTAGGCGCTGCCCAGCACGTAGAGGGACCTGTAGTAATCCTTCTCGATCACCTTTTGCGGGATGGACACCCAGGACTTGTTCCAATACCCGGCCCACCAGGCGGCATGTTCCTGATGGAGGGTGAGCAGGCCTTCCGCGTTTGTATCGCGCACCAGGGCCACAGCCTTTTCCTGGAAATCCTTGCTCGCGAAAATGCTGTCCACCCCGATCAGGAGGGTGACCGGATGACCGGGAGTCAGGGTGATTTTCTGGCTGGCTCCAAGGGCAGGCACCGGCTCAAACGCCTCGGGCCACTTGATGCTGCCAATCTTTTGCGGTTCGCTCTGGCTTGGTTCGGCCGGCTTGAGCGGCAAGGGCGTCCAGGGGGCCTGCGTCTTGCCTTGGCCGTCGAGAATCCGCACTGCGGCCGCCATGCCCGACTCGACATCGACGTGTTCGTCGTAGTTCCGCTGCAGCCAGAGCACCTCCCCGGCCACCCCGGAGGAGCGGCGCGATCCCGTCACGTTAATCTGCGGCAGCAGCAGTTCCAGGTCGGTCAACTGCGCCGTGATCTCGAGATCCACCGGCCGACCCTTCGCCTCGAGTTCGATCCAGCCGACATTGGTGGTTGCCATGACTTTCGCGCGAAACTCAAGGGTCGCCCCGTCCTTGGTGAAGGTGCCATGAGTGACGGGATCGTAGAGGGTCTGCTCGATCTTGTAAGTGGCGCCCTCCATGGCGGGTGCCTTGAGGTCGAGCCAGCCGAACAGCTTCGGCTGCGCCCCGATGTGTTGGTTCTGCAGTCGCCAGAAATCGTTCTTGTTGATCCAGAACCGCAGCGCCTCGGCCTCCCCTCCCACCGAGAGCCCCATGTCGCCGTTGCCCATCAGGAGAGCATCAGTCGACCACTTTGTGTAATGCCCGAAGGCCGGAGGCTGATCGGCGCGGTTCCCGTATTGCGAGATGATCGATTCCGCCGACAGTTCCGGCGGAGCCTCCGGGGCGGCAAACAATGGCGGGGCTGCGGCCAGCAACAGACAGGCGGCGTGCAAGGGGAGTATGTTCATGAGGTATCAGTTGGTGGATGCATTCCCGGCCGCCGCCTCGAGGGGGAGGCGGCGATCATCGGAGATCGCGCACGGGGATGTCCGGACGCGCTCTTTCATTTCCCGCTCCCCCAGGCCTTGGCGGTGACGGGAAACATGGAGATCCTAAATTTCGCGCAGCCGTAGGGGATGAGATCGATCATCCCGTCGCCGCGGCCTTCCACGGGCCCGGCCGGCAGCCCGCCCTCAGCCCCCTTGTCGGACTTCCAGTCGATGCCTTGGGCCGGCACGGTGAGCATCACGGGGGCCGCATGGGGCCAGTCCCAACGAGCCGGCATGGGGGTCCGTTTGATTGTCATTTGATCCGTCGCATGATCGCCCTCAAAGTCCAGCGCGTAGCGCCAACCCTCACCCGACGACTCGTTCTCACTCTTCTCCGGAACCGCCCGTGCGAACAACAGGGGTCCCGCATGGACACAGGCATAGGGGGCGCCGCCGCTCTCGCGCCCCTTCACGACCCGCGGCGGCATGGGGAAACGGATCGCCACGGTATCCCCTGCGGACCAGGTCCGCTCGATCCGCAGGAATCCGTTGGTTCTCTCCGCCGCCTCCAATGCGGCTCCATTGACTTCGAAGGAAGGATCCCGGCACCAACCGGGGATGCGGAAATATAGGGGACACCGGACCGGCTTGGCCGGAGTGACGCTCACCTTGATCTCCTCCCCGAACGGGTAGTCGGTGGTGGCGGCGAGGGTGACCTCCACACCGTCCGCCACCACGGCCCTCGCGGTGCAGGGACCGTAGAGGGTGGCCGCCAAACCGTGGTCGGGTGTCGTCATCCACATGTGGATGATGTAGTTCGGCACGATGCGCGGGATGTTACCAGTGCAGCACAAGGGCTTCTGGGTCTTGGCAAAATCGGCATTGGTGGGATGTCCGGGGCCCTTTGGGCCGGGCTTCGGAACCGGGCGGTTCGGCGATTGATAATAGACATGCTTCCGGCAATCACGCGACACACAGGCCGGAGCCGCATTGAAGAAGGCGGTCTCAATCCGATCACCATCGAGCGGGTCGCCGAGGAGGCGCAACATCCAGAGGTGCGACCAGATCAAATCCGAGACGTTGCAGCTCTCCGTGGCCCGCAGCGCACCGATCCCCGCGAGACGTTCCGAAGCGGAGTTGACTCCGTACGGAAGCAGGTGCTTTTCATAAAGAGTGTGGTAGCGGTCGAGGGGCGCACGCCGGAAGGATTCGTCCCCGGTGCCCGCCAGGAGCAGCAGGGGCAGCTTGGCCAATTCGTTGAAGGTGACCCCGTGCTCCGCGTCCTTCGGCTTCATGGCCGACCAGTAGCTTTCGCGCGACCACGCCTCGTCCTCGCGCCGCAACCTCCGGGCCGCGTCCAGCACTCCCTTCCAGATCCCGGCATCGGCCCCCAGCCGGGCGGCCTCGTGGAGCGTCTCAAGGTTGACCGTGGAGCGACTGATCGGAAACAAGGCGTCGGCGGGCATGGTGTCGAAGAACCGCTCGATGCAAGCCAGCCATTTGCGATCCCCGGTGGCCTCATACTGCGCGATCAGGGCCCGGCCGAGCACCGCGCAGCTCCAGAGATTGAACCCCTCCACGGGCGGACCGTTCCGGCCGTCCCAGCTGAACTTCTCACGCCACCACAAGTAGGAGTCGTTGTCCCTTCCCGCCTCCGCGATCTTCTCCAGACGCGGCAGGACCCGGGCCAGCAGCGCCTCGTCGTGCAGAACATGCCCGAGGCGCACCGCGCCGTCGATCCAGTAGGCCGACTGCTCAAGCGGCCAGCCCTCGCCGGGGGCGCTTTCCCCCGTCGTCCCGAGCCGTTGCCCCAACCACCCGAACTGGAAGACAGGATCGTATTCATCGAGGTGCCCGGTCATTCCCTCGCGCATCGAGACCGCCCAGTCGCGAAGCCAGCCCTGCGGCTCGACCGCCCCGGGGCGCAGCGGCTGAAAGGCTTCCGCGAAGAGCTTGGCCCCACCCGGCGCCCCGGGCTCCTCATCAGCGCGCATTCCTGCGGTCACCACAATCCCGGTCACTAGCGCGACGACAGCGAATCGCGGCACCCCTGCCCTCCCTGTCCGGTGGTTCCACCTCATGAGTTGAGTGAAAATGGCCCGACGAAATGACGCCCGTTGCCCAAGTTGGAGGCGTGGTCCGAAGCAGGTGAGGATGTCATCTTCATGTGCAGGCAGTTCAGCTCCCAGTCCCCATGACTGCGGGCTCCGACGGCATCGTCATGCAGGCGGGTGGAGAATACAACAATCACCGCCCCCGCCCCCCCTCACATCTTCGTGTGACCCGGCCTGCCCGTGGAGCATCGCTGCTGCGGAATACCACCGCGTTGCGGAGTGCCGGAGCTAATGGAATCTCATGGTCAACCGGGGTCGGACTTGCTACCTGTGAGGGATGAATGCAGGACAATTGATGATGGCCCTGGCCCCGCTTGCGTTGTCGATGGGCTTGGCGGTCGCGCAAGATCAAGCCCCGTCGCTCGCCAAGGCACCAACCGCCTTTGAGACGCGAAACACGAGCGAGGGCGCAGAAGGAGAGGCTTCCATTCAGCAGGAGGGGGACAAAGCCAGTAAGGTCACCTTTACGGCAGTGACCGAGTCCCGGGAGTGGAAGGACTCCAACGGCAAGCTGATTCGCGGCCGCCTGCTCGCGTTTGAGGCTGCTGGAGGGAAGGAACCCTTCCTTGTGAAGGACGGCAAGATCCGTTTGCTGGTCGACGGTGCCAAGCGCTTCAGCCTCATGCCCCTCGAAAGGCTCGGCACGGAGGACCGGACCTATATCGGCAATCTTGCCGCGGCCCGGAAGCAGGAGGCAGTGTCCCAGAAGGCCCACTAGCGCAGCAGTTGATGCCCTGCAACCGGCCTCGCCGAGGTCAAACGAGACCGCTTCGAGGATCGACCGGGGTGTTCACGAGGAATGGGACGCATCGGGCGGCGCGGCGGCAAGGGCCGGGACTACCGATTGATCATCCAGTGGACCCCGTCGATGAGGAGGCGCTGGAAGCCCTCCGAACGGAAGTCGTCATCGCCATGGCCGATGGTCAATCCCATGACCTGGGACTTGCCCTGCGGGGAAACCCACATGATCACGCTTTTCGACTCGATGGTCTTCGTGGTGCCGTCGCCCTGTTTCCGCTCCACGGTCTGCACCCCGCTCAGGAGGGGGACCGTCCCCGGAGTCGTGAAGGCGTTGTTGTAAAGTTCGGTGGGCGGCGTGGTGTAACCGTCGGCGACCCCCACCGTGGCGGGGTGCTCAACAAGGCGTGCGGTCTTGATGGGATAATTGTTTCCGTGTCCGGTCGATGCCACCCCGGTGAACTCGCCCCAGTTGGGGAAGGGGCGGTCGGGATGGGTTTTCGCCCACTCCGTCATGAGCACCTTCTGCTGGTTTTTGAAGCGGAAGGTCGCCCAGAACGAGTGCATGGAGCAGTGAATGAGGAAGGCGGGGACACCCAACTCCCGGGTCTGGTCGATGACGTTGGCGGTGGCTTCGAGGTCGGTGACGTGGGCCAGGCAGAAGTTGTAAACAATGGCGTCCTGGCCCTTGGCGAAATCCTTTTCCTTCAAACGTTCAAGAAGGGGTTTTTGCGCCTCGATTTCCTCCGTGATCCGGTTGTAGCGATCGACGGACGCCTTGTCGTCGCCCTTGGCGACCGGCTTGTCGGCCTTGGTGGTGGGCTCACCCGTCTTGGTCAGGCTCCGGTAGCTGCCCGTCATCACGGTGACCTCCCAGTTCGCACGTTTGGCCGTTTCGAGGAAGAGCTCGCGCTGCATGACGTAGTCGTGGTGCGTTCCCGGCAGACAGGTGACATAGAGGATGCGGGGCCGTGCGGCGGGTTCCGCAGCGGAGGCCGCCCCGGAGACGAAGAGCAGAAGAAGGAGGAAGATGGCGGTCGTTTTTTTCATGAGCTGGATGCGTTGCGATTGTGGTCGGTCGAAACAGAAACGGCGCGGTGGCCGCCTCCAGACCCGGTCCACGGGGGGTGCGGGGATTTCAGGGACAAATCCTCAAAATAGAAGCAGAAAGGACCCGCCTCTGAAGAAATCCCCGTCTGCGGCGCGGGCGGGACCGCGGCGGGGTCGTCCAACGGGAGCGCTCAGGTGATTCGACCGGGGTGAACCCATTCAGCCGCCCGACAGGAAAGACCGCTTCCCCTCACATCTTCGTGCGACCCGGCCTGCCCGTGGTGCATCGCTGCTTCAGGAAGTGGCATTTTCGTGATACAAGTAGGGATCCCGAACCGTCCTATCACCGTGAACATGACCCGGCGTCAATTTCTGCGTACGCAGGGTGCCCTGCTGACCCTGCCATTCCTCCCGTCCCTCGGCGCGGCGCCAGTCAGGGCGGCCCTCCCTTCCAAGAAGCTGGTCATGATGTATGTCCCCAATGGCTTGGTGCGACGCTGCTTTTTCCCGGGTGAAGAGCGCTCGGAGCTGCCCGGCTTTGTCGGCGGCTTCAATGCCGACAAGCTCAAAAAACAACAGCGGACTCTAAACACCCCGGGCATCTACCCGCTCGATCTGACCCCAACCATGCAGCCCTTGTCGGGGCTCACCAACGATTTCACCCTCGTCACGGGTCTCGACCGCACCTACAAGGATGGTCAGGACGTCCATGCGCAAGGTGCCTCCTGTTACTTGACGAGTGTTTCGCCCGAACAAGCAACGGCAAAGGGCATGCGCCATCCGAACGGCCGCAGCCTCGACCAGATCGTCGGCGATCACGTCGGCCAGGCCACCCCGTTCAATACCCTCGAGATCAGCTGCAACGGCTACAAGGCCGGCAAGGAGGACATCTACTTTGACAATATCTCGTGGTACGGGCCGGACCGCATCGCCCCCTCCATCAAGGAACCGCAAAAGCTCTACGAACGGCTCTTCATGGCCGACAACTACCGGGATCACCTCGACGACGTCACCGACCTGATGCTGGCCGACGCCAAAACCCTCGCCAAAAAACTCGGCCGCGACGACCGGGAGACCCTCGACGAATTCATGGGCATGATCCGCGAGGTCGAAATCCGGATCGCCAAGATGGGATCGCTCCTCAAGGGAGTCGATGTCAATGTCCCGAAGAACGAAATTCTGCCCCGGGGCGAGTATATCAAACTGCAGATGGACCTGATGTTGCTCGGCCTGCAGATGGGCATCACCAATGTCGCCACCTTCATGGTCGGCCCGGAGCGATGGGACGCCACCCTCCTCTACGAAGGGGTCTTCGACAAGCCGGTCCAGCACCACACCATGACCCACAACCAGAAGGGCGATGGCTACAAGGACGTGCAGAAGATCGACAGCTTCCACATGGACCAATACGTCTATCTGCTGGAACGGATGAAGGCGATCAAGGAGGCGGACGGCAGCTCTCTCCTCGACAACTCCCTCGTGACCTACGGGGCCGGCTTGGGCGACGGCGCCACCCACCAATACTTCGATCTGCCACTGATCGTCGCGGGCAAAGGCCAGGGCCAGATCAAGCAGGGGCGCTTCATCCAGTGCAAGAGCGGCACCCTGAACTCCAACATGTGGCTGACCCTCGCCAAGCTAATGGGGCTGGAAATCGACCAGTATGCGGACAGCTCCGGGGTCATTTCCGACCTCTGGACCTGAGATGCCCCGAGCCATGTCCCTCCCCCACATCATTTTCGGCTGTTGCCTCCTGCTTCCGCTCCGTCTTCTGGCGGAGGCACCGGCGACCGCCGAATTCGACACTTTCATGCAACCCTTCTTCGCCAGCCATTGCACGAAGTGCCATGGCGAAAAAAAGGTGAAGGGCAAGGTCAACCTCGTCGAGGTCAAGACCGTCGAGGAACTGCTCGCGAAGCCGGCCCTGATCAACGACATGATCGAGGTGATCGAAGCTCGCGACATGCCACCCGAGGACGAACCGCAACCGGAGGATCCGGAGCGCGCCAGACTGCTCGCCGGCCTCAGGACCATGCTGCGGGAATCGGTCTCCGCCGGAGAGGTGGCGGCCGCGCCGCTGCGGCGCTTGAACCGATTCCAATACAACTACGCGGTCCGGGATCTCTTCCAGATGAATCGGGACATCTTCGCGCTGCCCGAAAAGCTGATGACGCGCCAGGGGAGCCACCTCAAGTCGGCGGATGGCAGAATGCCGGACCAGGTCACGGTGAGCTGCCAGTCCCTTCGGACCACCGGCGGCCTCACGGAAGTGCACGCCTTTCCGAAGGACTTGCGGGCCGCGCATGGATTCGACAACCAGGCGAACCAGCTGACACTTTCCCCCCTCTTGCTCGACACCTTCCTGAAGCTCAGTCTCTCCATTCTCAACAGCCCGGATTTCAACCGGGAAACGGTGGGGATTTGGAACCAGTTCTTCGGGGAGCCAAGCGCCGGGACGGATCCGGAGCAGGAAGTCCGAACGCGCCTCGAACGCTTTCTGACACAGGCCTTTCGCGCCGCGATCGATCCCGAAACACTGGATCGCTACACCGCCTACACCTTGTCCCGAATGCAGCAGGGAATGTCGTTCACCGAAGGCATGAAGAAGGCAGCTTCCGCGATCCTCTCGTCCCCCCGGTTCCTCTTCCGTCCCGGGCAGACCAGCGACGGGGAGGATCTCCATATGATCGCCTCCAACCTTTCCTTCTTTCTCTGGGGCAGCATCCCGGACCAGGAGATTCTGCGACTGGCCGCAAGCGGCGAACTGGCCCGCCCCGCGGTCTTCGACCAAACCATTGACCGGATGCTCCGGGATCCGAAGATCGAGCGCTTCCTTGACTCCTTCCCCGCGCAATGGATGCAGCTCGAAAACGTCCTCGCCGCGACCCCCGATCCCAACTTAGCAAGGCTCTTCAGCCTCGACCAGGAGAACCCAGCCAGCCTCCAGATGGTCCTCGAGCCTCTCCTCCTGTTCGATGCGGTGTTTGTCGAGGACCGGCCCATCACCGAGCTCATCAAACCCTCCTTCGCCTACCAGAGCGAGTTCCTCAAGGAGTGGTACACTTCCGACTTGAGCCCTCCGCAGGTCGATCCCGAACAGCTCGCCGCAGCGAACCGGACCAGGGACGAGCAGCGCGCTTCCCTGCAGGAAACGATCGAGACCACCCGCGCCGAGCTGACGACGCTGACCGAAACCACGCAAGCCGGAATCCTGGCAGCCCGAAGGAAGAATCCAGGCGCGAGCAAGGCGCCGGACCTGAAGCCGATCGCGGCCTGGGACTTCAATGGCGACCTGAAGGATTCGGTCGGTTCGCTGGACTTGCAGGCGCACGGCGAAATCCGTTACGAGGACGACATGGTTGTCCTCGACAAGGCCTACCTGCAAAGCGCAATGCTGCCCATCGAGTTGAAAGCCAAGACTCTCGAGGTCTGGTGCAAGGTGCATGACATCAACCAGAGCGGCGGCGGACTGATGGGAATCCAGGGCCCCGGCGACTACTTCGACACGATCGTCCTCGGCGAACGAAAGCCGCAACACTGGATCTCCGGCAGCAACGGCTTCACCCGCACCGCCGACTTCCCGAAGGCCGCCCCGGAACAGGAGGCCAGCCAGCGGCTGCACCTGATCATGGTTTACCAGGAGGACGGAACCACCACCCTCTATCGGAACGGCGCACCCTACGGCAAACCGTTCCGCAAGGAGGCCGCGACCTTCCCCGCCAACGAGTCCTCCGTCCTTTTCGGCCTGCGACACCTGCCGGCCTCGGACGGCAAATACCTCACCGTGAGCCTCGCGAAGGCCCGCCTCTATGATCGCGCCCTGCGTGCCGGGGAGGTGGCCACCTCCAGCAGCGGTGCCGACTACGTTTCCGAAAATGATCTCCTGCAGGCGATGAGCCCCGAGGTGAGAGAAAGGCGGGAGGCCCTGCGCCAAACCCTGGAGCAGTCCGAGGCCGCCTTGAAGAAGGTTCCCAAAAACCAGGATCTGAAAAACGCCCGAAGGGACACCGTGCGTCGTTTCGAGGACGAGATGCGCAGGAAGCTGCGTTCGCCGACCTTCGATCGGGTGGCCGCATCGGACCCCCGTTACGGCGGCGTGATCACCAATGCCGCGATGCTGAGCATGACCTCCGGCCCGACCCGGACCCATCCCATCGCGCGCGGGGCCTGGGTCATCGAGGTGATCTTCAACGACCCTCCGGCCCCACCGCCGAACAATGTCCCCCCGCTCAACGAGGATGACGAAAGCGTGAAGAACCTCACCATCCGCGAAAAATTCGCCCAGCACCGCGAGAACCCGGACTGCGCGGGTTGCCACTCCCGGCTCGATCCCCTCGGATTCGCCCTCGAGAATTTCGACATCACCGGACGGTGGCGGGATCAATACGACAACGGCCGGAAAGTCGATCCCAGCGGCACCTTGATGAAGAAATACGAGTTCGACGGCATTGTGCGCTTCAAGGAGGCCATCCTCCAGGAGGACCGACGGTTTGCGAAGGCCTTCACCGCCCACCTCCTCCGATTCGCCCTCTCGCGGGAGCTTGGTCCCGCCGATTCCCTCACTGTCGAGGCGATCGTCGACAAGGCCGAGAAGGATGGCTTCAAACTGCAGTCACTCCTCAGGGAAGTCATCCGGAGCGACGCCTTCATTCATTCGAAGTAATCCCTTCCCTCCTTTGGCCCATCAATCATTGATGCGCCATTCCAGGATTCCCGCCGAGAAATCATCCTGTAGAATGGCCTCCAGGCGGATGGCGGTGGTCGTTATTTTCTTGAAGGCCACCTTGTTGAAGGTGTCGGTCTCGGTGCCGTAGTTCCCGGTGGTTTCCACCGGCTTCCAGTCCTTGCCATCCCGATAAAGGACGCGCCAGGACTTCGGAACGCGACACGGTCCGGCGTCGCCCTCGTCGAGCCAGTAAACCTCCATCGATGAAACGGATCTCGGTTCGGGGAAACTTTGTTCAACCGTCTCCCGCCCCCCGAGATGATAGAGCCAGGTGAAACGTGGCACCTCGGAGTCGTGCGAACTCCCGGGAATCTTCCCGTCGGCAAGGGCTTCCAGTTGCATCGGCGGGTAAACGTGGGAGGCCCTGAACGCCCCCCATGACTGCCAATCCTTCGGCAAGGGTGGGGCCGCGATCTGCCCGGCGACCTCCTCGTCGCGGGCCAGCCAGACATTCATCTTTCCCTCGCCCCGGTTCGCCCGGGCATAAAACGGAATCGCGGTGAACGCCTTGCCATCCTTCAGCGTCCCAACGAGCACCGTCACCCCGCCCAGCAGGTCCTTCCGGTGCTCAGGCTTCAGCACGACCCCGTCGTCCAGGCTCAGGCCCAGCACATCACCATCGTAATCGGGCCATTCCGCACAGTAAACGAGCGGCCCGCGCTGGAGCGCCGTCCGGCCGACGTCATTGATGACCTTCTCGTTGGCCAGCACCCGGCGGATGGGCATCGGCAGATCAAGGGTGATCACGTCGCCGCGACTCCACTTCCGCTTGAGGACCACATAGCCCTGTTCGATCTTCATCTCCGCGTCCCCGCCATTCACCTGCAGGCGAACCGGCGCATCGAGCGCCGGTTCGGCGTAATGATACAGATCGCCCGGCGACGGCTTGTTCCCCGCCCAACCCGGAATCCGCACCCGCACCGTGAATTCAGCCGCCTCGGTCGGATCGACCGTGATCTTCACCGCCCCGTCCCACGGGTAATTCGTCTTCTGGGTCACCGACAGCGACTGCTCGCCGATCTGGACCTTGGCGCTCCCCGACATGAAGAGGTTGACATAGAGATCGTCGCCGCGGGTTCCGTAAACGTAGCCAGGCACGACGGGAATGATGCGGCAGATGTTGGACGGACAGCAGGCGCAGTTGTACCAGCTCTGCCGCCCGGACCCCCAACCCGACTCGCCCGTCATCAGGAGCTTGTTGGGATAGAAAAACTTGTCGCCCGCGATCTCCACCCCGCCGAGCACCTCGTTATAAAGCGCCCGCTCCAAGACATCGATATACTCCGCGTCCGGATCAATCCGCCACATCTGGTGCGCGAAGAAACACAGCCCGATTCCCGCACAGGTTTCAGCATAGGCGGTTCCATTCGGCAGCTGGTAGTCATTGCCGAAGGATTCGCCGCCCCCGATCGAACCGATCCCGCCGGTCACGTACATTTTTCGCTGCGTGGCACTCTCCCACAACCGCCTCGCCGCCGCCAACAGCTCCGGGTCCCCGGTCTCCCGGTAGAGTTCGGTCATATTCACGCAACCATACATCGCCCGCACCGCGTGGCCGACAATCTCACTTTGCTGGCGGACCGGCAAATGGTCCTGCCCGAGGAAGGTGACCGAGGCCCGACCTTCATGATGCCCCCGCCGATCGATGAAAAATGCCGCCAAATCCAGGTAGCGTTTTTCGTTCGTGACCCGGTAGAGCCGGACCAGGGCCGCCTCGAGTTCCTCATGATGGGGCACGTTGTCGCGCTTGCCGGGACCAAAAACCGAATCAATGTGATCGGCGAGCTTGAGGGCCACATCCAACATGGTGCGCTTGCCGGTCGTCTGAAAGTGGGCCACGGCGGCCTCGATGAAGTGGCCCATGCAATACAGCTCGTGCTTCGGCCCAGGGGAGATGTGCTTGAACCGCTGGTCGGGGCTGTCGGCAAAGTAGGTGAACAAGTAGCCGTCGGCCTCCTGGGCGGCGGCCATCTTGGCGATCACCCCATCGAGCTGTTTCTCAAGTTCCGGATCAGGATGCGTCTTGAGATGGTAAATCACCCCCTCCAGCACCTTGTAAACGTCCGAGTCATTGTAGGGAGCCCCAACGTGCTTTCCCTCCTTCAGTCCCGCCGCGATCACAAAATTGTCAATCCGTTCGGTCTCCTCACATTGCACGAGGCAATGCGGGATCGTCACATCCCGGGAGACCTCGATCCGATCGGCCCAGAACCCCTCGTCGGGGTGCACGTTCCAGAACGGCACCGGCTCGACGGTCGCCACCGGTTCGGCTGACACAACAGCGGAAGCCAGGAGGCCCGCCAGCAGCAAGCCGACGGCCTTGTATTCAATGGTGGAATTGGGGCGGCGCATTAGTTCACGGGTTGTAGGGTAAAGTTGAAATCTGTGGGGACCATCGGCTCGATTAGGTGTTCTACCAGCGGGATCGGGGGACCGCAACTGCCATTGAGCAGTTCTTGGAATGGCGAGGCCGCACGCCTCGAACCCTTGTCGGCGGACCTTCCGGCCTCCAGCGCCGAGTCCACGGCGGGATAAACCACCTGCGTGCTGGCCGAAGCCCACCTATCCAAACCCAAAAACTTGCTGGTCCCCTCAAGAGACCGGCAGAAAATTTCCAACTTCCAATTTCCAAATAAATTCCAAACCCAAACCCCAAACCCCGAAGCGAGGCCCCAGCCTCCATGGACTGCGGCAGCCTGCTGCCGCTTTACCCCGTGGCAGCCTGCTGCCGGCCCACCACCCCCGCCCCCGTCTTCAACCTCCTTCTCAACTCGCCCCCCTGGGACCGAACAGAGGGACCGGTCAGTGATCGCTCCAGCCTCAGCGATCCAGCCCCCAAAGCAAACGCAAAGTCAACGCAAGGAACGGCGTGCTCCCGGGCGCCGTCTAAAATCCCTCCGAGCAAAGCGAGCACTTCCCCTTCCTCCACCTCTTTCCCCAAACAAACCCACCGAAGGCCAACCAAACACGCCCCTCCCCTTCCGCCCCCCCACTCCCCACTTCCCGTCCCTCCCCTCTCCTCGTTTCACCCCTTCCTCACAATTCATCCAACCGACGCTGCACCCCGCAGCCGTTCACCCCCGTCGCCACATGCATATACCCTTCCGTCGTTTTCACATCCTTGTGCCCGAGCAACTCCTGCAGGGTCCGGATGTCCGTGCCGCCCTCCAGGAGATGCGTGGCGAAGGCATGCCGCAAGCCCCGCCTCCCGATCACCTTTCCAGACCTCCCTCGCCATTTCGATCTGCTTGGCGATCTCCTCCCGCAGGCTCTTCGGCATCACCACGTAAAAACCTGCGGTCACGTGGCTTCGCGTAAAATGTAGTCATCCCCATATACAGACCCAAATCTAAATCGCGTGAGGCAAAGCCTTTTACGCGACTAAATCGCGTGAGGCAAAGCCTTTTACGCGACCTGGTCCGGCCACCCGTGATATCAGCCCACACACCTTGCCCCAACCCAACCCGCCCACGCCCTCCCGATAAGCGCACTTCGACTCAAAAATTCCGCGCAAAATCAGGGGATTCTGGCCCAATCCCCCCAATCATTCGCCCCGGATACCACATCTGGAAGTGTTATGAATAAGTACTGTTCGCTGAAGAAAAACGATGCCCGGATCTGTATTCAGAGTTAGCTGATCGAAACTGGATCTCGACAAGGCCTTGGCGACTCTTTCCTTCGCGCCCTATATGACGCATCGAAAGGGCGAGCCGATCAAGTACAGGTCTGGACAGTTTCACGAACATACTGGATTCAAGGCAATGGCCTCCGAAGCCTCCGGGGAAGATCTTTCAAGACAACTCGAAGAGGCGGATTCTTTTCTCAAGCGACATCAAGGTGAGCTTGCTACGCTGGAGGGTGTTGAGCACGCCTCACTGGATTTCGGATTCAACTGCCGCATCGGAACCGGCCCTGAAGGAAACGAAATTGTCGTTCAGGGCGAGCAATTGATGCCCTCGCTCCTGAAACGATGTGGAGATCTCGGGATTAGCATTAAGTTGTCTCTTTATCCGGCATCGAATGAAAAGACCGCAAATAGCAGCGAACAAGACATGGGACTCGATGCCGGGTAGCGCCTCTTGTTTGGCGCGAGGCCTTCAGATTTGCGCTGGCTTTCAGGCGGCAACGAGTCCATTTTGACGTTAGCCCTGTGGACTTCGTGGCGTCCGATCCCTAATTTGAGCAGCCTTCGTCGACGCGTTCGCGGTCTGCCCCACTGCTTCCAGTAGTATAACCGTATGCGCCTCCGTAGCCACTTATCGAGGTCTCGGG
>Ga0209702_10004687_pt1 | contig 19537 bp, 21 predicted proteins | sample FRY01_FD_187210 | JGI IMG/M metagenome (GOLD analysis project Ga0209702, IMG submission 187210) | Freshwater microbial communities from Lake Fryxell liftoff mats and glacier meltwater in Antarctica - FRY-01 (SPAdes) (version 2) | ecosystem: Environmental > Aquatic > Freshwater > Ice > Glacier...
GTCTTATTAAAGCAATGGCTCAGAAATATATAGAAGAGAGCAGAGAAGAGGGTATTGAAAAAGGCAGAGAGGAAGGTGTTGAAAAAGGCAGAGAGGAAGGTATCACAAATACTATAATTAATATGCTGAAACAGAATTTTGATATCAATCTAATATCACAAGTTACAGGCTTTACTGTTGAACAAATCCATATGCTCAAATATTCCTTGAAAACAACTATTACATAACTATAGTATATTGTGTTTTGGACATTTATGTAGTAGAGCATATAGTATAAATTCATTTTCACAACATACATATATTATGAACCACTCACAATCTTACCTAGAAATAGATATATCGAAAATACGAGATAATTATAAAATTTTATCCAGTATATGCAAAACTTCAGAAGTTGCTTGCGTTATAAAAGCGAACGCTTATGGCCTTGGCGCAGATAAAATTTCTAATGCTTTATTTCACCAAGAGAAATGTCAAAACTTTTTTGTTGCATCGGTTAACGAAGCAATAGACTTACGCAAAAACTTAGGTCTTGGTGCTAATATTTTTGTATTAAACGGTGTCTTCCGTGATGAAGTAGATGAATTTGCAAGACATAATTTAACCCCTATACTTAATCATTTGGGTCAAATCGAATTATGGACAGAATTTACAAAAAAAATTGAAAAAAGATTACCCTCAATCCTGCACATTGATACAGGAATGAGTAGACTTGGAATGCCAGGGATAGAGGTAGATAAACTAATAAGTAAATCTGAATTACTAGATATTCTCTCTTTAGAGTACGTAATGAGCCATCTATCTTCTAGTGAAGAAGTAGAAAATCAATATAACTTAGAACAATTACGAAAATTCAAACATTATTTGAAGTATTTCCCTAAATCAAAAGCAAGTTTATCTAATTCTAGTAGTATATTTCTAGGAAAAGATTATCATTTTGATCTTGTTCGTACTGGCGCAGCTCTGTATGGCATTAATCCAAATGTTTCTAAACCAAATATTATGCATAATGTTGTTAAGCTCACAACTCCTATAATCCAATTACAAAAACTTTCTAGTAGTAATTTTATTGGGTATAATATGACTTTTACTACTAAACGTAACACAATAGTCGCGACATTACCAATAGGTTACTCAGATGGATATTCTAGAATTCTTAGTAATTGTGGAGAAGTATTCATCGATGGGCATATAGTGCCAGTAGTTGGTAGGGTATCAATGGACTTAATTACAATAGATGTTACTGATGTACCATCCGAAAAAATTTTTCTAGGCCAAAAAGTGGAAATTATTAATGATTATTGTACTATAGATAAAATCGCGAGTATTGTTGGTACAATCGGACAGGAAGCGCTAACAATACTTGGCGGCAGTAGATATAATAGAATATATAAAAATAATGCTTGATATAGTTAATCAGATTGGTAAAACCACAATCGAATTTACAAGAAAGGTGGGCGCTGTAAGTCAGTTCATAGGCTTAACCTTGATAAGTATTTTCAGGCTGCCATTATATTTAGGGATGATTTGGAAACAATTCTTATCAATTGGCTTTTACTCTTTGCCTGTTGTTGCAATGACATCCTTTTTTTCTGGCGCAGTACTTGCTCTTCAAAGTTATGTAGGATTCTCTCGTTTCTCCGCTGAAAGTTCAATTGCTACAGTTGTTGTACTGTCAATTACTAGAGAACTTGGACCTGTTCTTGCCGGCCTTATGGTAGCAGGAAGAGTTGGGGCATCAATTGCTGCTGAAATTGGAACAATGAGAGTAACAGAACAAATAGACGCACTTTACACACTATCAACTAATCCAATCAAATATCTTGTATTACCCAGAGTCATTGCATCAGTTATTACATTGCCATGTTTAGTATTAATAGGTGATATAATAGGTGTAATGGGTGGTTATTTGGTAAGCGTCTATAAGCTTGGCTTTAATAGCACCAATTATATTGTTAACACTTTTAAATATTTAGAAACAGTAGATGTTGTTTCGGGCTTAGTCAAAGCGGCAACTTTTGGATTTATTATTGCGGTTGTCAGCTGCTATAATGGCTATTATTCTGATAAAGGTGCTAAAGGAGTTGGTAGCGCAACAACTGCAGCTGTAGTACAATCTTCAATCTTTATATTAATTAGCAATTATTTAATTACTGAACTGTTTTTTAAAATATAACTTATGCATTTCAAATAATGAACGAAAACCAATCAAAAATAAAAGTCCGAGGGTTACATAAAGCATTTGGCGATCATGTAGTGCTTGATGGAATAGATTTAGATCTTAAGAAAGGTGATGCACTTGTTATTTTGGGAGGGTCTGGTAGCGGTAAATCAGTATTAATCAAGACAATTATTGGTCTGATGAAAGCTGATAGCGGTAGTATCATGATAGATGGGATTGAAACAAATAATATTTCTGATAGAAAAAGATTTGAAATAATGGAAAAATGCGGCTTTCTTTTTCAAGCTGGTGCACTTTTTGACTCATTAACTGTACAAGATAATATCACCTTCTTTGCAGAGAAATTATATAAATTATCAAAAAAAGATAAAGAAGAATTGGCTATCTCTAAACTTGAATCTGTTGGTTTATCCCCAAGAATACTGAATCTTTACCCAGCTGAGTTATCTGGTGGAATGCAAAAACGCGTATCTTTAACTAGAGCAATTTGTAGTAATCCAGAAATTATATTTTTTGACGAACCAACAACTGGCCTTGATCCAATAATGACAAATGTTATTAATGAATTAATCGCAAAAGCACAGGAAAAACTTGGCGCTACTACAATTACAATTACTCATGATATGAATACTGCTTATAGAATAGCTACAGAAATAGCATTACTTTATAATGGTAAAATTTTATGGAGAGGAAAAAAGGAAGACATAAAACACACTGACAATCCTTACGTCAAACAATTTATTAATGGCGATATTGATGGCCCAGTGACCATTTAATTTAGGTTTTGCGGAGTTTGCATAAAATATACATAAAACATAAGAAAACAAGCAATGTAGTCGTAACATTACCCTCATTAATTAACACCTATTTTCTAACTATTTTATTGAAATGATTAATAATACGAGGATTATACAATATATAAATCATTAATTGCCAAATGCTAAATTTACCTTTAAAATGTGGCGATTGATTTTTTTGCTAAATTGAATTTGAAATAATTAATTTTAAAATAAATAAGTAAATGCTGAATATTCTAAAAAAAGCTACCAAATATAGCGATATAGCTCTTGCTGTCGGTATAATTGGAATATTGATGGTTTTATTGTTTCCCGTTCCAACGGGACTATTGGATTTCTTATTAGCTTTTTCTATAGCAACTTCCATCATTATTTTGATGACTACACTATTTATTGCAAAACCTCTTGAACTTAGTGTGTTTCCTACGATTCTGCTTGTTACTACATTATTACGACTCGCACTAAATATTGCTTCAACAAGGTTAATACTAGCTAATGGTCATTTGGGTACGGATGCTGCTGGAGAAGTTATTCAAGCTTTTGGTTCTTTTGTAATGCAAGGTAATGTAGTAATAGGTCTTATAGTCTTCCTAATTTTGACCTTAATTAACTTTATAGTAATTACAAAAGGTTCTGGTAGGATTGCTGAAGTGGCAGCAAGATTTAGTTTAGATGCAATGCCAGGAAAACAAATGGCTATTGATGCAGACTTATCTGCTGGATTAATAAATGAAGCAGCAGCAAGAGCACGGCGACAAAATTTAGAAGATGAAAGTACATTTTATGGAGCAATGGATGGCGCTAATAAATTTGTTAGAGGCGATGCAATAGCCGGCTTAATTATTACCTTTATTAACTTAATTGGGGGAATGATTATAGGAATTTTGCAAAGAAAATTAGAGTTTGATGTCGCAATTCAGACGTATACTATACTCACTATAGGTGATGGGTTAGTATCACAGATTCCTTCCCTCATAATTTCGCTAGGGTCAGGTTTATTGGTCACTAAATCTGGTATTGTAGGTTCTGCAGACAAGGCTATATTTGGTCAATTAGGTCAATACCCTCAGCCATTATTTATGACATCTATTGTTATTTTAATGATGGGTTTTGCTCCCGGCCTTCCTTTTGTTCCCTTTTTAATACTTGCTATAGTCTTTGGCTCTATAGGTTACGTAATATATTTAAATCAACAAAAAGCTTCTCAAACAACTAGTTCATTGCCACAAAAAGACAGCACAACAGATTCTACTGATGAAAATGGGGAAGCCATAGGAGATACTTTGCAGCTTGATGCTATTAGGCTTGAAATTGGTTACGGCTTAATATCTTTAGTTAACGGTTCAAAAAGTCAGCGTTTAACCGATCAGATAAAAGCGCTTCGTAAACAAATAGCAAAAGATTTTGGGTTTGTTATGCCTTCTGTTAGAATACAAGATAATATTCAACTGGGCAATGATACATATGTAGTCAAGATCAAAGAATTAGAAGCTGGTAGAGGTATTGTTAGAGCAAATAAATTACTGGTAATGGATCCTAAAGGTCAAGCAATTAACTTATCTGGTGAAGATACAAAAGAACCTGCCTTTGGTCTCCCAGCAAAATGGGTAGACGAATCTTGTAAGGATGAAGCATTATTTTATAATTACACTGTAGTTGATCCCTCTACTGTAATAACAACGCATTTAACTGAAATAGTAAAAGAAAATATTACAGAACTCCTTTCTTATAGCGAGACGCAAAAATTGATTGATGAGCTTGGTGAAGATAATAAAAAACTGGTCAAAGACCTTGTTCCTGATTTAGTTACTATTTCTACATTGCAAAAAATATTACAAAATTTATTGTCTGAAATGATATCGATAAGGGATTTGCCAAATATTTTAGAAGCTGTTGCTGACGGTGCGCGAGTGCATAAAAGCATAACTTCTATTACTGAATTTGTAAGAAATCGCCTCTCAAGACAAATATGTCATGCTAACACTAACCAAGAAGGATTTATTCCGATTGTCAGTATTTCTCCCGAATGGGAACAAATTTTTACGAGAAGTTTAGTTAATGACGGTGATGATAAACAATTATCTATGCCGCCTTCGCAACTTCAAGAATTTGTAGCTAGAGTTAAAAAAGTTTATGATGAACAAGCTGCAGATGGTTACATACCAGTCCTTCTAACAAGTGGTTCAATAAGACCATATGTGCGTTTGATTATAGAACGTTTTAGGCCTTCTACTGTAGTCATGTCACAAAACGAAATTCATTATAGAGCAAAAATTAGAACCCTTGGGGTAATCTAGTTTTCTTATGTCTATAGATGCTATAACAAATATAAAACAAATTTTAAATCAAGAACTTGCAAACATAGACTCTATAATTACAAATTACTTAACATCTGAAGAAGAAGTAATTTCTTTAATTTCGCATTACCTTATCGAACCTAGTGGAAAAAGAATTCGCCCTATCCTTACTATCATCGTGAGCAAAATGTTTGGTTATAATGGAAATGATAATATAAAACTAGCTTCTGCAATTGAGATGATTCATGCTGCTACGCTACTCCATGATGATGTAATAGATGCTAGTGAGATGAGGAGGTTTAAAGCGACTTCTAATATTATTTGGGGCAATAAACTCAGTATTCTAGTTGGAGATTTTTTACTAAGTAAAGCTTTTGCATTAGCTATAGATACCAATTCAATATCTTCGCTGCGCATTTTATCTAAGTCTACAGTCAAAATAGCTGAGGGGGAAATATTTCAACTTGCTAAATTAAATGAACGTAAAATACTTAAAATTGATGAATATGAAAAAATAATCCTATCTAAAACCGCAGAATTATTCGGCACATCTTGTGAAATTGGAGCTATTCTCGCAGGGGAGCCTGATAGTTCTTGTGAAACTTTAAAGAATTTTGGTTTATATTTAGGGGCTATTTTTCAAATAAGCGATGATTCATTTGATTATTTTAGCAATAAAAATGAAATTGGTAAAAATATAGGAAAAGATTTTTTGGAAGGTATAGTAACTTTACCTTTAATTTTTCTCTATGATAAGGTTGCTGTAGAAGAAAAAACCATGATTATAGATATGATCCAAGCAAAAACAAGATCTATCAATGATTTTGAATTAGTTTGTGCACTATTAAATAAACATAAAATTCAACAAGAAATTACGAATTATTTACTTATAATAAAATCTAAAGCTAATAAATTATTAGCTTATATACAGATAGAAAATATTTATAAAACCCATCTGATATCTTTGCTTGAATTTGCTATGCACAGATACTACTAATTTTTATGTTAATTATTACTGAAAATAGACTATATTTTTATAAGAAATAAAATAATATAAATCTCAAATTCAAAATAATTTTTTGATAGAATTTTCTCTATCTTTGAATATACTATAGCGGATAAGTTTCATTAGAGTTCATATATGACTATTAATTTTAAAGCATTAGAAAATATTGTACTTAAACCAATCATTACTGTGTTTGGAGTTGGTGGTGCTGGTGGTAATGCGGTAAACAATATGTTGAATGCAAAATTACAAGGCGCTAATTTTGTTGTTGCAAATACCGACGCGCAATCCCTAGAACATTCTATTTGTGAAAATAAAATCCAGCTTGGCGCCGCTATAACTCGTGGTCTTGGTGCCGGCGCATCTCCTGAAGTAGGGTCACTAGCAGCTGAGGAATCTGCAAGCGAAATTAGAGGATATCTGGAAGGTAGTAATATGGTGTTCATAACAGCAGGCATGGGCGGAGGTACCGGTACAGGAGCATCTCCTATTGTTGCAAAAATTGCAAAAGAGCTTGGAATACTCACTGTTGGTGTTGTAACTAAACCATTCCACTTTGAAGGTGGGCACCGTATGAAAACTGCTGATAAAGGCCTACATGATCTACAGCAATTTGTTGATACTTTAATTGTTATTCCTAACCAAAATTTATTTAGAATTGCTAATGAACGTACTACTTTTGCCGATGCATTTAAAATGGCAGATGATGTATTACACGCAGGAGTTCGCGGTGTTACAGATTTAATGATCATGCCAGGTCTAATTAATTTAGATTTTGCAGATATTAGAACTGTAATGAGTGAAATGGGCAAAGCTATGATGGGCACGGGTGAGGCTTCAGGAGAAGACAGAGCCGTGAAAGCAGCTGAAGCTGCGATCGCTAACCCTCTTCTTGATCATAGTTCAATGCGTGGCGCTAGGGGTGTTTTAATTAACATTACTGGAGGCTCAGATATGACGTTATTTGAAGTAGACAGCGCTGCAAATAGAATTAGAAATGAAGTTGGCGATAGTGAGGCTAATATTATTTTTGGTTCTACTTTTAACCCAGAACTTAATGGAATCATAAGAGTGTCCGTGGTTGCAACTGGTATAGATGCAGATCAAATAATTCATTCTAAACTTCAGCATATTGCGCAAGAAGTAGTAGAAAGTCAATTATCTGAACCAATCCTATTGGAAGAAGAAATCCCAAGCTTTGATCATTATAGTACTTCTAATGTTAGTGAAACAAACTCACAAATGCAGAATTCTAATATCCATGTATCACATGCAATTGCCGAAGAAACCAGTCGTACAAACAATAATAAGTCGTCATTATTTAGCAAAATGTGGAATTCTTTGAAATCGGGAGATAAAGTTAGTGTGCAACCAACCTTAGATCAAGGGAAAATACATAATTCACAGCATATTAAGGTAGAAACTGATATTAGAGACGTGCCTGCTTTCTTAAGAAAGAAAAATAACAACCTAAATTCTGATACAGAATAGCATTTTATATATTTTAGGACCTTTCCCAAACTAGACATATAGTAAACGAGGAAGCTTCAGAAAAGAGCGATAGATTATGAACAAATATAGTGTGGTGGCCAGGGCCGGAATCGAACCGGCGACACAAGGATTTTCAGTCCTTTGCTCTACCAACTGAGCTACCTAGCCTTAAGGCTCCCTTGCGTCTAACTATTCATGCTATGTTCTAAGATCAAACATCCATAAGCGATTTTTACAAGATGATATAACTTATAATCAATTCACTTCATTTTGTCTATACAATTTATGGAGTTAATTTCGGAATTTAGCACAATGGCCTTAAACCATTAAACCTTAATTATAATTTTGTCTGTTATAACATAATTGAGTTGGTAATCATGTATCTCGTGCTCAATATATTCAAACAGATCCTCATAAAAGCATACTCCGACAGCAATTGTTTTATATATTTGGTTTATTTTAGCTAAATATTTGTCATAATAACCGTAACCAAACCCAATACGATAGCCAGATACGCTTAATCCTAATGCAGGAATTATGATTAATTTTGGCAATATCTCTATTGAAGATTTTGGGTGATATAAATCTGGTAAACTACTTCTTTCCATAAAACCCATAGGGTCATATTTCACAAAACTCATTTCTGATTTTATAATTTTTGGTAAACCTATTGGATTTTTAACAGCAAGAGCAATTTTTAGTAAATCTGGTTCACCTTTCAGTGGCCAATACAAGCCTATTTCATTTAACTCAAACGATTTAGAAATTAATGCAATGATATTTTTGAATATTGCTTCATTTGCATCCCTGTGCATATCTTCATTAAAATATTTACGCTTATCAAGAAGTTTATTTCTAAGTATTTTCTTAGAATCTGCACCACTCATTAGTCATGATACCAAACATTTGCAGGGATCTTATCCAATAACCCTCTATGTTTTTCAAGCTCATTTTCAGTTGGCTTTACTATAATTGTTTTTTTATTATTTTTACCATCAAAATTTTTAGCTGACGAATTCTCTTTTATCTTGTTACTATTATTAAGGTTAAAACTTACTTGCCTACCCCCGGTAAGTTCTACGTACACTTCTGCTAAAAGCATAGCATCCTTAAGAGCGCCATGCAATTGTCTAGCTGAATTATCAACTTTGAATCTTTTGCATAAAGCATCTAAGCTAGACTTCATACCAGGGAATTTTCTTCTAGCCATTGCAAGAGTATCCACGGTGTTAGTAAGATCAATAAAACTAGCAGAAGATCTGTTTAATAAAGACAATTCATGATTAATAAATTGTACGTCAAAAATAGCATTATGAATAACAATTGAACTACAGTCTTTGATAAAATTTAAGAACTCATCTGCAATATCTTTAAAAAGTGGCTTATCTTTAAGGAATTCACCAGAAATCCCATGAATTCTATAAGCTTCATTCGGCATATCGCGCTGTGGATTAATATAATAATGAAAGCGCTCACCAGTTAGAACCTTATTATACATTTTAATAGCACCAATTTCTACAATACGGTGGCCGCTTTTAGGGTCTAGCCCGGTGGTTTCAGTATCCAAAATTATTTCATTCATTGCATTTTATTATTAATTTCGTAATTTGTGCCTCTAACTCTACCATGTTTACATCAGTATTTACAATGAAATCTGACATTTCCATTTTGACAAAAGGTGCTAATTGGATTTCTTGTAATTTGTAATAAATTTTTTGATCAAAAAAACCCCTTCCCTTTGCTCGCTCCAACCTAGATTCTTCAGAACACACTGTAGTTACGATAAAATTAAAATATTTTTTAAAATTTGATTCAAAAAGCATTGGAATTTCTGCAAAGATAATTTTTTCACTTCTATTTTCTTGCTTAAATACTTCAATAGCCTCCCTTACTAAAGGATAAATAAAATTTTGTAATTTTTCTCTAGCAATTTCATTGTTATATATAAGCTTAGCTATTTTGACTTTAGAAAATGGCTTAGTTAAATTAAGAACATCTAAAACCTGATTCTGATTTTTTTTATCCTGATATAATTTGCCGACAAATGCATCAGCGGAAAAAGTTTTGAATTGCATAGATGATAGATAATTCAAAACAAAGCTCTTACCAGAAGAGTAGCTACCTGTAATCCCAACGGCAATCATTATTTACTTGCCTTTTGATCAATTTTACAAACATCAACAGACGGTTGATCGAATGGGTTAAGTTTTTGGTATCTTGCAACCATTACCACAATAAACATTGATTCTATGATCAATTTAGCTACAATCTCCTCATTTATTGAGGTAAAACTTTCTATAGATATAGGTCTACCGATATTAATAAGCGCTTTACTAGTATTATATGCATGCAGAACTAAACTTGTGGATAACATAGTGTCTTTTTGATCTAATACCATTATCTTATAAAATTTATCATCAGGGCCTTCTAAGTAAAGCTGTAGCTGGCTATGTTCATCGAAAGTACCTTTTGATAAAACTGGAGTAATACCAAAATTGTTTTTCCCTAATGATTCACCAATTAACTGCTGCTGCCAACGACAAAATCCATCTAATTGATGGCAATAATTTAATGCGACTAGAATTCGCCTTCCTAAAGAATAATTCTCCAAATAATATTTGGCAGCGTTAATTACATTTTGACTATTAAGTATAATATTGGATAATGAAATTAATGACGATGATACAAATTTTTCAATATCCAGACCTATAAGGGAACATGGCAAAAGCGTTGTTGCTGAAATAATACCAAACCTACCACTGCGTTGCGCTTCATGCTCAATATACATTGTTTTATAGGCCTTAGCCAAATTAGAAAGCAGATTATTGCCTTTAGGCGATATAATATAAATATTTTTATTGCTTACTTTTTTGGTTTCAAGAATATATTTAGTGAGAAGATATGTCTCACTTGTATTGCCTGATTTGCTTAATACAAAGAAAATAGTTTTTTGAACGTCAATTGATTTAAGTTTCTCTTCAATATCTAATTCATCAATACTATCAAGATATATAGTTTTTTTGAGCGGTTTAGAAATAGAGCTACATATAGCTCTTGTATTTAATGACGAAGCACCAAAACCTACTATTGCTACATAATCATATTGATCATTTAGTTCTTTAGCAAGTTTTGAAACTTCATCAAGTTTGATCTGATCGAATTTTAGGAAATCATGTTCCCCTCTTTTTATTTCGCCAGCAAAATCATCAAAAATTTGATTGAACATTCTTATTAATAAAAATATAAAAGAAGAGTCTAACAAATATCAGTTCATTTGTCTTTAGCAAAACTTAGTTAATAATATTTATTTTATATTAGATCTCTAGTTAGTGGGAGATGCGATTTTTTCGATATGGACTAAAGGATGATGTGTATGTATAATCTAGTAAATCCACTAATAACAGTCTACACACGATATGATTATTAATAATTCTAAAAAAAAAACTACTAGTACTATGCGAACTCTTCTGCCATATCTTTGGCCTAAAAATGAATTAGAATTAAAATTCAGAGTCGTTGCATCAATGATTTGTCTTATTATAGGTAAAATTATTGGTGTTATTATCCCTATCGCTTATAAAAATGCGGTAGATGGGCTAACAAAAGATCACGCTAGTTTTATGATAATTGGAATTCTCCTAAGCTACAGCGGAGCCAGGATATTCTCTCAAGTTTTCAATGAATTACGCGATGCAATATTTGCAAAAGTTGGTCAAGATGCTATGCGTAAAATTGCATTGAATGTTTTCACATATATGCACCAACTGAGCCTACGCTTTCATTTGGAACGTAAAATGGGTTCTATGAGCAGAGTGATTGAACGCGGTACAAAAGGAATTGAGACACTTTTACGCTTCTCGTTTTTTAATATTATACCAACTATTTTTGAAATCATACTTGTCTGCTGGCTGCTCTTTATCTCTTATGGAATATGGTTTTCCTTAATTACTTTGATTACCATGGTTCTTTACATAGCTTATACATTATTTATTACCGAGTGGAGGATATCCTTTGTTAAAGAAATGAATGAACGAGATAACCAAGTTAATAATAAGGCGATAGAGAGTCTTATTAACTTTGAAACAGTAAAATATTTTTGCAATGAAAAACATGAAGCAAAAAGATTTGACGAATCTTTAATGCAATATGAAGAAGCTGCAATAAAAAATATTACAAGCCTCTCTTTTTTAAATGTAGGACAAGGTGTAATTATTGCTATTGGATTAACATGCATAATGTTTTTAGCTAGTATTGGCGTCAAAAATAATACTATGACTGTTGGAGATTTTGTACTAGTCAATACTTATCTACTACAGCTTTCTATCCCGCTCTTTATCTTAGGCTTTGCTTATCGTGAAATTAAAATTTCTCTTTTAAGTATTGAGAATATGTTTAGTTTACTAAGTGTGCCAATTGAAGTTAAAAATGCTTCAGAAGAATGCCATCTTAATGTAACAAATGGTGAAATTAAATTTGAACATATATCTTTTGGATATGATAAAGAACGAACTATTTTAAATAATATTAATTTTATAATAGAAAAAGGCAAAACTTTAGCGATTGTAGGAGCAAGCGGTTCAGGAAAATCGACTATTACTAGACTTTTATTTCGCTTTTATGACATAAAAGAAGGTTCTATAACAATAGATAATCAAGATGTTAGAAATGTAACACAAGAATCTTTACGAAAGGTCATTGGTATAGTACCGCAAGATACAGTGCTTTTTAACGATACAATTTATTATAATATTGCTTATGGTAACATGGATGCCAAACCTGAAAATGTATTTGAAGCAGCGCGTATGGCCCATATACATGAGTTTATTTTGCATCTTCCCGAGGGATATAATACTATTGTTGGAGAACGTGGACTAAAACTTTCCGGCGGTGAAAAACAACGTGTTGCTATTGCAAGAACTATACTTAAGAATCCTCGCATATATATTTTTGATGAGGCCACATCTTCCCTTGATACGAATACTGAGAAATCTATTCAAGCAAGCTTAAAGGAAATTTCTCTTAACAAAACAACTTTGATCATTGCTCATAGACTTTCAACAATTATTGAGGCAAATGAAATTATATTAATAGATAAAGGATCTATTATTGAAAGAGGCACACACCAAGAACTATTATCTTTAGGATCCTTATATGCAAAATTATGGAACAAACAACAAGAAGAAGCAAAAATAGAGACTTTAGAATAATATTTTTTACCACCATAGACTCTATAGCTTAAATAATATATTACCTAGTAATGCAAAAATATTACACTATTTAATAGCTTGAATACCCCTTTTGCTGCTGAATCATATCAAAATCCTATAAATTAATTTGTATTAAATATTAAAGATCTTTGTTTACAATTGACGTGAATAATAATCCAATATAAAGTGGTTAGACTTATATATGCAGCGTTACCCATAGGTTGTGCCGTTGATAAGTAGGACGTACAATTACATGAAAACTAAATTTTATTTCTCAATAAAAATAAGGAGGGTTTAAATGGTTAAATTTATTATTATTAATACAATTATTACGTTAATTATTACAATAATGACAACTTCACTTATAATATATTTCATTGAAATACACTCCACTCATCCAGTTCATGGAGCAATTCAAGAGGCCTCAACAGGTAGGCCTTGCATGCCTTAGATGAGTTGTAGATGAGCAAAGCAGATCTTAGTAGCAGAATTACTCAATTTGAACGTAAATTTGGAGGAGTGAAACATCATCCTGATAATCTAGAAAAAAAAAATAAATTCAAAAGTACAGGTGATATAATTAATATTAATGTTAATAAATTAGATCAAACCCCACTACTTCTTTATACAAACAATATACAACAGAACAGTATTAACAACGTAGAATCAGCTTTGGTTCCATTAATAAACCGAGAGTCAAAAAAAGAAGTTATTAATAACAAATGCCAAGATGCTATTAAGAAATTCATAGAAATTTCCTTTGCTATTTCCGTAGGTGCTGGTATGACGCCAATTATTAGCGATCAAGTTTATAAACTTGAAGATTACGGCATTCATATCCATGATTTAGATTCACACCTGTTTGCTATATCTACAGTCAATACTTTGGCAGTCTATGCGATACTAGGTTATATGACTATGCGTGGTCTATTAAATGATAACGCAGAACCACGACAAGAATTGAGCTCCTGTAAAAAATAGCATTACATGGTGGTAAACTTGCTGCTGTAATATCATCTATTCTACCTATTACTCAATTGTGGAAAATAGAGTTAAATAATCAAAAAATATCAGAGTCAAGTGGATTTGACCAATTTATGATTTGGGCAATAATTTGTACTATACCATTGCTTTTATATAGAACTCTGAAAGCGTATAAATCAATTGAAAAACGTATTACAAATGAGGTTAGCACTGCGTTTCAATTAGACAGTTTGGGAAGTAAAATATTCACTATTGGAACAGCTAGTCTTGCGGAAATAGCTAGGTTTATTATATATACTTACTCTGTCGCAGATCTAGGTAAAAAAGCTGGATTGGATGAAAATTGGTCTCAGATAGTAGGGATAGTTTTTGGCGGTCTTATAGCATCATTTGTAATTGGTATGATGGAGCTATCAGCATTAAAATCTTTATTTCAAAAACAAGAAGAATCACCAACGCTCAAGAAAACTATAATTGCTAGTGCGTGTACTTTAGAAGCTGCATGGTTCAGTCTACCTTTAATATCTACTGGCGCAAACGCTCTAAAAGATTGGAATATTTTCTTGCAATCTGGACTTTTAGGTACATTATTTGTTTCTCACACTGCGAACGAAGGGTGTACTATGTATAATAATATAATGCACAAAAAAGATATAAGACCAGAGAATAACAGAATAATTTGAAAGACAAAATTTATATTTCTAGTTTTTATAAAAATCTACTTAATCCTAATACCCAGTAGAGCCAAAACCACCATCAGAGCGATGTGTTTCATCAAGATCCCCTACTTCTTCCCATGAAATTTTCTCATACTTAGCTATAATCATTTGAGCTATTTTCATACCTCTTTCTATTACAAAATCTTTGGTGCTGTGATTAATTAGTATAACTTTTATTTCTCCTCGATAATCTGCGTCAATTGTACCAGGTGAATTTAATACTGTAATGCCATATTTAGCAGCAAGGCCAGAGCGTGGTCTTATTTGAGCTTCAAAACCTATAGGTATGGCGATTGAAATACCAGTAGGAACTAAGATAGTTTCAGAAGGTTTTAGAATAATAGATTCTTTATTTGCTGCAGCAAGATCCATACCACTACTATGGAGGGTAGCATAATTTGGTAATGGCAGATCATTTGAATGTTCGAGTCTTTTAATTTTAACTTTTAATGCCATAATTGTTTATTATTAAGTTATATGGCGGGAGTGACGGGACTCGAACCCGCGGCCTTCTGCGTGACAGGCAGACGCTCTAACCAACTGAGCTACACCCCCTTTTATCAACAAATGGAATATATCTTAATTAATATTGGGCTGCAAGTTAAATTTTGCTTTGTAACAATGAAAGTGCTAAACTATTATTGCAAGGGCTGCTATTAAACTAAAGCTGAATCGTATGGGGTTAATGTATAGATTCAATCTTTAAATGGGCATAGAGTAGTATTATAATTTGAGCGGAGGTATCTATGAGAAATGATTTAGGTATAAAACTAATTGCTGTTATTAATAGTCTTAAGCTTGTTCTATATGAGGCAAAAGGGATCAAGATTACAAAAACGTTAGAAGAGCTTCCTATAGTTTTAGAAAAACACCATCATCATAAACAAGAAAGAACCCAAAGCCATTATTATAAAAAATCCACTCCCGAGTCTACATTCGAACCACATTCTTCGCCAAAAGATTTGGAATATCAAGAAGCCGCTAAAAATGCATCTGAAATTCTAACAAAGAAAATAAATAGTAATAACAATTATAAGGAATTAATAATTGTTGCTGAGTCTAAAATGCTTGGGTGCGTCAGACAATCTATTAATAATCATTTAAAAAGGATCATTCATAGAGAAATAGCTAAAGATCTTGTAGGGCACGACATACAATCCATTGAACAGAGTATATTTAGCTAAATTTCTTGTTAATGAACTTTTTGGAACGGCAACTTTAATGCAAGTTCTTTTTATTGTTTTGATTATTTGTCACAAATCTTAGAAATTTAATCAATATAATTTTTTTTGTTTAGACAAATTAATCTGCTATACATTAGTCTGATACTTTAACTTTATAAAAACGTGGATTATATGAAAGATAAGGTAATTGTAGTTACAGGCTCGACAAGTGGTATTGGGCTTGGAATTGCTAAAAAATTTGCACGCGAACAAGCTATTGTAGTAATCAATGGCTTTGGTAATGAAAATGATATAAACGAAATCGTAAAAGATCTTTTAAAAATGGGCGCAAAAGATGTTATATATAATGGTGCTGACCTATCAAAAGCTACAGAAGTTGATGAAATGTTTAGCGCTATAATAGAAAAATTCAATAAAGTTGATATACTGGTAAATAATGCAGGTATACAATTCGTATCTCCGATCGAAGATTTCCCTAATGAGAAATGGGAAGCTATTATCAGATTAAATTTAATTTCATCTTTCTATACAATAAAAAATGTTATACCCTTAATGAAAAAAAACAAGTGGGGACGAATAATTAATATTGCTTCAGCACATGCGCTTGTAGCGTCCCCTTTTAAGTCAGCTTATGTTGCAGCAAAACATGGTCTGCTCGGACTTACAAAATCTGCAGCGTTGGAGGTAGCTCAAGATGGAATTACAGTCAATGCTATTTGCCCAGGTTATGTTAAGACTCCACTTGTGATAAATCAAATAGCTGATACAGCAAAAGCTCGAAATATGGCTGAAGAAGATGTGATTAAAAATGTTATCCTTGGAGCTCACGCTAACAAAAAATTTGTTGAAATAGAAGAAATTGCAGAAATGGTTTTTTATTTATGTAGTAATTCGGCCTCTTCCATAACTGGTAGTGCATTACCTATAGATTGCGGATGGACTGCGCAATAATATGACTCCTATACGAAGCGTGGCAATCATAAGCGTTACACTTGCAATAACGCTTATGATAAGCAATGTTTTGCTAAGAAATAAACAATTAATAAATTAATAATGAAATGAATAAACTTTATCCTTCTGCTAAATTAGCACTTAATGACGTAGTGCGTGACGGTATCTCAATAATGGTTGGAGGCTTTGGCCCATCTGGTATACCTGAGAATTTAATACAAGCATTATTGGATTTAAAAACACAAAATCTGACTGTCATATGTAATGATTTTGGTATGGATAATTTCGGCCTTGCTTTACTCCTAGAAACAGGCCAAATTACAAAAATAATTTCTTCTTATGTTGGTGGAAATAAAACTTTTGAGCAAAAATATCTTGAGAAGAAAGTAGAATTAGAATTGAATCCACAGGGAACCTTGGCAGAAAAAATTAGAGCGGGGGGAGCAGGGGTTCCTGCTTTTTATACTAAAACAGGAGTAGGCACAGTAGTAGAAGAAGGTAAAGAAGTACGAGAATTCAATGGAGAGAAATATTTAATGGAAAGGTCTCTCTTTGCTGATTTAGCTATTATAAAAGGCTGGAAAGGGGATAAAATTGGTAACGTTATTTACAATAAAACAGCGCGAAATTTCAACCCACTAATGGCTATTGCTGCTTCAACAACTGTTTGCGAGGTTGAAGAAATAGTAGAAGTTGGTTCACTTGATCCCAATAATATTCATACACAAAGTGTTTTTGTGAAAAGATTAATTTTAGGAGAAAAATATCAAAAACCTATACAATATTTAACAACACGCCCTAGAGGATAATTAAAATAATGGCTTGGACAAAGGATGAAATGTGTCAAATAATAGCTCACTTAGAGCTGAAAGAAGGCTTGTTTGTAAATCTTGGTATTGGGTTACCAACAAAAGTTGCTAATTATGTTCCAGAAGATATGCATGTGATTTTCCAAAGCGAGAATGGTATGTTAGGCATGGGGCCTTCACCATATGAAGGAGAAGAGGATCCAGATTTAATAAATGCAGGTAAACAAACGATATCTGCACTGCCTGAAGCCAGTTATTTTGACAGTGCAACATCTTTTGCTATGGTGAATGGATCGCATATAGATCTTACTATTCTTGGTGCTTTGCAAGTATCTGAAAAAGGAGATCTTGCTAATTGGACTGTGCCTGGAAAAATGATTACTGGCATGGGCGGGGCGATGGATTTAGTAACTCATATTAAACGAGTAATTGGAATAATGGATCATGTCGCAAAAGATGGTAGCGCAAAATTAGTTAAAGAATGTAACCTTCCTCTGACTGGGGTTAATGTAATGGATAGAGTAATTACCGATCTTGGTGTATTTGACATTAACGAAGAGGGAATGTTTTTAATTAAAAAACCTGAAGATGTAACATTAGATGAGATTATATCTAAAACGGAAGCAAAATTTGTAGTAAAATTATTATAACTTACAAATAATAAGTAATATGACTAATCCAAACTCACCATATATAGTTTACCCTAAACCGGTAAAGCACATGGTATTTTTAAAGAATTTCATTCACAACCCTAATATCACTATAGGAGATTATACTTATTATCACGATAATAATTATCCAGAACATTTCGAATTTAACAATGTTAGAGGTGGTTTTTTTTGCAAATTAAATATAGGTAAATTTTGTCAAATTGCTACAAGAACTACTTTTATCCTTGATGATATGAATCACGATATGAGTGGATTCTCTACCTATCCGTTTGCGGTTTTCGGCGAACTATCCCATTATACTGCACCAGAAGAAAAAGGTAGGCCTACAATTATTGGTAATGATGTATGGTTTGGAACTAATGCAGTTATTATGCCTTCTGTCAAAATAGGTGATGGCGCAATAATTGGAGCATATGCTGTTGTAACTAAAGACGTTGCTCCGTATACTATCGTTGCTGGCAACAGCGCAAGGGTTATAAAGCAAAGGTTTTCAGATAATATAATTGAAGAGTTATTACAAATAAAATGGTGGGATTGGGATTATAATAAAATCACCAGAAACCTTGAATCAATAACTGGTTGTAATATTTCAAGCCTACGAAATGCTATTTAATTATTAGCGCCTATAATTGTAATTTAACAAATTTAAAAGCATCGAAATTAATATGTTAATAATATGATCATATAAACTTAGTTATGGCAAATATTGACATTAGAAAAATCATCCCTCCAAACTTAGATGAAGCACATTTAGGTAAGAAGATATTATGCCATAGGCCAATGAGACGCGGCACTCCTAATATGAGCATTGAAAAAAATGGTTATAGGTTTATTGCCCATAACTATGGTCATGGCGGTAGCGGCTGGATTCTTGCACCAGGCTCCGCTAATTATGTCAATAACCTATTAATCAACTCTGAAAGTGTTAAAAACCTTAAAAAAAATACATCACTTACGGTAGTTGGCGCTGGTATCTTAGGTTTGTTTACAGCCTATGATTTAGAACAAAAAGGTTTTAACAATATAACTATTATTGCAGAAAAATTTGATAGCTTAACGTCCCATAATGCTGGTGGATTACTTGCTCCTGTATCAATGGATAATGATCAATATATAGTGGCTCCATTTGTCTAGACAAAAAATCAAGAATTATGAGATACAATTTGTGTAATTATTTGCTCAATATTTTGCTTCAAAATACACTTTTTCTGGAGTTAAATATTTCAATGATTGGTGCAT
>Ga0209702_10004690_pt1 | contig 19527 bp, 18 predicted proteins | sample FRY01_FD_187210 | JGI IMG/M metagenome (GOLD analysis project Ga0209702, IMG submission 187210) | Freshwater microbial communities from Lake Fryxell liftoff mats and glacier meltwater in Antarctica - FRY-01 (SPAdes) (version 2) | ecosystem: Environmental > Aquatic > Freshwater > Ice > Glacier...
GAATAAATCATCTTCTTGAGAGCGTGATATAAACAGAATACATGTTATATATACTAAATAATAGAATTTAAATGTTATAGTTAAAGTTAACTTTTAAAAGATAATAGTTTACTTTCCAATACAAAAATTACTAAAAATGTGTCCTAAAATATCTTTATCAACATCATAATCTCCAGTAATAGCACCCAAATGGCGTAAGCATTCTCTAATATCAATAGAGAATAAATCGGTAGAAATCTCTAATTTGATACCTTCATGAACAGATGAAATTGCAGTTAACGCATTATTTAACGCTTCGAAATGACGAGAATTAGTAACAATAGTTTCATTATTGCTTAAAGCCCCAATATTTACTAGAGAAGTTAATTCTTGTTTTAAAGCATCAATGCCTGTTTTGTTTTTTGCAGAGATTAAAATTAAATTTTCAATTTCTGATTGTAATGTTGTAGTCTCATCCGAAGATAAAGTATCAATTTTATTAGCAAGAACTAATAAGCGTTTGTTAGGAAAACGAGTTTTTATAATTTCTACCTCAGTTGCCAAAAGGCTAACGGAAGATTTACTATTACCTACTTTGCCAGCATCAATTAACAGTATAATTAGTTGCGCGTTATCTGCTTTTTCATAAGCTTTTTTAATTCCTATGCTTTCTATAACGTCTTTTGTTTCTCTAATTCCTGCAGTATCAATAAATCTAAAAGCAACACCATCAATAATAATTTCATCTTCAATAGCATCTCTTGTTGTGCCAGCAATGTCTGAAACAATCGCTTTTTCTTCGTTTAAAAGGGTGTTTAATAGTGTGGATTTCCCTACGTTAGGTTCTCCAATAATAGCAACCGGAATTCCGTTTTTCATGGCATTTCCAAAAGAGAAAGAATCTATTAAACGTTTTAAAACAAAGGTTATTTTAGCAACTAATTCTTTAAATTTTGTTCTGTCTGCAAACTCAACATCTTCTCCAGAAAAATCTAACTCTAATTCAATTAAAGCGGCAAAATCTAATAATTGTGCGCGTAATTCCTTTAATTCATTGGTAATTCCGCCGCGCATTTGCTGAATAGCCATTTGATGACTAGCGGCCGAATTGGAAGCAATTACATCTGCAACAGCTTCAGCCTGCGATAAATCCATTTTACCATTCAAAAAAGCCCGCATTGTAAACTCACCGTTATCAGCCATTCTACAACCATTTTTTAAAAACAATTGTACAATTTCTTGCTGAATAAAGCGAGAACCATGGCATGAAATTTCAACGACATTTTCTCCTGTGTAAGAATTAGGGTTTTTAAAAACAGACACTAAAACTTCATCCAAAATAACTGTATTATCCATAATATTACCTAAATGAATAGTATGCGTTTTCTGGTTTTTTAAAGTCTTGCCATTTCTTACAGATTTAAAAAAAGAATCAACAATATCAATAGCATTTTCGCCAGATAGTCTTATCACAGAAATTGCTCCAACTCCAGAAGGCGAAGCCAAAGCAATAATAGTTTCGTTTATAATCATAGTGCAAATATACATAGCTTAATTAAGTTGCGAAAAAATCATTTGTAACAAAACAACAAATTGTTCGTCTTATTAAAAGACAATCAAATTATCTATTAACAAAGAAGTTTATAAGTTAGAAAGAAGGTGTATTTATTAGCTTGAATTAAAAATCGTTTATTAATAGGCGATTTTTTTTTTGGCGTTACCTAAAGGTCAGGCTTTGCGCACTCGCTTTTTTTTCCTTCCTCAAAAAAGAGCTCAAACAAATGCTTCAATCCTTAACGCTTGCTTATTTATGAGCTTATAGAATTAAATAAATTAAATTGCTTGGTTAATAAAGTCTTCGTATTCATAGAAAAAAAGTTCAAATTTAGACATTACATCAACATAGAATTCGTAGCAATTGCGCCATGTGTTTTTATTATGAATGCTAAACGAATCATTAAAAGCAACATAAATTCTTCTAATAATTTTACCACTTTCCAATTCGTAGGTTTCATTAAAAATAACTTCAGGAATTTCAGTTTCTAACAGCACTTTTAAAGAAATCATTTGATCATACAAAAGTTCATTTGCAATTTCGTCAGTATGTTCAATATCTAAACAAACCATCGCTTTCTTTTTATCCGCCACAAATTTAAAAGTAAATCCTTTTATTTTGGTGTTATATAACAACCATTTTCTAGGAAATGATTTCCCAAAACTAGTCCAAAATTCTTTGCGTAATTGTACAGCTTCTTCTTTTGAGAACATTATATCAGTTATCAGTTTTTTGTTTTGAAGTTCAAGGATAATTGTTTATTAGTAATTTTTCATTGATTTTATCCGTGAATTTTAGCCTCAGAACCACGTTCTTTCATCATCTCTGCTTCAAAGGTTACTAAAGCATTCCATTTTTTATCAACAATTTCTCTGTCTTGATATTGACGAGCGAATTTTAAAAATGTAGTGTAATGGTTCGCTTCAGAAATCATTAAATTGTTGTAAAATTTAGATAATTCTTCATCTTCCATATTTTCAGAAAAAACTTTAAAACGTTCACAACTTCTTGCTTCGATAAGTGCGGCAACTAACAAACGCTGAATTAAAGCATCTGTTCTGTCTTTTGTTTTGTTAAAGAATTTTTGCAAACGAATTGCATAATCGTTTTTTTGCTCACGACCTAAAACCATTCCTCTTTTTACCATTAGTAAATGCACCATTTTAAAATGCTGCATTTCTTCAATGGCAATATTGCTCATTTCTTTTACAAGCTCAGTTTCTTCAGAATAATTAATGATAATAGAAACTGCATTCGATGCTGCTTTTTGCTCTAAAAAAGCGTGATCTGTTAGTATTTGTTGTAAATTATCTTTGGCTATTTCTGCCCAAGTGGTTTCTGTTTCAAATTGTAATCCTAGCATAAAAATTATATTATTTTTTGCAAAGCAATACCAAAATAGGCGAGTGCTTTCATTTCTTTAACGCTTGCAAGACGTTCCTTGCCTATAATAAGCAGTCCGTTTTTAGAAGCTTCAATATGATATTGTTTATTGCTTTCAAAGAACAAAATTAACTCATCTGTAAAAAATGCTCTAATTTTTTCTTCATTTTTTCCTGATAAATAAAAACGTCTGCTAAAATCTGGATGCGCATCAATACCAATATCTTTATAACCCGCAAAATGTAAAATATATTCAAATATGCCTTCTTGGTCTAATGTAAAATCTGGAACTTCATTTTTAGGATGAATATGTAACATTGTAGCCTTAATTACTTGCTTGGCAATAAGCTCTCCTTCAGAGAATTGAATATCAAAAATGGTACAATCTTCATTAGAAAGCACGTTCGAAACTTTGTTTATTTCTCGCGTTTTAAAGTATCCAAAAGTGGGTAATTCTTCTACTTCTTGAGCAGAAAAAGCATCGTATTTCCAATGCATTTCATTGCTGATTTTTTTTAGGGATTTTTGTCTCTTTGTTAAAACCTTTATAAATGAAGTTGTTTTCAAAGTTAAAATTTTACGCAAAGCAAAAGGATGACTACTTAAAGACTTAGTATCATCTAAACCAATTACTTCAAAATGACCACCTTTTCTAGTAAAAGTTTGTGCATAATTGTTCATGTTTTCCATTACGGAATGGTCTACAAAATCGCACATAGAAAAATCGATAATAGCTTCCTCTGATTCTGGAATCTGGTTTAATTTTGATTTTAGCTTTGTGTAGTTTAAAAAACTAGAAAAATTCTTTACACTTACATAATATTTACCATCTTCTTTAAACATTAAAACATTGGGTTTTAATATGTTTTTAAAAAATAGTTTTGCGTTTTTAATAATAATAATATGTATTATAAATGTTGCTAAAATACCTACTAAAATACCTGTTATTAAACTAGTTGCAATAGTTGTTAATAAGGTAATTAAGAAAATAATTAGCTGTTCTTTTCCTACTTTAAATACCCTTACAATATTTTCTGGTGATGCTAATTTATAACCTGTATACACTAAAATTGCAGCCAAAGCAGGTAGCGGAATTTTACGTAATTCTGTTGAAAACAATAAAATAAAAGCGACTAAAAAAAGCGCGTGAAAAAAATTAGCAGATTTGTTAGATCCGTTATTATTTACATTTACAGAGCTTCTGGCAATAACAGTAACTGATTAGTTGCACCACGTTGTTCTTTACTTTTTCGTATTTCTCAAGTAATGGAGCGTAGCGAAATGGATTGAGAAATACGAAAAAGTAACAACTTGCTTAAATTTGTTAAACCAAAAACATAACAAAATGAAACAAGTGTATCACTCTAACGCAACAACGAATGTACGATTACGTTGTGAAATTAACAATAGCAAATCAGCAAACAAAGAATTATCATTACAATACGGTGTGTCTGAAAAGACCATTTCTAAATGGAAATCAAGAGAATTATTTGAAGACAAGAGCTCTCGTCCAAAGACGATTAAATACACCTTAAGTGATTTAGAGATGTTGATAGCTGCAAATATTCGATTTCTAACTTGGTGGGCTTTAGATGAAATTACCGAAGCTATCAACCCTTCAAATCCTGAAAAAATAAGAAGTGCTGTTTATCGGACTTTTGTTCGAGAAGGAATTAATAAAGTTCCTAAAAAAGAGAAAGAAAAAGCTAAAAAATTTAAAGAATATGACCCTGGATACTTACATATAGATGTTACCTATTTACCTAAAATAAACGGTATAAAGTATTACTTATTTGTAGCTATAGATAGAGCGACAAGAACGCTGTATTTTAAAGTGTATGATGCGAAAACAAGTGCTAATACGGTGGGATTTATGAATGAATGTTTAGATTTTTTTCCTTTCGGGATTACTCATGTTTTAACAGATAATGGGCTTGAATTTACCAATCGATTACTCAAAAATAAAAAAGGAGAATATTGTGCCAAACCAAGTAAACTAGATGTCTTATGTAAAGAAAATAATATAGATCATAGATGCACAAAACCCTTTACTCCTAAAACCAATGGTATGGTAGAAAAAGCGAATGATATCATTAAGAGTAAGACGATTAAAATAACAAAATACAGTAATCTAAAGCAAATGAATCAAGATTTAATGTCGTTTTTAGTGCATTATAATCTATACAGAAGGCATGGGAGTTTAAGAAGAGAACTCAAAGTAAAAACACCCTATAATGCCGTAGAAAAATGGTATGAATTAGACCCAAAAATATTTAAAGAAAATCCGCTAATATTTAAAAATAAAATTCTAAATTTGAAAATAACGTAAGCAAGTTGAAATAGGAACAACCTTGTGAAACTTAACAAGTAACTACATTTAATCCGCCTAAAAAACCACTAATAACTGTAGCTAAACCCAACGCTCTTATATCTTTATTTACATTAGAACGTCTTTTTAAAGGGTCTAATTTATCAACAGCTTTAATACTTAATAAACTTTCAATACTCGATATTAAAGTAATGCCAATAACAGCGTTTATAAAGTTTATTTCAAATATTTTTCCAAAATCAGGAAATGCAAAACTTGATAAAATATCGTCAGGTAAATTAATTAAAAGACTTTTATCAATAGGATATTCTGTTGTTGAAAACACATCAAAATAATAATATAAACCAACACTTAAAACTACAATCCACATAGGTGCAGGGATTAATTGAACATATCGATTTCTAATTTTACTATAAAAAATCATAAATAGTAAACTTGCGATACCTACTAAACCAGCATAAAACATACTAGAATTATCCGTTTTAAACAAATTGATAATACCTTCTGGTACTTGTAAAAGCAAATCGATAATACTTCCGTTTGCATCGGTATTCCCTAACATAACATGAATTTGTTTTGCTAAAATTCCTATTCCTATAGCTGCCAGCATTCCTTGTATTGCTGATGAAGGAAAGAAATCACCCAAAGAGCCCATTTTTAAAAATCCTAGAATAATTAAAAGAATACCAGAAATTACAATAGCAGCCAAAGTAAACAGAAATCCTTGCTGCATATCTCCATTACCAAGCGTTGTAATTGCGGCAAGGATAACAACAACCAATCCGTTTCCTGGGCCTGTAATTGTAACGTTAGACCCTCCTAATAAAGAAACTACAATTCCGCCAACAATGGCCGCAATAAGTCCAGAAATAGGTGGCGCACCAGAAGCTAAAGCCAACCCTAAACCTAAAGGAAGTGCTATTAAAGAAACTACAAAACCAGCAAATAAATTTTTAGGTATTTCGGATACAAAGGCTTTAAAAGTATTTTTTTTCTTCATTTTATCTTACAATTAAAACGTCTGTAGGTAATTCTGATAAAATATATTCAATGTCGTGTGTAAAAATTCTGTCAAAAATACCTGATTTAGCCGGTGCATTCATTACTAATAAATCGGCTCTTTTAACTTTTGCATAATGACCAATAGAATAGCCTCTTTTTCCGAAAATACTTTGCATTTTCACAGTTTGATTAGAACAATCAATATTTTTTAAAATATTTTTTACACGCCTATCTTCTCTTTTTGTAATACGTTCTTTAGCAATATTTGCCTTTCTTAAAGATTTATCATCATTAACAGTAACATGTAATTCTTCTTGTTTAATTTCTTCAACTATCGTTATTTTTTTGCACTCTAATTTATTGGCAACTAGAAAGGAAGTTCTTATTGTTTCTTCTGTTCTGTCGTCTTTTAAACCGCTAACGACAATGTGTTTACATTTAAATCTCTCAATAGATGGTTTAATTAATAAAAGAACAGAACAAGGTGCTTTTCTTGTAATTTTTCTAGCAATAGAACCCACATAGTATTTTAATAAATTTTCTTGTTGCAACGCTCCTAAAATTAATAAATCTATATTTTCGTTGGTACAAGTTTGTAAAATAACATCTACAGGGTTACCGTCTTGCCAAATAGCTTTAAAACCTTTTTTTAAAGTATCAGCCTCTTTTAAAAGCGAATTTAAGTCAGCAATTTTTTGTACTGTTTTTTCACCTACATGAACGCCTACTAATTCAGCTTCAAACATATTAGCTAATCTTACAGCTTCAAAAATATTCGGTTTTAAGTTAGGAGAAAAAGCAATACCAATAAGTATTTTGTCTATTTTTTGCAACAGGAAGAACTTTTAAATTGTGTTAGTAGCGCAATATAGTAAACTTTGCAAGAAAGAAAAAAACTAAGATTTTAATTTTTAAGATGAATAAACATTCTTAAATTTACATTTAAACATATATAAGTTGCGATGTTAGAATTAGCAGGAATTATCATTTTAGGAATATTGGCGCAATGGGTTGCTTGGAAATTTAAAATCCCAGCAATTTTACCGCTAATTTTAATAGGTTTATTAGTGGGGCCAATCGCTGCTGCTTATTTAAGCGAAGATGGATCTAAGTGGATAGAACCTATTTGGAACGGAGAAAAAGGATTATTTCCTGGAGATAATTTGTATTATTTTGTTTCATTAGCAATAAGTGTAATCCTCTTTGAAGGGGGATTAACTCTAAAAAGAGAAGAAATTAAAAATGTTGGTCCTGTAATTACCAAATTAATTACTTTAGGATCTGCAATTACATTTTTTGGAGCAGGAGTTGTAGCGCACTATATTTTTGAATTAGGCTGGGAAATGTCTTTTCTTTTTTCAGGATTAATTATTGTTACTGGGCCAACTGTAATTACACCAATTTTAAGAAATATTCCTTTAAAAAAGGATGTTTCAACGGTTTTAAAATGGGAAGGAATTTTAATTGATCCAATAGGTGCATTAGTAGCAGTATTGGTTTTTGAATTTATTAGTGTTGGTGGCGACGGAGGATTTACTAAAACAGCATTAATAGAATTTGGGAAAATTTTATTATTTGGTACTACTTTTGGATTCACTTTTGCACATGCTCTGGCCTATGCCATAAACAAAAAATTAATTCCGCATTATTTATTAAACGTAGCATCCCTTTCAACAGTATTATTGGTTTTTGTAGAATCCGAGTTGTTTGCTCATGAATCTGGTCTTTTAGCAGTTGTTGTTATGGGAATGGTTTTAGGAAACAGCAAGCTAAAAAACCTTAAAGAGTTACTTTATTTTAAAGAATCTTTGAGTGTTTTGTTAATTTCAATGCTATTTATTTTATTAGCGGCAAACATAAACATAGAAGACTTAATGTTGTTGTATACCTGGAAAACTGCTGCACTATTTGCAATAGTAGTATTTATAATAAGACCTTTAGCTGTTTTTGCCAGCACCATAAATTCTAATTTAAAATTGAATGAAAAAATATTTATAAGTTGGGTAGGCCCAAGAGGAATTGTGGCGGCTGGAATAGCCTCTTTATTTGGGAGTAAATTGTTAAATGCCGGTGTAGAAGGAGCAGAGTATATTACACCTTTGGTTTTTATGATTGTTTTAGGAACCGTACTTTTAAATGCAACTACAGCAAGACTATTTGCTAAAATGGTTGGTGTATTTCTAAAAAGCTCTAACGGAATTTTAATAGTTGGTGCCTCAAAGCCATCAAGGTTAATTGCTCTGTTTTTAAAGGATAAGGGTAAAAGAGTAGTGCTTATAGATTCTAATAAAAAATTCATAGAACAAGCCTTAGAGGATGGTTTAGAGGCACTTAATGAAAATATTTATGATGAAAATTTAACAGATAATATTGAGTTAAACGATGTTGGCTACTTAATCGCTTTAACAGGTAATGATTCCGTAAATATACATGCTTTAAATAGTTTTTCTAAAGACTTTGGAGAACACGGTTCTTATAAAATAGCTTCTTCTGTAGAAGTCCAAAATGCTACAAAAAAAGAAAGAGAAAGCTTTTTTACCCCTAACGACGATTTTATAAATTTAAGCGAAGCTTACAGAGAAAATCCTCATATAAACGAAATTAAAATTAATTCAGAAAATGAGTACAATAAAATATTAGAAATGTTGGCTCACGAACAAAAATCAATTCCTTTATTTATTGTAAAAGGTAAAGGCTTATTTTTAGTTGCGGAATTTGAAAAAAGTAAAGAAACTAAAGAGTTATGTGTGCTATATTATTTGGGACAAAAGCTAGTTTTTCAAGAATAATAAGTAGTTTCTATATTCTTGGCATCTTCAATTATTTCTGATGGATAACTGTACAATTCTAAAATTTTTATAGCATTTCTAGTTTGTAATTTTCCTTTTTTAATTTTATGGTCAAAAAGGAGTCTATTATTTTCTATATGCTCACTAAAATGAAATAATTCGTACCTTTCTTTTTGCAACAAATCGGTTAATTCTATATCGTGCGTAGATACAAAAACGGTATGTTGATCTTTATTTAGATAAGATAAAATGGCTTTTCCGCCAGAAATTCTTTCAACCGTATTTGTACCTTTAAAAATTTCATCTAATACAAATAAACAAGGATTTTGATCTTTCGATGCCTCAATTAACTCTTTAACATTTAACACTTCTTGCAAATAATAACTAGTGTTACTTAATAAATCATCTGTAATTCTTATCGAAGAATATATTTTGTAAAAAGGTGCAACATACTTATCTGCAAAACAAATATGCAATGCTTGTGCCAAAATACTGTTTATAGCAACTGTTCTTATAAAAGTAGTTTTGCCAGACATATTAGAACCCGTAAGCAACAAACTTTTCTGTGTTAAACTCACATCATTTAAAACACAATTTTCTATCAATGGATGATAAATTCCTTTTACGTGTAATTCATTTTTATCAGTAAAAGTTGGTTTACATATTTTTAAATTGCCAAATTTTAAGGAAGCTGTAGATATAGCAGCATCAATTTCGCCAATAAAAAGAAACATATTTTCTATACTTTTTCTTTCTTTAGAAATCGCGCCCAAAAAACTATAAAAAACTAAGTATTCTACGTTGAATAAAATTTTAATAATTTCAAATAAAAACCAAAAAAAGAATAGAAATTCGTTGCTAATATTTTTCTCAAAAGCTATAAATTCTGATTTATTCTGAATAGTTTGTATTCTCTTTATAAATGATATGTCTTTAAAATGAGTCGCTATTTTAGAATTAGAACTTAATTTTTTACTTACTTTTAAAGCCCTAGACAATTGATGAACACCATTTAAATAATACACAACACTATGCTTATTTTTATAGTGAAAAACCATGTTTGTAGCCAAAACAGGAATCAATAAAAGGCCAAATAACGGATAAAAGAAAATAAAGAATATTAAAGCTATTGCTAAAAAAGTTAAAGATCGAATTAACCAAATATGTTTTGGCTTTTCTAGTTGTTTGTCGTTAATTAATTCTTCTAAATAATAAGAATTATTACTATTTAATTTTGCCAATTCTAATTGACAAGAAATACTTAAGTCTTTGTCGTTTTCAAAAATAGAAGTTAAGGCACCAAACCTTAATAAATCTTTTATAGTACCAACTGTTCTTAATTTATAGTATAAATACTGCTGACCAATTTTAGAAGAAGTTCTATCTATAAACTTAAAAATGGCATCTATATCAAAATCAATATTATTTTTTTCTGATAAAATGTGAAACGCTTTTTCTTTGTGAGCATTGTTATTAAAATACTTGCCAATTACAAAGAAATTATAATGTGTTGTTTTAGTTTGTTTTCCCCAATTTTCAAAAAACTGTTTTCTAGTTTTTTTTAATCTATTCTTTTTATGATAGTTATTTATTAAAAAGAGCACGATTAGTATACATAGAACTCCTAAAATATAATTCATAAACCTAAATTTAAAAAGAGTGTGTATCTATATGTTGTCTAAAACCTTAAAAAGTTACATATCTAACTCAAAAGTTTGGCGTAATTTTTCTAAAAGTGAATTTTTTTCTTTTAATTTATTAAATTTTTCTAATGGAGTATACGCAAACTTTTTTTCTACACTTTCATTTAGTTTTACATGGATGGTTATTCCGTAATTATTGGCCTTTTCACGTAAAAAGTTTAATAATTTTGGTCTTCCTTTTTTAAATTGATCTTCCATCAATTTATTTGGTACTGTAAATGAAACGCAAAAATTTTCTTCTAATTTTGGAACATCCGTAGCAACAATAGAAGCCATGCTGTTTTCTCCTTTATCTCTAAGTAAATTTACATACTCTTCCCAAAATAGTTGCAATTCGTTTTCTGAAAAAGCATCCTTTGGATGTTTGTCAAAATTCTCTTCAATAACTGCTTTCTTTTCTTCTTTTTTTTGATGGATGCTTTTTAAGGAGAGAGAAGAAGTCCGTTTTATAACAGAGTTTAAAATAGGTTTTTTAACCTCTGGTTTTGATTCTTCTACCTTATGAGGTTCTTCAACCTTTTCTTGCTTAACAATTACTGTTTTCTTAATTGTTTTTGCAATTTCTTTTACAGCAGGAGAAAGCGCTTGAAAAAATGTAGCAGGAATTATGTAGTTAGCTGGTTTTTTTTTTTTTCCATCAAAAGTGATAGAGGCAATTTGCATTAAAGTTAACTCAACCAACAATCGTTGATTTTTACTAGCTCTGTAATTTAAATCGCAGTCATTTGCCTTATTGATGGATTGTAATAAAAAAGGAATACTTGCTTTTATAGCTTGCTCTAAATATTTCTTTTTTGCAGTATCGCCAACTTCTAATAACTCGATTGTTGCTTTGTCTTTGGCAACTAGTAAATCTCTAAAATGACTGGCTAAACCGTTTATAAAATGATGACCTTCAAAACCTTTCCCTAAAATGGTGTTAAAAGCATTTAATACACCAGGAATGTTGTTCGTCAACAATAAATCTGTCATATTGAAATAAGAATCGTAATCTAACACATTTAGGTTTTCTGTAACCGCCTCTCTAGTTAAATTCTTTCCAGAAAAACTTACAACTCTGTCAAAAATAGACAAAGCATCACGCATTGCGCCATCTGCTTTTTGAGCAATAATGTGTAAAGCATCGTCTTCTGCTATAATATTTTCTTTTTCGCAAATTGTCTTTAGATAATTTTTAGCATCTAAAACACCGATTCTTTTAAAGTCAAAAATTTGACAACGAGATAAAATAGTAGGAATAATTTTATGTTTCTCTGTTGTCGCTAAAATAAAAATAGCATGTGCAGGTGGTTCCTCTAAAGTCTTTAAAAAAGCATTAAAGGCAGATTGAGAAAGCATGTGTACTTCATCAATAATATATACTTTGTATTTTCCTGTTTGTGGTGGAATACGAACTTGATCTGTTAAACTTCTAATATCATCCACAGAATTGTTAGAAGCAGCATCCAACTCAAAAATATTGAAAGCAAAATCCTCATCTTCTGCAATTTCAACACCTTGTTGATTTATTTTCTTTGCCAAAATTCTTGCACAAGATGTTTTACCAACTCCTCTTGGACCTGTAAACAGAAGGGCCTGCGCTAAATGATTATTTTTTATAGCGTTTTCTAGCGTATTTGTAATGGCTTGTTGCCCAACAACATCCTCGAAATTTTGAGGACGGTATTTACGCGCAGAAACTATAAAATGCTCCATTTAATTTTTTGAAATATGAGTAACAAAAGTAAGTATCTATGTTTTATTTTACAACTCGGTTTCTTAACAAAATGCTAAAGTTGTAAACAAATTGTATGAAGTTTTGAATTGATGCGACTAAAGTTGAAAATCGTTTTTTTATCGAGTTAAAAGTTCCGAAATTTGCACTGAAGATTTAATTGTTTTTTTTAGTGCAAATTTTTAATAAAATTAATAAAATCAGAATATGAAAATTATAAAATCAGTTTTTACTTTTAGTATAGTATTACTATTAATTTCTTGCTTAGGGTTCTCCAAAAAGGAAGAAGTTTCTAAATCAACTTATGTTGCTTCTAAAGAGACCAAAGTTGCTTATTTTGCAAGTGGTTGTTTTTGGTGCGTCGAAGCTATTTTTGAAAGTGTAACAGGAGTAGAGGAGGCCGTTTCTGGTTATGCAGGAGGTTTTACTAAAAACCCTACTTATCAGTCTATAGGAACAGGGAAAACAGGGCATGCAGAAGCTGTCGCTGTTTATTATAATCCTGAAAAAGTGAGTTTTGAAACGCTTGTAACTGTGTTTTTTGGGTCTCATGATCCAACAACTGTAAACGGTCAAAATCCAGATTATGGATCGCAGTACAGGTCTATTGCTTTTTATGAAAATAATCAAGAAAAAACGATTATTGAAAATGCAATTTCAAAATTAAATAAGGAGATTTATAATGGTAAAATAGCTACGGAAGTTACTAAGCTTTCTAAGTTTTATGAGGCAGAAGAATACCACCAAAATTTTGAAAAAAGAAATCCTAATCAAGGGTATGTTAAAGCGGTTTCAGTGCCAAGGCTCAATAAGTTTAAAAAGAAATTCCCTAGTCTTTTAAAGAAAGAGGTTCATTAAAAGTTATCTAGGACTTTTACGCAAAGAGAGCTACAAATTTAGAAAATGAATTATAAAATACGTTTTCTAAATTTGTAGCTTTTTAATTTAAAGTTAAAATTAATCTTTTTTAGATTTCTTTATTTTTTTTTCAGCTTTTTTTTCTTTGGGAGTTTTTGTTGCTTCTTTTTTAACATTCTTCCTTGCGTCATTACTTTTTGCCATATTATCTAGTTATTTTTGGTTACTATATTTTGTTGCTGATTTTTTTAAGTTTTACAGCTAAACTATAATTTATCTCTCTTTTGTAAATCTTTCAATAACTCTATCTTTAGATATCTAATCTTAATTAAAAATTAACTAGGCACACTAAAGTTTAACTAATTAGTCAATTAGTAACATAGAATTTAGCTAAATTACTAATTTTTCAGTAAACATCTATGGAGTAAAAAACTTTTTAACCAAAAAAACCTCGCAAAAAGAGAGGTTTTAGAACTGTTTAGGAAAGTAAATTATTCTTTGATTTCCTCTGGTGCTGTAATACCTAATTTATCCATTACTAACTGTGTAATATCAAATTTTTCATCAAGATACGCAAATTGATTTCCAGTTGTAGTTAAAATTTGCGTGTATTTATTTTCTTTTGAAACTATTTCAATAGCATCATTTAATACTTTGTACAATGGACGCATCAATTCGTTTTGCCTTAATTGCATTAATTTATTTCCATTTTCTTGATATTTCTTCATTTCTTCTTCCAATAAAGTAATTTCATTTACTAATGTTTTTTTCATCAACTCACCGTATTCAGCTTCATTTTTTCTAAAATCATCAATTTTACCTTGGTATTCGTTGGCTTTAATTGAGAAAGAAGAATCTAGTTTAGCGCCATAATCTTGTGTTTTCTCCACAACAATTTTAGTTTGTGGCATAATGTTTATAATATATTCGCTATTAATTGTGCCAACTTTAGTTTGTGCTATTGATAAAGTGCTAACAAAAGCGATAAGAAGAATTGTAATTTTAGATTTCATGATATGTGTTTAGTTAAGCAAAGATATATATTTAGTTGAATTGCAAAAATTTAGGAGTATTAAATATCGTTAATTTTATCAGAAATTTTATTTACTATTTCTTTGATATCCGTTTGATAATCAAACCACAAAGTTTCTTCATCTTTTTTAAACCAGGTAGTTTGTCTTTTCGCAAAACGTCTTGTATTTTTTTTGATTTCAGAAATTGCAAATTCTTGAGTAAATTCACCATCAAAATAAGAAAACAACTCTCTATAACCAACTGTTTGTAAAGCATTTAAGTCTTTATTCGGATATAGCTTTTTTGCTTCTTCTAATAAACCGTTTGCGAGCATAGTATCTACTCTTTTATTAATTCGGCTGTAAATAATCTCTCTATCTGCATTTAATCCTATTTTAATAGATGTAAAGTTTCTTGAAGCTTTGGGTTTATTTTTAAAAGTAGAATAAGGTGTTTCTGCTCCAATACAAATTTCTAAAGCTCTCATAATTCGATGAGGATTATCAATAGCAATAGTATTGTAGGTTTGTAAATCTAATTCTTTTAATTTTTGTTGAAGAATTTCAATCCCTTTTTCTTGTAAATCTTTGGTTAATCCTTCTCTGATGATTGGATCAACATCCGGAAAATAATCCAATCCTTTTAAAACAGCATCAACATATAATCCACTTCCGCCAACCATAATTTGAACTGAGTTTTCTTGAAATAATTCATCCAATTTAGAAAGTACATCTCTTTCAAAAGAGCCAACATTATAATCTTCAAAAACACTTCTGTTTTGAATAAAATGATGAGTTGCCGATGCTAATTCATCAGCATTAGGTACAGCAGTGCCAATGGTCATTTCTTTGTAAAATTGTCTTGAGTCACAAGAAATAATATCCGCTTTAAAATAATTTGCTAATTGAATACTTAGAGCGGTTTTACCAATTGCAGTAGGGCCAACAATTGTAATTAAATAGTTTTTAGAAATCATTCTTTAAAATTTGCTTCCGCAATTATGGCAAAAACTAGCACCATCTTTATGCTTTTCTGCAGCACAGGTTTTACACGTTTGCGTATTTACATCTAAGTTTGTTTTTGTCATTTCTGAACTTACAATACCAGTCGGAATTGCAATAATGCCATAACCTAAAATCATAATAATACTTGCAATTAATTGTCCTAGGGGAGTTTGTGGTGTTATATCTCCAAAACCAACGGTTGTTAAAGTTACAATTGCCCAGTATACACTTCTTGGTATACTTGTAAATCCGTTTTCTGCACCTTCTATCATGTACATTAAAGTTCCTAAAAGGATACAAATAATAACTATAAAAAACATGAACACAGCTATTTTGGCTCTACTAGCTGTTAGCGCTTTCATTAAAGTATTTGATGCACCAATATAACGTGTTAATTTTAAAATTCTAAAAACACGTAATAAACGCAATGCTCTTAAAGCAGCAAAATGGTGAGAGTTTACTAATATTAAAGAAAGGTATTTGGGAATTGTAGATAAAAAATCGATAACACCATAAAAGCTAAATATATATTTAAACGGTTTTTTTATTGAGATTATCCTTAATATGTACTCAATCGTGAAAAGAATTGTAATAACCCATTCAGAAATATTTAAAATATCATGGTATTTATCATCAAAACTTTTTACGCTTTCTAGCATTACCAAAACAGTGCTAGCAAGAATGGCTATTAATAAGATTACATCAAAAAGTTTACCTTCTTTTGTATCAGCTTCATAAATAATTTCATGAATTCTTTCTTTCCAGTCTGCTTTTTTGTCTTTGTTTTTCAATTTTAACTAAAATTTCTACTACAATACTACAAATATTTACTGGATTTTAAAATATTTTACTTCATTTTTCTCTCTATTCATAGGGATTTTAAAAATAAATTAAAAATAATCACTTTTTTTAAAACCGTACTTCAAATCTTCTCGTAAGTATGTGTGAGATTCAATTAAAAATAACTTAAAACTCACAAAATGAAAAAAAGTAAAATTTTAGCAGGAACCATTTTCTTAGCGATTATCGGTTTAATTACAATTGCAGCAGATCATATTGATGCTCCTGCAACAAGAGGAACAAGCGCAGATATTTCTGATTTCTATGCTTTTCAAGGAGAAAACCCAAACAATTTGGTATTTGTTGCCAATGTGCAAGGACTATTAAGTCCAACAGCAACAGCAACGGCATCTTTTGATGAGAATGTTTTATTAGAAATTAACATTGACACGAATGATGATAAAATAGAAGATTTAATTATTCAGGCAATTCCTAGAGATGGAAAAATGCATTTCTTCGGACCATTTTCGGCATCATCAACAAGCTTAAATAGTTCTGTAAATGAAATGGCTACAAGAAATGAAGTAGCAATTTCAACGTATGGATCTGCAGCAATTATTGGGAATACTAATGGAATGAAGTTTTTCGCTGGCCCAAGAGACGACCCATTCTTTATGGATTTTGCTCAATATGGCGCTATTATTGGCGGAACGGCTTCAGGATTTAACAATCCAGGATCAGACACTTTTGCAGGAACAAATGTTCTGTCTATAGTTGTTGAACTTCCTAAAAGTTTAATTGGTGGCTCAGGTTCTATAAACACTTGGGTAGAAACAAAAGTAAAACAATAATTAAGTATCAACTTTAAATAACAATATCATGAAAATTTATAAAATAAAATACATTGCAATAGCATTTTTATCACTTTTAGTAGTAAGCTGTAACAATAATGATGATACAGAAGCAATGGTGGAAATGGAAACTGATTTTTCAGGAACCTATGCTCAAAGAGATCAAATGGGAAGACCAGCAGTAAACACAGTTTTCGTTTCTGCAGCAAGTAAAGACGAATTTAATGTTACGATTCCTTCTCAACAAGGAGCAATGTTTCAATCAATGTTCGAAGCTAATTTAAAAGGATTAAGTCCGGCGTATGCAAATGCAGGTGATAAAAATGCACTTGGTTTAGATGCTGCAACTTTTACAGGTTTATTAGCTACAGATGTTTTAAATGTTTCTTTAGACGGTAAAACTACTTTTTATGACGGAACAAATGTTTTAACAGGAAGAGCTTTGGCAGATGATGTAATTACAGTTGAATTACTACTAATTTTTGGAGGAGAAGATTTCACCGAAAATGCAGCTTTCTCTGATGATCATGTAGATTCAAATGATAAAACTTTTTTAACTTCTTTTCCTTATTTAGCTGCTGCTTGGTAAGATTGATTTAAATAAAAATCCCCCAAAACTTGAAAACTGGCGTATTTGAAGTACGCCAGTTTTTTAAAACTAGAAATAAACCCTTAAACTTTACATCATGAAAAATATCCAACTATTTTTTTTATTTGTAACTTTTGCTATCACAATTAGTTGCAACAAACAAGAAACCAAACAAATAACAAACTCTACAGAATATCAAGCTTATTTACAAGTTGATCAAAATAAAGCATTACAAACTGCAAATGAAGAATTAACCTTCTGGGAAAATAAGTTGGCAGAAACGCCAAATCAATATCCTTACAACTTAAAAATAGCATCTGCTAATTCACAAATATTTCAATTAACAGGTGATATTAATCAATTAAAAGAAGCAGAAAGAAACTTAGTAGTTGCTAATGAAAAAACTAATTATAATAACGCTGGTTATTTAAGAAGTATAGCAAAAAATTATATTTCTCAACATCGCTTTAAAGAAGCATTAGAGGTTTTAACAAAAGCCGAATATAACGGAGAGAAATTACAACAAACACAATATATATTAGTTGACGTTCATTTAGAATTAGGAAACTTAGATAAAGTAGAAAAATACTTATCAAAAATAAAAAACATTAAAGATTTCGATTATTTAATTAGAGTATCAAAATACAATGATCATATAGGTAATTTAGATAAGGCTATTCAGTTTTTAGAAAGTGCTTTAGAAATTGCAAAATCTACAAATAACGAAAGTCTAATGCAGTGGAACTATACAAATTTAGCAGATTATTATGGTCATGCTGGTAGAATTAAAGATTCTTATAACGGGTATTTAAAAGCATTAGCAATAAATCCAAATAATAGTTATGCAAAAAAAGGAATCGCTTGGATCGTATATTCGTATGAGCGTAATCCATTAGAAGCATTAAGAATTCTAGAAGTTGTAACTAAAGAAAATGCATCACCAGATTACCATTTATTAAAAGCAGATATTGCAGCTTTTATGGGTAATATGGCTGTAAAAGAAACGGAAACAAAAATTTATTTAGCAAAAGTTACAAACGAAAAGTATGGTGCTATGTACGCAAAATACAATGTGTTGTTATTTGCTGATGAACCAACAAATTCTTTAAAAGCTTTAGAAATTGCAAAAGCAGAAGTAGCAGCAAGACCAACTGCACAATCGTATGATTTATTAGCATGGTCTTATTATAAAAATGGAAATATTAAAGAAGCAATTCAAATTTCTAAAAAGCATGTAATTGGTAAAACTTTTGAACCACAAGCCTTATTGCACACAGCATACATCTTAAAAGCAAATGGAGATCAAAAAGAAGCACAAGAGTTAAAAATAGAATTATTAGGAGCCATCTACGAATTAGGTCCAAGTTCTGGGCAGAAAATAAAGAATATATAAACGATTTAAGAATCATATAATGAAACAGTTGATAATACTTTTTGTTGTTCTTGCTTTTAGTTTTAAATCGTTTGGACAAGAATTAAAAGGGCGTATTTTAAATTCTTTTAATGAGCCTTTAGAGAATGCTTACATATTAAATACGACAACAAATTCGCATACACATACGAACGAAAATGGAAATTTTACCATTGAAAAGTCAGACATAAACAGTCTACTTGAAGTTAGTATTTTGGGTTTTGAAAAAAAGAGTTTTAAAGTAAAGCAACAAGATTTAAATAACGGAATTGTTTTAATTCTTGAAACCAAGGTTTTTCTATTAGAGGAATTAGTTTTACGTAAAGAAATTAATGCATTGCAAACAATCTCTAGAGTAGATTTACAGTTAAACCCGGTAAATAATACGCAAGAAATTTTAAGAAAAGTACCAGGTTTATTTATAGGACAACATGCAGGAGGAGGAAAAGCTGAGCAGATTTTTTTAAGAGGTTTTGATATTGATCACGGAACAGATATTGCACTTTCTGTAGACGGAATGCCTATTAACATGGTTTCTCATGCACACGGACAAGGTTATTCTGATT
>Ga0209702_10004694_pt1 | contig 19519 bp, 17 predicted proteins | sample FRY01_FD_187210 | JGI IMG/M metagenome (GOLD analysis project Ga0209702, IMG submission 187210) | Freshwater microbial communities from Lake Fryxell liftoff mats and glacier meltwater in Antarctica - FRY-01 (SPAdes) (version 2) | ecosystem: Environmental > Aquatic > Freshwater > Ice > Glacier...
CCCTAACCGTGTTGAACGATATAATCAATACGAAGCAATGGATATGGATTCAGAAATTAATGCTTGCTTAGACATTATTGCAGAATTTTCCACACAAGCTAACGAAGAAAACAGTACAGCATTTGATATTCAGTTTAACGATAATCCAACAGACAACGAAATTGCAATTATCAAAAAACAACTGCAACAGTGGACTAAACTAAATCAATTTGATCAACGTGCATTTAAAATGTTCCGTAATACTATTAAGTACGGCGACCAAGTATTCATCCGTGATCCAGAAACATTTGAATTGATGTGGGTGGATATGTCAAAAGTGGCAAGAGTTATTGTTAACGAAAGCGAAGGCAAAAAACCTGAGCAGTATGTAGTTAGAGATGTTAATCCAAATTTTGAAAACTTAACAGTAGCCGCAAAAACAACACAAGATATAGCAACAAATCCACCTAGTGCAGGAGCAGGGTATTCAGCACCTAATAACTACTCGGCACCTAATGCAACAGGCGGAGGAGGGGGCGGTAGATTCCAGCCCGGATTAAATGAATTATGTATAGATTCCGAACACGTGGTGCATTTAAGCCTAAGTGAAGGATTAGACAGTGCATGGCCGTTTGGTACAAGTATACTAGAAAACGTATATAAAGTCTTTAAACAGAAAGAATTATTAGAAGATGCACTATTAATATACCGTGTACAACGTGCACCAGAGCGTAGAGTATTTAAAATTGATGTAGGTAACATGCCGAGCCACATGGCAATGGCATTTGTTGAACGTATTAAAAACGAAGTGCATCAACGTAGAATTCCAACAGCAAGTGGCGGTGCAGGTACTATGGATGCAACATACAATCCGTTATGTCTAGATTTAGCTACACGAATTCCAATACTTGATGGTAGAACATTAACTCTTCAGGAAATGATTAACGAATTCGAAGCCGGAAAAGAAAACTGGGTATATTCAAGTGATCCGATAACCGGAGAAGTAGTTCCGGGCATAGTAAATTGGGCCGGAATAACTAAAAAAGATACAGAAGTTATCACTATTACATTAGATAATGAAAAAACTATTACTTGTACTCCTGATCATAAAATACCAGTATTTGGCAAGGGGTTTGTAGAAGCACAACATCTAACAGTTAACGATAGTTTAATTGCATTTAATACCCAAAATAAACCAATATCTGGCGGCAAAACCAATGAATATCAGCAAGTGTGGAACCATTTAACTAATAAATGGGAGTGGACACATAGAATGGTCGGAGAGTTTTTCCGTAAATTAGGAAAACATCAAGAATTTACTTATCTACCCGAAAAATTGGGTGAGACTAAAGCAGTAATACATCATAAAGATAGTGATAGATTCAATAATGATCCGCGTAATCTTACATATATGAATAAAGAAGATCATATATTATATCATAGTTCTCAGAAAAAAGAATTTTGGGAAAACATGACACCCAAATATAGAGAAACAATAACTGCTAAAATTGCCAAGACGGTTAAAGAAAACTGGGATAGCCAAACTAGTATTGAGAGAGAATCGGCACTATATAACATCAGAGAAGCTCAAAAGAAATCGGTATGGATGAGACAGAATGATCCAGAAACAATAGCATCGTATAAAAAGAATATGCGTAAATCTAAACTGGCATATCTTGAAAAAAATCCCGATGCGTTAGTGCAACTCATTGAAAATTTAGAAAACAGAGTTAAATTTAAAAATCAAGAATTAGTAACTACGTTTGATATGTTGCAAATTGTTGCTGATATAGTTAAAACACAATCTAAGAAAAAACGTACTGTACTAGAAATATGTGATAATCATACTAGATTGTTACAGTTAGTAAAAGACAACAACATAGACACAAGTTCAAATATTGTACAAAATAAAATTGATTATACTAAATTTGGATACAGTAAATTAAAACGACTATTAGCTAAATTCGAATATAAAAATTGGAAACATTTTGTTGAGTCGACAGATAATTTTAATCACCGTATTACTAAAATAGAAACATCAGGAAAGATGAACGTTGGTACTATTACTGTAGACGGCAACGAAAGATGGCATAACCACCATACATTTGCTGTGGAAAGTGGTATATTTGTTAAAAATTCAATTAATGAAGATTACTTCTTCCCAACAACAGCAGATGGTCGAGGATCATCAGTTGAAACATTACCAGGTGGACAAAACCTAGGCGAAATTGATGACTTAAAATACTTTAATAATAAATTATCACGTGGTTTACGAGTACCAAGTTCATACTTACCAAGCGGACCAGAAGATTCATCTCAAGCTATGAACGATGGCAGAGTAGGCACAGCATTAATTCAAGAGTATAGATTCAACCAATACTGTATGCGTCTACAGAACCAAATTGGTCAAAAGTTAGATGATGAATTTAAAATGTTTATGCGATGGAGAGGATTTAACATTGACTCTGGTGTGTTCTCGATCAAGTTTAACCCACCACAAAACTTTGCATCATATAGACAAGCAGAGTTAGATGCACAGCGAGTTAATGTATTCGGACAAATGGAACCGTTACCTTATATGAGTAAACGTTTCATGATGCAGAGATTCTTAGGACTTACAGAAGAAGAACTTTTAGAAAATGAAACACTATGGGCAGAAGAACGCAACGAAGCTGGTAATCCAGAAGTTGCTGGCTCAGATATGCGATCTGTGGGAATTAGTCCAGGCGCAATCGAAGGCGATCTAGAAACAGGAGACGAATTAGAAGCAGATATGGAAAATCCAGACATTACTGCACCTGACTTAGGTGGAACAGTCATCTCACCAGAAGCATAAATAATACTATGATACTAAACGAAATGTACGATAGAGCAGAACCAGGATACCAGAACGTCGAAGACGACAACGGTAGAATTAAACTTGGTGATTTACGTAAAACTAAATTAACTCTTAAGCAAATATCTAAGTTAAGACAGATGAACGATATTCGTGCATATGAGCAGTCAGAAAAACTAACAAAAGTTAGAAAACAATACGCACCAGCACTAGAAGCACCTAGTTTCTAGAAATATTACATTTTTGGCCTATTTTGGCCGAAAAACTCCACTATAATTCCCATTCCTATTAAATAGTATACTAGCCTTACACATATATGGAGAAAATTTACAATGGAAAACAAATTCGAACAGTTAATCGAATTCATCATTAACGATGAAGAAGATAAAGCTAAAGACCTGTTCCACGAAGTAGTAGTGGAAAAATCACGTGAAATATACGAAAACTTAATGGCAGAAGATGAAACAGTTGAAGAAGCTGTTGAAGAAGTTGCTGAAGAAACAGTTGAAGAGTCTTTTGAAGATGACACAACAGAAATTGGCGGAGACTCTGCTGATGAACTTATTAGCGACATCGAAGCTGAAGAACAAGGTATTGCTTTAGAAGATGAAGAAGCAGAAGAAGAATTAGAAGACCGTGTAGTTGATCTTGAAGACAAACTAGACGAGCTTATGGCTGAATTTGAAGGCTTAATGGCTGATGAAACAGCACCTGAAGCTGAAGAAGGTGACATGGAAATGGAACCAGAAGCTGAAGTAGATGCTGAATCAGAAGAAGAAGAAATGGAAATGCCATTCGAAGCTAAAGAAGAAGCAACTATTGAAGAAGCAGTATCTTTAACACCAGTTAAAGCAGATACAACTGATCATACAGCAACAGGCGGCGGCGCAACACCAGCAAACGGTGGATCTAAAGAGAAATTAGCAGATGCACACCCAGCCCAAGTTGAACAAGAAAAAGGCGCACCAACACCTAAGGCACAAGAATTGCCACATGGTACTACAAAGCCAGATCTTAAAAAAGTATAATAGGGATTAACTAACGAATGACAACATACCTAAGAGAACATCTAAACTTTACCGCGGCTAATATAGTCACAGAAAGCTCAAAAGATGGCAAGGACCTTTTTCTGAAAGGTATCTGTATCCAGGGTGGTGTCAAAAATGCCAATGACCGAGTATACCCAGTTGACGAAATTGAGTCTGCTGTAAAAAGCCTTAATGAACAAGTTAAAGGTGGTTATTCAGTTCTTGGTGAGGTTGATCACCCAGATGATTTAAAAATTAACCTAGACCGTGTAAGCCATATGATCACAGAAATGTGGATGGATGGACCAAACGGTAATGGTAAATTGAAAATATTACCGACACCAATGGGTCAGCTAGTTAAAACTATGCTTGAGTCAGGTGTCAAATTAGGAGTTTCTAGTCGAGGAAGTGGTAACGTTTCCGAAGGCTCAGGACACGTCAGTGATTTTGAAATTATCACTGTCGACATAGTATCTCAACCGAGTGCACCAAACGCTTATCCAACAGCGATTTATGAAGGACTTATGAACATGAAATATGGACATAAGGTGTTGGAAATGGCTAAGGAAGCTGGTGGGGATTCGAAATTACAGAGATATTTGAAAGGCGAAGTAATAAAGCTGATCAAAGATCTCAAGATTTAGGAGAATCGCATGCTAGACGTAATTAAACCATTGCTAGATAGCGATCTGGTTAACGAAGAAACTAGAACAGAGATCCAAGAAGCTTGGAATTCTAAACTAGAAGAAACGCGTGATCAGGTTCGTGCAGAGCTCCGTGAGGAATTTGCACAACGTTATGAACATGACAAACAAAATATGGTTGAAGCGATCGATCGCATGGTAACAGAAGGTCTAACTACAGAGCTACAAGATGTGAAAACTGAAAAAGCTCAGTTAGCAGAAGACCGCGTTAAGTTTAACGTATCAATGAAAGAAAACGCTAATAAATTTAATAACTTTATGGTTACTAAATTAGCGGAAGAAATCAAAGATCTTAGACAAGACAGAAAACAACAAGGTGCAACAGTTGAAAAACTAGAAGCATTTGTTGTTGAAGCATTAGCAAAAGAAATTAAAGAATTTGCAACAGACAAACAGGATGTTGTAGAAACTAAAGTTAAACTTGTTGCAGAAGCTCGTCAGAAACTAGAAGAACTTAAAACTAAGTTCGTTACAGAATCTGCAGAGAAAATGACTAATGCAGTTGCCAAGCACTTGAAAGCAGAACTCTCTCAGTTGCAAGAAGATATCAAAGTTGCTCGTGAGAACAGCTTTGGACGTAAGATATTTGAAACATTTGCAAGCGAATTTGCTGGTACTCATTTAAATGAGAACGCAGAAATCCGTAAGTTGATGTCAACTATCGAACAAAAAGATCGACAACTAGAAGAAACAACCAAAGTACTCGACGAAACTACTAAGTTGGTTGAGTCAAAAGAACAAGATATTCGTATTATTAAAGATTCTAATGAGCGTACAGCAAAATTAGATGAGCTTTTAAGTCCGTTAAACGATGAAAAAGCAGAAGTTATGCGAAATTTATTAGAAAGTGTGCAAACTAAGAAATTAGATGCCACTTTTAACAAGTATCTCCCAGCGGTGCTTAACGAGAATGTAGTGAGATCTAACAAGACACCACTTACAGAATCTGTTAAGGAAGTTACTGGGGATAAATCCATGCCAGTTGAGTATAAAGAAGAAGATAGCAATATCATCTCTTTAAAAAAGCTAGCAGGAATTTAAGTACCGACATTAGGAGAAATTAGATATGTCAAATGAACTACTTGAAAGCCGTTGGGGTGAGACCAAAGACGCATTATTAGAAGGTCTACAAGGCTCTAAACGCAATTCAATGAGTGTTATTTTAGAAAATACAAAAAGACACTTAGCAGAAGCATCAGCCGCAGGCACAACAACAGCTGGTAACGTAGCTACACTTAACCGTGTAATCCTACCTGTAATCAGACGTGTAATGCCGACAGTTATTGCAAACGAATTAGTTGGTGTACAACCAATGACTGGTCCAGTTGGACAAATCCACACATTACGTGTAAGATATGCTGAAGCAAACAATGCTACAGGAACAGCAAACGATGTATTAGCAGGCGATGAAGCTCTAAGCCCATTCAAAATTGCTACTGCTTATTCCGGTGACGGCACTGCTGGACTAGCAGACGCAACAGCGGCTAAAGAAGGTAACGGAGGTCGTAAGATTTCTGTACAAATTCTTAAACAAGCTGTTGAAGCTAAAACACGTAAATTGCAAGCACGTTGGACGTTTGAAGCGGCTCAAGATGCTCAAGCAATGCACGGTATCGACGTTGAAGCAGAAATAATGGCGGCTTTAGCACAAGAAATTACTGCTGAAATCGACCAAGAAGTTCTTGCATCACTAAGAGCACTTGCGGCAACAGAAGAAGCATACGATCAAGCTACAGTATCAGGTACAGCAACATTTGTTGGTGACGAGCATGCGGCATTAGCAGTTCTTATTAATAGAACAGCTAACAAAATCGCACAGCGTACACGACGTGGTGCAGGTAACTGGGCAGTTGTATCGCCAGCGGCATTAACAGTACTACAATCTGCAACTACTTCAGCTTTTGCTCGTAGTACAGAAGGTACTTTTGAAGCTCCAACAAACACTAAATTCGTAGGTACTTTAAACGGTGCTATGAAAGTATATGTTGACTCATATGCGGCAGATACGCAAGCAGTGTTAGTAGGTTATAAAGGCTCAAGTGAATCAGATGCGGCAGCGTTTTATTGCCCATACGTTCCACTAATGAGCTCAGGTGTTGTTTTAGATCCATCAACATTTGAACCAGTAGTTTCATTCTTAACAAGATATGGTTACGTTGAATTATCAAATACAGCATCATCATTTGGTAACGCAGGTGATTACCTTGGTGAGATTTCAATGGCTAATCTATCATTCCAGTAGGTCGAACTTACGTAATGATTTAGACATTGTACTACACAGTATTAAAAAAGCACCTTTAGGGGTGCTTTTTTTTTGACTTAAATTTAGGTAAATAACTGTGAGAGCAATAGTGCTTTTATGCAGTGTACCACACCGCGTAGTGGATAGAACCCACATTGGACTTCTTTAAGGAGAAATAATAAAATGGGTAGACCAGTAAACAAAAGATATCTTGGACCAACCGGTGTTAATGCACAAGCAACTATTCCAGTAAGAGCGGATGTAGGCGGAACAGACTTCGAAGGTTACATTCTTAACCAAAAAGGCTCAAGGAAATTTACAGTTTCAAATGATGGTGGATCAGTTCAGGGTGTTTGCTATCTTGTTAACAAAATAACAGGCCTCGACGCAGGTGAATGTTCTATAGTAGGATTGAACACAGCCGGTGAACCAAAAGCTATCAAAAGAATCAAACAAAACAAATTGATTGATTATGACAATGTTATCTATACATGGGCAGTAGAAGACGATTCAGCTGAATCTATGTTACGATTAACAGCAGTTTAAAAATTAATATTTTTTTAAGCTCTAAGAATCCTCTTAGTAAATACACTGAGAGGATTTTTTTATGACAATAGCATTTGTATTAGGAAATGGCAAGAGTAGACTAGCAGTAGATCCTATAGAGTTAAAAAATAAAGGACTAGTGTATGGGTGTAATGCTATCTATAGAGAATTCATGCCCCATGTATTAATAGCAACTGATCGATTAATTGCAAACAAAATTCAAGAAGACGGCATAGATAACCAAGTTAAATTTTGGACCCGCAGACCTATAGAAGGATCAAAGTCTCATAAAATAGAACGCCCGTATTACGGCAATAGCTCGGGACCTGTAGCAGTATCTAGAGCATGTATAGACGGGGCAACACATGTATTTTTGCTAGGATTTGATTTAGGAACAACTGATGAAAAATTTAATAACATTTATGCAGATACTGAATTTTATAAACTAAGCACAGCTGACCCAACATTTGCAGGAAATTGGATATATCAACTTAACGATATAGCTAAAGCATTTCCTAAAGTAACACTTTTTAGAGTCATGGGACCTGAGTCTGTAGATGTTACATTTAATAAAAATAATGTAGAGACAATAGCTATGGCCGAGTTTAAGTTAAAGATAAATAAGCTATAATAGGAAAAGAGAATGAGCACACATAAAAGAATAAACGGTAACTATGATATCACTGCAACAGGTGCAAGTGATGTAATTACATTGACTGCAAGTTCTGTTAGTATAGCCGGTAACTTAACAGTTGCAGGTACACAAACCACAGTTAATTCTACAGATACAGACATACAAGACCGAGTTATTGTATTAAACAAAGGTGAAGGCGGTGCCGGCGTAACTGGTAACTTATCTGGATTGCAGATTGATAGGGGGTCAGCAACTGATGCTAGAATAGTATATGTTGAATCTACAGATACCTGGCAACTTGATCAAGGTGATGGAATACTTATTCCTGTTGTTAGATCTGTAACAGGATTAACAGAAGTTGTTGATGATACAACACCTGTATTGGGAGGAAACTTAGATGTTAACAATAAAAGTATTGTATCCTCGTCAAACGGTAATATAGCAATAGCACCAAATGGTTCAGGGATAACATCAATTAGTTCTGTAGTTAATTTAAGTGAAGTAAGTGATCCAGGTGCAGAAGCAAATATTACAAAACTTTATGCAAAAGAAGCTAGCAGTGGTGGTACAGGATTATATATAGTCACTGACACAGTAGCAGACGAGCTAGTAAGTAAATCAAAAGCCATCGTGTATGGCATTATATTTTAGGAAATAACAAATGGCAATTTCAGCAACCTTAGTAGCAGACAGTGCAACAACTGTTTATACAAGTACTAACAATTCGGCTATTACATTTATATCGTTTACAAACTATTCAGTGGCATCAGTTGATCTTGACATTAACTTAGTTCCGAGCGGTGGATCAGTGTCTAACACTAATCTGTTAGTTGATGGACTAACAATTGCGGCAAATGATACATACCAACTTTATGCAAGTTCTGAGAAACTACTGTTAGCAAACGGCGACTTTATATCAGCAACAGCAAATACAGTAACGTCGATAAACTGCGTAGCTTCGTACACGAGTATCTAGTTAAGTAATGTCAGCAGGTAAATTTTTAAAAGAGCCAATGGTGGATAGTAATGCTAAAGCTATTACTATACCTAGCGGAGCAAGCAGTAACAGACCTTCCGCTCCGAGGTTCGGTACTTTTAGATTTAACACTGATATTGGAAGAATGGAATACTTTAACGGAACAGTATTCAAACAAGTGGCACTTGATGGTGAAAAAACATTGGTAATTAACACATATACTGGTGACGCATCAACAGCTACATTTACCCTAACAACAACCCCTACTAGTGTTACACAAGTACTTGTCTTTATAGGTGGAGTACATCAAGAAGCAACAACACACTTTACATTATCATCAGATAATATAACGTTCGCAGAAGCAGTACCGACCGGAGAAACTGTAACAGTCATCCAAGGTATTGGCCAAACTCCAACTTAACTAACTAGATAAATAAACGCATAAACTTGCATTTGGCAAGTGGACAAACCGAGGTAAACCTGCGATAGAACAAGGTTATCCGTGAAACACGGAGGATGAGGAGATACCATGGCTCAAGGCCGAATTTCAGGTAGACTCTTGCGAGATGATCTTGCTAGGGATACTAATTTAACATTTGACACAACCACTCTAGTAATTGACTATGTTAATAACAAAGTTGCTATAGGTACGGGCACTGCAACAGATCTTCTCACAGTAGCAGGCAATGTTACAGCAGGCAACATCCAATTATCAAACAATTCAATATTATCAGTTAATAGTAACGCCGACATAGTGTTATCGCCTAACGGGTCTGGTAACATCAATATATCAACATCATTTATAAACAATGTTGTTGACCCGGTACAAGATCAGGATGTAGCTAGTAAAAAATATGTTGATGATGCAATAGTCGCCGGAGGCTCAGATGCGTCAATAGGCAATTTAACAATATCTAATGTGACATTTACCTCAACAACACCAAGCGATGATATTATATTTGATGCTGAGACCGGTGTTGTTCAGATAGTAGGAACAACTGGATTTGTTATACCTGTAGGAACCACAGCACAGCGTAGCGGATCCCCTGAGACAGGGCTAACAAGATACAATAGCTCAACTGGATTATTAGAACTATACGATGGTGCAGGTTGGGAAGGTATAGGAGACTACACTCCGATAGTTGACAACTTTGATGGCGATGGATCAACAGTAGCATTTACACTATCAGCATCATCAACCACCGACGGATTAATAGTTGACGTTAACGGTGTATTACAACTTGGTGGAACAGCATACAATGTTAGCACTACTACACTTACTTTTACAGAAGCTCCAGCGGCTGGCGACAAAATAACAGCTAGGTTCTTAACTAAAACATTATACAATGCAATATCTGATGCCGCGGGTTCAACAACACAGGTACAGTTTAACGATGCAGGATTAACTGGTGCAGATGCAGGATTAACTTATAATAAAACAACCGACGCATTAACTGTAGGTGGGACCCTAACAATTGGTGGTCTACTACAAGCACCGCAAGCAACTAAATTAGCAAATGCAACAGGTACAGCAGGCCAAATTTCCTGGGACGCAAACTACATCTATGTATGTACAGCTACAGATACCTGGAAAAGAGTAGGGTTAACAGGCGGATATTAAGTAACTTAATATACGCACTTTATTCAATTAACTCAGCAGTTTAAGTAGGTTGTATCAGACCAAAATTCGCATAACGTAATAAATATGTTTAGTAACGGGTAGGGCATACCGTTATCTAATAGTTAGATATACGGGAGTGTGTCCACTCTTAACAGATAGAAAGAAGCAATTATAAGGAAATAAAAAAATGGCAGTCACAAGAATTAAAAATAATCAAATAACAGATGCAACCATTACAGCGGCAAAAATGGTAGCAAAGACTGTTACAGGGGGCAGGTTAGAAGACAACTTAACGTACGGATCAAACCTGATAGTATCAGGAAACCTTACAGTTAACGGTGCAACTACCACAGTTTCAACAACTAATACAACTGTTGAAGATGCAGTGATGATACTTAACTCGGATGTGACAGGAACCGGTGGTGCAAGAGACATGGGTATCTATGGTGAACGAGGCGATGACGCCTCAGTGTTCATGGGATATGATGAGTCAGCAGACCTATTTATATTTGCAACAACAGATTCAGCAGGAACAGTAACAGCAATTAATCCAACAGACTATGTTGGTATACGTGCTGGAACAATAGCGGCAGATGACACAATTATTGCAACTGGTAATATAACTGGTGCTAACTTAAACACAGGTGCTCTAGTAATAGCAACAGGTAACATAACTGGTGGTAACTTAAACACTGGTGCTCAAGTAGTAGCAACTGGTAACGTAACTGGTGGTAATTTAATCACTGGTGCACAAGTAGTTGCTACAGGTAATGTAACAGGTGGTAACGTAATCACTGCAGGTCTTGTAGTAGCAACTGGTAACGTAACAGGCGGCAACCTAAACACAGGTGATCAAGTAATTGCAACTGGTAATATAACTGGTGGTAACTTAATCACTTCAGAAAAACTTGTTGGTGGTAGCTTAGAAATTGGTGCAATTACAGTGTCTGCTTCAAAGACATTGAACATGGGATCAAACAAACTTACGTTAGTTGCTGACCCAGTAGGAGCTCAAGATGCGGCTACTAAAGCATACGTTGATGGTTTACTATCATCTGTCCTTACAATTAGTGACGGCTCAAATACACAATCTATTGCTGATGGCGACACATTAACATTTGCAGGAACAGCTAACGAAATTGCTGTAACAGTTTCAGCTACAGATACTTTAACTATTAGCTTACCAGATGACGTTACAATTGGTGATACACTAACAGTTACAGGTAATCTGGTTGTTCAGGGTACTACAACTACCGTTAACTCAACAGTTACTCAAGTTGCTGATCCAATCTTCCAGCTAGGTCGTGGGGCAGACAATGCCGCATTAGAATCAGATGATGCTAAAGATCGTGGTCTATCATTGTACTACTTTGAAGGTAGTGAAAAAATTGCATTTATGGGATTTGACACAACTGCTAACACATTTAAATACTTCTCAGATGCTAGTATATCATCAGAAGTTGTTTCAGGAACACTAGGTACAGCTGAGTTCGGTAAAGTAGTTGCTGATAATCTTTCACTTGATGCAAACACTATTACATCAACAAATACAAACGGTAATTTAGAACTTGCGGCTAATGGAACAGGTAAAATTAATGTTGCTACAGGTAACGAACTTACTATTGTTGACTTAGACGACACAGGCCTTGTATTTGCCTCAACTGGCGAGCTAACAACAGCCGCGGCACTAACATGGGACGGTACTGACTTAGATGCTTCAAACTTTACAACAGGCGGTTATGTAACTGCTACAGGTAATGTAACAGGTGGTAACTTAAACACTGGTGCTCAAGTAGTAGCTACAGGTAATGTAACAGGTGGTAACTTAATTACTGCGGCTCAAGTAATTGCTACAGGTAATGTAACAGGTGGTAACGTAATCACTGCAGGTCTTGTAGTAGCAACTGGTAATGTAAATGGCGGGAACTTAGTTACTGGCGGTAAAGTGTCAGCAACAAGTACTGTTACTGGTAGTTCAGTAATAGCATCAGACTTAACAGCAACACGTGTTACATTTGCAGGAGCAAGTGGACTATTAGCTGATCACGCTAACTTTACAACTACTGGATCCACATTATTAATTGGTGGAACTTCAGCAACAACAGATGCGGTATTAAAAGTTAATGCAACTACATCTGTAATGATTGCACAAGGTACTTCTGGAGAACGGCCAGCAGTTGGCGTAGTTGGTATGTTACGATTCAGTACTACGACAGACACACTAGAACAATATTCCTCTGGAGATGGTTGGGAAACAGTTGGTACGCCATCATTCACAGTTATTGCTTCACAAACATTCAATGGTGATAGTTCAACAGTGGCATTTACACTCTCAGAAGCACAAACTACAGCTTCATGTATTGTAAGTATTAACGGTGTTGTACAATTACCAACTACTGCTTATGCAGTGTCAAGTACTACAATGACATTTACAGAAGCTCCAGCAACAGGCGATGTAGTTGAAGTACGTAAAATTACTACAACACAAACTACTACTAACCTGGATTCCGGCAGTAGTGAATCTACAGTAACAGCTCAAACATCAGGTGAGGTTGACATTAAGGGACACTTAATGCCAACAGCAAATGCTACTTACTCGATCGGTAATGCAACTGTGGGATGGACAACTGTTCATGCAACAGGTAATATAACAGGTGGTAACTTAATCACTGCCGGATTAGTTTCTGCAATTAGTTTTGCTAAAACAGGCGTTGACGGAACAGGTAATATTGGTCAATCAGATAATGCGTTTAATACAGTACATGCTACTGCAACGTCAGCACAATACGCTGATTTGGCTGAGAAATATGAAGCTGATGCTGAAATCGAAGCAGGTACAGTTGTACACTTTGGTGGAGAGAAAGAAGTTTCAACATGTGATATTGATCATTGTACAAAAGTAGCTGGGGTAGTTTCAACAGATCCAGCGTACAGAATGAATGAAAGACTTGAAGCTGAACATACAGTATTTGTTGCATTAACTGGTCGAGTACCATGTAAAGTTACAGGACCTGTACAAAAAGGCGACATGATGGTATCAGCTGGAAACGGTATGGCCAGAACAGAAGCTAACCCAACATACGGTGCTGTAATTGGTAAAGCACTTGAGAACTGGGAAGGCGGAGAAGGTGTTATTGAAGTAGTTATTAAATAACTGCAAGCTCACAAGCAATAAACTAAAAAGCACTCTGAAGAGTGCTTTTTTTATGTCTATATTATAAATTAATAAATAGTAGCATGCTAACACTAACGTCAGATCAGAGAGTAAAAATCTTACAAGCAACTGTTTATGTAACATCAATTGTCACATTACTTTTCTTTTGGGATTTAACATTGTTCCTTGTTGCATTAGGAGTAGGATGGATATTTTGGCTCATTGGTGTTAATGCTGGTCTACACAAATATTCTAGCCATAGAGCATTCGAGCCTAAGAATAAATTTGTTAAGGTACTAGTATTATTTGTTAGTAATCTTTGCAGTTTAGGGTCAAATATTAGTTGGGCATGTACCCACAGAAAACATCATCAATGTACAGATCAAGAAGGAGATCCACATAGTCCAAACATCAATGGCGGAGGTGTGTGGCTGTCTATTAAATTGTGGTTTTATTATTTCCCAACATACCATATTAATCCAAGAACAGTAAAAGATCTAACTATAGATTCATTGCATAAGTGGTTCCATAATAACTATTACATTTCAATTTCGGCATACATCATAGTCTTGTTATTAATTGACCCAATTCTTGTTGGATATTTATGGGCACTTCCGGCACTGTATGTGTTTACTGGTATTAGTTATATCACAGTATTAGCACACAACACTAGCCTAGGCAAACTGATAGGACGATGTCGATATAAAACAAGTGAGTTAACATTTGATTCAAAGTTGATGAGTTTACTATTACCTGGAGAAGGGAACCATAACACACATCATGCTCGTCCAGGTGCGGCACGAAATAGTTTAAACCAAGGTGATTGGGATTTAGGTTACTGGTTTATTGCGTTAATTGGTAATGTGCCTGAACAACCAGAATTAGAACAACACTTTTATGTTTAGTCAGGTACCTTTCCTAATCTTTTAATTATTTTTGCTGATATGTCAATATCCCCAGGACTTAATTCGTATGTATAACTTCCAGGGTGAGCGTGGTGAGTATTATGATACCCTTCTCCAGCTAATATCCACCCAACAACACGACTATTCCAACTCATATCATTTGTGTCAAAAGGAGTTGCTCCTATCTTTTGTAAACTAGGTAAGTGTGCTATTACAGTGATATATCCCATGCCTAATAGTACATAAACAACTGGCATTGCATAAAAATATCCAAACAATATAGGATCAATGGCCAATAGAATAAATGGATATGGTAAGAGTATTTTCCAGTAGTTACGATTAAAAAATTGTTGATCTTTATCACGCAGTAAATCTCTAATAATTAACGGATTAATTTTCCTGGTAGGAAACCAATAAAAGAATAATTTGATTCGGTGCCATAATCCGCCATCTAGGTTATACGGGTCCTCAGATGTATCACTATGCTTATGGTGTGTTCTATGCCCAGCCGCAAATTCCAAACTAGTTCCCATGGTAACAATGTTACCAATCCATAATAAAAAATATTTTATAACCTTATTTTTAGGTTCAAATGTTCTATGGCTAGAATATTTGTGCAGTGAAATTGATAAGCCAAAGCAATATGCTAACCAACTTACTACTAGTCCTAATAATAGAAATGTTATGTTAAAATTAAAAGTGGTTACCCACAATGTGGCAACTAAACATATCGCTTGCGCCAGTTTAACTTTGTTATAATTTGAGAAATTTGTCAGCATGTTTATTTTTAGATAATTAATTATATACTAACATTATTTATTTAGACATGTACATACAAAAAAATAACACAGATCAAAGTCCTTTAATATTAATAGGCAGTCGCCAGTTACTTGATTTTTATAAAGACACATGCGAAATATTAGGTATTCAAATTTTAGGAATACTTGATCAATATTATTTTGGTAATACTGAGTCAATTGACGGTATTCCAATTATAGGCAGTGAACTAGATTTAATAGACAATCCTACAAAATATGGTAATGCTAAATTTATGATTGCTAATACCTGGGACGGGAATACTAGATTTAATAATATGGCACATGATGGGTATAATCTTAGGATGCAACGATTAAGTTTTGTAAAAAAGCTAAATTTAAATTGTCATACGTTAATTGATCCGAGATCTATTGTTGCTAAAAATAATGAAATAGGACCAGGGACTTTCATTGGACCAATGTGTAATATTAGGGCCAGGAATAAAATTGGAAAACACTCATTTTTACATGATAATGTTATTATAGCACATGATGTTGAGATTGGAGATAATTGTATTCTAGGGGTTAACTGTTGCATTATGGGAAATATACATATTGGCAACAATGTTTATGTAGGAACTGGAGCATTAATAGTCAATGGTAAAACTACAAAACAAGAATTTATTACAATTGATGATAATTGTAAGATACATGCAGGTGGGTTAGTGCAAAAAGATATGGATATCAACACAACTGCTACATTTACTGGAAAATTCCTTAGAAATCAACGGTCTGATTAAATAACAGCAAGCTCACACGCAATAAACTAAAAAGCACTCTTTGGAGTGCTTTCTTTTATCTTGATAAATAGTTGTGGAGAACAGAATTTATGACTAAACAAACTATTAATATTGGAACTGTAGCCAACGACGGCCTAGGAGATAACCTACGTGTCGCATTCGATAAAGTAAACGACAACTTTGATGAAGTGTACATAACATCACCGACTAGTAATATTAAACACGAAGGAAACTCGATAACAAGTACTGACACAGACGGACACATTATATTAGATCCAAATGGAACCGGGCAAGTACAGATTGTCAGTGATCAAACAGTTAGTGGATTTCTCACAACAACAGGTAATGTAACTGGTGGTAATATAGCTGGTACACGTGGTGTATTTACAAACGTAGTTGGAACACTAGAAACAGGAGTCCAAACAGGTATTACATCAGTTGGTACTTTAGGTGCATTGGCAGTAACAGGTAATGTAACTGGTGGTAATTTACTTACAGGTGCTCAAGTAATAGCAACTGGTAATGTAACAGGATCCACAATAATTGGAACAAACTTATCTGGGACATTAGAAACTGCCTCACAAGGTAATATCACAACAGTTGGTACTTTAGGTGCATTGACTGTAACAGCAAATATAACAGGTGGTAACTTAATCACTGGTGGTTTAGTAGTTGCAACTGGTAATGTAACAGGTGGTAACTTAATCACTGGTGGTTTAGTAGTTGCTACAGGAAACATCACAGGTGGTAATGTTGCTGGCACACGAGGTCTATTTACAAACGTAGCAGGAACACTAGAAACAGAGACCCAGACAGCTATTACATCAGTTGGTACTTTAGGTGCATTGGCAGTAACAGCAAACATAACTGGTGGTAATTTACTTACAGGTGCTCAAGTAATAGCAACTGGTAATGTAACAGGTGCTTATATCATCGGTGACGGGAGTGAATTAACAAATGTTGTATCATCACCATCACCAGCTGGTTTAACTACTCAAGTACAATTTAATGATGGTGGAACAACTGGAGCAGATGCTGGACTTACATATGTCAAAGCAACTGACGCATTAACCGCAACTGGTAACGTTACTGGTGGCAACTTAATCACTGGCGCTCAAGTAATAGCAACAGGTAACGTTACTGGTGGCAACTTAATCACTGGCGCTCAAGTAATAGCAACAGGTAATGTAACAGGTGGCAACTTAATCACTGCAGGATTAGTTTCTGCAATTAGTTTTGCTAAAACAGGTGTCGACGGAACAGGTAATATTGGACAATCGGATAATGCGTTTAATACCGTGCATGCTACTGCAACATCAGCACAGTATGCTGATTTAGCCGAGAACTATGAAGCTGATAAACAATATGAACCAGGTACTATTTTAGCATTTGGTGGAGAGAAAGAAGTTACGTGTGCTGACACAACAAACACACAAGCAATAGCAGGAATTGTATCAACATCACCAGCACATTTAATGAATTCACAATGTGAGGGCGAACATGTTATTGCTCTAGCATTAACAGGACGTGTACCATGTAAGGTAATAGGACCGATACAAAAAGGTGAAATGGTAGTAATATCTCAACAGAAAGGTATAGGAACAGGTGGCGGACTTGCCCCACTTCCGGGTAGTGTAGTAGGTAAATCTCTAGAATATATACCTGAGGACGAGAACACAGTAGAAAACCCAACTGTTCACGTCATTGAGGTAGTAGTAGGAAGACTATAATGGGATTAACTAGACCTAGAGCCCATCAATTACAAGACTCTGATTATAAACAAAGTGCCAGACTTTTGTCGGACTCTAATGTTACAGTAGGAGGAAGTGCCCCAGCAACATTAGATGGTGCTAGTGTATCTTTAAAAGATCGTATTTTAGTAACAGGCCAAACAGATGCTTCACAGAACGGATTATATTATGTTACGGTAGTGGGCTCTGGAGCAAACGGAACATGGGCAAGATCAAAAGATGCAGATGCCACAGGGGATATTACTGCTGGTATGACAGTATTAGTAACTGAAGGATCATCACATGCTGATACTTCCTGGAAACTAACGACCGACGACCCAATAACACTAGGCACAACAGATTTAGCATTTTCACAAGCAAGTGCCCAGGCGTTTGGTATAATATCAGCAGGTGGTAATTCATTATTAGCTGACTCGGTAGGTGATACCCTAACATTTGCTGACGGAACTAACATTGCTGTTACTGGTAATGTATCAACAGACACAGTAACTATTTCAGTGTCATCAGCCCCGACTTTCACAGGTAACATAACCGGTGGTAACTTAATTACTGGTGCTCAGGTAGTTGCGACAGGTAATATAACAGGTGGTAATGTAGCTGGTACACGTGGAGTGTTTACAAACATAGCCGGAACGTTAGAAACAGTAGCACAAACTAACATTACATCAGTTGGTACACTATCTGCAGTCACAGTGACAGCAAACATAGCAGGCGGTAATTTAATTACTGGTGGAAAAGTAGTAGCAACCGGTGATATTGAAACAACAGGCGGAGAATTTTTAGTTAAAGCCAGAGGTGAAGTTAGATTGTATGATACTGATAGCTCAAATTATGTAGGACTTAGAGCAGGATCAATTATTTCATCTGATATAACATTTAGTTTACCGGTACAAGACGGCACATCAGGGCAAGTATTACAGACAGACGGTGCTAAAAACCTAACATTTGTTACATCATCTGGATCAGGTGGTTCTTCAGGGTTTACAAACTCAACACTTACTACACATCCAGCGGCAGGCGGTAATAAGAGTTTAGGGACCGGATCTGATAATGTAACAGAAGAAACACCATTTACCGCTGGCGGCGCTGATGCATTTGGGGTTAGTTTGGGATTAGTATATGACCAAATGGAACCAATTGGATCTTATGTAACACTTGATCTAGGCGACTCAGAAGCCTATGTAGGTGCGTAAAAATAATAAATAATAGAACAAACAAGGAAACAATAGAAAATGCCTACAGTATTACAACTTAGAAGAGGAACAACAGCACAGAGCAACGCATTTACCGGAGCGGCAGGTGAGTTATCTGTAGACACTGATAAAGATACTGTAGTTGTGCATGACGGATCATTAGCAGGTGGATATCCATTACTTGGATATACTGCACACACTGACATAAAAAATGGACAAGCTGACGGAGTTGGAAACATTGGCAATGCAAGTGTAGGATTTAACACATTACATGCTATATCAACATCAGCACAGTATGCGGATTTGGCGGAAAAATATACAACTGATACTATATATGATTCAGGAACAGTAGTAGTTATCGGTGGAAATGCAGAGCTAACAGCATGCAACACAGT
>Ga0209702_10004696_pt1 | contig 19517 bp, 20 predicted proteins | sample FRY01_FD_187210 | JGI IMG/M metagenome (GOLD analysis project Ga0209702, IMG submission 187210) | Freshwater microbial communities from Lake Fryxell liftoff mats and glacier meltwater in Antarctica - FRY-01 (SPAdes) (version 2) | ecosystem: Environmental > Aquatic > Freshwater > Ice > Glacier...
TGTCCGAAAACCGATTTTGATGAAAAATAGTTACTTTTGCTCATGTTAATTTTGTTGCTTAAGAACTACAAAATTACAAAAATAAAAAGTAGCCTTATTTAGGCTACTTTTTTATCGGACAACAATGATAATATTTATAAGTATTGTATATATTGCTATTTCAATAAAGCCTTTTTTAAACAATTGCCTTTATATGCTGACTCTATTATCTTTTAGATAAATATATAAAAAGGTGATGTAATATTTTGCAAATTTAACCAACACTGTGAAGTCGTAATTAATAGTTATATTAATTTAAATTATAATAAAGTTATTTTTTTCAAATTTTTAAAAAACTAATTTCGTTGGCAAAACTTTAGTTAAATTCTTATATTATTTCTATTGTTTGTTTAACGGGTTTTATATATTTAGTTTTATTTTAAAAACAACTTTAGATTTTTTTAGTTAAATTGATTGTTTAAGAAATTACTAACACTTAAATTGCAAGAGTAATTAAATTTAAGTAATAATAAATTGTAGATATAGCTATTTTCTGTTGAACCGCTTTATACTTTATAGATTATAGCGCATAAAAAAAGGTTGAACTTTTAAAGCTCAACCTTTTTTGAAAGAATTTAAATAAAACTATTTTATTATTAAATCTTAAAAGTCTTTTACAACTTATTTAGATTTTTCAATGATATTTTTACCTTCTAGAGTTTTAGCAGAAGTGTCAGTAGATAATAAAGCAGCAGCAGCTTTAGCTTTAGCATCTTCGATACCACGAGTGTAAGCAGTTCCAGCACCTTCCCAAGAAGATTTAACACCAGCAAATGTTGCTTTAGTTGCTTCGTCTAAGTCAGCTTCGTTGATACCAGCGACAGCAGTGTTAAAGCTTTCAGAATAACCTGCCCAAGAAGCTGAATCAAATTCAGTAGAAGTGCTGATTACATTGTTAATAGAGTCAACCCAAGCAGTTAAACCAGCAACTTTAGTTGAAGATTCAGAAACAGCTGGAGTAGAAGAGCAAGCAGCAAATAAGCTAGCGATTGCAGAAATGATGAATAATTTTTTCATTTTTTTTATTGTATTTTATAAAAGTGGCGGCAAAACTAATATTTTATTTTATTATTGCAAAACATTTTTTTACTTTTTTGATAAATACTTTTATAGACAATAAAATTGAGTTTCTAAAGGCTGTCGGACCACAAAAAGCTGAGGTTTTGCAGGCGGAATTGAATTTTTATTTTTACAAGGATGTTATTAATTACATGCCAATTCGCTATGTTGACAAATCGGAAATTACAAAAATTGCAAATTTTAATGAAGATTTTCCCAATATTCAGATCCGAGGGCGCATTTTAGACCTTCAAATTCTTGGAAATGAAAAGTCAAAACGATTGTCTGTTGTTTTTTCTGACGGCTCTGGTGTTTTAGAATTACTTTGGTTCAAAAACTACAAATACATTCTTCCAAATTTGCAAAAAAATATGGATTACACAGTTTATGGAAAAGCTGTTGATTTTAAGGGAAAATTAAGTATTTCTCATCCAGAAATAAAACCATACACAGCCGAAGATGAAAAAAAGGGCTTGCGATATGAACCTGTTTATTCTTTGACAGAAAAATTAAAGAACAGATACATTGATTCTAAGTATATTGCAAATATGGTTACTCAAATTTTGCAAAACCCACAGTTTCAAATAGATGAGTTTATGCCTAATTCTGTAATTAACGGGGCAAAATTAATATGTCCAACATTGGCTTATAAATGGATACATTTTCCTAGTAACGAAGAGGAGTTGAAAGCTGCAACAAGACGAATCAAATTTGAAGAAATGTTTGTTTTGGCAATGCGTTCAGAAAAAAACAAGGTCAATAGACAACTTATGGCAAAAGGATTGCCGATGCCAAAAGTAGGAGATAGTTTTAAAGCGTTTTATAGTGAACATTTAGAATTTGAACTTACTAATGCTCAAAAAAGAGTTGTTAAAGAAATAAAGGGTGACCTTTCTAGTGGAATACAAATGAATAGATTGCTGCAAGGCGATGTTGGCAGTGGAAAAACAATTGTTGCATTATTGTCTATGCTTTTATGCAAAGACAATGGTTTTCAATCTTGTTTAATGGCACCAACAGAAATTTTGGCAACCCAGCATTTCATTTCTATTAGTGAAGCTTTAAAGCCATTAGATGTTAAGGTGGCTATTTTAACAGGTTCTACGAAAACGAAAAATAGAAATATTCTCTTAGAGCAATTGAAAAATGGCGAAATAGATATTTTAATAGGAACGCATGCCTTAATAGAAGACGATGTTGTGTTTAAAACCTTAGGATTGGCAATTATCGATGAACAGCATAGGTTTGGTGTTGCTCAAAGAGCCAAAATGTGGAAAAAAAATCAAAGCCCCCATGTTTTGGTAATGACGGCTACCCCAATTCCTCGCACTTTGGCTATGACGGTTCATGGAGAGTTAGATGTCTCCATTATGGATGAACTACCCCAAAACAGAAAGCCCATTATTACGGTTCACAGAGACGAGAGTTTTCGTTATCAAGTAATGGATTTTGTTAAAAATGAAATAATAAAAGGGCGGCAAATTTATATGGTTTATCCTTTGATTGAGGAATCTAAAAAATTAGAGTTAAATGATTTAATGAATGGTTATGATTTGGTAACTTCCTATTTCCCTGTTCCAGAATATCAAATTAGTATTTTGCATGGTAAATTAAAATATGATATTAAAGAGTTTGAAATGAACAAATTTAAAAATGGGCATACCAATATTATGGTTTCAACAACCGTCATTGAAGTGGGGGTAAATGTTCCAAATGCCTCGGTTATGATAATTGAAAATGCGAATAGGTTTGGATTGTCTCAACTTCACCAATTAAGAGGTAGAGTGGGGAGGGGGACAGAACAAAGCTATTGTATTTTAATGACCAAAGATGATTTGAATTACACCGCTAAAAAAAGAATTAGTACAATGTGTAAAAGCAATGATGGTTTTGCGATTGCACAAGTAGATTTAGAATTAAGGGGTCCTGGCGATGTTTTAGGCACCCGTCAAAGTGGTTTGCCCGAATTTAAGTTGTTGGATTTAACCAAAGATGGCGAGATTATTGAATTGGCAAAAAAAGCGGCTGCTTTTGTTTTGAATAAAGACCCCGAGCTTGGAACAGAAGACAACAGGAGCTTATTGTTATTTTTAAAACAGCATCAAACAGATAATTTTTGGAGTAAAATTAGTTGATTTGATATTTAATTCTAATGATTTCTTTATTTGAAATAAATGAAATGATGAAAATCCCAGAAATGGGATTGTTTATTTCAAAACCGTTTTCCGTAAGATTGAATTTAATTTCTTGGCCTAGTGCATTATAGATTTTCATGTTTTCAATTAGATGTTTGTCCAAATTAAAAATTTGAAAACTGCCGTTTCCTGGATTTGGTGAAACAAAAAATTTGATGGCAGTGTTAAAATCATTAATTCCTAATTCATCGTAACAAAATTTATCCATTATTTTCATAGATTTTTCGATATTCAACCTGCCGGATGTTGCATTTTTTCCTAAAAAATTAGGTAAAATATCAGCACCTTCTAAGATGCACCTTTTTAAAATCAGCATTGCCTTTTCAAGGTTGGTTTCATAAAGGGTTAAATATTTCTCGCATCCATAGGCGTGAATAAGTCCTGCTGCTCCCGTAACCATTGGTGCAGCAAATGATGTGCCTGAAAAACCATTATTATAATATCCATTCACATTGTTTTTTAAGTTGGCCGCAGTTGAATAAATATTGGCTCCGGGTGCGCTAATGTCAACATAAGTGTCGCTGTATCCACAATTAAAATAGTTGTCGCCTGCCGTAGATGAGCCAACTGCTATAAGGTGTTTGCTATTGCAAAGAGTGGGAATGTCACCAAAAATTTCAACTCTGGCTTGAGCATTCGTTACTGCGCTGATGTTTAAAACACCATATTTTCCCAAACTGTCGTACATTGCACACCAAAGAGGCGTGTTATTTGGAAAAACGCCATCAAGCCCCCAACTAGAATTGGTTGCAATTACATTTGCTCCCAAAAGGCCGTCACTTTCTAAAAAAAGTTTTTTTTGATGAAGCACATACGAATAGGCTTGCAAAGCATCACTTTGGAAAATAACAGGTTTTCTGGAAGTGTCGGCAATCGTAACAATCATTAGTTTTACAAACCACATAATGCCAGAAACACCTTCTGCATTGTTTCCGTTTGCCCCAATGATACCTGCAACAGGAACGCCATGTTTGCCTTTGTAGTTTGCGCTATCGCTAATGTCATTGTTTTTTCCCATAAAATTCCATCCCATAAAGTCGTCAACATATCCATTACTGTCGTCATCAATCATGTTTTCAGGAATTTCTCCATTATTTTGCCAAATATTGTTTCTGAAATCCGGATGGTTTATGTTCATACCGTCATCTATCACAGCAATTACAATGGTGTCGCCTCTTCTGGTAATTCCTTTTTTATTTAAGTTCCACGATTTCAGAGCGCTAATTTTGTTTAAATGCCATTGGTTTGCTATAAGTGGGTCATTGGGAGTTGATGTTCTTAACGAAATACGATAATCATTCTCTATTGATGTAATATTAGAAAGTGTTTTTAATTTTGAAATTAGGGCATTTTTTATCGTTGAATTTTGGTTGAATTTAAGAATTGCAAGCGTTTTGTTTACGTTTAAAAACTTTAAAGATTCGATGTTCAATTGATTGATGAAATTGGCTTCATCGCTTGTGCATGTATTTTTGAATGAGATAATTAGGTGGTTTTCCACAATTTTATTTTCTGGAACAATTGCCCATAACTTGCCACAAAGCAAAATAAAAACAACTAAAATAACTTTCAAATTCATAAGTACAAAATTAAGAAAATAACATCCGTTTTCTTAAGGTTAGACAATAAATAATTAAAAAAGTTGCAAATAGGAATAAAATAAATGAATTTTGCAAAGTTTTTATTATGAATAAAAAAGAGCTAGTAGAACAAATTTTTGCAAAAGAAAGTCTTTTGTGTGTTGGGTTGGATACAGATATAAATAAATTGCCCCTGCATTTTTCTAGGGACATAAAAGGCGTTATAGAATTTAATGAAGCAATAATAGAGGCAACTAAAGATTATGCAATTGCATATAAAATAAACACGGCATTTTATGAGCAATACGGAGCAGAAGGGTGGGTTTGTATGGAAGAAACCTTGAGAAATATTCCTCAAAATTGCTTTACAATTGCTGACGCAAAAAGAGGCGATATTGGCAATACGAGTTCAATGTATGCAAAAGCTTTTTTTGAAACTTTAAAGTTTGATTCCATAACTGTAGCGCCATATATGGGAGAAGATTCTTTGAGGCCATTTTTGGAGTTTAAGGATAAATGGGTAATTTGTTTGGGTATTACAAGTAACGAAGGCAGCAAAGATTTTCAGTTTTTAGAGTACAACAAAAAGAAATTATACGAAATTGTTATTGAAAAAGTTGCAAAATGGGGCAACGATGAGCAATTAATGTTTGTAACTGGTGCAACTCAGTCAAGTGTTCTAAAATCAATAAGAGAACTTGTTCCCAACTATTTTTTCCTTGTTCCTGGTGTTGGCGCTCAAGGCGGAACTATTAAAGAGGTATGTGAAAATGCAGTTACTGATTTTGGTGGTTTGCTCATTAATGCAAGCAGAAGTGTGATCTATGCTTCAAATAAAGAAGATTTTAAGGAAATGGCAGCGAAAGAAGCTCAAAAATTACAGTTAGAATGCTTACCTCACCTAAGGTTTTAATTTCTTCTTATATTTTCATAGTTTAAATTCGTATTTTTGCAAAAAATAAAATAAGTTGGAGTTTTCACATATCATAATCATTATAGCCGCTTTGGTTTTTTCAGCTTTTTTTTCTGGAATAGAAATGGCTTTCATTTCCTCCAATAAATTAAGAATAGAATTGCAAAATAAACAAGGCTTGTTGAGTGGAAAAATATTGTCTTTTTATTTAAAAGACCCCTCTCGATTTATTAGCACAACACTTGTGGGAAATAATATTGCTTTGGTTATTTATGGTATTTTTATCGAAATATTTTTATCAAATGTTTTATTTGCAAATTATCATGGTATTTTGAGTTTTGTTTTAATAACAACCCTTTCAACGCTATTAGTTTTAATAGTTGCTGAGTTTTTGCCAAAATCATTGTTTAGCATAAATCCCGATTTTTTTCTTAATGCCTTAATTTTGCCTTTTCATCTGTGTTATTTTATATTGTGGCCAATTATTGCTTTTATAACTTATATTTCTAAAGCCATTATCAGACTTTTGACTGGGGAAAAATTTGCGTCCAATAAACCTGTTTTTAATCGATTGGACTTGAACCATTTAATATCTCAAACCAATCAAATTGAGTTGGATGACGAAAGCAACCTTAGCACAGAAATGTTCAAAAATGCGTTGGATTTTGGCGCATTAAAAGTTAGAGATTGCATGATTCAACGAACAGAATTGGTTGCCATAGATTTTGAAGACTCAATTGAGGATTTAAGCAAGGCATTTATAGAGTCTAGACATTCTAAATTGCTTGTTTTTAAAGGAAATATTGATAATATTGTTGGGTATGTGCATCAAGTGAAATTATTTAAAAAACCAGCAACGATAGAGGATTGCTTAATGCCAATTTTAATTACGAACAAAAGTAGAAATTTACACGATCAGCTTAAAGAAATGACATTAAAACGCAAAAGTATTGCCGTTGTTGTCGATGAATTTGGCGGAACGGCAGGTATTATTACAATTGAAGATATTATAGAAGAAATTTTTGGTGAGATAGATGACGAATACGACACCGAGGTTTTAAAAGAGACTATCATTAACGAAAATCATTATATTTTCAGTGGGCGACAAACCATAGAATATCTTAATGAAACCTATCAATTAAATTTTCCGGAAGGTGATTATGAAACACTTGGAGGCTACATAATTTTTATAAATGAGAGTATTCCCGAACAAAACGACAGGATTGTAACCGAAGATTTTGAGTTTTTAATAACCTCTATGAAAGCTGCAAGGATTGAGGAAGTGGAACTTAAAAAAATGGGAAATGGGTAAATGAAAAGTATTTTAGTTATTCATGGTCCAAATTTGAATCTATTGGGAACAAGAGAGCCTGAAAAATATGGTAATTTATCTTCTGAAACCTTGGTGGGAAAATTAAGAGTTCAATTTTCAAACATTCGTATTGATTATTTTCAGTCTAATTCTGAAAGTGAAATTATAGAAAAAATACAGAATAGTAAAAATGAGTTTGATGGGTTTTTAATCAATGCTGCTGCGTTTTCTCATACATCAATAGCTATAGCCGATGCAATTAGAAGTACAGCTATCAAATGTTTGTCTATTCATATCACAAATATCTATCAAAGAGAGGGCTTTCGTAAAGTTGATATAGTTGGCGAAGCGTGTTTGGGGTCAATTGTGGGTTTAGGCACAGATGGTTATCCAATTGCTGTTGAGCATTTGTTGACACTTTAACATAATTGTTTCTAAGTTTATTATTCAATCATCATAAAATAGAATAATTTTGCAAATGTGAATTTTGAACTTATTTTAGTTAAAAACAATGCCGATAATTTGGCGTTTTTAGAATTTCCTAAAAAGCTATATGCAAAGGATAAAAACTATATTATGCCTTTGGATAAAGATATTCTTGAGGTTTTTGATTCTAAAACAAATACTGCTTATAAAAATGGCAATTGCCAGCAATGGCTTTTAAAAGAAAACAATCAGATAGTTGGTAGAATTGCGGCTTTTTATAAGCTTCATCCAAAAAGTGGTGCTTTGTCTGGTGGTTTTGGTTTTTTTGAATGTGTAAACAATCAAGAAGTAGCTAATTTATTGTTTAACGAAGCGCAAAAATGGTTGACCGAAAACAATTGTAAATACATGGATGGGCCAATCAATTTTGGCGATAGAGATAGTTTTTGGGGGCTGATGGTTGATGGTTTTGCCAGTCCAAGTTATAGGGAAAATTATAATTTTCCCTATTATAAAAACTTATTTGAAGGATATGGATTTAAACCAGAAATAGAACAAACAACTTCATTAATTAAAGATTCATTTTTCAATTTTGAGAGGTTTAGTAAATTATCGTCAAGGGTTTTTGCAAACCCAAAATATATATTTGAGCATATTAAAAATGAAAACATAAACAAATATGCTTTAGATTTTATAGAAATTTATAATAAAGCATGGGCTTTTCATGAAGATTTTATACCAATGACAGAGGAAAGCATCTTGTTGAGAATGAAGCAAATGAAACCAATTATGTTAGAGAAATTAAATTGGTTTGTTTATTGTGATGGCCGTCCTATTGGGTTTTATTTAACAGTAATGGATGTAAATCAAATTTTCAAACATGTGAACGGAAAAATGAATTGGCTTGGTAAACTTAAGTTTTTATACTACAAAAGATTTGTAAAAAGGATTAGAGGCATTGTTTTTGGCGTAATTCCGGAGTTTCACAACCTAGGATTAGAAGTGGCTTTAATTATGAAGTTTAGAGAAGAGGTTCTCATTGGTAATAAATTTGATGAAAATGAATTGGCTTGGGTGGGCGATTTTAATCCAAAAATGTTGAGTATGTTTGAATCTATGGGAGCAAAGCCAATAAAAAAACATATTACCTATCGCTTTAATTTTTAATCTATGAGATTGCTGTTTATCGCCAATAGATTTCCTTATCCACCCTTTAGAGGCGATAAATTAAAAATTTATAATTTGGTGAAACAATTGTCTAAAATCCATGAAATTGATTTAATTACATTTGTTGAACAGCAGTCGGATTATCAGTATTTGGATGAGTTAAAACCTTTTTTTAAAAATATTGTATTGCAAGATTTGCCAAAATGGAAAAGTGTTTTAAATGTATTATTGGGTTTTTTTAATGCAAAGCCATTGCAAGTTAATTATTTTAAATCAACAGGATTTTCAAAAAAGGTTAAACAACTGATTGATGAAAATAACTATGATGCCATTCATGTTCAGCATCTAAGAATGGCGCAATATGCTATAAATATTAGCCATCCTAATGTAATTTTGGATTTGCCAGATGCTTTCTCATTATATTGGGAAAGAAGAAAAACGGTGAAAAGAAATTTTTTTGTGAAAATTTTGGATAATATTGAGTCTAAAAAAGTAATGAAATATGAAGCTTTGGTGTTGTCAAAATTTAAAAAAAGTCTTGTTTGTAGCATAGAAGATTCTGACTTTTTAGTTAAGAAACATGGAGTAAAAAATATCGATATTTTACCAAATGGAGTGGATATCTCAGTTTTTAAACCGTCAAATCATGATTACAGTCATAACAATCAACTTCTTTTTACGGGAAATATGGATTATGCGCCCAATGTAGATGCTGTTATTTATTTTGTGTCAGAAGTGTTGCCAATTATTCAAGAAAAACGCAAAGTAAAATTTATCATTGCTGGGCAAAGACCCATTGAAAAGGTAAAAATACTTGATAATGGAGAAACGATTTTTGTTACAGGGTTTATTCAAGATTTAACAAGCGTTTATAACGATGCTTCAGTTGTTGTTGCACCGCTAAGATTTGGTGCTGGCACACAGAACAAAGTGTTAGAAGCCATGGCAATGGGTATTCCAGTTGTTTGTTCCAATATTGGTTTCCAAGGTTTGGGTATAGAAAATGGACAAGGCGCTTTTATGAAAACAAATGCGGCAGAATTTGCACAACAAGTGATTGAATTACTAGATTCAGAAGAATTAAGAAGGAAAACGGGAGAGTTAGGTATTCATGTAATTCAATCAAAATTTAGTTGGGAGAATATTGCTAATCAATTGGATGCAATTTTCAAACAATAGTTTCGAAATAGAGCTTAAATAAATTTAATTTTTTATAATAATTCACTTAATTTCTTTTAATTTTGCCCTTAATGAAAATAGGAACCATTAAAGAAACCAAAGCTGGCGAAAACAGAGTGGCTTTGAGTCCTGAAGTTGTTAAGAATTTTATTAAACAAGGGTTTGAATGTAGTGTAGAAACTGGCGCTGGTATTGCTTCAAATTTTTCTGACGAAGCATATCAAAATGCTGGAGCTGTTATTTGCAATTCGGCTAAAGAAGTTTGCGAAAAAAGCGATGTATTGGTAAAAGTAAATGCACCAAATACGGATGAGATTGCCAACTTAAAACCAGGTTCAGCTTTAATTTCGTTTGTTTACCATTTAACCCATCCTGAATTAATTGCTCAATTAAATGCAAAAAACATTTCGACCTTTAGTATGGATGCCATTCCAAGAATTTCGAGAGCACAAAGTATGGATGCTTTGAGTTCGCAAGCTAATTTGGCAGGCTATAAAGCCGTTTTATTAGGAGCAAATCATTCAGCTAAAATTTTCCCAATGTTAATGACAGCTGCTGGCACTATTAAGCCATCTAAAGTTTTAATATTTGGCGCGGGTGTGGCAGGTTTACAAGCGATAGGCACAGCTAAAAGATTGGGTGCTGTGGTAGAAGTTACAGATATTCGACCTGAAACGAAAGAACAAGTAGAAAGTCTTGGTGGAAAATTCATCAGTTTTGATACAGGTGATGTGAAAATAGAAGGCGGCTATGTAAAAGAAACAAGTGAAGATACTTTGAAAAAACAAAGAGAAATATTATTAAAACATCTTTCTGTTTGCGATGTGGCGATAACTACCGCTTTAATTCCTGGTAGAAAAGCCCCAATTTTAATAACCGAAGATATGGTGAAAGCTATGAAACTGGGCAGTGTAATTGTAGATATGGCGGTAGAGCAAGGCGGAAATTGTGAAATAAGCGAAGCCGGGAAAGTAGTTGTAAAATATGGTGTTAAAATAGTTGGCGAAACAAATTTACCATCTTTGCTTTCTCAAAATGCTAGCGAAAGTTATTCGAAAAATATTTATGCATTTCTAACACATTTAGCTACAAAAGATGGCTTTAAATGGGAGATGGAAGAAGAAATTACAAAAGGAACCTTGGTGAGTGGAGGAAAAAGTTTAGCTAGTGTAAATTAAATTAATGGAAAGAAACGAGATTATAAATTGCATAAAAAAATATATGATTGGTAAGCCAGTTAAGAAAGCATTTATTTTCGGTAGTTTTGCTAGAAATCAGAATGACTATAATGATATTGATTTGTTAGTTGAATTAGATTATCAAAATAAATTATATCAAACTTTGTTCAATATGAATGAAGATTTAAAAATATTGGTTGGAAAAAAAGTAGATATTGTATCAGCAAATGGCTTGAGTAAACATATAAAGCCATTTATTGATAAAGAAAAAATACTCATTTATGAACAACAATAAAGAAATACAAAGAGTAAATCATATTATTGATACTGTAAATGAATTGCAAGCTTTTACAAAAGAAAAAATTGTAGATGAGTTTTTGGACGACAGATTACTTCAACTAGCAAGTGTAAGATTATTTAGGATATAATTGCAAACGAAATAGACGAAATAAAAAAAATAAAATAAATAAATGGAATCAATATTAAGTTTTATATCAGACAATCAATTGATGATTTACCTCGTTATCTTAATGATATTTGTAGGTATCGAATTGATTGAAAAAGTGCCTTCTGTGTTACATACACCCTTAATGAGTGGTGCAAATGCTATTCATGGTGTTGTTGTTATAGGTGCTATTATCATAATGGGGCAAGCAGATAATATGTACGCTACAATTCTTGGATTTATTGCTGTTGTATTAGGTACACTCAATGTTGTAGGCGGCTTTGTAGTTACTGACAGAATGCTAGAAATGTTTAAAAAGAAAAAGAAATAAATGCAAAACCATATTTTACAAATTATTTACCTCATAGGTTCAGTATCTTTTATGCTAGGACTTAAAATGTTGAGCAAGCCAGAAAGTGCTAGAAAAGGAAATTTAATAGCTGCCTTTGGTATGACCATTGCTATTTTTGGAACTATTTTTCTATACGAAGGTATTCTTATCTCAAACTATGTTTGGATATTTTTAGCCTTAATCATTGGAACAATCATTGGCACCATGATGGCCAAAAAAGTAAAAATGACGGGCATGCCACAAATGGTGTCTTTCTTTAATGGAATGGGTGGTGCTTGTGCTGCCATTATATCTTTGGTAGAGTTTAACCATTACACGCATTTTCAAGAAAATGATTCTACAAAATTAGCAATTATATTTTTAGGGCTAATTATAGGCGGGATTTCTTTTGCAGGTAGTATTATTGCTTACGGTAAATTAGATGAAAAAATAAAAGACAAAACCTTGCCATTACAGCAAGTTATTAATATTGGTTTATTGGCTCTAATATTAATTTTAGGTGGGCTTTCTGCCTATGGTATTATTTCAAATCCAATGATGATATATGTGGTTTTGGTTTTATCATTATTATATGGTGTTTTATTTGTGTTACCAATAGGTGGTGCCGACATGCCAGTTGTTATATCATTGCTCAACTCATTTACTGGTGTTGCAGCTGCAATGGGCGGTTTTTTATACGACAATAAAGTAATGTTGATTGGAGGTATTTTGGTTGGTAGTGCTGGTACTTTGCTAACGGTTGTTATGTGTAAAGCCATGAACCGTTCTTTAATCAATGTTTTAATAGGTAATTTTGGTGGTGGCAATAAATCAGGAGGAGAATCTAAAGAAATTACAGGTTCTACTAAAGAAATTTCCAAAAGCGATTTGGCTGTATTAATGAAATACAGTAAAAAGGTAGTTATCGTTCCTGGCTATGGATTGGCTGTTGCCCAAGCGCAGCATGTTTGCCATGAGTTGGAGCAGGTGTTAGAAAACGAAGGAGTTGAAGTAAAATATGCAATTCATCCCGTAGCAGGGCGTATGCCTGGCCACATGAATGTATTGCTTGCAGAAAGCAACGTAAGTTACGATAAGTTGATTGAAATGGATGATATTAATCCCGAATTTAAAACAACTGATGTTGTATTAATAGTTGGGGCAAATGATGTTGTAAACCCTGCCGCTAAAAACGACCCGAGTTCACCTATTTATGGCATGCCTATTTTGGATGTAGAAGATGCAGGTCATACAGTTGTATTTAAACGCAGTATGAAAGCAGGCTATGCAGGCATAGAAAATGAACTGTTTTACAGTCCTAAAAATAGTATGCTCTTTGGCGATGCAAAAAAATCGTTAACAGATTTGGTAACTGAATTAAAAAATTTAGGATAAAATCAGGTTTTTATATTCATTTGTAAAAGTTTTTTTTAAGCACTTTTAAACAAGTTGTTTTATGAGATTTATTTTTGTTTCTTAATTCTAAAATTTAGGTATTTTTGCACTTATGTTTAGGAGCCACGATTGCGGAGCGTTAAGAATATCAGATATAGATAAAAAAGTAACTTTATCAGGTTGGGTTGCCAAAAGAAGAGATTTTGGGGCCTTAACTTTTATAGATTTAAGAGATAGATACGGAATTACTCAATTGAGTTTTAATGAAGAGTTTGCACCCGATTTATTAATTAAATCCAGAGAATTGGGCAGAGAGTTTGTTGTAAAAATAGAAGGGACTGTTACTGAAAGAAGTAATAAAAATCTAAAAATACCAACTGGAGAGATCGAGATTGTTGTTTCGTCTTTAGAGATTTTAAATGCCTCAAAAACGCCTCCCTTTACAATAGAGGACGAAACAGATGGCGGAGAGGATATCAGAATGCAATATCGATATTTGGATTTGCGTAGAGATGCTGTTAGAAAAAACTTGTTGTTAAGACATCAGGTAGGAAAAACGATTAGAACTTATCTAGATAATTTGTGTTTTATAGAGGTAGAAACCCCTGTTTTAATTAAATCGACTCCTGAAGGTGCGCGCGATTTTGTTGTGCCTAGTAGAATGAATGTTGGTCAGTTTTATGCACTTCCGCAAAGTCCACAAACATTTAAACAACTACTTATGGTGAGTGGTTTTGATAAATATTATCAAATTGTTAAATGCTTTAGAGATGAGGATTTAAGAGCCGACAGACAACCTGAATTTACTCAAATTGATTGTGAAATGAGTTTTATTGAGCAAGAGGATATTTTAAATACTTTTGAAGGAATGATTCAACATCTTTTTAGGGAAGTAAAACAAGCTGAAATTGGAGATTTACCACGCATGACATTTGCAGATGCAATGAAACATTATGGCAATGACAAACCCGATATAAGATTTGAAATGCAATTTAAATACATTACAGAACTTACTAAAGGCAAAGGGTTCCCTGTTTTTGAAAATGCAGAAAGTGTTATTGCCATCGTTGCAAAAGGAGCTGCAAATTATACAAGAAAACAATTGGATGGGCTTATCGAATGGATAAAAAGACCTCAGATAGGTGCAACAGGCTTGGTTTATGTTTTTTGTAACGAAGATGGCAGTTTTAAATCCTCAGTTGATAAATTTTATACCCAAGAGGATTTAGCAAATTGGTCAAATAAAACGGATGCAAAAATTGGTGATTTAATTTTAATAATGTGTGGCGAAACGCAAAAAACACAAAAACAGTTAAGTGAATTGCGTTTGGAGATGGGGAATCAGCTAGGATTAAGGGATAAAAATGTTTTTAAACCTTTGTGGGTAATTGATTTTCCTTTGTTGGAGCAAGATGAAGAGACTGGGAAATGGTACGCCATGCACCATCCGTTTACAAGCCCTAAACCTGAACATATTGAACTATTAAAAACCAATCCAGGCGCTGTAAATGCAAATGCCTACGATATGGTTATCAATGGCGTAGAAGTTGGAGGTGGGTCCATTCGGATTTTTAATAAGGAATTGCAAGCCACAATGTTTAAAACCCTCGGTTTTACAGATAAGGAAGCTCAAAATCAGTTTGGCTTTTTAATGAATGCTTTTGAATATGGCGCACCTCCGCATGGCGGCATCGCTTTTGGTTTTGATAGGCTTTGCAGCCTGATAGGCGGCAGCGATTCAATTAGAGACTATATTGCATTCCCTAAAAATAATCAAGGCAGAGATGTTATGATTGATGCTCCATCTGTTTTGGATAATCATCAACTCAAAGAGCTAAGTATTAGTGTCGAGAATATAGCAAAATAATTTTTGGAATAAAAACTGAAAAATAAATTTGCATAATCAGGATAAAAAGGCTTTTTTTGCAGTCGTTTTATAAAAAAGAAAGTTCTCTCCCGATAGCTATCGGGACAGTAGGTGAAGGTGGTTTTGACAAACCCATAAATAAATGTCAAAAAGGAGCCTATAGCTCTCCCGATAGCTATCGGGAGCTTAGAGCAACTGACTCTCCCGATAGCTATCGGGACAGTAGGTGAAGGTGGTTTTGACAAACCCATAAATAAATGTCAAAAAGGGGCCTATAGCTCATTCGGTTAGAGCAACTGACTCATAATCAGTAGGTGCTTGGTTCGATTCCAAGTGGGCCCACTACTTAAAAAAGAGTTGAATTTATTCAACTCTTTTTTTACTTTATGGAAATTTGTTGTTATATTTTATTTTCTCAAGAACTAGACAAGTTTTATATTGGAGCATGTCAAGAAAATCTTTCATTAAGAATAGAAAAGCATAATTCAGGATTTTATGGCAAGAAAACATTTACCTCTACAGCTCAGGATTGGGATTTATTTTTAAGAATAGATGTTTTAGAGTTTTCACACGCTATAAGAATTGAGAAAAAAATAAAGTCGATGAAAAGTGCTACATATATAAAAAACTTAAAACTTTACAGTGAATTAGTTAAGAAAATTAAGGCAGAAACCGCCAGTAACTGACTCTCCCGATAGCTATCGGGACAGTAGGTGCTTGGTTCGATTCGAATTTATTCCGATAGCTATCGGAAGGCCCACTACTTAAAAAAGAGTTGAATTTATTCAACTCTTTTTTTACTTTATGGAAATTTGTTGTTATATTTTATTTTCTCAAGAACTAGACAAGTTTTATATTGGAGCATGTCAAGAAAATCTTTCATTAAGAATAGAAAAGCATAATTCAGGATTTTATGGCAAGAAAACATTTACCTCTACAGCTCAGGATTGGGATTTATTTTTAAGAATAGATGTTTTAGAGTTTTCACACGCTATAAGAATTGAGAAAAAAATAAAGTCGATGAAAAGTGCTACATATATAAAAAACTTAAAACTTTACAGTGAATTAGTTAAGAAAATTAAGGCAGAAACCGCCAGTAAAACTTAATTAAACAAGCAGGCTATTGTTTTTACACAAATTTTCATCGCAAAAAACAATTCTGTTAAATATGTAAATAAATATTAAAATTATATAACATTGCGGGTTTTAAATATCGCACTTTTGTATGTTGTATTATAAGGTTAAACCTGAACAACAAATGAAAATACACCATGCAAAGAATGACAAGAGTTTTAAAAGGTTGAATTTATTAGTCTCTATTAAATACAGAAATATAAATAAACTATGGAAATTAAAAATATTAACACTGATTCGAAAGATATTTTGACGGCTAATTCTAATGAAGAAGCGGCATCAAGGAATTTGGTACACCAAGCATTCATAGATTTTTTTATGGAAGTAACGCTTTTGAGCCGTTTTACCATTCGTTTTTTTAAGCAGGTTTTTACACCTCCGTATGAATTAAAGGAATTTTTAAAACAATGTTATAATATAGGTTATAAATCTTTGCCTCTTGTTGCTATCACAGGATTTATAATGGGTGTCGTTTTAACTATCCAATCGCGCCCTACATTGGCTCAATTTGGAGCCGAATCTTGGTTGCCCTCTATGGTTGGCATTTCTATTATTCGCGAAATTGGACCTGTAATTACGGCCTTGATTTTTGCTGGAAAAGTAGGCTCTGGAATTGGTGCAGAATTGGCTTCTATGAAGGTTACAGAGCAGATAGATGCCATGGAAGCTTCAGGGATTAATCCTTTCAAATATTTGGTTATTACCAGAATTTTAGCCACTACTTTGATGCTGCCTATTCTTGTTCTTATTGCTGATGCCATTGCCCTTGGAGGCTCATGGTTGGCTGTGAATCTTAAAGCCGATGTTAGTTTCTATTTGTATTTTGGAAATGTATTAGAAAAATTGCAATTTATGGATTTAATACCTGCAGTAATCAAAACTTTTTTCTTTGGTTTTGTTGTTGGTCTTATTGGTTGTTTTAAAGGTTTTAATTCTAACAAAGGGACAGAGGGTGTAGGCGAATCGGCCAATTCTGCTGTTGTATACGGCTCTCTTTTAGTATTTATTATGGATATGATAGCTGTTCAAATCACTAGTTTATTCACATAAAAAAATGGAATTGTTAAATATAAATAAAGAAAATAAGATAAGTAATAAGACTAAAGACCAGTCGATAATGGTTGAGGTGGATAAATTATCAAAATCTTTTGGAGAAAAAGTGGTGTTAAAGGATTTTACAATGAAACTTATAAAAGGTGAAAACCTTGTGATTCTCGGAAAATCTGGTAGTGGAAAATCTGTTTTTATAAAATTATTGGTTCGTTTACTAGATTATGATAAGGGTTGTATTAAAATTTTGGATAAAGATGTTGCGCAATTAAATCAGCATGATTTAAACATTCTTAGACAAAAAATTGGTTTTTTATTTCAGAGTGCTGCATTGTATGACTCCATGTCTGTAAAAGAAAATTTGGAATTTCCTATGCGGGTATTAAAAGATGTAACTGCTGAAGAAAAAGAAAAATTGGTAAAAGAAACATTAAGCAATGTTGGATTGGCAGATGCTATTAACAAAAAACCTTCTGAATTATCTGGAGGAATGCGCAAAAGAATTGGTTTGGCACGCACTCTAATTTTAAAACCTGAAATTATATTATACGATGAACCCACAACCGGTTTAGATCCTATTACTTCTAAAGAAATAAGTAAGCTGATACTTGAAATGCAGAAAAAATATAACACTACATCAATAATTATAACCCACGACATGGACTGTGCAAAAATTACTTCTAACAGAGTAATTATATTAAAAGATGGCGCTGTTGGCGCAGAGGGTACTTTTGATGAACTATCAAAATCTGAAGATGCTTTTGTGCATTCTTTCTTCGAATAAATTATTATAAATTAAATTTAAAAATATCGCATGAAAAAAAATAATATCAACTCAATTAAGCTTGGAATCTTTGTTTCCTCAGGTATATTCATCCTCATTGTAGGCATCTATTTTTTAGGTAAAAAACAACAATTATTTAACACGACTATACAAATTAGTGGCATTTTTAAAAACATCAGTGGTTTGCAAGTGGGCAACAATGTGCGCTTTGCGGGTATAAATATTGGAGTGGTAGAAAATATTGAAATGATAGCAGACACAGCAGTAAAGGTAGATTTAATGATAGATGAAAGTATTGTTAAATTTTTAAAAAAAGATGCAAAAGCCATTATTGGTTCTGATGGATTAATGGGTAATAAAATCATCATTTTAACACCAGGTAATAATAGCACAATAAGTATAAAAAACAATGATGTAATAGAAACCATTGTACCTTTTAACATGGACGATATTTTATTAAAATTGAAAGTAACGAGCACTAACTCTGCACAAATTACAAATGATTTGGCGGCTATCATACATAACATCAGTTTGGGGAAAGGCACTATTGGAAAACTATTTATGGACAACAATTTTGCCGATAATATTGACCAATCCGTAGTGCATATTAAATCAGGCGCTAAGGGATTTAAAGACAACATGGAAGCTGCAAAAAGCAATGTTTTGTTAAAAGGTTATTTTAAAAAGAAGGCAAGAGAAAAAAAGAAGAAAGAAGAAAAGAAAACAGAAGAAAAGCTGACGCCTGAGCCAACTGAATAAAATATTAGAAATGCCAGCGGCAATAACATTACAAAATTACAAGATGCGAGCAAAAGGCCGCTCACTTTTTAAAATATAAAACAACTTAAATAGCAGACCCCCAAAAATTTTTTATTTGCCCGTTGAACTATTTTTGAATAAAAGGTTCCTTAATTTGCTAAAGAAAAAATTAAACCTTAAGACTACAAACAACAACAAAAATATTTTATAAAAAAGATGAAGAAAATAATTCTAACAGTCTATTCTATATGTCTAATTGTAGTTTTAAAAGCCCAAACCCCCAAATTGAGCCTGCAATGTGGCAAGTATTATCAACACCCATCGCACAAGTTGTCATAATCTTAATGGCGCTGCGCCAGTGTCTTTTTTTAGATTATAGCGATGTGGTTGCCAATAAAAGTTTAATAAAATTTAATATAACGAACAATATTATGCCACCTTGGGCTGTTGACAATATTTACAGAAAAATGGCGGATAAAAGAAGTGTTTCTGCAATTGAAGAAGCATTTGAGGATTAATGCCGAAATGAAAAAATACCGCTAGCAAAAAATATATAGAACAATAAATTGCACTATTATTTTATACCGAATATGCTTTCAATGTAGTCCAATCACCGCTGCGCTTGATTGTCCTATTTTCAAGCGGTATCTCTGTTCAAGAAATTGTACTTTTTTATTTTACAAAAAAGAATTTCTAAGGCGGAG